>Ga0315278_10004748_pt1 | contig 12279 bp, 10 predicted proteins | sample YL17G06_0_MG_FD_203880 | JGI IMG/M metagenome (GOLD analysis project Ga0315278, IMG submission 203880) | Sediment microbial communities from Yellowstone Lake, YNP, Wyoming, USA - YL17G06_0 | ecosystem: Environmental > Aquatic > Freshwater > Lake > Sediment | place: USA: Wyoming | collected...
GCGCGAACCCTGATTGGCAGGACGTCCTCCAGCCGGGGGAGGCTGCGGTGATGTGCCTGCAGTGGGGCGGAGGTCGTATTTCAGTCCAGATTTGTAGGTTAACATAACATACATTATCAGACACAACAGAAATACCGTGTAAATCACCCCTGTGCATGCTTTGTGGATGCCCAAGGGACATCCGCTGACTGCCCCCGGCCACCTGTGCTATCGTTGCAGCGTCCGCATGTTCCGCATCATCGACCGCTACACGCTGCGCGAAATCCTGCCCCCGTTCGCGCTCGCTCTCACCATCTTCACCTTCATGCTGATGATGCAGACCATCGACCGCGACGCCGAGGCGCTGCTCGGCAAGGGCGTGTCGATGATGGTCGTCGGGCGGATGCTGCTCCTCCTGGTGCCGTCCGCGCTCGCGGTGACCATCCCGATGGCGTTCCTGCTGAGCCTGCTCGTGGCGTTCGGGCGGCTCTCGGGCGACAGCGAATGGGTGGCCCTGCAGGCGTGCGGCGTGACGCTGCTGCGGATGCTCAGGCCCGTCATTGGCCTGGCAACCGTCTGCTGGGCTGCCACGCTCTGGGTGCTCATCGACGGCGTCCCCATCGGCAACCAGGCGTTCCGCGAGATGGAATACGGCGTCGTGGCCGCCAAGGTGGAAAGCGAGATCAAGCCCAGGGTCTTCTTCGAGTACTTCCCCAACCTCGTCCTGTTCGTTCGCGACACCGGCGCCGGCGGGGCCGGCTGGAACGACGTCTTCATGGCCGACACCAGCAAGCCGGGAGCCCCCGACGTCACCGTGGCCCGAAGCGGCCGCATGCTGCTCGACCGGGCCCATCAGAAGGTCGAACTGGCGCTCGAGGACCGGGTGACCTACCAGATGGGCACCGACGCCCAGGGGCGCGCTGAGTATTCGGAGAGTCCGTCACGGTTCTTCCGCACCGAGCTGAACGCCGAGAGCGTCTTCCCCAAGGGCGGCCCGATGAAGGGGGACGTCGAGAGGACCATCGAGGAGCTGAAGGCCACTATCGTCGAACTGCGGAAGCAGGGGCAGCCGACCAACCGGCCCGACTACTTCATCCAGATGAAGTACTCCATCCCGGTGGCGTGCTTCGTCTTCGCCCTGATCGGTCTCGGCCTGGGGGTGTCGACGAGCCGCGGCGGCAAACTGGCGGCCTTCGCCCTCGGCAGCGGCGTGGTGTTCGTCTACTACATCATCATGTTCCAGGCGCGTTCGCTGGCCATGGGCAACCAGATCCCGGGCTGGCTCTCGGCGTGGCTGCCGAACATCCTGCTCGGGCCGGCCGGCGCGATCGTCCTGCTGCGCAAGGCGAGGTCGTCTGGGCGTTCGATCCAGTTCTCGATTCCGGCCGTCGGGTTCCTGAGGCGGTTCCTGCCCGCGCGGCCGGACGGTTTGCCGGCGGCAGCCGACGAGCAGGCGCGGCCGGCGCTCGTCGTCAGGTTTCCCCAGATCAGGCTGCCGCAACTGGGTGTTCTCGACGGCTATATCGCCCGCAGGTTCCTGCGGATCCAGGTGCTCACCTTCGGCAGCCTGCTGGGCATCTTCTACATCTCGACGTTCATCGACCTGTCCGACAAGCTGTTTCGAGGGTCGGCCACCGTCGATCTGATGGCTCGGCTCTTCCTCTACAAGACGCCGCAGTTCGCGCACTTCGTCGTTCCCCTCTCGGTCCTCATCGCGACGCTGGTCACCGTGGGCGCGATGACGCGCAGCAGCGAGCTGATCGTGATGCGCGCGTGCGGCATCAGCCTGTATCGGACGGCGGTCCCCCTCCTGGGCCTCGCGGCGGCGTCGAGCGTCCTCCTGTTCGCCCTGGACGAGTACGCGCTGGCGCCGTCGAACCGGCAGGCGCTCGATCTGGAGCACCAGGTCCGACACGGCAGGCCCCGGATCGTCAGCGTCCTCCACCGGCGCTGGACGTCGGGCAAGAACGGCGACATCTACCACTACGACGTGTTCGATCCGAAACGGCGGGAACTCCATGGCTTCTGGAAGTTCGAGTTCGACCAGACGGCCTGGCGGCTCTCCCGCATCACCTACATGGGGTCGGCGAGATTCGACGAGACCTCGATGAAGCCGGACCAGACGATCGCCAGGTGGACAGGGGGTGCGGGATGGACCCGCCTGCTCGAGCCGGACGGGACCTCGCAGTATTCGACGTTCACGAGCCGCGAGTTCAGCATGGAGGCCGCGGACTACTTCGGCACCGAGCCGCCCGACGCGGCGTCGATGACCTACGCCGACCTGCGCGACTACATCGACAGCATGCGGGGGTCGGGCCTCAACATGCTCCAGCAGCTCGTTGATCTCCACCGGAAGATCGCGTTCCCGTTCGTCACGATCGTCATGGCGCTCCTGGCGGTGCCGTTCGCCGTGACGACCGGCCGGCGCGGAACGCTCTACGGCATCGGTGTCGGGATCGTGCTGGCGATGGTCTACTGGACCGCCAACAACGTATTCGGCGTCGTCGGGTCGCTGGGGATCGTCACACCCATCCTGGCCGCGTGGGCCCCGAACCTCCTGTTCGGTGCGGGCGCAGCCTGCCTGATTCTCACCGTGAGGACATAGCCGGAGAAAAGAACCGGACCTCTTCCAGCATGAAGCGGCCGGAGGACCCGCGGAACGCGTTCACGGTGTCGGCGACGAAGAGGATGGTCCTCACGTTCGCCACGTCGGGGGGGCCGGACGCAAGGGCGCCGGTCGGTGTCATGTCGGCGAACGGAATCACGAAATCCCGGACGGTTTCGTCGAGGTAGATCGAGCGCTGCCAGCGCTTCCCTTCCCCTGCCGTGACGACGCGGACCTGCACCGACAGCCGCATCGGCCGGCCGGCGCTCCCCTTGAAGGCGAGGCCCGTAGAGCCTGGCGGGATGGTGGTGGTGGCGTCGAGCGCCGCGAACGGAGCGTCGTCTGGCGCGTTGGCCAGGGTGAAGCGCAGCCCGACGCCTTCCGCCGCCCGCTCGAGTTCGGCCGTTGACCTGGCGTCGCGCTCGACGCCCCACAGCGTGTCCGCCGTTTCGAGACGGACGGCAGCCCCGCCCATGTCTACCGGGGTCGCCGCGGCAGGCCGCTCGAACTCGCCAACGTAGATGGGGTTGCCGACAATCCAGGGCACGAACCCGCCTGAGCCTCTGGCGGGCAGCCACACCTCGGCACGGTAGGCCCCGGGCCGGTCGCCCGCGTAGACGAGCTCACTCGCCTTCACGCGGTGCAGCTCTGCGCCGCTGCGGAACAACACGATCCATCCTCCGTCCGGGGGATTCGCGCGGACGCGGATGACCACCGGTTCGATGCCCGCCAGCGCGTCGCCTTGAATCGCCGAGACTCCCCCGCTCCTCGCGGTGAACTCGAACAGCGCGGGCGCGGCCAGGGCGTCGACCACGGAGTGGACGTGGCCTGCCCGGATCGCGCCGACGATGGCGTCGGCGTCCCGCGCGGCGTCCCGCGTGAGGGGCTGCGGCAGCCCGACTCTGAGCGAAGCGACCTCGAACGAGGCTCTGTACGACGGGACGCGCATGAAGACCGGACTGACGTAGGGCTCGCGGCCCTCGCGGAAGCCGAGGCGCGCGTGGGCGTCGGTGCCGGCCAGGCCGACGACTCGCCCGCCCTTCACGAGCGCGTCCCACCGGGCGATCGCCTTGGGGCGCCCGTAGAGCGAGGCGATCGACGGCGTGGGGCGGAAGGGATAGGTCCACGCGGCGCCGAGCAGCCGCGGCAGCGAGGCGTCCCTCCACACGCTGTCGCCGTTGAGCCACTCGATCGCGTCGATTCTCGCGTCCCACCCGAGCCACGCGAGGTCGGCCTTCGGCGAGAGCGGGTGCGTGACGATGCCGAAGCCGCCGAGCCGCCTGACGTCGTCGGCGACGTCGCGCGGCTCGCCTGCCAGAGGATACGGCGCGCGGCCCAGTCCGAGCGCCGCGTAGTGTCCGCCCGTCGTGCTGATTTCAACCGCGTCGATGCACAAGACGCCGGAGCGGTAGGCGGGCGGGTCCGGCGCTCTGGCCGCGTCGCCGTGATCGGTGAAGATGACGAAACCGAGGCCGGCCTTAGCGGCGGCGGCGGCGACCTCGTCGACGGTGCCGGTGCCGTCCGAACGCGTCGTGTGGACGTGGAACGCGCCGCGGACCGAGGCCCCCGAAGGAGCCCACGACGGTGATGGCGCCGACATCGGAAGCGGCGGCAGCAGCACGAACACGACCACCAGGGCGGTCGCCAGGGCGGCCCCGCCAACGAGCGCACGCTTGCCGATTGTCACACGCATCCTGCCTGGAAACGGCCCGTCCTACAGGCCCGCGTCGCTTCGCAGTCCGGCGGCGCGGTCGGTGCGCTCCCACGTGAAGTCGGGGTCGGCGCGACCGAAGTGGCCGAAGGCGGCCGTCTTGCGGTAGATCGGGCGCCTGAGATCGAGCGCTTCGATGATGCCGCGCGGCGTGAGCTTGAAATGCGCGCGGACGAGGTCCGTGATGCGCTCGTCCGGGATCCTGCCCGTGCCGTAGGTCTCCACCATCACCGACACGGGGTCCGCCACGCCGATGGCGTAGGCCAGCTGGATGAGCAGCCGGTCGGCCAGACCCGCGGCTACGGAGTTCTTGGCGATGTAGCGCGCCATGTAGCAGGCGGACCGGTCCACCTTCGTGGGGTCCTTGCCCGAGAAGGCTCCGCCGCCGTGCGGCGCCGCGCCGCCGTAGGTGTCCACGATGATCTTCCGGCCCGTCACGCCGGCGTCGCCCTGGGGCCCGCCGACGACGAACCGCCCGGTCGGGTTCACGTAGACCTTCGTCCTCGCGTCCATCATCCCGGCGGGAATCACCGCCTTGATCACGTGTTCGACGATGCCCTCGCGCAGCGTCTCCTTGTCGACCAGCGCGCTGTGCTGGCAGGACACGACGACGGCATCCACGCGTGCGGGCGTGCCGTCGACGTACTCGACGGTGACCTGCGACTTGCCGTCCGGGCGCAGGTAGTCGAGCAGGCCGTTGCGGCGGGTCGCCGAGAGGCCCATGCAGAGCTTGTGCGCCAGCATGATCGGCAGCGGCATCAGCTCGTCTGTCTCGCGGCACGCATAGCCGAACATGAGGCCCTGGTCCCCGGCGCCTCCCGGATCGACGCCCATCGCGATGTCGGGGGACTGTTCGTGAATCGACGACAGCACCGCGCACGTGTCGGAGTCGAAGCCGTACTTGGCCCGGGTGTAGCCGATCTCCTTGATCGTCTCGCGGACGATCTTCGGGAAATCGACGTAGCAGCTCGTGGTGATCTCGCCGGCGATCATCGCGAGCCCCGTCGTCACGAGCGTCTCGCACGCGACGCGTCCCACCGGGTCCTGCGCGAGGATGGCGTCGAGGATGGCGTCCGAGATCTGATCGGCGATTTTGTCCGGGTGGCCTTCGGTCACCGACTCGGACGTGAACAGGTGGCAGCCGTCTCGGCTCATCGGTTCGGTTCCTCCGCTAAACACCAGGCAGGGCGAGAACGAGTTCGATTGACTGTAGCGTCCCTCCGACGCCCGGGTCAAGGACGCGGATGGAACCGTTCGTAGATCGTCCGCATGCGCGTGTCGATGACGTGCGTGTAGATCTGGGTGGTGGACAGGTCGGCGTGGCCGAGCATCATCTGGATCGCACGCAGGTCGGCGCCGCGGTCCAGCAGGTGCGTGGCGAACGAGTGGCGGAGCACGTGAGGGCTGAGGCCCCTCTCCAGCCCGGCCCGAATGCCGTGCCTCTTCAGGTTCTTCCAGAACCCGACGCGCGACAGCGCGCCGCCGCGGGCGTTGACGAAGAGCCGCGCGGCGGAGCGGCCGCCGACGATCACCGGCCGGCTGTCCCCGAGGTAGCGCCGGACCCACAGCACCGCCTGGTCGCCCATCGGCACCAGGCGCTGCTTGCCGCCCTTTCCCGTGCAGGTCAGGTACCCGGCGTCGAGATGCAGGTCCGCGGCGCCGAGGCCCACCAGCTCGGACACGCGCAGGCCCGTGGCGTACAGCAGCTCGATCATCGCCCGGTCGCGGAGCCCCAGGGTCGTCGAGGGGTCTGGCGCCGCAAGCAGCCGGTCGACCTCGTCGAGCGAGAGGAACCGCGGCAGCGCCGGCCAGGCGCGCGGCGCGTGAAGGTCGTCGGCCGGGCTCGCGTCGAGCCGCCGGTCGAGCACCAGGAAACGGTAGAACCCGCGCACCGACGCCACCGCGCGGGCCGTCGATCGAGGGGAGAGGCCGGCCGACATCAGCCCGCGGACGAACGTCTCGAGATCCTGGCGCGACAGCGCCTCGACCGGCGCCTTCGCACTTTCGGCGAAGCGGGCCAGCGCGACGAGATCGCGGCTGTAGCTCTCGACGGTGAGCCGCGCGAGGCGGCGCTCCACGCGCAGATGATCGAGATAGGCGTCGATGACGGCCGAGGGGTCCGGTGGCGGCATCCGTGGCTTAGCTTCACGCGCCGGGCGGCAGCGAGTCAAGCTCCGGGCCGGCGGCGTTTGACAGTGCGCGCTCGCGGGGCTAGTATTTCGGCTTCCGCCATCGGGTTGTTCCATCATGCTTGTGCAATCGAAGTGGCAGCAACTGCCGACCGAGGCGATCAACCCCGCCAGCCTCGCCATCGACAAACTGTCGCCGTCGGCCATCATCGACCTCATGGTCGACGAGGACCGGAAGGTGATCGCTGCCGTCTCGAAGGAGAGGCAGCGGATCGCCGTCGGCGTCGAGATCATCGGCCGGGCCTTGAAGAAGGGCGGCCGCCTCGTGTTCGTCGGCGCCGGAACGAGCGGCAGGCTGGGCCTGCTCGAGGCCGCCGAGATTCCGCCGACGTTCGGCACGGCTCCGTCAATGGTCCGCGCGGTGATGGCGGGCGGCAACCGCGCGCTGACGCTTCCGCGCGAGGGCGTCGAGGACAACTACGAGGAGGGCTCGAGGTCGATCGCGCGCCTCAGGCCGACGTCGAAGGACGTCGTCGTCGGCGTGTCGGCCAGCGGCATGACGCCGTTCGTCCGCGGCGCGCTGAACCGGGCGCGCCACGCCGGAGCGAAGGTGATCTTCGTCACCTGCTTCGCCCACACGGAGCTGCAGACGTCCGTGGATCTCATCATCGCCCTCAGCGTCGGGCCCGAGGTCATCGCCGGCTCCACACGCCTCAAGGCGGGCACCGCGACGAAGATGGTCCTCAACATGCTGACGACGGCTGCCATGGTGCGCATGGGCAAGACGTACGGCAGCCTGATGGTCGACGTGCAGACGAGCTCGGAGAAACTGAAGGACCGCGCGCGCCGGATTCTCGTCATCGTCAGCGGCATCGACTACGCGGCCGCCGGCAAGCTGCTGAAGCGGGCGCACGGCAACGTGAAGGCCGCCATCGTCATGCAGAAGACCGGCCTGGACTACCGGCGCGCGCTCACCAAGCTGCGTCGCGCCGACGATGTCGTGCGGGTGGCGATCGGCGAGGACATCGAACCGCGGCTCCACGAACTCGTCGATCCGCCAGGCCGCCACAAGCCGACGCCGCACGCGTGAGCGGCCTTCGAGCCACAGCCCGACCGATGCCGGACTTCCCTCTTGCGCGACGGGTGATCCACGGGGCGGTGGCCGCCCGCGTCGCCCCGTCGGTGGCCGTCGAAATCGGGGACAGCGCGGGTGTCGTGTGGCGCGAAGCCGCGGGCCGGCTCACCTACGAACCCGCGGCGCGGCCGGCGTCGGCCGAAACCGTGTTCGACCTGGCGTCGCTGACCAAGGTTCTCGCCACCACGCCGGTCGCGATGCGGCTCGTGGACGACGGCAGGCTCGGCCTCGACACGCGCGTGGCAGACGTCGTGCCCGATTGGCGGGGAGCAGACAGGGCGGCGGTCACGGTTGCCGACCTGCTCGCGCATTCCTCCGGACTGCCAGCCCACACGCCGCTCTACCGGTCGTGCTCCGGGCGGGCGGCGTTCGAGCGCGCCCTGTGTTCGGAGGCGCTGGCCTATCGGCCGCAGAGCGCGTCGGTCTACAGCGACCTCGGGTTCATCCTGCTCGGGTTCCTCCTGGAACGCGTGGCCGGCGAGCCGCTCGATCGCCAGTTCAACCGCCTGCGTGCGGATGTCCGGGACGCGGGCGGACAGGATTCCCGGTGCGGCCCGGGAACACCACCGGAGATCGCATTTCGACCGCCGGCCGCCTGGCGCGAGCGGATGGCGCCCACTCGTCCGCCCACAGCGCGGCTCGGTCGTGCGCACGATGAGAATGCGGCCGCGCTCGGCGGCATCGCGGGCCACGCGGGGCTCTTCGGCACCGCGCCCGCCGTGGGATGTCTGGCCCGCGCCATGCTCCGCACGGTGTCGAGCGCGCAGGGCGGGTCCACGCTAGCCACCGACGCGACGGCCGAGCGGTTCGTCCGGCGCGCGGACATCCCAGGCACTTCACGCGCGCTCGGCTGGGACACGATGCTCCCAAGTTCCTCGTGCGGCCGACGCATGTCGGCGCGCGCCTTCGGCCACACCGGCTTCACCGGCACGTCGTTGTGGATTGACCCGGATGCGGGGATCTACCTCGTCCTGCTCACCAACCGCGTGTATCCCGAGGCCGGGAGCGCCGACGGCGTCACCGCGCTGCGGCGGGCGTTCCACGACGCCGTCATGGCGGAAGGGGCATTCTCCAACCCGTCGGGCTGAGCCGCCGTCCAATGGAGTGATGCGAGGCTGCGCGCCGTCACGAGCCCTGTCCGCGGCCGCCGCGTTGCGGCGGCGGCTGGGCTCCGCCCTGTCCGCCCCGGCCGGGACCGCCACGCCCGCCCTGCGTGCTGCCCCGCTCACCCATGCCGCCCTGCCCGCCCGGGAATCCGCCGCCAGGTCCCATGCCCTGCCCGCCCCTGCCTCCGGGCATTCCGCCGCCAGTGCCTCCGGGGCCGCCTCGCATGCCCGGCGCCACGGCCCGCGGAATGAACATGAACGGCCATTCGTTGTAATGGTAGGCACCCAGGTAGATTCGAATGGAGGGCTCCATGCTCTTGCTCCGGACACCGACCACGCCGCCGCGAGGACCGACCACTCCGCCCGCGCGCGTCTGTCCGCTCAGGGTCACCGCGCCCGACCTGGAGTCGAACGTGACGGAGGGTTGCCCCGGCCGGCCGGGCGCCGGCGCCCCGGCTGGTTGAGCGCCGCCGCGCCCCTGCGCCGGGCTGCCGGCGATGATGCTCGTCTGATAGAGGATCTCGAACTCGCCGTCCTTCACCATCGGATCCTCGTACTTCCTGCGAAGGAACTTCTGTTTGACCAGGAAGTCGACGTCAGGCGGGTAGGCGGCCGCGTACCTCCGCTGGAAGAGCTGGACGGCGCGGACGTACTGGCGCCCTCGGAAGATGAGCTCCTCTTCCTTCTCGCGCTGCGTCTCGTGGCGCCAGGCGGGCAGCGCGATGGTCATGGCGACGGCCATCACCGCGATCGCCACCAGCAGCGCCGCCATCGCGTATCCCGCAGCCTGGCTACCCTCTTGACCGGTTCGTTTCATGTAGTACACTGCTGAGCGACATCCATGATACCAAACCTGCGCCCCAACGGGACGTGCGGCACGGCGGCGACGGTGGCCGTCCTGGCGCTGATGGCCACGTTCTCGGCGTCGTGCGAAAAGGCCCCGCTCTATGCCCCTACGGGCACGACGATCAGGCTGACGGCGAACACGCAGGTGCTCGCGATCAACGGCACCGCCGAGATCACGGCGAGCGTGCTCGAGCCTGGCGGCTACGCCGTGCAGAACGGAACGGTAGTGACCTTCACCACGTCGCTCGGCACGGTTACGCCGGGCGAGGTCGGCACGACGAATGGCAAGGCGACCGTCATCTTCAACGCGGGGACGCAGGCCGGCACGGCGGTCATCAACGCCTACTCCGGCGCCAACTCGACGTCCGGCTCGACCGGGGGTGCGACCCCATCGACCGGCACCGGGGTCTCCATCGTCATTGGAGCGGCGGCGGCCAACACGCTCGTCCTCACGGCCAGCCCGTCGACCCTCTCGCAGCTCGGCGGCACGTCGGTGATCACGGCGACGGTCTACGACACCAACAACAACGCGCTCTCGGGCGTGCAGGTTGCCTTCAGCACGGACCAAGGCCTCATCTCTCCGGTGTCCGCGACCACCAACGCGTCCGGCCAGGCCCAGACGACCTTGAGCACGACCCAGACCGCGACGATCACGGCGACCGCGGGGGCCAAGACCGGTACGGCGAAGGTCACGACAACGGCCCTGCCGACCGTGACGCTGACCGGGCCGACCACCACGCCGACTGCCGGCCTGACCTCGACGTTCTCGCTCAGCGTGTCAGCCGGGTCGGGCTCAGCGCCGATTCGCACCGTCGTGTTGGACTTCGGCGACGGGTCGAGTATGAACCTCGGCGCCGCCACCGGCTCGATCAGCGTGCCGCACGTCTACAAGATTTCCGGGTCGTTCACGGTCACGGCGACAGCGGTCGACGCGAGCGGGCAGAGCACGTCGATGGCGATTCCAATCGTCGTCTACCCATCGGTGCCGTTCCTCCTGACCGTCACGGGGCCCTCTGGCCGCGTCGGCACACCGATCAACCTCACGGCCGTCCCAGCCGCCGGCTCCCCGGCCATCGTCTCCTACACGTGGGACTTCGGCGACGGGACATCGGTCACGACGACGGTCGCCGCGGTGTCGCATATCTACACGAGCATCCCGGTCGGCTACACGAGCTACCCCTACGTGGTGACCGTGACGGCGCTCGGCGTGGACGGGCGCGGCGGCATCGGGAGCACGTCGGTGCTGATTTCGCAGTAGCGGGACATTCATCGCTGGTCGGAACATGCGAAAGGGCGGCCTTCCGGGCCGCCCTTTCGCACGTACGCCGAGAGCCGAAAGCCCTGCGTCGGCTCCTGCGCCTACCATTCGTTGTAGCGCGAGCCGTCGATGGAGGTTCCTTCCGAGCCGCTCTTGACGTCGAAGATCCCGGCCTCCGCGGTTGGATCGCCAGGATCTGGCTCCGAGGGGATGGTCTGCCACGTCTCGCTGGAGTTGGTGATCGGGTCCTTCGGGAGCTGACGCAGGTAGCCATCGGCCACGAGCGCCTCGAGGCTGGCTGGGTACTTCGCCTTGTCCGCGTAGTACTGGTCGATGGCGTCGCGCATCCTGAAGAGGTCTTCTCTCAACACCGCTTCCTTCGTGCGGACGACCGAATGCCGGTACTGGACGACGCCCATGCCGGCCAGCACGGAGATGAGCGCGATCACGACCATCAGTTCGATGAGCGTGAACCCGGCAGCGGCCTGGAGGCGGCGGCGGGTCGTGGCGAGTCTCGGCATCGCGACTACCAGTCCTTGTACATCGTGCCGTCGAGCGCGGTTCCCCCGCTCTTCGTGAAGACGTCGAAGACGTTCTGCCCGCCCCAGGTCGTCGCGTCGAACGCGTCCTGGTACGACCGCATGCCCCACTCGGCGCTCCTGGTCATCGGGTCGATGGGGATGCGGCGAAGGAACTTCAGCTTGCGTCCCGACGCGTCGTTCACCACCCTGACGCCTTCGACCAGCGTCTCGAGTTCGGCCGGATACCCGTCGGCGCCCGCCCTGAGGTCGGTGGACCCGATCAGGCCCTGGTCGGCCGCGTCCTTGAACCGGTCGATCGCGACCCGCATCTCCCTGAGCGCCCGCCTCAGCTCGACCTCGCGCTGCCGCTGAATCGTGACCCTCGCCAGCGGAAGGACCGCCGAGGCCAGGATCAGCAGGATCGTGCCGACGACGAGCAGTTCGACGAACGTGTAGCCCCCGCGTCCTGCCGGCCCCATTCGCCACGATCCTCGTCGTCTGGCCGTGCGGTTCATGTTGGGCGTTCTGTCCGGTCCGCTCTCCTACTTCACCGTCACCGTCGCCGGCGTGAACTGCAGCGGGATGGTGCCGCCCGGCCCGTTGGCCATGCCGCTGACCCTGAAGTTTACGGTGCCGGGCGCCACGGCGTCGAACACCACCCCGGCGAGCGGGCCGCTGCCGGTCGCCCCAACCACGTCACCACTGCGGCTGATGGTGATGTCGATGCGGCCCGAGGCGCTGTCGGTCTGCTGCGCGAAGGCCGTGTTCGGAACGCCCGCGCGCATGAAGCTCCCCTCCTGGAGCGACCTCAGCTTGAGCGCCGTCGGGTTGTAGGTGAGCGTCAGTGTGACCGTCGACACCCGCGTCATGTTCAGCGCCGAGAGCGTCACCGTGTACGGTCCCTGGCCGACGCGCCACTCAGGGCCAGGGACGGTAATCGTCACCTGCGCCGGAACGCCAACCGACGGCGTCGCGGGCAGGCCGTAGGG
>Ga0315278_10004752_pt1 | contig 12274 bp, 9 predicted proteins | sample YL17G06_0_MG_FD_203880 | JGI IMG/M metagenome (GOLD analysis project Ga0315278, IMG submission 203880) | Sediment microbial communities from Yellowstone Lake, YNP, Wyoming, USA - YL17G06_0 | ecosystem: Environmental > Aquatic > Freshwater > Lake > Sediment | place: USA: Wyoming | collected...
GTCGATGTGATGCCAGGTATCGACGATGAGCACGAGATCGACGGCGTGCGCGGGCAGCTTCGGATCTTCGGGAAAGGCGAGCACCGGGACGAGCTGCGCGAGTTGCGCCTTCGCGGCCCTCTCCTTCATGTAGTTCACGAAATTGGGCTCGATGTCGATCGCGAGCACGAGCCCCTTACTGCCTACGGCCTTCGCGAGGTGCACGCTGAAGTACCCCGTTCCCGCGCCGAGGTCGGCGACGGTCATCCCCGGCTTGACGCCGATCGCATCGAGGACGGCGCCCGGCTTCTGCCAGGCGTCCCGGTCGGGGTCGTCGAAGACGTTGACCCACTTCGCAACGTCGTCGAAGGAGTGATGGATCGTCGCGTCGTGACTGTCTTCGACGGGCGCGGCGAGGGCGGCGAGAAGCACGGCGGTGGCGAGCATCAAGGATCCTCCGTAAGGCTTGAGACCGGCTGCTAGCATGCCACGTATGATCGGCATCCGTCGCGAGGACAAGAACCGCTGGGAACGCAGGGCCCCGTTGACCCCCGAGCACGTCGCGGAACTGACGCGCCACGGGGTGGCGGTCGCCGTCGAGCCCTCCCCTCTCCGCGTTTTTCCCGACGAAGCTTACCGCGCGGCGGGGGCACGCATCCTCAACGACCTTTCTCCGTGCCCGGTCGTCGTCGGCGTCAAGGAGATCCCGCTCGCTCGGCTCAACCCCAACACGGCGTACTTCTTCTTCGCGCACGTGACCAAGGGGCAGCCGGGGAACATGCCGATGCTGCGCCGCCTGATGGAGCTCGGATCCACGCTCGTCGAGTACGAAAAAATCGTGGACGAGCGAGGGCGCCGCCTGGTGTTTTTCGGGCGCCATGCCGGATTCGCCGGAATGCTCGACACGTTGGCGACCCTGGGACGGCGCCTCCGTTGGGAAGGGATCGACTCTCCGTTTGCATCGTTCAAGCTCGCGCACGAGTACACCGACCTCGAGGAAGCGCACGCCAAGCTCGCGCGCGTCGCCGGCGCCATCCGCCGCGACGGTGTTCCCGAGGCGCTTCACCCTTTGGTGATCGGATTCACGGGCTCGGGGAACGCTTCGAAGGGTGCGCAGGAGATCTTCGACCAGCTCCCCTACGAGGAGATCCTTCCGGAGGATCTCCCCTCGCTGTTCACGAACGAGGACCTGCCGCGAAACATCCTCTACAAGGTGGTCTTCACGCGCAAAGACCGTTTCGGTAGCGCGATGGCGCGGCACCTTGGCTACCTCACCGCTCTGGTCAACGGCATCTACTGGGAGCCGGGGCATCCGCGCGTCGTCGCTCTCGACGACCTCCGCGCGTTGTTCTCAGGCGACGCCGCTCCGCGTCTGCGCGTCATCGGCGACATCACGTGCGACCTTCACGGCTCGATCGAGGCCAACGTCAAGATCACGACGCCGGGAGATCCCGTCTACGTCTACGACGTCGCGTCCGGGGAGGCCGTCAGCGGCGTCGCCGGGCGCGGCCCGGTGATCCTCGCGGTCGACAACCTCCCCTGCGAGCTTCCCGTCGATGCGTCGCAGCACTTCGGCGACGCGCTCTTGCGGTTCCTCCCCGCGCTGACGCGCTGTGATTGGGAGCAGGCCTTCGAGACCCTCGATCTCATGGAGGAGATCCGCCGGGCGGTGGTCGTCCACCGCGGCCGGCTCACTCCGAAGTACGCCTACCTGGAGCGGCACCTCGAATGAAACGGGTCCTCGTTCTCGGGGCCGGCCTCGTCAGCCGCCCGCTCGTTTCACACCTCGCGGGATTTCCGGATATCGCGCTGACGCTTTGCGACCTCGACGGGGCGAAAGCCGCGCAGGTTTTAGGCGGGCGCGAGCGAGGACGTGCGCTTGCGCTGTCGCTCGACGACGATGCGGGGCTCGCCGCGTTGGTCGGCGAGGCCGACCTCGTCGTGAGCCTCCTTCCATACATGCTCCACGTGAAGGTCGCGAAGGTCGCGATCGCGCGCCGCGTGCCGCTGATCACGACCTCCTACGTCTCGGCCGAGATGCGAGCGCTGGACGGCGTTGCGACTTCGGCCGGCGTGCTCGTCCTCAACGAGATCGGTCTCGACCCCGGGCTCGATCACATGTCGGCCATGCGTGCGATCGCCCAGCTGCGCGCAGAGGGCCTGCGCCTCGTGTCCTTCCGGAGCTGCTGCGGCGGGCTCCCCGCCCCCGAGGCGAATACGAACCCGTGGGGCTACAAGTTCTCGTGGAGCCCGCGAGGCGTGCTGGCCGCGGGGTTGAACGCCGCCCGCTGGCTCGAGGACGGGCGCCTCGTCGAGTTGCCGGGCGAGAAACTCTTCACGCACGTGGCGCCGTACGACGTGGCCGGCGTAGGCCGCCTCGAGGTTTACCCGAACAGAGACGCCACGACTTACATCCCCATCTACGGAATCGAAGGCGTCCACACGATGTTCCGCGGAACCCTGCGCTACCCGGGCTGGTGCGAGACGTTGCACGCCGTCTCCCGGCTCGGGCTGCTCGACGACGCGCAGCGCGGGTGGAGGGCGGGCACCACTCATGAAGAGTTCATGGAGGCCGTAGCCGCGCCGGGAACCGGCCCGGTAACCGAGCGCGTGGCGAAGCGCCTGGGCCTCCCCGCGGACGGCGCCGTGATGGAGCGCCTTCGCTTCGCGGGACTCTTTTCCGAAACCCCGATCGGGAAGACCAAAACGGCGCCCATCGACGTGCTTTGCGCCCGCCTGGCCGAGTCGATGGCCTTTGCTTCAGGCGAGCGCGACATGATCGTGCTGCGGCACGAGTTCGGGGTCGTCGACGCCGTCGGCCGTCCTGGCACTTGGGTCTCGACCCTCGTCGCCTTCGGCGAGCCATTCGGCGATTCGGCCATGGCCCGCACCGTGTCGCTCCCTGCGGCGGTCGCCGCCCGGCTGATCTTGGACGGGCGCATTGCGCTGACCGGCGTGCGCATTCCGGTGGATCCTGAAATCTATGAGCCCGTCCTTGCCGCCCTAGAGCCGATGGGGATCGCGTTCCGCGAGACCCGAACTGCGCCATAATCCAGCCACGATGCGCATCTTCGGAGCCGACCTCCGCGAGCTTGATGTTGCCGTAGGCCTCGGAACGATCGTGGCGTTGGACCCGACCGGCCTCGTCGCGACCGTTGCGCGCGTTGGCGACCTTCCCGCCCTGGCGCGCGAGGTTTCGACGCTGGCGGCGGGCGAGCCGTTCCTCCTCGCGGTCGATATTCCCGTCGCCTCAGGCCAGACGGCGGGGAAGGCACGCCGTGTCGACGGCTGGCTGAGGCGCCGCCTGGGCGTCCGGATTCCCACCGCAAAGTCGGGCGGCGCTCCCTACCTGACCGGATCCGAGCTCATCACGGCCTTGGCGATGGGGGGGCACCCGTGTCTTCCGTTTCCGGATCGGGACCGCAGGCAGTCCGGTCTTGCGGAGGTCCATCCGGAACTGGTCGCCAAGGCGCTTCTGTGGGAGTCCTCGACGGCGGCGGCGGCACGCGAGCTTCCCGACCGCGAGGCGATCCTGCGCGCGCTTCCGATTCCCGAGTACCGAAACCTCCGTCCGGCACGAACGGCCTGGGCCGAGCGCTACGCCTCGCTCGACGCGGCGCTGCGCGCCCTATCCGGCTCCGAAGGGTTCGATTTTCGCCTCGCCGTAGCCGAGCTCGAACGCTCGCGTACCGAGGAGGCGGTGGTGGCGGCAGCGTCGCTCCTCGACGCGACGCTGTTAGCGGGCGCCGCGCGGCGGTACCTCGAGGAGCCCGAGCGCTGCGCCTTCGTCGGCCTGCGCGAGACGGGTTACGTCGTGCTTCCCGCCGACGCGTTCGTCCGCCGCGTCGCGCTGCGCGAGCCCGCGCGGGTGGCCGGGCACGCGTCACTCTTCCCGCGCGAGAGTCTGGCGTCCCGGCTCGCGCCGCACGCCGTCATGCGCCCGTTGGCTCTGCTCGACTTGCCGGGGCAGACGCAACGGATCGAGGCCGTCTTCGAAACGCAGCCCCGGTACGAGTTCGACAACCTGGACGAGATGATGTGGTGGAAGCACTGCCGCCATCTTTCCGGCCCCGAGCTACCGGCCGACGGTCTCCACGAGCTCGTCGTGCGCCTGGACTCCGTGGGCGACGACGACGCGACGTTGAGCCTCCGCCTGGTCCGCTCTCGGCACAAGACGCTCTCGTTTCGATTCGAGCCGCCGGCCGCGTGGAGGCCTCGCGTCCCCCCGCGCGACGGCAAGACCTACCCGTTTCGCGTGTTGCGTGCCGTCTACGAGTGAATTGGAGACATTCTGCTTTTCTTTCAAAATCGGAGCACTCTACTTTTTTCTGAAAAGCTCCTCGGATCCCGCTTTTCAGAAAAACAGCACAGTGCTCCGATTTTGAAAGAAAAGCAGAATGTCTCCAATTCACTCGTAGCGGAGGGCGTCGATCGGGTCGAGCTCGGCGGCGCGGACGGCGGGGTAGATCCCCGAGGTTAGCCCCACCGCGATCGAGACGCCCGTCGAGAGAACGATCGACGCCAGCGTGACGACCGTCGGCCAGCCGGCGTAGGCGGCGACGGCCTTCGCGATGAGGAGCCCGACCGCGATCCCCAGGACGCCACCCATCGCCGAGATCGAAAAGGACTCGATGATGAACTGGTTGCGAATGTCCAGACGTCGCGCGCCGACGGCGCGTCGCACGCCGATCTCGCGCGTCCTCTCCAGAACGGTCGCGAGCATGATGTTCATGATGCCGATCCCGCCGACGAGGAGGGAGATGCTGGCGATGCATCCCATCACGATGCTGAACAGGCGCTGCGTGCGGCGGCTCTGTTCGAGGAGCGCCTCCGGGACGACGAGCTCGAAATCTCCCGCGCTTCCGTGGATCCGGTCGACCAGCTCTTGCACGACGGCCGCGGTTTTCCGCGGCTCGGCCGCGGGGGTGAGGCGGACGATGAGCTCGTCGAGCGGCGCCTTGAGCGGCGGCCTGTCGAACTTCCGACTCGCGGTCGTCACCGGAACGTAGATCTCGCGCGCCGTCGTCCCCAGCTGCACGCCCTCGAACGCCGACGCGCTTCCCTCGTCCTGGAGTACTCCCACGACGGTGAGCCAGACATCGTTCACCTTGAGATCGCTCCCCAAGGCGGCGCCGTAGCCGAACAGCTCCCGCCGCACGCCGGGGCCGATCACGCACACCTGGGCGTGGTCGCGCTCGTCGAGCGCGTCGAAGAAACGTCCCTGAGACAACCTGAGCCGTGAGATCTCCGCCTGGCGGAACGACACACCGTAGACCTTGGCCTTCGTCTTGGCGGTTGCCGACAGCACTTTGTAGGGCTCGATCTCGAGGCGGCCTGCTACGAGCTCGACACCGGGAACCGCGTCCTCGATCGCTTGCGCGTCGCGCCACGACAGGCCTTGGGACTTCTTCCGGATCTCTTCGAGCTCTTCGTCTTTCATCTCTTTCGAACGGAGGATGACGTTGCGCAGACCGAGACGCTCGATCATCTCGAGCGCCTGCTTTTCCGCGCCTGCCCCGATCGACAGCATCGCGATGACCGCCCCAACGCCGAAGATCATCCCGAGCATCGTCAACGCCGAGCGGAGCTTGTGAACCGCGAGGTTGCCAACAGCGCTCTCGAACGACTCGCCGAAGGTCATCGCGCACCCGGAAGCGCCGTCGGGGATCCGCCGGGCGCGGCTTGCACCTGCTCTTCTCCAGCGGCAGCCAGGGGGTCGCGCAGGGCGATCTCGTCCCCGGCGGTGATCCCTTTCTCCACGACCACGCGGCCAACAGCAGCCGGCCCGAGCGTCACCTCGACGGGGGCGAACGCGGCGCCCTCTAGCTTGTAAACGATCTTCTTGCCGTTCTTTTCGAAGATGGCATTGCGCGGAACGCTGAAGGCCTCGGGTCGCGCGTCCAAGGCCAGGACCGCCCGCACGCGCTGGCCCGGCTTCATGACCGCAGGGTCCGTCGCGTCGAGCTCGAGAGTCGCGCCGAAGTACTGCACGGGAATCCAACCGGTGCGCCGCTTCGCGAGCGTGTCCACCTTCTTGATCTTCGCCTTGTACGCGAGCGCGGGGTGCGCTTCGACGACCACCGTGGCGGAAAGACCCTTGGCCAGGCCCCCGGCGTCGGCCTCGAGGACGTAGACCCGAGCCTGCATCGTCTCGAGCTCCGGGATCTCTCCCACCGGCTCACCGGGCCAGACCGTGTCGCCGACCCTCGTGATGTCGCCGCGCCAGTCGCGCTTGTAGACGAGGATACCGTCGTGAGGCGCCTTGATCTCCAGCGCGTCGAGCCCCTTGGACGCCCGGTCGATCGCGATCCCCGCCTTGCGCCGCTCGATGTCGAGAAGGTCGAGGTCGACCTTGGCGACGTCTTGGCGGATCGAACGGACCTGGTCTGCGGTGTCGATGCGCTGGGTCGCGAGCGTGCGATCGATCTCGGAGCGGATGATCTCTTGCCGCGAGAAGATCCCCGGGTCGTCGACCTTGTAGCGGTCGGCCCCGCGCAGCTCCTCGCGGGCTAAGGCCGCGTCGCGCTCGAGGTTGCGTATCGCGCCGCCGGTGTCGGCGCGCATCCCCGTGATCCGGCTCTCCGTAGCCGTCTTGTCCGATTGGCCGTCGCGCAGGCTGCGTTCCATCTCCGAAGGATCGAACCGGACGACGACGTCCCCCGCCTTCACCGGTGTGCCGTCCGGGACGAGCCAGGCCACCTTGAGCTGTCCTTGCGCCTCGATCGGCGCCGTCACCGGTGTCGCTTCGGCCGCTTCGAGGTTCCCCTCCGCCGCCACGAGGCGTTCAAACGGCGCCTTCGACACGACGAGCGTCGGCACGTCGGGACGGGCGCCGAGGCGGCCGATCCACCAAGCGGCGCAAACAACCAGGGCCACGCCCCCGAATCCGATCGCGGCGATGCGCGCGCGCCTCAACGCGCTCTCCTGCCTGCCGCGTCGAGGTCGCGGCGCGCGACGCGATCGCCGGCGTCGAGCCCCGACTTCACTTCGACCGACGCTTCGTTGCGTGCACCGAGGGTGAGCACGCGCCTTCCGTAGCCGACCGCGGATCTCCGGAACGCCATCGGGCCTGCATCGGTCGGGAACACGGCATCGGCCGGAACGAGGAGCGCGTTGGCGATCCGGCCGGTTTCGATCATGCCGCGGAACCGCATGCCGGGGCGCATCTTGCGCGGGTCGGTGGCCTCGAGATCCACGACCAGCTTCACGACCTTGACGAGACTGCGGAAGGACTGCCGCTGCACGGTGCTCCAGATCGAACTGATCCTGCCGACGAACTCGATATCCGGATGAGCCTCGAGCCGGAAGCGGACCTTCTGGCCCACGCTGATCTTTCCCGCGTCCGATTCGTCGACCTCCCCCTCCCCTTTCATCGCACTCAAGTCGGGGATCTCGAGGATGCGCTCGCCGCGCCAAGCGGAGTCGCCGACTTTCTTCTTCTCGTCGCGCCAACTCGTCGCGTAGACGACCGTGCCGGCGCGTCCCGCCTTGACGGACATCGCGTCGATCGACGCCTCGATCTCCGCCACGCGGCGAACGGCCGCCGTCTTCCGCCCACGCAAGGCCGCAAGCATCACGTCGTCCGCGTGGCGCGACGCCGCGAGTTTCGTCTTCAGGAACTCCATCTCGCGTGTCGCGTCCTCGAGGGTCAGGCGCCACTCCCGCAGCTGCTGGGCCTTGACGAGCTCTTCGGGGACCTCGAGCTCGAGCGCCGCCTTCCGCCGGCGCGAGGTGGCTTCGGCGAGCCGCAGCTCGTCGTTCTTGCGAGCGATCTCGGCGTCTTTTTCCTTCTTCTCGATGCGTTTGGTGGCGGACTCGCTCTCGGCCCTCTTTTCAAGGAGCGTGCGCTCGAGCTCGCTGGTGTCGAACGCGAGCACCGGCACGCCCGCCTTCACATCCGTCCCTTCAGGCGCCATCATCGCGATCTTGAAGTCGAACACGTCGGGAACCTGCGGTGGCCCCACGGGCGTGCTGTTGACGGCCGCGAGCACGCCGTTCACCTCGACCGTGAGCACGAGATCCCCGCGTTCGGCCTCCGCCCACACGCTCTTCGGGACGGTCTCCCGAGAAAACGCCCACCCCAAGGCGGCAAGCGCCGCGAGCACGGCGCCCACGGCGAGGGATCGGCGGCTCACCCTCCGGCCCTCAAACGCGCGCCGTCCGCAACCCCGCCCTCGATGACGCACCAATCGCGATTGCAAGCGCCTAGAGTCACGTCGACGGTCTCACCCGAGGAGAGCCGAGCGCGGGGCTGCGTTCCCGAGAGATCGAGACCCGAGCGCGGGGCCAAGAGGACGTCCTCGCGCGGCTTCGGGCGCACCTCGACCTTGACGGACATGCCGGGGCGCATCCGCTCCGCGTCCGGCGCGTCGAGCGTCACGCGAACGTTGTAGGCGCGACGGAGAGAGCGCCCCGCGGCCTCCTGCGCGACCGGCGTGATCTCCGCGATTAGGCCCGAATACGTACGCTCGGGGTAGGCGTCAAGGACGCAGCTGACCTGAAGACCGGGGGCGATTCGCCCGTCATCGACGTCACTGAGCTTGGCCTCGACCTCCATCGCGCCCAGGTCGGGGAGGCTGACGACGGGAAGCCCCACCCAGACGGAGTCGCCGACCTGGATCTTGCGGCCCTGCCAGGGGTGATCGGCCACGACGAGGATGCCGTCGCGCGGGGCCTTCAAGACCATGCCGTCCATCGCTTGATCCGCCGCATCGAGCTCGCGCCGAGATTTCTCCACCGCGATCGTTTTCTGGCGGACGGTCTCGGCGGAGGACTCCTCGAAGGACGAGAGGCCCTCTCGTGCCTTGTCAAACTCGGTCGTGGCGCGGGCCAGCGCGAGTTGGTTGTCCTGATACTCCTTGCCTCGCACGAACTCCAGCGGCGTCGCCGCGACGATTTTGGCCTTTTCGACCACGATCGACTTCTGGGCGACTTCCCATTCCCTCTCGGCCCTTTGGCCGACCCTGTCCGCCTCGGATTGGTCGAGGTCGCTTCGCGCCTGTTCCCACGCGAGTTGCTTTTCTCCGAAGTCTTGCGCGAACGACGCCGTGTCGAACTCGACCACCTTCTGCCCGGACTTCACGACGGCGCCTTCGGCCTCGAGCCAGCGAATCGTCGTCTGCCAGGACGGGATGCGGGGAACCACGAGGTTGTCGGCATTGACGGCGATGAGCTGGCCGGTCATGAGAAACCGGTCCTCGAATCGTCCGCGTTGCACGGTGAGATCGGCGGAGGCGGGGGGAGGCGGCCCGGCCCCAGCGAGGTTCGCGTGGCCCGCGGAACAGGCCGAGGCCATGAAAAGCAGGAGGCACCCCACCGGTGCCAACGGGTTGCCCTGGGTTCCTAGGGAACGGGAACGCGCCATCCGTCGTGCTCCTCGGGACGTCGGGCGGAGCCGACGAGTATCCGAGCAACGGGAATGCCCGTCAAACGGCCGAAGGATTCTCCGGCCGCTCGAGGAACCCGGCGACGCTCTCGGACGTACTACAGATAGGCCTCGATCGTCTTAGGAGAGTTCTCATGGGCAAGGTCGTGAAGATCCTGATAGGTCTCGCCGTCCTTTCGGGTGCCGTGGTCGGGGCCTATGCGTGGCTCCAGGGCCGGGACGGCGCGGACGACGGCCTCAAGAAGATCGAGATCGTCAGCGGGTCGATCACGGACAAGGCGGTGGCCGTCGGCAAGATCGAGCCGCGCCTCAAGTTCCACGTCAAGTCGAAGATCTCGGGGATCGTGAAGCGATGCCATGCCGAGGTCGGCGACCGCGTGAACGCGGGCGACCCGCTCTTCGACATCGTCCCGGATCCCACCCCGTCGGAGCGCGTCGAGGCCGAGCGCCATCTCGAGCGGGCTCAGAGCACTTACGACCAGGCGCAGCGGGAGGTGGATCGCGCGAACGAGCTGTCGCTTTCCGGAATCCTCTCGCGGGGCGATCACGACGTGAAGGTGCAGACTTTCGATCAAGCGCGCATCGTGCTCGCCCAGGCCAGGGACAACCTCGAGCTCCTCCAGAAGGGGCGCATCCAAGGAGGGGGCGCCGGGATGGAATCGGTCGTGCGCGCTCCGGCGGCGGGAACGCTGCTCGAGCGCCTCGTGAATCCCGGCGATCCGGTCGTCCCGCTGACGACCTATCAGGCCGGGACCGACCTGGCGTCGATCGCCGAGATGAAGGATCTCATCTTCAAGGGGACCGTCGACGAGATCGACGTGGGCAAGCTCGCGATCGGCCTGCCTGCCCGCCTGCGCATCGGCGCCCTTCCGGACACGACGATCACAGGGAAGCTCACGCGCATCGCGCCGCAGGCGACCGAAAAAGACAACGCCAAGCTGTTCGAAGTCGAGATCGAGCTCGATCCCGGCCAGGAGGTCATCCTGCGGGCCGGCTACTCTGCGAACGCCGACCTCGTCATCCGTGAGAAAAAAGACATCCTCGTCGTCCCCGAGCGCGTGATCACGTTCGAGGACGGCGGCAAGAAGGCGTTCGTCGAGCTCCCCGGCCCCGGGCCGAAATCTCCCGTGAAAAAAGTCGAAATCACGACGGGCCTGTCCGACGGAATGAACTGCGAGGTCGTGTCGGGACTCAAGAAGGGCGACCTCGTGGTCTCGCGCCCGCCCAAGCCCAAGAGCGACTTCTAGTGGCCTTCTGGCTCCAGTCACGGCAGCTCGTGCGCGACCTTTCGTCCCAGAAGATGCGCACGCTCATGACGACCTTCGGGATCGTGTGGGGGACCACCGCCGTGAGCTTGCTGTTGGCGTTTGGAGCTGGATTCCACCAGCAGATCTACGAGAACTCCGCCGGGTTGGGCGAGAACATCTGCATCGCGTGGCCATCGCGCACGTCGCTCCCGTTCCAGGGTCTGGGGAAAGGCCGCCTGATCCTGCTGGACGAGGACGACATGCAGCTGATCCGCGCCAAGACCGACGGGCTCCTGGCGGTCTCTGGCGAATACGAGAGCTCCTTCAAGCTGATCTACGAGAAGAAGACGATGGCCGTCGACGTCCACGGCATCACGCCCATTTTTGCTTCCCTGCGGACGATCGTGCCCGTTTACGGCGGACGGTGGATCGACGAGCTCGACTGGGACGGCCGCCGCCGCGTCGCGTTCCTGGGCAACGACCTCGCCGAGACCGTGTTCGGCACGACCGACCCGGTCGGCAAGACGATCCACCTGAACGGCTCCCCTTTCCTCGTCATCGGCGTGATGGTGAAGAAGCCGCAGGATTCGAGCTACAGCGGGCGCGACAAGGACAACGTGTTCATCCCCGGAACGACCCTTCGTGCGTTGACCGGACAGAAGTTCGTCGACGAGTTCATCTTCAAGGCGCAAGAGGCCGCGAAGACCGAAGCGTTGAAGAGCCAGGTGCTCGAGGTCATAGCAGGCAAGCACCGCTTCGACCCGAAGGACAAGGAAGCGATCGGCATCTGGGACACGACCGAGAACTTCCAGTTCCTGAACACGTTTATGCTGAGCTTCCGGGCGTTTCTGGGGATCGTCGGATCGTTGACCTTGGTCGTCGGAGGGATCGGCGTCTCGAACATCATGAACGTCGTCGTCGAGGAGAGAACGCGCGAGATCGGGATCAAGATGGCCTTGGGCGCGCGCCCCGGCTCGATCCTGTTCCAGTTCATGCTCGAGACCCTGCTGATCACGGGCGTCGGCGGCGCGATCGGCCTCGGGCTGACGTTCGCGATCTGCGCCGCCTTCCCCGCGCTCGGATTCACCGAATACGTCGGAAACCCCGAGGTCTCGCCTCTGGTGGCGGTGATCACGGCGACCCTTTTGGGCTCGGTCGGCCTTCTCGCCGGCTACTTCCCGGCCCGCGACGCGGCGAACCTCGACCCCGTCGTGGCGATGAAGCTCTAGGAAGGGTCGATGAGCGGACTCGGCGTCGTCTTCAGCCTCTTCCTGTCCTCCTCGCGATTGCAGAAAAAGCGCGCGGTCCTGACCATCGCCTCCATCGCGTGGGGCTCGGTGTCGCTGTTGCTGCTTCTGGCGTTCGGACAGGGACTCCGCGATCAGTTGACGGTCGCCAACCGCGGCATGGGGAGCGGGATCGCGGTGCTGTGGGCCTCAGAGACGACGAAGACCTGGCAAGGCCTTCCGGCGGGGCGAAGCCTTCACTTCCTTCCCGAGGACGCCCTGCTCCTCCGCGAACGCGTGCCGCTGCTCGACGGGGCGATCGGCGAGTTCGTCACGTGGGGAACCAACTTCACCTACGGAAAAAAGACGGTCAACGCGCAGCTCATCGGCACCGAGGTCGCCTACGGCGATCTTCGCAACCACGTCCCCTTACCCGG
>Ga0315278_10004756_pt1 | contig 12270 bp, 10 predicted proteins | sample YL17G06_0_MG_FD_203880 | JGI IMG/M metagenome (GOLD analysis project Ga0315278, IMG submission 203880) | Sediment microbial communities from Yellowstone Lake, YNP, Wyoming, USA - YL17G06_0 | ecosystem: Environmental > Aquatic > Freshwater > Lake > Sediment | place: USA: Wyoming | collected...
GCGGCCGGCGAAATCATCGTCAAGGACCTCGGTGTCCTGGGCAATCGGCGGGTGCAAGAAGCCGTGATCCTCGGTCGCGTGTCGGCCAAGGTCGGCGGGCCCTTCGTTCCGGCCCGCCTGGCGGACGACATTCGAGCCGTCTTCGCGCTCGGCTTCTTCGACGACGTCCAGGCAAAGGTGGAGGACTTCGAAGGCGGAGTGAAGCTGACCTTCGTCGTGACCGAGCGCCCATTCGTCCGCGACCTGAACTTCGCCGGGAACAAGCGCCTTGACGCCTCGTCCCTGCTGGAGAAGATCGACGTCAAGCTCGGGACGGTGTACAACCCTGTCGAGATCACTCGGGCCGCGGAAAAGCTGAAGGAGGCGTACGAGGAGCAGGGGTACTTCGAGGTCGGCGTTACCCCGGACGCGAACAAGCTGCCGGACGGCGATGTCAGCGTCACTTTTCGTATCGACGAAGGCCGGAAGATGACCATCGACAAGATCGTCATCGAGGGCGCCCAGGGCCTGAAGCCGGACAAGATCAAGGAGATCATGCTCACGCAGGAGAGGGAGTTCTTCATCCTCCGGGGCACGGTGCAGCGGCAGAAGCTCGACCAGGACACCGAGCGCATCGTCACGTTCTACAATGACAACGGGTATATCCAGGCGCGCGTCGAGGCAGTCGATACGCAGGTCGACCGAGCCACCGCGCGCGTCACGATCAAGATCGTGCTGGCGGAGGGGCCGCAGTTCAGGGTGGGTGGCATCGACGTCACGGGCAACAAGACCCTGCCCATCGAGGAGTTGCGGCGGCGCATCCTGCTGAAGCCTGACGAAGTGTACTCGAGGACCAAGCTACAGGATAGCGTGAAGGGCATCACCGACGTCTACGGCACCATCGGCCGCGCGGCGGCCGATGTCAACCCGCAGGTGGCGCTCGACGTGCCCAACCGCAAAGTCAATATCACGCTGGAAGTCACCGAGGGCCCCGAGGTCTTCGTCGAGCGCATCAACATCACCGGGAACACGCGCAGCCAGGAGAAGATCCTCCGGCGAGAGATCCCGATGGCGGAGGGCGACCTCTTCACGTCGCAGAAGCTCCTGCGGGCGAAGCAGAAACTGACCAACTTGAGCTACTTCGAAAAAGTCGAGACGAAGACCGCGCCGGGGTCGTCCAAGGACAAGATCATCGTCAATATCGAGGTGACGGAGAAGCCGACGGGCCTCTTCTCCATCGGCGGCGGGTACAGCTCCCAGGACGGCGCCTTGGGCACGGTCGACCTGTCTCAGAATAACTTCCTCGGCCGGGGCCTCCAGGTCTCCATCCGGCTTCGAGGCGGTGCTTCGACCCAGTCGGGCACCATCGGCATCACGGACCCGTGGTTCCTTGATCGGCCCCTCGCCGCCGGCTTCGACCTGTTCAGCAACCGGCGCGTCAACCAAGACTATACGCAAAGTTCGACCGGCGGCGCCGTCCGCTTCGGCGCCCCGATCGGGGACTACGCCCGCTGGAATGCGCTTTACCGGCTGAGCCTGGAAAACGTTACCAATGTCAACTCGAATGCCAGCAGCGAGCTGCTCGATGCGGAGGGCAAGAGCATCATGTCGCTGGTCGGCGGCTCGCTGACCCGCGACACGCGGGACAGCTTGAACGAGCCGACCCGGGGCCAGCTCTTTGCGCTCGGCGCCAACTTCGCAGGGATCGGGACCGCCGACAACCGCTTCTTCAGTATCTCCGCTTCCGCCGTCCATCACCAACTGATGTGGTTCGGCCATGTCCTCAGTGGGCGTCTCTCCTCGGCTTACGAGCTGGGCTGGTCGAAGAGCCCCGTTCCGCTCTTCGAGCGATACTTCCTCGGCGGGCCGAACTCCATCCGCAGCTTCAAGGCCCGCCAGATTTCGCCTGAGGACAATTCGGGCACCAAGGTCGGGGGCAACTTCCAGGTCCTGGGGAACCTCGAATACACGGTGCCGTTCCCCTATGGGATCCGTGCCGCTCTGTTCTTCGATGTCGGCAACGTGTACGGGCCGGACCAGAGCTTCGGCACGCCCATCGACCTGACGAATCTCAAGTATGCGATAGGAGCAGGTATTCGGTGGAACTCACCCTTCGGGCCGATCCGGGTAGACTACGGCATCAACCCGGCCCCGACGGGGAACGAAAGTTTCGGCAATATCCAGTTTTCGATGGGCGCGGCGTTCTAGCCACGAGGAGACAGGGCATGATTGGGCGCGTCAAGGTCACAATTGCGGTGGTGGTAGTGCTGGCGGTTCTGTCGGGCCTATGGTGGGTGCTGACACCGGCCCTGGCGCAGGCGCCGCAGGTAACCCGTATCGGGTTCGTGGATTTGCAGCGGATCCTCGCCCGCTCGCAGGCAGGGGTCCAGGCCCGAGAGCAGATCGAGAAGGACAAAGCCGCCATGCAGAAGCAGGTGGACGGCCAGAAGGGCGACTACGACAAGCTGCGGGACGAGCTGGAGAAGAAGGGACAGCTCCTCTCGGCGGATGCCCGGCGCGAAAAGCAGGAGGGCCTCGAGCGCAAGACCCGTGATATCCGACGGCTCCTCGACGATCTGGAAAAGGAGCTGCAGAAGAAGGAGCAAACTGCGGGGGCGAAGATCCTCCGAGACCTGGAAGGGATCTTCACCCGCGTCGGAAAGGAAAAGGGCTACGCCCTGATCGTCGAGCGCCGTCAGGCCGGCGTCGTCTATGGCGCGCCGGAGGCGGACATCACGGAAGAAGTCATCAAGGCCTTCGACGACGAGATGCGGAAGGCCAAGAAGTAGGCCGCCGTGGGCGCCTCGTTCACGCTCGGCAGTATCGCCGAGGCCCTCGGCGCCACGCTCGAAGGAGATCCCAGCCGTTTGATCACCGGGGTGGCGCCGCTCGACAAAGCGGGGCCGGAGCACGTGTCTTTTCTCGTGAATCCGAAATACCGCCGGGCCGCGGAACAGAGCGCGGCGGGAGCCGTGGTCGTCGGCCGCGGTGTCGAGGGATTGCCGCAGGCCCTGCTCCGTGTGGATTCGGCCCAAGCGGCCCTGATCCCGCTCCTGCGACTCTTCCACCCGGAAGCTCCCATCCTGGCTGGTGTCCATCCGGCGGCTATCGTCGCGCCGGGCGCTCGTGTCCACCCCAGCGCTTCGATCGGCCCATACGCCGTCATCGAGCCGGGGGCGGTCATCGGGGCCAGGAACAGGGTCGGAGCCCTCTGCTTCGTGGGGGCCGGCGCCACGCTGGGTGACGACGTGGTGCTGCATCCGCGGGCCGTCGTCAGCGACGGTGTGATCATCGGCAGCCGCGTAGTCGTCCATCCCGGCGCGGTACTGGGCGCCGACGGTTTCGGCTACGCCTTCGACGGAACGGCGCACCGCAAGATCCCCCAGGTCGGGGGGCTTCGGATCGAGGACGATGTCGAGATCGGCGCCAACACCACCATCGACCGGGCTACCCTCGGCGAGACGCGCATCCGGCGCGGCAGCAAGATCGACAACCTGGTGCAGGTCGGGCACAACTGCGACGTCGGCGAGGACGTCATCCTCGTGTCACAGGTCGGTATCTCGGGTTCATGCAAGATCGGTAACCGCGCCATACTGGCGGGGCAGGTCGGCGTCGCCGACCATGTCACCATCGGCGAGGGCGCGGTCTTGACGGCACAGTCCGGCGTGCCGAACGACGTGGCCGCCGGCGAGGTCTGGAGCGGCACCCCGAGCCGCCCGGCGCCGGAGACGCGGCGGATCTGGGCGGCCGAGACGCTGCTCCCCCAGCTCGTCCGGAAGGTGCGGGCGCTCGAGAAGCGCGTGCGCGAGCTCGAAGGGCGTGCCGGTGTCTGACGCGACCTCCATCCACCCGACCGCGATCGTGGATGCGCGCGCGGAGCTCGACACCGGCGTGCGGGTCGGGCCGTACAGCGTGATCGGCCCCCAGGCCCTGATCGGGCGGGACACCGAGATTGGGGCGCACGCCCTGCTCGAGGGGCGCGTCACGCTCGGTGCGCGCTGCCGCATCGGACACGGAGCTATCATCGGCGGCCTGCCACAGGACCTGAAGTATCGCGAGGGGCTGCCGGTGGGAGTAGCGGTCGGTGACGACACCGTGATCCGGGAGTACGTCACCGTGCATCGGGCGACGCACGAGGGTCACGACACGAAGATCGGGCAGCGGTGCCTCGTGATGGTCTCGAGCCATGTCGCCCACGACTGCCTCATCGGGGACGAGGTCATTATCATCAACTATGCGGGGTTGGCCGGACACGTAACCGTCGACGACCGGGCGACGGTCGGCGGGCAGTGCGGGATTCATCCGTTCACGCGGATCGGCACGTACGCCTATATCGGCGGCTTCTCCAAGATAGCCCAAGACGTGCCCCCCTTCGTGATCGCCGACGGGGTTCCGGCCGCGGCCATGTCGGTCAACGTGATCGGCATGCGCCGCGGCGGCATCGACGGGCAGGGCCGGCGCCAGGTTCGCTCCGCCTTCGGCATTCTCTACCGGTCGGGACTCACGCCCGGGGCCGCAATCGCGCGCATCAAGGCGGAGCTGGGGGGTGACCCGATGGTGGCGAAGCTCGTCGAGTTCGTCGAAGGCTCCAAGCGCGGCATCATTCCGGGACGGCGGGCCCAGGATGCGACGCGTGACGAAGCGGAGAGCGAGGAGCGGGTGTGGTGAGCGCCTCTGAGAGCGGACGCATCCGGGCCGGCGTGGTGGGCGCGGGCCATATGGGGCAGTACCATATCCTCGCGCTGGCGGAGCTGTGGGACGTGGATCTCGTGGCGGTCTGTGACACCGACACCGAGCGCGGAAACCAGGTCGCCGCGCAGTACGGTACGCGCGCCGTCGCGAGCCACCGTGATCTCGCCGGGCTCGTGGACATCGCCACCGTCGCCGTCCCGACCGAGCGACACTTCGAGGTCACCCGCGACCTGCTGGAGGCGGGCGTGCACGTGCTCGTCGAGAAACCGATGACACCCACGATCGAGGAGGCGAAGGAGCTCTTCCGCGTGGCACGCCAGCGGGGCAGGGTCCTCCATGTCGGACACGTCGAGCGCTTCAACGGGGCCGTGCAGGAGCTCCGCAAGATCGTCGAGCAACCGATCCTGATCGAGTCGCGGCGCCTCGGCCCGTTTGTCCAGCGCGTCCAGAACGACTCCGTCGTCATGGACCTCATGATCCACGACATCGACATCGTCCTGGGCCTCGTGGACAGCGAGCCGCGCCGCATGAACTGCCTCGGTCGCTCGATCCACTCTCGCCAGACCGACGTCGCCAACGTGCAGATCCTCTTCGACTCCGGCGCCATGGCGACCATCACGGCCAGCCGCGCCACGGAGGAGAAGATCCGGACACTGTCGATCACTCAGCCCGACGCGTACATCGTCCTCAACTATGCCGACCAGGACATCCAGATCCACCGGCGCGCCGCGCAGGAATACACCCTCAACCGCGAGTCCATCCGCTACCGGCAGGCCTCTTTTGTCGAGCGCCTCTTTGTCCACAAGGACAACCCGCTCAAGCTGGAGATCCGCCACCTGATCTCCGCCGCGCGCGCGGCCCAGGCGACCGGCCAGGCGGATTCGCTCGAGACCGAGGATCTACGGTCTCTCGCCGTGGCGCTCGAGATCGAGCGGATGATCCGCGAAGGTCGTGGCGAGGTCGCCTGGCCGAAGGATCTTCCGTGGAGCGCCGCCTCGCAGTGATGGCCGGGGCCGGGGTTCTCCCCGGCCGGGCCGCAGCCGAAGCCGCCCGCCAAGGGTGGCGCGTCGTCGCGCTGGCCTTTGACCACGCGGTGGGGCTGGAGAGGCACGCCGAGCGCGTCGTGCCGTCCTCCCTCACCGACGTCCATGGCGTCTTGCGGACTCTCACTGAAGAGGGCGTCCAGGCCGCCCTCTTCGTGGGGAAGTTTTGGAAGCAGCGGGTCTTCGACAAGGTGGACGAGACGGACGAAGCGGGTCTGCAGATGGCCCGCGGCGGGCTCTCTGACGAGGCGCTCGCGACCATGGTGCTGACGACGTTCGCCGGCATGGGGATCGAGGTACTCGATCAGCGGCCATTCCTCTCTTCCTGGATGATGGAATCGGGCACCCTGACATCCAGAGCGCCGTCACCCGCCGAGTGGGAGGAGATCCGCGCGGGCTTCTCGCTCGCCAGGCAAATCGCCGGGCACGGGATAGGCCAGACGGTGGTGCGCTCGCGTGGCGTGACGCTGGCGGTCGAGGCGGCCGAGGGGACGGACGAGACGATCCGCCGCGGCGGAAGACTCGCCGGACGGGGCGCCGTCGTGATCAAGGCGGTGGCGGCGGAACACGATTTCCGATTCGACATTCCCACGGTGGGCGCGGCGACTCTGGAGGCCATGGCCGAGTGCGGCGCCACCGCGCTCGCCGTGGACGGTGGCAAGATGCTCCTCGTCGACCGGGAGGAGGCCGTACGGATTGCCGAGCAGGCGGGCATCGCTCTGGTAGGCGTCCATGACGCCGGCTAGAGGGCGCCTCATCATGGTCTCAGCCGGAGAAGCGTCGGGCGACCTCCACGGGGCGACCATATGCCGGGCTCTCAGGATTCTCGACCCGCACGTTCGCGTCCTCGGGATGGGGGGCGCTCGCATGGCCGCGGCAGGCGCGGAGATCCTCGTGGATCCGACGGCGCACGCCGGCGTCGGCACGAGCGAGGTCATCGGCAGGATCCCGTCGCTCTTCAGAGCGTACAGGCTGCTCGTGCGCAGCCTGCGCAAGGAGCGACCCGACGCCCTTGTGGTGATCGACTTCCCGGAATTCAACCTGCGGCTGGCCAGACAGGCGCGGCGGGCCCGCGTCCCCGTCGTCTACTTCATGCCACCACAGCTCTGGGCGTGGCGCTCCGGCCGTATCCGACAGATGGCAAGCAGGGTGACGCAGGTGCTCGCGGCATTCCCGTTCGAGCGCGACCTCTACGAGAACGCCCGGATCCCGGTCGAATTCGTCGGGCATCCGCTCCTCGACGTCGTCCCGCTCTCTCTCGGCAGGGACGAAGCGCGCCAGCGGCTCGGGGTCGAGAACAAGCGCGTGGTCATCGGGCTGCTTCCCGGAAGCCGCCGCGAAGAGGTGGAACATCTGCTGCCGCCGATGCTGGAGGCGGCGGCGCGACTGGCCGGGTCGGACGGCAGGCGCTGCTTCGTGATCGGACTCGCTCCAACGGTGAGCCGGAACTCGATCGCGGGCTTCCTCGGTCGCGCGGCCGCCGCGGGCGGCCCACCGGTGGAGGTCGTCGAGGACCTGACCCATGAAGTCATGGCCGCCGCGGACGTGCTCCTCATCGCCTCGGGGACGGCGACGCTCGAGGCAGCCTTGCTCGGAGCGCCCATGGTGGTCTGCTACCGTGTCTCCCGGCTCACCGAGATGGTCGGCCGCCTATTGACGCGGATTCCGTGGATCAGCCTCCCGAACATCGTGGCCCGGCGTACCGCCGTACCAGAGATTCTCCAGGCCGAGGTGACCGGGACTCGGCTGGCCGCCGAGGCGGAACGCTTGCTCGACGACCCCGTAGCGGCGACCGCGCAGCGGGCGGCGTTCAAGGACCTTCGCGAGCGACTCGGGCAGCCGGGCGTCGGAGAGCGGGCGGCCCGCGTCATCCTCCGAATCGCCGGGGCCACGTGATGGCCGGCTCGCTGGCGACCGTGCTGGCGCCTTCCTTGGGCTCATGGGCCCTGCGGCTTCTCGGGCGCACGCTCCGGATCCGCCGCGAGGAGGGGGCGGTCGCGGCGCTGTGGACCGCCCGGACACCCGTCATCTACGTCGTGTGGCACGCGCGCCTCCTCCTGCTGCCCTACCTCTATCGCGACCGTGGGCTTCGCGCTCTGATAAGCCGCTCCAGGGACGGCGAGCTGGTGGCCGGTTTGGTCCGTCGCTTCGGCTTCGTGGTCGTCCGCGGCTCGTCGACCCGGGGAGGTGCGGGAGGGCTTCGAGCGCTGGCCCGCGCCCTCGCAGAGGGTCACAGTGTCGTCTTGGTGCCCGATGGCCCGCGAGGCCCATCAGAGACTGTCAAGGCGGGCGTCGTTACCCTGGCGCGCATCAGCGGCGCTCCCGTCGTGCCCCTGGCTCTCGCCGCCTCCGCGGAATGGCGCGCCCGGTCCTGGGACGGCTTCAGGGTGCCCAAGCCCTTCACCCGCTGTATCGTCCGCTTCGGCGCTCCGGTGCGCGTGGCGCGGCGGCAGGAGAGGGAAGCGGATGAGAGCCCGCGGAAGGAGATCGAGGCGGCGCTTCGCGCGGTGACCTGGCAGGCGGACGAGGAGGCGAGGCGCTGATCCACGCCATCTACTCCGTGGTCCTCGGACTTGCGATCCTCGCCTATCTGCCGGTCTTCCTGATTCGGCGGCTCAGGGGCAGCGGCTACGAGCGCTCCCTGGCGCAGCGATTCGGCCGCTACGGCGATGACCTGCCCGCCGAGCCTCGCTGCTGGATCCACGCCGTGTCGGTTGGGGAGGCCGCGACCGCGGTGCCGCTGGTCGAGGCGATCGCGCGCCGCTGGCCCGAGCTCGCCGTCGTCATGACCACCGTCACGCCCACGGGCGCGCGGGTCGTGGCCGACCGGCTGAACGGCAAGGTGACCCACCGCTACTTCCCTCTCGATCTGTCGGGACCCGTCCGGCGGGCCCTGGACGCGGTGAGACCCAAATTCTTCATTGGGATGGAAACTGAGCTCTGGCCAAATTTTCTCCGGGCCCTGGCCCGGCGTGGCGTGCCCACGATGATCGCCAATGGGCGAATCTCGGACCGGTCCTTCAGGCGCTACCACCGCGTCCGCTTCCTCACCGCGCGGATGCTGCGTGATATATCGGTCTTCGCCATGCAGTCGCAGGAGGATGCCCGCCGGATCATCGTGCTGGGCGCCCTACCCGAGCGGGTGGTGGTCACCGGCAATCTCAAGACCGACCTGGCGCCCACGGAGAGCGGCGGCGAAGCCGTCTGGCAGCGGCTACTCGGGCTTGGTGACGGCGACCTGGTCTGGATTGCCGGCAGCACGCATCGTGGCGAGGAGGCGGCCGTGCTCGACGCCTTCACGCGTCTCCTCCGTCGCTTTCCCGACCTGGCGCTGCTCCTGGCGCCGCGGCATCCGGAGCGCGTGGCGGAGGTTGAGCGCCTCGCCGCCGAACGGGGACTCGGCACCGTCCGCCGCAGCGAACTGCCCAAGGCTCGCGAGAGGGGAGCGGTCGTGATTCTCGACACGGTGGGGGAGCTCGCGCGCATCTACCGGGTCGCCACCGTCGTCTTCGTCGGCGGCAGCCTGGTGCCCACGGGCGGACACAATATGCTGGAGCCGGCCCTGCTGAGGAAGCCCGTGCTCTTCGGGCCCCACACGACCAATTTCCGGGAGAGCGCGGCGCTGCTCCTCGAAGCGGGTGGCGCCGTGCTGGTACAGGACGCCAGCCTGCTCGAGGCGCGCGTGGCGGAGCTCCTCGCGGATGTGGATCTCAGGTGCCGGATGGGGGAGGCGGCGCTCCAGGCCATCGTCAGCCGCCAGGGCGCCGTGAAGCACACCATCGAGCTCGTGGAGCGCTACCTCGTGGAAGGGGCCCATGTCTGAGTCCGGGAAGTCACCCGAGCTACGGCTGCGCCGCGTCTGGCACGGGCAGGGAAGCGCCGCCTTCCGTGGCGTGCTGTCCGCGGCCGCGGGCGCCTACCGCGGAGCGCTCGCAGCGAGGGAGGCCTGCTATATGGCCGGGCTCTTTTCCACCCGGCGGCTTCCTGTTCCGGTCATCTCCATAGGGAACCTCACGCTGGGCGGGAGCGGCAAGACACCACTAGCGGCCCTCGTCGCCACCGCGCTCCGCGAGCTCGGAGCCAGCCCCGCCGTCATCAGCCGCGGATACGGCAGGCGGACGCGCGGCGTGCGTGTGGTCGCGGACCGCGACGGTGTGAGCCTCAACGCTCGTGATGCGGGCGATGAGCCGCGTCTGCTTGCGGAGCAGCTTCCCGGCATACCCGTCGTGGTCGGCGAGAGTCGTTACGAAGCAGGCCGCGTCGCGGTGGAGCGCTGCGGGGCCGATGCCCTCGTGCTCGACGACGGCTTCCAGCACCGGACCTTGGTCAAGGATCTCGAGATCGTCGCCGTCGAAGGAACCGAGCCCTGGGGCAATGGGAGGCTCTTCCCGAGGGGTGTGCTTCGGGAGCCCATGTCGGCCTTGAGACGGGCGAATGTTGTGGTCGTCACCAACCCTGCGCATCCGGAGACCGCAGCAGACATAGCCCGGAGCCTTCGCCACCGGGGATCGCCCGCTACCGTTCTCACCGGCTCGTACCGCGCGGAGGCGCTGCGGCCGGACATCGATGGCGCGCCACGGCCACCATCGGCGCTCGCCGGACGGCGGGTCGTAGCCCTCGCGGGGCTTGCGTCGCCGGCGGGCTTCGTGACGACGCTCGCGAGGCTGGGGGCGACGGTGGCGGACCTCGTCGAGTTTCCGGATCATCACCCCTATACACGGGCGGACCTGGAGCGGGTATGCGCATCCGCGCGGCGGGCCGGCGCGGACTGGGTCGTCACAACGGAGAAGGACTGGGTACGGTTGCGAGAGGTGCCCAGGCCGGAGATCGAGCTATGGGTGCTGTCGGTGCGTCTCGACATGGGCAGGGATCGCGCCGCTCTCGTCGAGGTCCTCGCAGATACGCTCCGGCGCAAGGCGGGGGAGCGGGCCCTGCCATGATCCTCGACGGCGCTGTTCTGATCGTGCGGCTGCCGAACTGGCTCGGGGACACTGTGATGGCCCTTCCCGCGCTGGCCGCGCTCCGGGCGGCGCGACCCGAAGCGCTCGTGGCGGTCATTGGGCCGTGGGCACCGCTCCTCACCGGCCAAGCTGTGGCGGATATCCATCTGCGGTATCCGAGAGACGGGCGTAAGCGCCGGAGGCTCGGCGCCGCGGTGCGGGCGATGCGGCCGGACGCGGCCGTGCTCCTGCCGAACTCGTTCGAGTCGGCACTGACGGCTCGACGCTGGGGAGCCCGGATCCGGCTCGGCTACGATACGGACATGAGGCGGGGGCTCCTGACGCATGTCGTCGAGCTACCGTCACCTCGACGGCATCAGATAGACGAGTACGCGGGGCTGCTCGAGGCCGCCGGCATTCCGGTCCAGCCGGGGCGCCCCCATTGGCGTGTCGGCCATGATGTAGCGGCAGAATCCGCAGTGACAGCGCTGCTCGCCGAGGCTGGGTGCTCCGGGGCCACGCCTCTGGTGGGTCTCCACCTCGGCGCCGCTTTCGGTTCGTCCAAGCTGTGGCCACCCGCCTCTTTCGCCGAGCTCGCCGGGCGGCTGCGTGAGCGGAGACTCGAGCCCCTGCTGGTCGGCAGCGTCAAGGACATCGCCATGGCCGGTGCCGTGGCGGCGCTCGCGGGCGTGCCTATCGCATCGACCGTCGGCCGCGACCATCCGGAGATACTGCCCAGGCTCCTCGCGCGCTTCGGATGTCTGGTCAGCAGCGATACGGGTGTCGCTCATCTCGCGGCAGCTCTCGGCGTCCCCACGGTCACGCTTTTCGGGCCGACAGATCCCCGTCTCACCTCGCCCCGGGGCAGCTCGGGGCGTAGCGTCGAAGGCCGGGCGCCATGCGCCCCGTGCTTCCTGCCGCGCTGTCCTATCGAACACGTCTGCATGCGGGCAATCTCCGCCGCATCCGTGGCCGAGGCGGTCGAAGAGGCGAGGGCGGCGTGAAGACCGTGCTGCACACCGAGTCCTCGCCAGGCCTCGGCGGTCAGGAGGTGCGAACGCTCACCGAGGCGCGCTGGACGCGTGAGCGCGGCTGGCGCGTACTCGTCGCCGGGCAGCCGGGCGGCCGATTTGTGGCGCGGGCCCGAGAGGCGGGGCTCGAGACCGTGGCCATCCGCATGCGCGGCGCGTGGGATATGCAGGCAGTGTGGAGCCTCGCGCGGGTCATCCGTCGTGAGCGCGTCGATATCGTGCACACCCATAGCTCAGTGGATGGCTGGGTCGGCGGACTGGCCGCGCGAGCTACCGCTGTCCCCGTGGTCCGGACACGTCATGTTTCAATCCGCATTCGGCGACGCTTGAACCCCGTCTACCGGTGGCTCGCCGACCGCGTGATCACGAGCGGAGAGGCCATCCGCAAGCTCGTCATCGAGGCGGGTGTCAGCCCGGAGCGGGCTGTCGCCATTCCGGCGGGCGTGGATCTGGCAGACTTCTCCGGCACAGGCGACGGCGACGCCATGCGGGCGCGGCTCGGCGTCTCGCGGCCTGTCATCGGCTCGGTTGCCATGTTCAGAGGCTCGAAGGGCCACGCGCCTCTCCTCGACGCTTTCGCGACCG
>Ga0315278_10004757_pt1 | contig 12270 bp, 11 predicted proteins | sample YL17G06_0_MG_FD_203880 | JGI IMG/M metagenome (GOLD analysis project Ga0315278, IMG submission 203880) | Sediment microbial communities from Yellowstone Lake, YNP, Wyoming, USA - YL17G06_0 | ecosystem: Environmental > Aquatic > Freshwater > Lake > Sediment | place: USA: Wyoming | collected...
CCCCGCCCCTCCTCCATCTCGATCGGAAGGGAGAAGCGGACGGTGGGATACCTGGGCAGCCCGTTTTCGACGCCGGAACGGCGAATGATCCTCGTGGCGGCGCTGGTGCTCCTTCCGGTCTTCTTCCTGCCGGTCCTGCCCGTGTGGCACATGAAGCTCTGGGCGCCCCAGTACCGCGAGGGACTCACGCTCTCGATCTACTCCAACACGATCCGGGGCGATCTCGACAAGATCAACACGCTGAACCACTACGTCGGCATGAAGTCGATCACCCCATCCGACTTCCGCGAATTCACCTACCTTCCCCAGGCGCTGACCGCGCTCGGGGTCTGCGCGCTCCTCGCGGCGCTACTGAATCGCCGCTGGCTCGCCATTCTCGGCTGGCTCGTCTTCACCGGCTTCGCGGTGGTCATGTTCCGCGATTACGCGAACTGGCTCTACCATTACGGCCACGATCTGAACCCGCACGCGGCGATCACGCTCCCCAGCTTCACGCCGCCCCTGATCGGCTACGCGAAGATGGCGAACTTCAAGGTGCTGAGTTTTCCAGGCGTGGGAACGGTGCTGCTCGGCGTCGCCTGGCTGCTCGGCCCGGCCGTCGTCTGGATGGAACGCCGGGCCGCCCGCCGCGCCGCCCCCGCCTCGTGAACTCCCGCCGCGCGCGGTCCGCCTGCGCGGGAACCGTCGCGCTCGCCACCCTTCTCCTCCACCTCGCGTCTCCGCGGGCAGCCTCGGCCGCCATTCGCCGGGTTCCCGCGGGTCCCCGCTCGATCGCGGCCGCATGCGCCATGGCCTACCCGGGCGACACGCTCATCGTCGAGCCGGGAATCCACGATGGAAGCGCCACCATCGACCGGTCCCTCACGCTGCGAGGCGAGCCGGGAGCGGTCGTCCGGGGCGACTCGACCGGATCGGTTCTTTTCCTCACCGGCTCGAACATCCGGATCGAGGACCTCGCGATCGAGCGGAGCGGCGACGAGCCGCTGACCATCGATGCGGGGATCTTCGTCAAAGGGGGGACGAACGTTCGAGTGGCGCGAGTCCGGATGGCCGACGTCCTCTATGCGGTGGCCGCCGAGCGTGCCGAGTCGCTGGTGGTGGAAGGTTGCGATCTTCGCGGCCGCGCCTCCGCCGCCGGGGGCGTGGAACTGGCGATGGACGCCTCCAATGGAAACGGGATCCATCTCTGGTACTGCCACGACGCCACGGTGCGCGGCTGCCGCATCACTCATTTCGTGGACGGGATCTATCTCTCCTTCGCGTTCAGGACCACCATCCTCGGGAATCTCCTCTGGGAGAACGACCGCTACGGACTCCACACGATGTACTGTCAGGACAATCGTCTCGAGGACAATCGCTTCACCCGGAACATCGCCGGCTGCGCCATCATGTTCTCGAATCACCTGAAACTCGAGCGGAACGACTTCATCCGGAATCGGGGGCCGCGCACGTACGGCATCCTCCTCCGCGACTGCTCCGACGGGCGCTTCGCCCACAATCGGTTCGTCGACAACACGGTGGGAATCTTCATGGACGGATCGAATCGCAACGTGGTCGCCGAGAATCTCTTTCAGGACAACGGCTGGGGCGTGATCCTCTTCTCCTCGTGCGCCGGAAACGAATTCGCGCGGAACAATTTCTGGAACAACGACTACCCCGTGGCGCTCGACATGCGCTACAGCGACAACCGGTTCGACGACGGGCGCCGGGGGAACTACTGGAGCGAGAACGCCCCGTATGATCTCGACGCGGACGGAGTGAGCGACATTCCGTATTCGCCCGTGAGCGCCTTCGCGTTTCTCTCGAAGCAGTATCCCGACCTCGCCATCCTCGGACGGAGTCCGGCGGCGACGGCCCTGAGCGTGGCGGAGCGGACGATCCCCGCATTGCGTCCGAGCGAGATCATCGATCGCTTTCCCCTGGTCGCGCCCGCGGCCATGGTGCCCCCGGCGCCGGCTCCGGAGCCCCCTGGGCCGACGTCGGGCGTGACGAGGGTCGCCGCCGGCGCCGGGTTCGCGCTCCTTGCCGTGGGAGGCATCGCCGGCGCCTTCGCGCGGGTGCGCCCCGCCGGGGAGCGCCCGGAATGATTCGGGTCGTGGACATCCGGAAGAAGTACGGTCCCATCGTCGCCGTGGACGGACTCTCCTTCGAGGTCCAGCCGGGCGAGACCTTCGCTCTCATCGGCCCCAACGGCGCGGGCAAGACGACGACGCTCAAGATGATGCTCGGCCTCGCCCGCCCCGATCGCGGCTCCATCGCGATCGGCCCCGACCGGCTTCCGCCCCACGATCCGCGGGCCCGCGAGAGGCTTGGTTACGTACCGCAGCGCGTGGAGTTCCCACCCGCGCGAACGGCGATCGAAATCCTGAACTACTTCGCCGCGCTCCGCGGCCTCCCAGCCGGCGCGGCGGCCCGGGCGCTCGAACGGGTCGGCCTCACGGACGTGGGGCCGCGCCGCGCCAGCGACCTTTCGGGCGGTTACGCGCAGCGCCTTTCCCTCGCGCAGGCTCTTCTCGGGGAGCCGTCGCTCCTCGTCCTCGACGAGCCGACCGCGAGCCTCGATCCCGAAGCCACGTGGGAGTTCCGCTCGCTGGTGGAGCGGCTCCGCCGCGAAGGAACGACGATCCTCCTCTGCTCCCATCTCCTGGCCGAGGTGGAGCGCGTGGCGGATCGCGTTCTGATCCTTCTCCACGGTCGCCGTGCCGCGCTCGAGTCGCTGAGCGCGCTCCGCGAGCGGCAGATGAACGCGACCAGGCTCGTGATCGAATTCCGGGAAGACGCGCTCGTGGCGCGCGACCGGCTTGGCGCGGCCGGTATCCCCTGCGAAGTCCTCGACTCGAGACGCATCACGGTCGACGGCGCGGACGGCAAGGGGGCCCTTGCGCTCGAGGCGCTTAGAGAGGGAGGAATTCCCGTCCGCTCCTTCGAACTCTCGCGGCCAACGCTCGAGGAGCTCTTCCTGGCCGTGGTGAGGCAGGAGCGCGGCGAGGAAGCGGCGGCACCGGCGGCCGTCGGAGGAACGAGTGCCTAGCGGCGCGGGGATTCGCTCCTGGGCGATGCGCGGCGGCGTTCTCGCCTTCGCGCTCGCCGCCCTCGCCCCGGCAGGCTGCGGCCGACGCTCCGCCGTTCCCGTGACGGTCGTCGGCCTCACGTGCGCGACGTGCGGGATGGAGGTGCGCGATCCCCGCTACGCCGCGGCACGAATCGGCTCGGGCAAGGTTCGTCCCTTCGACTCGATCGAGTGCGCCCTTCGCGACTCGAACACCGCCGCCACGCTCTACCTCTCGGACTATTCGAGCGGGACGCTCCACCGCGGCGACTCGCTCGTCGTGGTGCGCGCGCCCGGGGCGATCCCCTCTCCCATGGGAGCGGGGCTCGCCGCGTTCCTCGACAAGGGCCGGGCGGAGCGGATCGCGGTCGCGCGTGGCGGAACCGTCCTCCCCGCCAATCGTCTCGGCGCCGCTCCGGAGGGCACGCGGTGAAGCGCCCGTACGTCTGGCTCTTCGCCGGCATTCTCGTCCTCGGCGTGGCCCTCGGAACCCTGTCGAAGCTTCCACGACGCGACGCGCCGAGGCCCACCCCGGTCGAGCCGGTTCCGAAAGCCGAGGTCTCGCTCCAACTCGTCTCGGACGGCGCCCTCCTCCCCGAGCGAAGCGCGGTCCCGAAGGGCTCCGACGTGACGCTCACGGTCGTGAACCGCGGCGCGTCCGCCCGCACCATCGCCCTCTCGGGGTACGAGGAACATGTCCATCTCGCCGTCCCCCCCGGCGAGAGCGGGAGCGTGACGTTCCGCGCCGATCACCCCGGCGACGACTTCGCCTGGCTGGTCGACGGCGTTCCGGCCGGGCGCCTCGCCGTGACCGGCTCTCACCTTGTCGAGGGCCACCAGTGAGCCGGCCGGGCAAATTCAAGCGCATCCGCATCGTGGCCGCCGAGGAATATCGGCGCGCGTTGGAGACACGCTGGCTCTTCGCGTTCACGGCGCTCTTCGCCCTGCTCGTCCTGGGACTTTCCTACTTCGGCCTGGCGCAGGCCCGCGAGGTCGGCTTCCAGGGCTTCTCGCGACTCACGCTCAGCCTGATGAATCTGGTCCTCTTTCTCGTGCCGCTGACCGGCCTCATCGTCGGAGTCGGCAGCGTGGCGGGTGGCGGCGAAGCGCTCCCGCTCCTCCTGGCCCAGCCGGTTTCCCGCGGCGAGGTTCTGGTCGGAAAATATCTCGGCCTCTGCGTGGCTCTCTCGGTTGCGCAGGCCCTGGGCTTCGGCGGCGGCGGCATCGTGGTGGCATTCCAGGCGGGAAGCGAGCAGATTGCCGGTTTCGCCGCCCTCACCGCGCTCTCGCTCCTCCTCGGATGCCTCTCGCTCGCCGCGGCGCTCTGCATCGCCTCGCTCGCGGCCGACCGGCTCCGCGCTCTCTCGCTGGCGATCCTTCTCTGGCTCTCGATGGTCGTGCTCTACGACGTGGCGATCCTCGGCGCGACCGCGCTCCTCCGAGGGCTTCCGCTCCAGGCGGTCCTCATTCCCGCGCTCCTCGTGAATCCGGTCGATCTCGTCCGAGTCCTCATCACGATCGCAGTCGGCTCGGGCGCTCTCTTCGGCCCCACGTCCGCCGTCCTCGTCCGCTTCTTCGGCGGAGGCGGCGGGGTCATCCTCGCGCTCGGCGCGCTGATCGTGGAGACGCTCGTTCCCCTCGTCGTCGCACTTCACATCTTCCGAAGAAGGGACTGGTAGTACGATGGACGTTCCGCTTCCCGTTCGCGAGGCTCCGAAGGTCATCCCCGGCCACGAGCCCTATCGGCTCCTCTTCCCGATCGGAGTCACGATCGGACTCGTGGGCGTTGGGCTCTGGATCGCCAACGCGTTCGGCTGGGTTCCCTACCCCGGGAACACGCACGCGGCGCTTCTCCTGCTCGGGTTCCAGCAGTGCTTCATCCTGGGCTTCTTACTGACTGCGATGCCTGCGTTTCTGCACGCGGAGCACTGCCGGCCCGAGGAGCTGGCGACGGCCGCGATCTTGCTGATCGCGTCGGCTCTCTCCACCCTCGCGGGATGGCGCGTCGCGGCGAGCCTCCTCTACCTCGGGACGCTCCTCGTCCCGATCTGGATGGCGGTTCGGAGAATCGCGGGAGGAAAAGCGGGCGCTCCCCCGGAGGAATTCATTCTGGTCGCCTCGGGCTTCTTGATGGGGATATTCGGCGCCGCTTGGAGCGCGGGCTCCGCGGCCGGCCTCTGGACCGACCCCACTCCTCGCTTCGGCCTTCGCCTGGTCGGCCTGGGGATGATCCTCCCGGTGGTGCTGGGTGTCGGCGGCCTCCTCGTGCCGACCTTCATGGCGATGCGGGAACCGCTGACGATTCCCGGCCTCGCGCGCGCGCACGAGCGGGGGCCGAGGCGGGCGCTCTACGCCGCCGTCGTGCTCCTCTTCCTCGCAGCGCTCGTGCTCGAGGCGAACCGGCGTCCCGTGGAGGCCTCGTGGATTCGCGCGATCGTCGGATCGCTCCTCCTCCTCTGGGTCTGGAAGCTCTTCCGGCCGCCGGGCCGCGCCGATCGTCTCTCCTACTCGCTCTGGTCCGCCGGATGGATTATCTTCGCGGGCCTCTGGCTCGCGGTCCTCGTGCCGTCTCACCCGCTCCTGGGGGAGCACGTGATCTTCATCGGCGGCTTCGGCTTCCTGACGCTCGGCATCTCCACTCGCGTCGTGGTTCGCCACGGCGGCTATCCCCTCGATTGGGAGAGTCGCGTGATCGGAGTCGCGGCGCTCGTCCTTCTCGGCGCGGCGCTCCTGACACGCGCTCTCTCGGAAGGGGTCGATCCGGCCGGCACGACGCGCGTCTGGCTCCTCGCGGGGGCGGCAGCGGCGTGGATGGGTGCGTGGGGCCGTTGGGCGTGGAAGGCGGTTCCCCTGGCGCTTCGGAAGCCGCCCAAGAAGGAAGCGGGGCGGCCCGCCGCGGCGGGACCGCCCTCGCTCTCCGTGCGACTGTCGCCGCCGGAGCGGCGAACGACTAGCGACCTTCCGCCGATTTCTTGAGCGACGCGAGCGTCGCGCTCATCTCCGATTCCATCTTCTTCGCGGTCGCGTCGAGGTCGGCGGGTGAGCTCTCGTCCGTGTACTGCTCGACGTACTGCACGATCGTGGCATTCCCCTTCGGCGCGAGGGTGATCTTCGCCTGACAGAGGTACGAACCGTCGTTCGGCTCGTGGGCGATGCGGAGTTCCTTCGACGGCGAGAAGTAGGTCACCACCGAGCGGCCCCCGTTTCCCCACTGATCGGTGTAGTCGAGGACGTCCCCCACCTTCGCGAGCGACACCTTCGCGTTGCTCGGATTCTTCCAGACCGGGCACCACGTCACGAGATTCTTCCCCTGGGTGAGGCGCGCCCAGACGACCGAGGGGGGCGCGGCGATCTCCATCTGGACCGTGTGTCGAACCACCGGCACCTGCTGGTACCCCGCCCGGGCCGTGGAGACCCCCATCGCGAGGAGAACGAGACTTACCGGGATGAGTCGAAGAACGTCACGAAAAGTCCTGACCGTCATGGGATCGGCTCCTTTCCTTTCGAACACGCCGCGGGCGCGTCGAATCCCCTACCGAGGCGTAACTTCCCGGGACGTTGTACACCCGCGGGGGTGCCGGGCGCAAGGCGTCGCATCGGACGCGACGCGCGTGGCGTCGCGAGCGGCCCGCGCCTATACTGCGACCGTCATTCAAAGAATGTGCGTGCGCCGGACGATTCCGGGCACACTGTCTCGCTTGGTGGTTGGAAGATCGATGAAATCGATGCGGACGTTCGTGTTGATCGGGGCGGCGCTGGCGATGGCGGGCCTCATGGCGGGCGCCGCGCGCGGACTGCTGCCGGGAGAGGTCACAAACTCGGGTTCGAACGTGTCCTGGGATCGCAGCCACCACAACGCGGACCAGATCGTCGTGCGCATCGGGATCCTGACCGGCTCCTAGGGCTCCTGTGGGCCCATCGCAATGAAACGAACGAACGCCGATCTCCTCGTCGTCTTCGCGGGCGCCGACTTCCGCAAGGCCTTCGCGATTCGCTCCTGGCGGGCGGGCGCCGCGCCGGCGCTGGCGTTGAGCGTGGCGCGGTTCGAGTGGCGGCGCGTTCCCCAACTCGGCTTGCCGGGAGAGGGCGGGCTCGTCGACCTCGTCGGCGCGACGCCGCCGCCCGAGCGTCTCTTCATCCTCCTCGCGGAAGGCGAGCGGGTGGAGGCGCGCCGAGTCTCGAAGGGACGCTGGGGAACGTGGAGCGAAGCAAGGGCCTTCGCCTCGCTGATTCGCGAGCGCGGTTCGAGATCGGTCCTCGTCTGCACGAGCGGCTATCACCTTCCGCGCGCGCTCCTCTCGCTCCGCCGCGCGCTGGCCGCGAATGGCGGTCCACCCTGCGAGATCGCGGGACTTACGGCTCCCGAGCCTCCAGGTTCGCCCCTGGCGCCGTCGCGCCGGTGGCGCTCTCCGCGAGCCTGGCTCGCGCTGACGCGCGAGGGGTTCAAGCGCGTCGTCTACGCCCTCGGCGTTCCGATGCGCTCCGAACCGATCAGTCGCTGAGCCACCCGGCCCGCTCGAGCGCCTTCCAGGCATCCGCCTCGCCGAGTTCCAGGAGCGTCTCGGAGAGACGCGGCGAATAAGCCAGCACGCCCCCCGGGAGAGCTTCGGCAGGCTCCACCACGCAGAGTCGGCGCGGTATGGCGGGGGCTCGCCAGTCGGCCGGAAGCGCGAGGATCTCGCGCTGGAAATCGCGCCAGTTCGCGATGTCGAGGTAACGACCCCACAATTCCACCATCGTTCGCGGCTTCCGCATGCGCGGCGGCTCTCCGCTCGGCGACACCAAGATCACGAGCGCGGCGTCGGCGTCCGCGAAGAGAGCCGCTCGAAGGGGATGGGTCGAGAGGGCGACGGCGTCGATGAACTCGCGTCCGTGCACGGAGGCGGGCTCGAAGAAGATCGGAATGGCGCTCGAGGCGACCGCGGCGTCGACGACCTCCGCCGCCGAGCGAAGCGCCACGACCTCGCCCAGCGCCGCCTCCGCCCGTGAGCGGAGCGATTCGCTCGGCTCGGCTCCGGCGACGAACATCGCCACGCGTCCCGTGTCGAGCGCGAGCCCGGTGAGAATCAGGATCGGTTTTCCGCTCGTGAGGCGTTCGGCCGATCCCTGCGCCACCAGCTGCTCGAGAACGTGCCGGCGGGCGGCGTCGCCCCAGAAGCCGCGTCCCCTCGACTCGGGGAGGAGACGCGCGAAGAGGCGGCGGAGCCAGCCACCGGCGCGCCCACGCTTTCCGGCGAGCCACACGACGACCGCGACCGCGAAGAGGGTGGCGCTGAAGCGATGAGGCCACTGGATCCCGGTGGCCCAGGCGACGAGGTGGAGCGCCATCCACGCGACGAGGAGGATGGAAAGCCCGTTTCGCGCGAGCCATCCCCGCCTGGTGGTCCCGGTCCGCGCGAGGACGACCTCCGTTTCGCGAAAGCCGCGAAGCGAGACCATGCCCGCGATCGAGACGAGCGTCCAGGCGAGCACATCGAGGAGGACCGATCCTCGCCCCGGCGACGCGATCCCCTGCCCGCGTAGCCACACCGCGAGGCTCAGTTCCGGGGAGCCGATCAGCGTGAGGAAGATCTCGAAGACGCCGAGCGCGACGATGAACGCGCCGAACGCGCGCCACGCGAGCGTGCTCCAGCGCATGCCGATCGTGGCCGGCTCGATCCTTCGCCAGAGCGCTTCGAGCGCCTCCGTGCGAAGCCCCGCCGCGACCCAGCAGACCGCGTTCAACGCTCCCGCGGAGGCTCCCGCCACGATCGCCGGCTCGAGCCCCGCGTGCCCCAGCGCCCGAAGCACCCCCGTCTCGTACGCGCCCAGCGCGCCACCGCCCGAAAGGATGACGGCGATGCGCCGGAACGGAAGATCGCTTCGCAGTCTCGGTGCCATACGGCTATCATCCTACGCGCCATGTCCCTTCAATACGATCCCGAAGCCGCCCGGCTCGCGCTGGCGGAGGCCGATCCGACACTCGGCCGGCTCATCGAACAGGTGGGCGAATGCCGCATTCGCGTCGCTCGCACGATGCCCCCCTTCGCGGCGCTCGTGGAATCGATCGCGTACCAGCAGATCACCGGCCACGCCGCATCCCGCATTCTCGGCCGCGTCGTGGCGCTCTACCGGCCGCGGCGATTTCCACGCCCCGAGGACCTCCTCGCCACGCCGGACGACACGCTTCGCGCCGCGGGGCTCTCGCGGACGAAGGTCGCGTCGATGAAGGATCTCGCGGCGCGCTGCCTCGACGGAACGGTGCCGCCCCTCAGAACGCTGCGACGGCTCGAGGACGCCGAGGTCGTGGAGCGGCTCACCGCGGTTCGCGGGATCGGCCCCTGGACGGCGGAGATGCTCCTCATGTTCCGCCTGGGGCGTCCCGACGTGCTCCCCGTCACCGACTACGGCGTGCGGAAGGGCTACCAGCTGACCTTCCGGACGCGGGGGCTGCCGACGCCGTCGCAGATCACGAAGCGGGGCGAGCGGTGGCGTCCCTTTCGGTCGGTGGCGGCGTGGTATCTCTGGCGGGCGGTGGATCTGAAGAAGAAGGCCGAGGGTGAACGGCCCGGGAAGGGACGAGCCTGAGGGCGGTCTAGCCGCGGCGTTCGCTCTTCCAGGCGAGCACGCTGTCGACCGCGTTCAACTCGACGGCTCCAGCACGGCGCCGGGGACTCCCTCGGGCACGCCGGCGACGCCCATGGCGTGGTGGATCTCCTGCAGACTCACGACGTCGAACGGCCGGTCGCGAAGGGCCCGGATCGCCTCAACCGTCGCGGCCGCCGCGGTGAGCGTGGTGAGGCAGAGGACGCCGTAGAGGATGGCGGTCTTTCGAATGGCGCCGTCGTCGTAGAACGATGCCTCACCGAGGGGCGTGTTCACGATCAGGTCGATGCCGTGGCTCTTGATCCGGTCGACGATGTGGGGCCGCCCCTCGTTCACCTTGAAGATCGGCTCGGCGTTGAGGCCGTACAGATTGAGGAAGGCCGCGGTCCCCTTCGTGGCGACAAGGTTGAAGCCCATCGCCGCGAGAGCGCGCGCGTGGGGCAGCACGCCCTGCTTGTCGCGATCGTTCACGCTCACGAAGGCCGTCCCGGTGCGCGGGAGCTTGGAGCCGGCGCCCGCGAGTCCCTTCGCGAACGCGACGCCGACGCTCTTCGAGATTCCCATCACTTCACCCGTCGATTTCATCTCGGGTCCCAACAGAATGTCGGCCCCGGGAAACTTGAGGAACGGGAAGACGGGCACCTTCACGAAGAATCGATCGACGGTGAGATCGGCCGTGATGCCCTGCGAGGCGAGCGAGCGGCCGGCCATGATGCGCGCGGCCACCTTCGCGAGCGGGACGCCGGTCGCCTTGCTGATGAAGGGAACCGTGCGCGAGGCGCGCGGGTTCACCTCCAGGACGAAGACGACGTCGTTCTGGATGGCGAACTGGATGTTCATGAGCCCGCGCACGCCGAGGGCGAGCCCCAGCCGGCGCGTCATGTCCCGAATCCGGTCGAGCTGCCCTTCCGGAATCTTGTAGGTCGGAAGGACCATCGAGGAATCGCCGCTGTGGATGCCGGCCTCCTCGATGTGCTCCAGGATCCCCCCGATGACCACGCGCTCCCCGTCGGCCACCGCGTCGACGTCGACTTCGTAGGCGTCCTCGAGGAATCGGTCGACCAGGATCGGGTGCTCGGGGGAGGCCTTCACCGCCTCGCGGACGAACTCCTCGAGGTGGGACTCGTCGTAGACGATCGCCATGGCGCGGCCGCCGAGCACGTAGGAGGGACGGACGAGCACCGGGTAGCCGATTCGCCTCGCCACCACCTTCGCCTCCTCCAGGGAGGTGGCGGTGCCGCTCTCCGGCTGCGGAATGCCGAGACGGTCGAGGAGCTCGCGGAAGCGCTTCCGGTCCTCGGCCAGGTCGATCATGTCGGGGCTGGTGCCGAGTATGCGCACGCCCGCCTCGTGGAGCGAGAGGGCGAGGCGAAGCGGCGTCTGCCCTCCGAACTGGATGACCACCCCTTCGGGCTTCTCGCATTCCACGATGTTCATGACGTCTTCGAAGGTGAGCGGCTCGAAGTAGAGGCGGTCGGAGGTGTCGTAGTCGGTGGAGACCGTTTCCGGATTGCAGTTCACCATGATCGTCTCGAAGCCTTCTTCCCTGAAGGCGAAGGCGCCGTGACAGCAGGCGTAGTCGAATTCGATCCCCTGCCCGATCCGGTTCGGGCCGCTTCCGAGGATGACGACCTTTCGGCGGTCGGTCGGGTCGGCCTCGCACTCCTGCTCGTAGGTCGAGTAGAGGTAGGGCGTGAACGATTCGAACTCCGCGGCGCAGGTGTCGACCCGCTTGTAGACCGGGACGATCCCCGCCTTCTTCCTCCGGGAGCGGACGGCCGCCTCGGTCGTCCCCGTCAGCCTGGCGATCCGCGCGTCCGAGAATCCGTATCGCTTCGCCTCGCGAAGGGTGGCGTCGTCCATCGCCGGCGTGATCCGTTCCTTCATCTCCGCGATCTGGGAGATCTGGTCGAGGAACCACGGATCGATGCCGGTAGCGCGCTGCACATCTTCTTGTGCCCAGCCTACTTCCAGCGCCCGCTTCACGTAGAGGATTCGATCCGGATCGGGCGTCAGGAGCTTCTCCCGGATGCGCGAATCGTCGAGGTCGCTCTTCCCGAAGCCCTCCCCGCCGATCTCGAGCCCGCGGAGGCCCTTCTGAAGCGCCTCCTTGAAGGTGCGTCCGATCGCCATCACTTCCCCGACCGACTTCATCTGGGTGCCGAGCCGTGGATCGGCGTCGCGGAACTTCTCGAACGCCCAGCGCGGGATCTTCACCACCACGTAGTCGATGACCGGCTCGAAGGAGGCGGGCGTGACGCGCGTGATGTCGTTCACGATCTCGTCGAGGCGGTAGCCGACGGCGAGGAGCGCCGCGATCTTCGCGATCGGAAAGCCGGTCGCCTTGCTGGCGAGGGCCGAGGATCGGGAGACGCGCGGGTTCATCTCGATGACGACGAGGCGTCCGTTCTCGGGGTTCACGGCGAACTGGATGTTCGAGCCGCCGGTCTCCACGCCGACTTCCCGGATGATGGCCCGGGCCGCGTCGCGCATGACCTGATATTCGCGGTCGGTTAGGGTCTGCGCGGGAGCGACGGTGACCGAGTCCCCCGTGTGTATCCCCATCGGGTCGAAGTTCTCGATCGAGCAGATGACGACGAAGTTGTCCGCCCGGTCGCGCATGACCTCGAGCTCGT
>Ga0315278_10004758_pt1 | contig 12270 bp, 27 predicted proteins | sample YL17G06_0_MG_FD_203880 | JGI IMG/M metagenome (GOLD analysis project Ga0315278, IMG submission 203880) | Sediment microbial communities from Yellowstone Lake, YNP, Wyoming, USA - YL17G06_0 | ecosystem: Environmental > Aquatic > Freshwater > Lake > Sediment | place: USA: Wyoming | collected...
TTATACCGCAACTCGGAAAGCACACTGGCGCAATTTTGATGCACTGAAAAATCTATCATCTGAAAAAATGGTAGAATTGATTTTAGCAACTCTACCAAAGACGACCAAAATTGTCCGCATTCATGCATCGGGTGATTTTTTCTCTAAGCGGTATTTTTTAGCATGGGTGAAAGTAGCCCAAATTAGAACGGATGTGCAGTTTTTTGGTTATACGAAAGTTTTACCATATGTCAATTCACCCAAATCAGATAATTTTCGTCTGATTTATTCATTCGGTGGTAAAATGGATAAGAAATTAAAATTGCAACCTACCGCATATGTTGTAAAAAATATTGCAGAGGCAATCGAGCGTGGCTTGCATCCAGCTTGTATAGACAACCCCGCCGATGATTATCAGATGATAATGGATGGTAGAACATTTGGGCTATGTTTGCATGGTACACAACCAAAGCGGACCTAATTTATCCGCTTTGGGGCAGCCCCCCCAAAACGAATATATAAAATACCCTTGACAGTTTATAAAAAGTGTGATATAATATTGCCAACGGTACGTCGGCGGCGCAGCCCCCCCCGCAGCCCCTCTTGACAAATGTAATACCCAAATTAGTGACAAATGTCATATTGACTTTTATAAAATTAGGGAGTATAATATAAACATGAATAAAACAGTGAACGACATCATTCGGGAATATGAGGAACAAGAGGTAGAGCAGAAATGCACCTCCCATTGTGAGGGTTGTATAGACGAATGTGAGCATTACATCAATGCTCATTTTGTAGATAATTATATTGATGCACACAGAGAGGAGCAATAAAATGCCAGTAATTATGCCAACTGTAGAAGAAATTGAAATCTTTTTTGCAAATTGGGGTCCTATTGTACGTGCAGCAGCAGGTCCTGAAATCATCGAACAAATTGCTGCAAGCCAGCGGGAAAGTGAAAATTGGACTGATGAACAGCGTTTCAATTGGATTATAAATGGAATTCGCCCTTGACAAATAAATAATTATCTGGTATAATATAAATAGTTGAACATTAAAAACCAAATAGCCCCGCTCATTTCACGAATGAGCAAAACATTCAGGGAGTATGTAAAAGGCGGCGAGTTACCGCTCCACAACAACGGGACTACCAACCGTTGCAGTAGGGATAAGCGAAACCTGATTTTGAATTGATGTCGTGTGACAGGGGCTAACATTAGAGAATTATGAGAAACTGTTTTTACCCTTGACAAACTTATAAAATCTGGTATAATATAAATATAACAAACAAGGAGATAAAAATGGATATAAAATTTGATGAAAATAATGTACCAGTTGAAATTGACGGAAAAAAGGTAATGAAAAGTTACCAGAACGCATACCGTAAGGCAATGAATACGACCTATTTTGTCGGATATAAGTCCCTCAATCCTGTACAAATTCGAGGTAGCCTACTCAATACTTTTGAATTATCAATTTATAATTGGGTTATGGCATGGCAACAAAGCTACAATTACGCAATCAATCACGGAATTTTCCCGATAACTAAGCTTACACAAGCACCCATCCAGACATTTAATAACATGCGCTATTTTTTCAGTTCAATCAATCCCGGCGCTTACATGGATATACTTGACTAGACAACTTCCTGAGAGGCAGCGGGTGGCTCCCCCGCTGTTTCTCTTACATATAAATAGGATAAATAGAACTGTATTTATCCTATTTATGCAGCCCCCCGAGCAGCCCCTCCTAAAGCTGCGCCAAATATCATATGAAACATATTACATTTGTCACTATTGACAAACTATAGAAAACTGGTATAATATAGGCATAACTAAAAAAGGAGCAAAAAATGAAAAAATTCGCATCTTATTCCATAACAAAATATATTTTCCCCGGCAAAGCACCTGTTTATGATTTGGAGGTAAAAAATACCGCCAATCAAAAAGCACCCTATCGTTTATATAACGGTACATCTTTTCCTGAATTATTGGGGGTAGTTGCAAATTATGGTTTATGTGTTGATGCAGAACATATGAAAACATATGAATTCGGTGAGGATGGAAAACTTGTAAAATTGCCTCTTGACAAAAGTTTATAATTCTGTTATAATTATAATATAAGGAGAAAAACAAAATGCTAATCGGACTTTCACTTTCATACTGTATTTCTGATATCATCAACGGGCGTGTTGATAAGAACGATGTAATGTTTATTGTCGCTGGCACTCGTATCATGTGTGACCATGATTTAGATAGTGTACTTGAAAACTATGCCAAGTATGAATGGCAAACCGACCCTGAGCGTGGCATGGCAATTGCACGAGAATTCTACAATCGGGGTATGATTATTCAACCTCGTGTATTGAATTGTAACCCGCCTCATGTAGCTGAGGGCTGGTGGGCTAAGGTTGGAAGGGAGATATAAAACTATGGAAAAACCAAACTATGATAAACTTACTCTTGAAGATAATTTCAGTGTTGAAAAAATAGAAACATACATTGAAGAATGGCACGAGTTGTCACCATCATTTCAATTGGTCATTGTAAAATGGTTGACCAGTGAACTAAAATATGCGCTTTTTCAACTGGAAACGGAGGATATATAAAATGATAAAACGGATAGTAATTAGATTGGCTAATAAGCTAATGAAATTTATAAATAATAATTATTTTAATCTCCCCGAAATAGAAGAAGAAAATATAAATTTATTATTCAATCTTTGTGATAATTATATGAAATTATATGAAGAAGATACAAGATTTTAAAATAAAATTGCTGTAAGATACATAATATATGAAGAGACATCAGGCTAATTGACATCATAAAATGGGAGTTTTAAAATGAACAAATCTTATGAGGTAATTTATAGGGAATATCCCTATAATCCGGAAAATACAAAAAAAGTAGTCATAAAAGCAAATACAACTGAAAAGGCATATCAGATATTTTTAAAAGACCATCCAGAATGTTTTATAACTACTTTTACAAAATTGCCCTTGACAGAATAAAAGAAGTATGATATTATAAAGGCATAAGGAGATTATAAAATGATAGGAAAACATAATTGCAGTAAATCACCAAATAGCCAAACTTATTCCCCACAATGGAGCGGGGTATCATATGCACCTCATTGCAAATTAGGTTGTATTTGCCCGGATTGTGGTACAAGGTTACACGCCGAAGAGGGGGTACATTATTGTCCTCGATGTGATGATTTTGTAACACCAAAGGGAAAATATCACGAAGCCTCTTGACAAAATAAAAGAAGTATGATATTATAAAGGCATAAGGAGATTATAAAATGAAAAGCCCACGAGTTTTGAAAATTGGAAAATACCGTATTCATGTAAGAATTTTCAAGCCCCATTATGTTCCGAAAGATATATGTCCGACTTGGGGAATTGTCAGACACCTTTTTTCTGTGGTTATAGTAGGTGCATTTTTCAGTATTATAATTTCTTGGTAGGAGTTTTATAAAATGAAAAAAGTTTTCGTTACAGGGCAATATCAGATTTATGTTGATGTGCCTGATACATGGGCAAAAGAAGATATTGAAAATTTTGTTATAGATAATCTCGAAGTAAACGACGGGGAAAGTAAAACCCGACTTGATTGGGCAAGCGCAAACGTGGAGGAATAAAACCGTTATATTGGGTGAACTCTAACCCTTGACAAACCACAAATAAGTGGTATAATACAAAACATAAGGAGATAAAAAATGCCTACGCTATATTACGACTTGATAAATGATGAACTTGATGATGATGAACTTGATGATGAATATTTATACGAAAAAGATAATTATGTTGATTTGGAAGATGTTGACCCCAATGTAGATGAAGATGATGTATTTTGTCTACAATGTAAAGAGATAGTTGAAGATGGTGTGCAGTGCAGTTTTTGTGGTTGGATAGTTGAGATTGTAAAACCATTTGAAAAAGGTTTAGCTTTATGAAAGATTATATTATAGCTGGTGTATGTTTGTTGCTGGTATGCGCTTTCATTATTGGGTGTGCTTATATTGGAGTTTATAGGTAAGAGCATGAGGGGGGGGCTGCCCTATTCGGATAAAAGCAATCCAAATAGGGATATATGCGGGGTGACAAATGTCATATGAGATATGTTACATTCGACTTTCTTTTTACTCTTGACTTTCCACAGATAACTGGTATAATTGTATTACATCAAGAGTGAGGGACACCTGAGACGGCTCAGGAAAAAGCACCTCCGGTTTGGAGGACGCTCAACTCTTGGTGGGCAAGTAGCACCTTTACAATCGAATATTTATAAAAGCTAACCGTCAATTTCACATACAAAATGTATCTCTTCGTTAGGTTAACTGCCTATCAGGGGATATTGCCGACGGGCTGTGTGATGCTTATAACCTTACAATACAGTGCGGAGGGTACTCCCCTAAGTCAAGGGGATAGGGACCGCTGAAAAAAGGGTACGGTTGACTACCGGAGTGGCTCTAGCCAATGGGCGACGGTTGGCTCTTATAAGTGTTTGATTATAACCCTTGACAAACTAAAAATATTGTAGTATAATACTTGCATAAGGAGAAAACACATGACTCCTCAAACAGTTGACCCCGAAGTTTATCAAGAAACCGACCTCAGCGATGTTGAGGCGGACAGCGACACCCTCGCCTCATGCGGTTGGGGCACAGATGAGGATTATGGTGGTTATGGAGATTGCTCATGGGAAGAGTGAGTATAAGCATATAACCATGAGGAAAAGGCTCATGGATATAGGGACACGCAGCCCCCTAGTTGCCGGGAGATAGGGACATAGACCTGCCCGGAGACGACAGGGGGTTGCGGATTATCCCCCTAGAATTCCCCCGGCAGTTTATCCCCCGGGAATTCCCCCGGCAGTTTTTCCCCCGTTGTTTTCCCCGATAAATTGCCTCTTGACAAATTTATAATTTGTGATATAATATAAGTATAAAGGAGAGTGATTATGAATATGGACTTTGGCAATCGACCCGTAGCAATAAAGGCTTTAGTTGGCAGTTATGCCTCTAACTTACAGACCCCAACCTCAGATGAGGATTGGAAGTATTTTGTTTGCCCGAGTTTTGATGATTTGTACACTGGTAAGATGTTTTCCAGTGCTAATCAATCAGACGTTTTTGATTTTGATTGTCATGACATTCGGCAGTTAGGCAGTTTATTATGGAAGGCTAATGTCAATTTTATAGTTGTCTTATTTAGTCCAATAGTAGAATGCAACCCAAAGTTACAATGGATTTTTGATAATGCGGATAGATATGCAAGCATGAATTTACCTTATTTTTACAATGCAACAATGGGTATGCATATGGAAAAGATGAGCAAGTTAGGTAAGGGCACAGCTACCACAGATATTTTAGTTGAGACCTTTGGGTATGACACCAAGCAAGCAACACACGCTTTACGGTGCTTATACTTATTACAGCGCATTTCACAGGGCATGAGTGTACGTGAAGCATTCTGGTTTGAAGGTAAGGATAAGGATGTGTTATTAGGTGTAAAGGCTGGTGGTATGACACGTGATGAATTTTGTGAGTATGTTAGAATTTGGCGCAGTATTCACGGACAGGGAATTAAGGATTGGTTTGAAAAGCAAATTGCAAATGAGGAATTAAGTCAGGAATTAAATCAAGGAATTAAGACGTTCATCAGAATTAATCTCTAAACCCTTTTTTGCCTTAACGGGTAAGACCCCGTTAAGGCATAGGTTTATAAAATTTGGTTGGGGTGTGCGGGTTGGGGGGGCTGCTGCGGCAGCAAAAAACTTTGCATAGGCTTGTCCCCCATCGTAGCCTATGCAAGAGTTATTGAAATTCTATGGATGTGAAATTACAGTGCTGGTAAGATATGAAAGTACAATCTTTGCTTTTCCCTCTTTCACCAAACGATTTATGCGTTTGATAGATGCATCGCTGATAAAATTGCTTTTGAAATTGATAACTTTTATGCTATCACTCAAACAAACTTTACCGCCCATGATTATAATTGACATTTTATTTACTCCACTATCAGGATTTGATTACTTGCTAATTGTAACCGATAATTGCTAAAATGTCAAGCGATTTTAGAAAGTCAAATGTAATGAATGATTAGTGACAAATGACATTTGATTTTACCATTGACAGATTTTAGATTATCGATTATACTATATAAAGTAATAAAATCCACTTTTCGAGGAGCGCACAAATGAATTTAGACGCAAGGTTTGACCGTTATTTAGACCCTCCAGAATGGGAAGGTTGCGAGTGTCACTTCTGCGGTAAAATATTTTCAGAAGATGATACAATCGAAATTCCGTATATTTACGGGCATTCTAAAAATGTTTTATCTTGCGTTCCTTGCGCTATCAAGCAACGTAATTGGGAAATTTTACAAGACGGTGAAAGTAAAATACCAGAATTAGAGGAGGTTGTATAGACAACTTGGCAGCCCCCCCGCCCCCGCCAAAATGGGGCGGGGCAAACATTAGAGAATTATGAGAGTTAGATTAGAAACGCTAAAATCGCTTGACAACTATAAAATAATCGATTATACTATATAAGTAATCAAAATCCACTACTGAGGAGCGCACAAAATGTTCAACACTTGGATGACCGACCCCGAAGCTTTCCAGACCGATTATGAGGAATATCAAGAACTTTTGCAAGCACTTGCAGAACCTTCAATAACAGAGGGCGACCTCTGCGATATCGTGAGGGAGTATGAGGAAAACCTCACGGATGAGGAGCGGGATGAGGTCAACGCTCGACGTGAGGAGGAGTGGCTAAAATTCTACGATACAGGAATTGAATTCCCCTACGAAATGTAGGGGAATAAGACCGAAATAGGGGGAATTGCCCGACCATCCCATGAGTGAGAGGGAGGGGCGTGGCTGCCCAGAGGGGGCTGCGGGAGGGGCTGCTGCCAACAGGCGTGTTCCCCCCTCCTCCCCGCTCGTTCTCTGGTGGTTTCATACTATGAATTATACCACGAACCTAGTGGGTGTCAAGGTCTGTAGATTAGAATAAGATGAGTGTTTTCTCATCTAACATTAATCTAATTCGCTTGACTTTTAGGGGGTTATGTGATATTATATATAAAGTAATCAAGACCACCCCACAAATAAGGAGCTTCAAATGTCCGCACCCCAAACACTCAAAAATCGTATAAACAAAAGCCTTTCCAGCTTCAACACTACTTATCATGCTTCTATCCCTCTTGGTGAAATTTTCACTGTGATATATGAGTTTGCTGGACAGGTCATAGATGTTGACGGTACACCTTGGAGCGGGTTCCTCTGTGGTGATAGCGGACAGACCACCTTTGATATTGAGGGTGTAAAATTCCACCTTTTCTTATCATGGTATACAATGCCATCGGGTAGATATGAGGTGATAGCCTACGTCTCATAGATTAGAGAATTATGAGAGTATTGAAAAGCCCCTTGACAAGAGGGGCTTTTATGATACAATAGTACTATAACGCCTAACCAACAGGAGGGGCGATGTTGCCTTCGGCAGCAGCCCCCCCAAGCAGCCCCCCCTCGCTGCCAAGCAAAGATTAGAGAATTATGAGAATGTCTAAAAGCCCTTGACAATTATAAATATATCGTTTATAATAGATAAGTAATCAAAACCACTCACAAGGAGCTAAAAATGAAAACAAAATATTATCTGATAACCACCCGACGGAATGAAGAAGCCAAGAACGAAAGCGTAAAATTATGTGGCAATAATCTTCGAAATCTGAAGCGTGTAGCACGTTTTATTTTCAAGTGGTTTGAACCAAACAACGTTGTAATCGTAAACATGGGGGGTAAGGTTGGATTTTATAAGGTGAGAGGTGTACCAGAGAAAACCGAAGACCGTCTAGTGAGGGAGATGGTATAAAAAAAAACAAAAAAGCCCTCCTCGCAAGAGGAGGGCAAAGATTAGAGAATTATGAGAATGTCTAAAATGGGCTAAAATCACTTGACAATTATAAAGTTATCGTTTATAATAGATAAGTAATCAAAACCCAATGAGGAGCAGAAAATGAACCCCAACAAAGTTACCCAAATTACCCGCACTACCAGCACTGAGTTTATCACCATCTTTACTTTTGTAAGTAATCAGATTGCTTTTTGCGCTTTGGGAGAATACAAACGGTGGTTTGCTGATAATCCCGTTGTAAAAGTAGAGGTCTGTAATAAAAACATTATTGTAACACAACCTCTACAAAAGTAGAGGAAAGATTAGAGGATTATGAGAAAGTCTAAAAGACCTTGACAAACTACAAAAAACTGTTATAATATATGAGTAATCAAAAATAAAAAACAGGAGAAAATAAAAATGTCAAAAATCTCAAAATTCCAAAATCGTGAAAACAAAAACCGCAAAGCCCGTCGGGGTATGCGGGTGAGCAATCGCTCAATTTTCGTTATCGTGGCGGTGCAGGTGAAGAAATCAGGTAAAATAAAAAAAGCAAGAAAATAAAAATCCGACCACCCGCCCCGAGGGGGGCTGCTGCGAGGGGGGGGGCTGCGTATAGGCAGGTCTGCCCCTCCTGTCGGTTAGGGGTTATGATAGTATTATAACACAAAATACCCCTTTGTCAAGGGGTATTTGATTTTCTCATAATACTCTAATCTTGAGGATACCAGATACCCTCATGACAAACAGAGTGTTTTATTGCCCAACCAAAATCGGCGGTTGGGTCTGCTGTGAGGGTTGCCAAAATCTCCTCACCTGAAATATGGGTCATGCTTACCCGCCATGCGCCATAAGATGTTAGGTTATAATTATTGATATGAAACATAACCTCACTACCAGAATAATGAAGGGCGTTGAGGTTTGGGTCAAAACGTGCAACGAGTGCTGCGACCACAGGAACGGGAATGGGAAGGATTTTCGTGTTTGTCATCATGCAATAATTATACTACTTTTCTGTGGTTTGTCAAGCAGCAAAATGTAATAAATGTGTAATAAGATATAGATTACATTTGACTTCTTTTTTACCCTTGACAACTGGTAAAATGGTAGTATAATTGTATTATTGAACATTACAAATTGAATAGTCCTTCGCAACCACAAATGGGTGCTCAAAGAGACGCTGGATACAAGGTCGGGGATACAAACAGGCTAGACAGGTCAACCAGCCCCGCCCCACTTCTCCATATCAAGTGAGAAGCGCAACCGAGACAGAGACCTCCCAAATGGGGTTCGGTGCTAGTCGAAACAGAGTTGCGGGTTGCAGAGGACTATTCAATAAAATAGAATGGTGAACCCCCTCAATCCAATGAGGGTGCAAACGGGCTATCACCCCCCGTCACTGGTGCAATGATGTTCACCAAAACGCCACCCGAAACGAGGTGGCGTTGTCGCTGCCCAGAGGGGGCTGCGGGGGGGCTGCTGCCAACAGGCAGGTTTGCCCCTTCCGTCGGTTGGAGGTTATAATAGTATTATACCATAAAAATTCCCTTTGTCAAGGGTTTTACATTAGAGGAAGATTAGAGAATTCTAATCTAGCTCTAATCTTAATTCCTTGACATTTATAAAAAAGGTGGTATAATATAATTACCAGAGTGAAAAGTGAGAATATAAACACCATTTCAAGACATTGATAACTGGCTCTCACAATCAATTCTAAAATAGGAGATAAAAATGGACAGCAACCTAATGATTGAAATGATAGCGGAAATAATTTACGACGAGCGGGAGCGGGATAATAATATCAGTTGGAAGCAAGCAAAACAGGTCGCTATTCTAATTGTTGAAAAGTTGGAAGAAAAGGAGTGCTTAAAATGATATTAACACAGGAACGCATTGACCTATTAAAATTATCGATAGAAGGATGCATCAACACCGACCCCACGCTAGCAGCATATATATTACGTGACCAAGATGTAGTTAAAGCATACAAATTGGATACACTTGCTCATCTTTGCGCTTTTCCAGATGCGGGTTATACTCATAAAAATGATGTTTTATTTATCATTGAATTGTTAGAACGACACCTCGCTAATGGTGATGAACCTGAACCAGACGAAGATTAGAGAATTATGAGAAACGTCAAAAGGCATTGACAACTGGTAAAATAGTGGTATAATATTATTATCTCACACAATAAGGAGCACACAAATGGAAATCACACTAAACACCACCCCAACCACCACTGACGACCTGACCGCCTTCTCAGCAGAGTACGAGGAATGGAATAAACTGGTAGAACAAAATATGGAATGGGAGCAACCAGAAAATAAAGAGGTGGATGCATGGGGTCTGCCCCGCCAACCAGTTGATAACTGTACAGTGGAAAACTGGAACCCCTCAGATGCGGAGGTCACAAAATTCTGGAAAGAGTTTTGGGAGGGGGTAATGAAAGTATGATAAAGTGGATGAAGTAACTCCACTTTCCACCTATAATCCGTCTACAATCCCCCGACAATTCCGCCGACAATTCCGCCGACAATTCCGCCGACAATTCCGCCGACAAATTCTGCTAATGGGGGGCTGCGGGGGGGCTGCTGCCACAGGCGTGTTCCCCCCTCCTGTCGGGTAGGGGTTATGAATATATTATACCATCAAAAGCCCTTTTGTCAAGGGCTTTTTCATTTTCTCATAATCCTTTAATCTTTCTTATTTACCTCCTCGCCAAGCGGTCTTGATTGCTGGTATAGCAATCGGGAGCAGAAGAATGAAGAAGAAGAACCCAACCTGTCCGAATGTAAGTGTATGCATATTATGCTCCTCATGTATAAGATAATATCATTATATCACTATTTTATAATTTGTCAAGTATTATAATGTAATAGGTTTGTCATAAAAAAGATATGACAAATGTCATATTGACAAATGCTGGATAGGTGGTATAATATAAACATCTTAAGCAATAAGGAGCAAACAAAATGACTTTCCAAACCGCTTTCGAAAACACCATGCAAGCCCAACAGCATATCAGCGAGGACCCCTCTTTTAGCTTTGAGGTGCGCAACTATGCACGAACCATATTCATGACCATGCAAGCGCAGCAACGCCTGATTGAGCTTCAGGAGCAGGAGACCATTGAAGAGTTGGTGGTGTTCTTCAGCCACCATTAAGATAAAACAACTCTGGTTTGAAGGGGGCAAACCAGATAAACATTATCCAATTAAATTAATTTTAACAAACTTTTTCTCTAATCTTTTAACCCTTGACAAGAATTAAGATTGGTGTTATGATTGAGCCAAAAATTAAGACGGGAATTAAACCAGAGGAATTAAGCCCTAAACCCTTTTTTCTGCTCTTAGGGGGAGCCAGAACATATGTTCTAATTGGACAATTAATATATTATTCGGAATTAGACCATATTGGTATAGTTAAGATGTCTTAAACATTAATATCAATTAATAGTTAAGATATATTAATAGTTAAGTAAAGTTAATAGTTAAGATATATTAATTAAGTGTAATATAGTCCGATTTGTCTTGTAATATGAAAGTGAGGACGAATGTCACCCTATGCAAGATGAAAAGTATCATGGTATAATCTTGCCAGAGGAACGTCGCAGCGGCAGCCCCCAAAACGGGCTGCAGAACAAATGTTCTATTTTAGAACAAAAAAAGAGACCATCTTGCGATGGTCTCTTTTTTCTTACATCATTTCGTCTAAATCATCATCCTCCTCCCAATTGTCGTCCTCCTCGACCTCAAAAATTTCCACGTCATCATCACGCTCAGGAAGTAAACCGCTCCAAAAATGGGGTAAACAATTGTAGACCATCTGAACCTCCAAACACTAGAATGAATTACTTTATATATTTTAGCTTGTATCCTGTATACTGCAAGGTGACATATGTCACTTTTTACCTATAAAATGTAATGTGTTTGACTATTACATTTTATGACAAATCTATTACAATAATATTACATTTTTACCATTGACGGATTTTCATGACGTGTGATATACTCTTGCCAGAGGAGCGTCTGGCGGCAGCCCCCAAATAGGGCTGCAGAACAAACGTTCTAAAATAAAAAAAAAGAAAAGAGGGCTTTCGCCCTCTTGTCTAGACAACCTCCACCCATGCGTCGGAACCATCATCATTCCACCCGTTGACAACCAACTCATCTTCATCATCGCCACAGTCCTCAAAACTTTTCCGTGAGGGAATTCCAAAAAATTCGTCGTCCATTCCAAAAATCTCGCTGTCGTCAATATCGTTCTCAACTGCCACGTAAGAAGTTCTCATGTCGTTTGCTCCTCAATCAGATTTGCTTACACTCTGAGTATAACAAAAAAAAGTCTAAAAGTCAAGCTTTTTTCTCATAATTCATTAA
>Ga0315278_10004760_pt1 | contig 12267 bp, 10 predicted proteins | sample YL17G06_0_MG_FD_203880 | JGI IMG/M metagenome (GOLD analysis project Ga0315278, IMG submission 203880) | Sediment microbial communities from Yellowstone Lake, YNP, Wyoming, USA - YL17G06_0 | ecosystem: Environmental > Aquatic > Freshwater > Lake > Sediment | place: USA: Wyoming | collected...
AGCTCATTTTTCAATGAGTCGAGCTGCGCGGTGTTCGTTGAACTTTCGATGCGCGCCTTGAGAGCGGCGGAACGTTCTTCAAAACTTATTTTCACGGCGAAGTCGGATTGCTGCCCGAACAGGGGTTGGAGCACCAGAAGGGCGGCGAGGAGTCCGCAAAACACACCGGCGGCATGCTGTTTCACTGGGGTCTCCCTTCGTGGAGGGCCGCATTGGTCAGGTAGCGGGCCGGAGCGTTCCCATCCAGCAGTTCAATGTAGGGGGGGCGTTGATTCAGCGCGGGAGCATTGAGTCCTGCTGTCTGAGACACCTCGATGACAGCTGACAGCGTGAGTACGCCCGCGTCCGGGGAGAATACATAGACGTTTTTGAACCGGGGTCCGGTCACAAAGTAATACCCCTCGGTATTCCGAATGACGCGCAGCGACGCGCCCAGAAGGATGGTGGAATCCTTGAATTCTGCGAATGCGAGCGGTCCGGCAGGGAAAGAGAGGGCGTACCGTCCCTCTTCAGCCCTGTTCATACTGTTCACCGTAACGACGCTTTCCACCGGCCAGCCGAAATTCACCTGCTCGAGAGTCAGTGTGGAACAGGCGGGGAAAAAAACGAGTGCGGCGACAGACGCGAGGAAAAGAGTGCGTGCCTGCATGAAGGGTCGGGTCTCCTTGATGATGGAAATGAACAAAAACCGAACAAAATCTACAAAGAATCCGTGCCTTCTGCAAGTGCCCGTTGCTTTATTACCCCGATTGATGTATCTTTCATTCATATTTCCTCCCCGCGATTGTCTGCACGAAACCACCTGGACCCGTATGCCGAAGCCTGCTAAAGCCGATTCGTCCAAGACTGTTCTCATTGTTGAGGACAGCACTGATTTTTCTAACCTGTTGAAATTTATCGTCGAAGACGACGGGTTTGTCGGCGTGCAATTCCCGGTGAACGGGGAAGACATCCTGAGCGCCGTGAAGGAGCATAAGCCGGCGGTGGTGCTGATGGACCTGGCCCTCAGGAAAAAGGGGGGGATGCAGTTCATTGAGGAATTGAAGGCAGACCCGGCGACGAAGCATGTGCCGATCATCGTCATCACCGGGCGAGACCTGGGTCAGAAGGAAGTGCTGGATCTGGGGATGCGGGGGATCAAGTACATCCGCAAGGGGCGCGTTGAGATGCACGAAATTCGCCGCGAGATCCGTACCGCGGCCTATGCCAAGGTTCCAGATCCTGCTGCAGGTGAGCAATCATGAAAGTGTTCTGTACGGCCCTGCTCAGCGGGAAGTTTTTTCCCACGCGCTGCGCTCACCGGAGGGTGAAGGGGGGAGAGAATTTGTCGCCGCCGGTGGCGTGGACGGATGTCCCGGCCGGCACACAGTCGTTTGTCCTGACGATATTCGACCGGCATCCGGTTGCGCACAACTGGCTTCACTGGTGTATCATCAATCTTCCCGCTTCCATGCGCGAGCTGACCGAAGGGGCCTCGGGTGTCCGGGAGCGTATTTCTGAAGGGAGCCTGGAGATCCGCAATTCCTACGGCGATGCCGGCTACGGAGGCCCAAACCCGCCGCGTCATTCCGGACCCCACAACTACGAAATCACCGTCTATGCACTTTCCACCCCGTCCCTTCCGCTCGGGCCCCTGGCGTCATCCGAAGAATGTCTGGACGCAATAAAGCGGCATGTCCTGGCGCGTGCCAGCGTCGTCGGCGTCTTCGAGCAATAACCGTCTGCATGCCGGGAGTTCTTCTTATGCTACGCCCGGCTTGAGAATGATGCCTGTGTTTTTGTGCCCGTTGATCCTTACGGTGATGGGCTTCTCGAAGCGTAGATGGCGTGTATAGACCAATTCCTCCACTCCCGCCTGTTGTTGCAGCCATCCCCAGTCGATGAACGAATCGGACAGAGAATCGTTGACGGTAAAATACCCGATCCGGAATGACGTGATGTTCTGGAAGAAGTGAGATCCCTGCGAGGGCGTGACGTGGACATCCTTGAATCCGGATTCCACGATCACGGATGCCCCGGAGATCTGGTCCCACGTGACCGGTATACCCAGCCAGGGATCCAGGCTTCCCCACCGCCCCACACCCAGGATCAGGTACGGACGCCCTTCCGCCAGCAGCTTTGCGTTCACCCGGCTTATTTCCTGAGCAACGTCATGACTTTTTGACCGTTCGAATGTATGGATATCGACCACAACCACATCGAAGATATCGCGATAGACTCCATTACCCAGGACCTGTTGACTCTGGCAGAACAGGTCCTCGCGTGCGACGTTTTCGACATCGAGTTCTTCCATCTCCAGACTCAGGACGAGCGGGCGGATCTGCAGAAGGCCGAACTCCCTGGGGTGCCCGGGCGGGACCTTCATGTTGACGGCAAACTCCACTTCCACGTGTGTACCCATCCCCCATGTCCCGAGCTCGAGAATCAGATCCAGAATCTCCGGGAGGGGGAAGGCTTTGTGCTTCAGAATGGGCGCGAAGGTGACAACCCGTTTCCCCGGGCGGGAAATACCGTCGAACACGGAATCATTGTCGGCGGAATAGGTGGATCCGACGTAGTACAGAGTCTGGTCGTCCTCCGCCTTGCTCAGGTCAAAGCGTTTGATAAAGATGTCGGGTTCATGGGGCATATTGGACCCGGTTTCTGTGAGGTCCATCGCCATGAATTCCTGCTGGGCGTTGCGGATGGTCTCTTTGGTGGAAAAGAACTGCATCATATGCCGCGGGTATCTCGGACAGAAACGAACGGCGTTGCCGCCGTCCACGACGGTTTTGCCCAGGCCCAGGGCAACCTGCACGATGCCATCCGTCGCGTTTTGCGGTGGCACGGGATAGAAATTATAGGATTTGGCGACGCCGGCGAAATCCGGATAGAACCGGTATCCCCGGGGGGCGCCGATGATGCGCTGGATGATGACGGCCATTTTCTCTTCTTCGAGCCGGTAGGCGGTGGCCTTCATATAATCCTTCGCGCTCCTGGCGAACGTGGAGGCATACACCAACTTGATGGAGCGCATCAGCTCTTCTAATCGTACCTGATGATCGGGATGATTGTTCGGGATCATGTAGGTTGCGTAGACACCGGCGAACGGCTGGTATTGAGAGTCTTCCAGGACGCTGGACGAACGGATCGCAAGGGGTTCGTGCACAAGGTCTATGAACTCCGAGAGCTTCCGGAGGACGTCCTGCGGGAAGAGGGTCGCGGCGAGAAACCGCCGGTGCAGTTCCTCGTCGTTGGTGGCATTCAGCGCAAAGATCTCGAGGCTGTTGTCCGCGAGAAATCGGTCGAAGACGTCTGTTGCAATCACCACAGCGGAGGGAACGGAGATTTCCACGTCGAGGAAATAGTCGCGAATGTTGTAGCGGTTGATGATCTGGTTGATAAACCCCAGCCCGCGGGCCTTACCACCCAGTGAACCGCCGCCAATGCGCGCGAAACCGCTGTGCACGTCAAAACTCTCCCGGCTGAACTCCGTAATCACGCCCCGCTGGCGGATTTCCTGATACTCCTGCAGTGCGGTAATCAGCTCCATGCGCAGGTCATGGACCGAGGCGAAGTCGGTCACTTTGTGCGGACGGAGTTTGTGTGCCAGCCCGAACTCCGTGCGGGCCTTCAACCAGTTGGAAAAGTGATTGTGCGAGGCATGGAAGGTCACCGTTTCATCCGGAACGATACGGAGCTGCGCCTCGAGGGACTTGAGGTCCGTTGCGCGCCCGACCTCCGTGCCATCCGATGTGCGGAAGATGAAGTCGCCGAAGCCAAAATTGTCCAGCATGAACTTCCGCAGGTTAAACAGCAAACGGGGTGACCCTTTCTGGAGGAACGACGCGCCGATCTGCCGGGCCCGTTCTTCATACTCGACATTGCTGGACTGCAGCAGGATGGAGATGTCGGCGTGGCGGCTGCGGACCGTCTGGGCGAAGGCAAAGCCGGCGCCGGGATCTTTGACTCCGTTCCGTTTGAAATTCACGTCGGAGATGATGCCGAGAATATACTCCTCGTACTTCTCGTAATATGCCCAGGCTTCTTCATAGTTGGTGCACAGGAGGATCTTGGGGCGAGCGCGCATACGAAGGAAACGGTGCGTGATGTTCACGCCTTCCGAAATCAGGCGCTGGGATTGATTGAGGATTTCGGTGTAGATGAGCGGGAGATACATCGAGTAAAATTGAACGCTGTCCTCGACAAGAATAATTGACTGCACGCCTACGGCGCGCGTATCGTGGTCCACGTTCAACCGGTCTTCGAGGTATTTGATGATGCCGATGAGCAACCGGTAGTCACCCTGCCAGAGGAATATCTGTTCAAAAATGGACGTGTCGTAACTGGTGACGAGCTCCTTGCGTTCCTTGTTGTCATACGCAAGCAGAATGATGGGGGTGGTCACGCCGGCGTCGCGCAACGAGCGGGCAAAACGGATGACATGAACGTCTTCGATGTGCAGCGTCGTGATGATCAGGTCGAATTTCTCTCCGCCGTTGATCAGCTCCAGGGCTTCCGCGCCGCTGGTGACATGCGTGATTTCCGGGGGGTGACTCAGGTTCAGGGTCTGGAATTCCTGCCGGATGAGCTCATACAGACGGCCATCCTCTTCGAACAGGTACTGATCATAGAGGCTCGACACGAGCATGATGTCGCGGATTTTGTACCGCATCAGTTTCTGGAAACTCTGAATGCGGGTGTCGTGCATCTCGTTGAACTTGATTCGATCGGTTTTGCTCATGGACCTACGCGTTTGTTGCAGAAAGAGGTTCGCAAAATGGTACAATAAAAGGTCTTGAGCCGCAAGTGCAGAGAGGTTGATTTTCTCGCGAATGCTGGGTATTATTCTGGTTGCGTTCGGGGTCGGCTGCTGACGGCGATCTGCCGTCCCGCAGCGGCTGAGCGATAGCCCCGGGCGTGTACGTCTGCCGCTTGCGCATCAGAGTGTCTGTTGAACCGAAACGACCGGTTATGATACGATAGCACACATCACACCACTGCATCGAGGAACAGGAGTACTCTATGGCGAACATTCATACTGGCAAAGGGGTTATCGGCATACTCACGGGGGGTGGTGACGTTCCGGGTTTGAACCCGGCCATCCGAGCCGTCACGATCCGCGCCCTGCGGGAGGGATACTCGGTCATCGGCTTACGCCGTGGATGGGCTGGACTGCTTGATATCATCCGCGATAAGGAGGTGGATAACAGCGACAACTACCAGATCCTGTCTGAGGATATCGTCAACAAGGCGGGGCGAACGGGCGGAACGTTTCTGCACACCTCACGCACGCGCCCGAGCCACGTCAAGAAAAGCGCCGTACCGCTACATCTGCAGGACAAATACAGCGCGGAGGTGAATGATCTCACCCCGGAGGTGAAGACCAACCTGGATTGGCTGGGGATCGATTATCTGATTCCGATCGGCGGGGACGATACGTTGAGCTACGGGGTGCGCTTGTATAAGGACGGGATGAAGGTTGTGGCCATCCCGAAAACTATGGACAACGATGTTCCCGGCACCGACTACTGCATCGGATTCTCCACCTGTGTGACCCGTACAATCCAGATGACCAACAGCCTCCGGACCTCCGCCGGTTCGCATGAACGCTTCCTTGTGCTCGAGGTGTTCGGGCGGTATGCCGGCTTCACCGCAATGGTCCCGACAATGGCTGGCGCGGCCAACCGCTGCGTTATTCCCGAAGTCCGTTTCGACATCGACCTGCTGACGGAGCTGATGGTGTACGACCGCAAGAACAATCCGAGCCGCTACTCGGTGGTCCTGGTTTCGGAGGGGGCGATGTTCGAGGGTGGTGACATGGTGTTCGAGCGGGAAACCACCGACGACTACGGCCACAAAAAGCTAGGCGGTATCGGGGATCTCGTGTCGGAGAAGCTCAAGGAGCTGTCGCCGAAGTACAACAACGGCAAGATGATCAACACCATTCCACAGAAGCTCGGGTACCTCGTGCGCGGCGGTGATCCGGACTCCATTGATTCCATTGTGCCGATGGCGTACGGCAATCTTGCCCTGGACCTGATTCTGAAAGGGGTGCACGGCCGGCTGGTGGTGTTGAAAAACGGGCGGTATGACAATCTGCCGCTGGATGTTGTCACCAGCACGAAGAAGGTCGTCAACGTGAAGGAACACTACAACTTCGAGCGGCTGCGCCCGCACTACAAGAGCTTCGAGATGAAGCCGTTGTTCCTGACGACAAGTGAATAAGGCATGCTCTCTCGCGCTTTCTCACCCGCCTGCCCCGGTGATTGCCACTCACGCCATCGAACACACTGGAACCTGAACGTGCGAACAGAACATGTGCCATCCCGACAATCATGCGCCGCTTTTTTGTGTGCCGTCATGATATTCAGTGCAAGCGCGCGAAGCGGCGAAGGTGCTGTAAGCCGCGCGGAATATCTGGCATACATGAAAGGCGCTGCAGACACCTCCTGGGCCTCGCTGGAATCGGCCCGCGAACGGTGGCGGAAGACCATCGACACCGGCTATGTGTTCGGCTACAACCCGCCCGGCGATGAAGTCTATCTTGCCGCTCTTTCGGTGAATCTGTTTGAGGCCACGGGAGATTCGGTTCAGCTCCGGCGGGCGAAACAGCTTCTCCTTGAATTCGGACGTCACCGCGAAGCCTACCCCCGTGACTACGGGAAGAACAGGGCCGAATATGCCGCCGGGCTGCCGGCACTGCCGAACATTTTCTATATGGGCAAATACTGCCATGCCTATGCGATCGTGAAGAAACATCTGCGCCTCACGGAGGCGGAGCGGAAGATCATAGATGAAAACATCGCGGGAAGCGCGGACTTCGTTGCGAACTTCCAGGAGTGGGGCGCAATGAACCGCGCCATGCTGCGCGCAGAAGCGCTGCTCTATGCCGCCAAAGTGGTGACCGAACACCCTCACCGCCAGCGCTGGATCACCATGGGCGAGGCCATCGCCGGGGACAACTGGGATAAGTGGGAAATCGAGGATGCGACCAGCTACGCCGGGATCTGGCTCTATTCCCTCCTGGCCTACGTCAGTGACATCCGGGCGGATGAACGTCTGTACCGGAACCCCATCATGAACTACTATTTCGAGTACTTTCTCCAGTTGATATCCCCCGCGGGGTTCATCCCCCCCGTCGGTGATTCGAATTGGGGCAGCTCATGGGAGCGGATGGTGCCGTTCTTTGAGAAGGGGGCGGCGGTCACCCGCGACCCGCGCTTACGCTGGGCTGCTGCTTCGCACTTCCGGAAATTTCTGGACCCCCTTCCCAAAGCCAAAAGCGTGTTCATCGCAGTGACCATGGCTGATGCACTCCGGTGGGCCGACTTCTCCCTCCCGGCTGAAGCCCCGGTGAACGGCAGCAGGGAAGTGCTGGAGGATCTCGTAGGAAAGAAAGTCGTGTTCCGCAACGGGTGGACACCATCAAGCGCATATCTTCTGCTGAATTACCGTGACGAAGGGGACGGAGGCTGGCTCTTCCGGGAAAATCTGCGCACGAGCATTCCGGTGGAAGAGGAGAAAATGCACCACGGACATTCGGACGAAAACAGTATCGCGCTCTTTATGCGAAACAACGGCGTGCTGCTGCACGACGGCGGATACCGGAACTACATGCCCAGCGGACCGTTTGGAGCGTTCCGTGCGGACTATTATCACAACCGGCTGGTCGTGCGGGACGGCAAAATCGCCCTGGGGCAGAAGACGGGAGAATACCGGTTCGCCACTCCAAACCAGGAAGCTGTTCCGGGCCAGACGATGCTCGAATTCTTTAGAAATTCGGGAGCCTATCAGGACGTCCGTACGCGCAAGATCGATTTTCTGGCGCTGAAAGACTACTCGATGTCGCGCACCCGCCTGATCGACAGCCGGCTGGGATATGAAGCGGACCGGCTTGTGGTGCATGTGAAAGAACTGGACTGGTTTGTCGTGGTGGATGCCGTGCGGTTCACGTCACCGGGGTACCTGACCATGGCCTCGCTCTGGCATACACGCCAGGTGCTGGAACAGGGGCCGGGCTGGTACGACACGGCATACGATTCCCTGCAAAACACAAGCGTACGGAGTAATGAACGCCTCCTTCTGGTCTTCCCTGCACGCCAGCGCCTCCAGCTCGGTGTGGAGACACAGGAACGATATTACCAGCATGAACAGGTCGTGTATCAGATGACCGGCAGGCATGGGTACCGGAACGACATGCAGGCGTTTGTCACCGTGCTTATCCCGCATGCGGCCACGGAGGATCCGCGCCGGCTGGTTGAAACCGTGCAGATGACCGATCCCGGCGACGACCCGTCAACAATCACGCTGACCATGCAGACCGGGGGCAAGACCTACCGGATCGGCGTCAAGCTGGATATGGAACGGGAGTTGGTCCGCGACTGGCGGCGTCCGATGTATACCTATGAATCCGCAAAGACAACATTCGGGCCGTTCGAGACCGACGCATACCACCTGTTCTCCGTGGAGGAGAAGAACCAGGTGCGGTATGCCGCCGTCGGCGCGATCAAGATTGTCTACAAAGGAAAAGTTCTGCACGAACAGTTCCCCGTCGACAACGGACTGGCCTTTGACGGCAGTCCGAATCAGCCCGGCGTCTGGAAACTCCGGTACTGGGAGGGGGTAACAGCGCCATGACGTCACGCGAACGGCTGGACAGTGCGTTGAACCATCAGCAGCCCGACCGTGTGTGTGTGGACTTCGGCGCAACCGCGGTGACCGGCATAGCGGTGAGCATTGTCGCGAAATTGCGGGCCAGGCTGCTGGGCGAACGCGGGTACCGGGTGAAGGTGATCGAGCCGTATCAGATGCTCGGCGAGATCGACGAACAACTCCGCGATGCTCTGGGCATCGATGTGATGAGCGTCGCACCGCCAACAAACATGTTCGGTTTCGCCAACACTGACTGGAAACCGTTCACGTTGTTTGACGGCACCGAGGTGCTTGTCCCGGGAGCGTTCAACGTGACGCGCGATGAGAATCGAAATCTGCTCATCTATCCCGAAGGGGACATGTCCGTGCCGCCCAGCGGGCGTATGCCCGAAGGCGGCCATTTTTTTGACGCGATTACCCGTCAGCGGGAGATCGTGGAAGAAGAACTCGATCCGGCCGATAATCTGGAAGAGTTCGGCCCGTTGACCGGGGCTGAGCTCGACCACTATGCCGCAGGCGCTGAAGCCACGGTGAAGAACGGCAAGGGGTCCGTCGTCGGAACCCCCGGGACGGCATTCGGTGATATTGCGCTCGTCCCGGCACTCTGGAGAACACACACGCGCGGTATCCGGGACATTGAAGAATGGTATGTGGCAACGGCGGCACGGCGGGACTATGTGTACACGGTGTTCGAGGGGCAGTGTGCCATCGCGTTGCAGAATCTCGAACGGCTCATCACGCGACTCGGCGACCGCGTCCAGGTGGCATTTGTCACGGGAACCGATTTTGGCACGCAGACGGGGTTGTTCATATCGCGAAAGTCATACCGGGACCTGTATATGCCGTTCCACAAAGAGATCACGGGATATATCCACAAACATTCCTCATGGAAAACATTCATCCACTCCTGCGGCTGTGTGGCGGATTTGATTCCGGATTTTATCGAAGCGGGATTTGATGTGCTGAATCCGGTGCAGACCTCGACGGCGGGGATGGAACCGGAGAGGTTGAAGAAGCTGTACGGCAAAGAGATTGTTTTCTGGGGGGGCGGCGTGGACACACAGCACACGCTGCCATACGGGACACCGGATCAAGTATACAGCGAGGTCCGCGATAGGATCCGGATCTTCGGTGATGGCGGAGGTTTCGTCTTCAACGCCGTGCATAACATACAGGCGAATGTACCGCTGGAGAATGTGGAGGCAATGTTCAGGGCGGTGAGGGAGGGATAGGGCGGCTGTGGAGTGCAAAATGTAGGGTGATATACGAAGAGGAAAAGAGAGACAGGGTAATGATGATTCGGGCGGTGATTTGTGATCTGGACGGAACGTTGCTGGACACGCTTGAAGATCTGGCTGACTCGGTGAATGCCGTGCTGGCCGAACAGGGATTTCCGGTGCATCCCACAGAGGCATACCGGTATTTTGTGGGCGATGGAGCGGCCGTGCTTATCGGCCGCGTCCTGCCTGAAGGACACCGCGACGGGATCATCCAGAACGTCTGTCTGCGGCGGTTCCGTGAAGAATACGCACTGCGCTGGAAGAACAAAACCCTCCCGTACGATGGCATAGTACCCATGCTCGCGACAATGCAGAAGCTGGGGATGAAGCTCGCCGTCCTTTCGAACAAACCACACGATGCAACGGAGTTGTGTGTCCGGGAACTGTTGCCGGGCATACGGTTCGATGCCGTGGTGGGGCAGACTGACGGGAGACCAAAAAAACCGGATCCTGCGGGGGCGCTGGCAATCGCGCAGCAGCTGGGCGTGTTGCCGCAGGAGGTGTTGTATCTCGGAGATACGTCAACCGACATGAAGACCGCAGTGGCCGCGGGTATGTACCCGGTCGGAGTGCTCTGGGGTTTTCGCACCGCCGACGAGCTGAAGGCCCATGGTGCGAAAACATTGATCGCCCGCCCGGACGAGGTCGTGACGCTGCTCAAGAGGAGAGAACTGGCGTGAGCATTCCCTTTCTGCCGATCGTGTACGAACATGCCGCGGCGCTTATCGGGGAGCGTCCGTGGACCGTATCGCGAAGCGCGGAGTTGTTGTTTCGCGCCCACCGGGAAGCGCACCGGCGTTACGGACACTCGCAGATCGTTGCCGGGATCGATGTCTACAATATCGAGGCTGAGGCGTACGGAGCGCAGGTGGAAGATGCGGGAGGATATGCCATCCCCTCCATCAGCCGGCATCCGTGTTCGAGTGTCGAAGAAATCCTGGCGGTGCAACAGCCGGATGTCAAACGCCACGGCCGGTTTCCGGTTGTTCTTGAAGCCGCCGGGCGCCTGCGCGATGCCTGTGATCCTGTCTCCGTGGCCGTACCGCTGAACGGGCCCTTCTCGATCGCCAGCACTCTGCTCGGCTTTGAGGATTTACTCATAGCGATCCTGACGGAACCGGATGTTGTGGCGGTGGCGCTGCAGCACCTTGCGGCTTTTCAGGTGGTGGTGGCGGAAGAAATCCTCTCTCAGGGACTGGACATTGTGTTCTTTGAATCCGCGGCCACTCCGCCTCTGCTGTCGCCGGCGCAGTTCACCGCGATAGAACTTCCCGCATTGACACAACTTATGAACGGCTACACCGCCGCCGCGGGCAGATCCGGGGCCCTGGTGATCGGGGGCAACACGCTGGGAATTCTGGACGCCATCACACGGACAGGCGCAGGCTCCATCATCTGTCCGTCGGAAACAGACCAGCGGGCATTTATGGAAAGGATGCACGCGTATCCGGAGATGTTCGTGCGGGTCAACATGGCACCCGGAGTGTTCTCGGCACAGGAGGCGGGCAGCGCCATGGCCGAAGCCGACCGCACGCTCGCCATTGCCCGCGGGAGAGAACGGGTGTGTATCGGCACGGGGGTGCTGCCGTACGATGCCGATCCCGCAATCGTCCTACAGGTACAGACCTACATTCAGGAGAAATCATGAAAACACGGTACGGTATGGTGATCGGCGTTAAACCCGAAAAAGTAGAAGAGTACAATCGACTGCACGCTGCGGTGTGGCCCGAAGTATTGAAGACTATTGCAGCGTGTCATATCCGGAACTACTCCATTTTTCTCCGCGACAACATGCTCTTCGCCTATTTCGAGTACACCGGTTCGGATTTCCAGGCGGACATGGCCAGGATGGCGGCCGACCCCACAACGCAGGAGTGGTGGAAGCTTACAGATCCGTGTCAGGTGCCGGTGGCCTCAGCCGGCCGCGGGGAGAAGTGGGCGATGCTTGAAGAGGTATTCCACACCCCGTAACTGCTGACCTCATGCTGTGAGAAAGGATACACCGCCCATGATAGACCTCGAACAGCTGCTTGCGAGCGAAATGTCGCTCACGCAGAGCCAGGTGCATAATGCTTTGCAACTCCTGCGAGAGGGGGGCACGGTGCCGTTTATTGCGCGGTACCGGAAAGAGCGGACGGAAGAGATGGATGAAGTACAACTCCACACGCTCTTTGACCGGTACGCCTATCTCAGCGAACTGGCACAGCGGAAGAAAGCGATTCTGGAGAGCATCGAAAAACAGGGAAAGCTGACCGATGAGCTCCGCGTGAAAATCTCTGACTGCGTCCAGAAAACCGAACTGGAAGACCTGTACCTGCCGTTTCGTCCGAAGAAGCGCACGAAGGCCACCATT
>Ga0315278_10004765_pt1 | contig 12260 bp, 11 predicted proteins | sample YL17G06_0_MG_FD_203880 | JGI IMG/M metagenome (GOLD analysis project Ga0315278, IMG submission 203880) | Sediment microbial communities from Yellowstone Lake, YNP, Wyoming, USA - YL17G06_0 | ecosystem: Environmental > Aquatic > Freshwater > Lake > Sediment | place: USA: Wyoming | collected...
GCGAGAAGCCGTGCACGAGGACGAGGTCGTGGTGCACGTGGTCGGCCCCGGCGGCGTAGAACGGGACCCTGCGCCGCGACCGTCGCCAGACGATGAGGAAGAGGTCGATGAACGGCACGCCGAGGACCAGCAGGGGCAGCAGCAGAGCGACCGCCGCCGTGCCCTTCATCACGCTTTGCACGCTGATCGCGCCGAGCACGAAGCCGAGCAGCATCGACCCGGCGTCGCCCATGAAGATGCTCGCCGGGTGGAAGTTGAAGCGCAGGAAGGCGAACGTCGCCCCCGCCAGGACGGCGGCGAGGACGCCGAGACCGGAGAACCCCGTCGAGATCGAGATCACGGCGAACGTGACGGCGGCGATGCCGCACACGCCGGCGGCGAGGCCGTCGAGGCCGTCGATGAAGTTGACCATGTTGATGACCGCCGCCATCCAGATCGCGGTCACGAGCAGCGAGAACACGCCAGGGAACAGGATGAAATCGTGGACGAACGGCACCGCCACGCGCGTGATGCGCACCCCGAAGTAGAGCGCCACGGCGATGGCGAGGAGCTGCCCCGTGAACTTGATGATGGGCTCGAGCTCGAACAGGTCGTCGAAAAGTCCGACGGCGACGACGATGGTGGCGCCGGCGACGATCCCCCAGACCGGGCGCGTGATGTGCACGAGGAGCAGCACGGGGACCAGCCACGCGATGTAGAGGCTGAGCCCGCCGAGGAGCGGCGTCGCCTGTCGGTGCATGCGCCGCTCCTCCGTGGGGTGGTCGACGGCGCCGGCACGCCGCGCGAGCCTGCCCATGAGCGGCGTCGCAAGCAGGACGATCGCGGCGGCGAGGACGAAGCCCAGCACGGCCGTGCGCGAGGAGCTCGAGAGGCTGATCAGCCCGTCGATGGCAGGTCCTCCTTGATGAGCGTGACCCCGGCCTCGGCGAGCATGTCGCGCGAGAGTTCGTCCGGGTAGCCCTCGAGGTAGTGGATCTCCTTGACGCCGCAGTTGATCAGCATCTTGGCGCAGAGGATGCACGGGTGGAGCGTGGTGTAGAGCGTGGCGCCCTCGATGCCCACCCCGTGCAGGGCCGCCTGGACGATCGCGTTCTGCTCGGCGTGGATGGCGCGGCACAGCTCCTGGCGCTCGCCCGACGGGATGCCGAGCTGCTCGCGCAGGCAACCGATGTCGAGACAGTGGGCGGTGCCGCGCGGCGCGCCGTTGTAGCCGGTGGCCAGCAGGCGTTTGTCGCGCACGAGGACGGCGCCGACCTGGCGCCGCAGGCAGGTCGAGCGCGTCGCGGCCTGGCGGGCGAGCTGCAGGAAGTACTCGTCCCAGCTCGGCCGCCGCCGTGGCGACGCCTTGCCGGCCGCGGCGCTGTCGCGTGGCTCGCTCACAGGAACTCGTAGAGCGGGAACCGGTCGAGGAGGTCGACCACCTCGCGGCGGAGCTCGGCGAGCGCCGCGTCGTTGCCGCGCGCCGCGAGGGCGCGCAGCATGAGCTCACCGGCCTGCCGCATCTCGGGCTCCATGAAGCCGCGCGTCGTGACCGCGGGCGAGCCGACCCGCAGACCGCTGGCGACGTTGAAGGAACTCTCCTCGAACGGGACCACGTTGCGGTTGGTGGTGATGTTCACCGACTCGAGCAGTTCCTGACACTCGAGCCCGTTCAGGCCGGTGCCGCGCAGGTCGAGCAGCGCCATGTGGACGTCGGTGCCGCCGGAGACGAGACGCACGCCGCCGTCGGCCAGCGTCTCGGCCAGAGCGGCGCAGTTGGCGATGATCTGACGCTGCAGGCGATGGAACTTGTCCGAGGCGGCGATCTTGAAGCACGCCGCCTTGGCGGCGATCACGTGCATGAGCGGGCCGCCCTGCATCCCGGGAAAGACCGCGCGGTCGATGGCTCGCGCGTACTCGTCCCGGCACATGATGATGCCGGCCCGCGGCCCCGTGAGTGTCTTGTGCGTCGTGCTCGTGACGACCTCGCAGTACGGCACCGGGTTCGGGTGCAGGCCGGCCGCGATGAGCCCCGCGATGTGCGCGATGTCGGCGACCAGCAGGGCGCCGGCCTCGTCGGCGATCGCGCGAAAGGCGGCGAAGTCGACGACGCGCGGGTACGAGCTGTAGCCGCAGATGATGAGCTTGGGCCGGTGCTGGAGCGCAAGCTCGCGCACCTCGTCGAAGTCGATGGTCTCGGTGTCGCGGCGCACGTGATAGGGCACCACGTCGTACGTGCGCCCCGAGTAGTTGATGTCGAGACCGTGCGTGAGGTGCCCGCCGTGGGTCAGGGCCAGCGTCAGGATCGTGTCGCCCGGCTCGAGCAGGGCGAAGAGGGCGGCGAGATTGGCGGACGAGCCGGAGTGCGGCTGCACGTTCACGTGTTCGGCGCCGAACAGCTCCTTGCAGCGGTCGATGGCGAGCTGCTCGACCTGGTCGACGATCTCGCAGCCCCCGTAGTAGCGCGCCCCGGGGACGCCCTCGGCGTACTTGTTGGTGAGGACGGAGCCCGTCGCCTCGAGCACGGCGCGACTCGCGAAGTTCTCGCTGGCGATGAGCTCGAGCGTCTCCTGCTGGCGGATCAGTTCGCAGCGCAGGAGCTCGTTGAGCTCGGGGTCAAGGTGATAGAGCGGCTCGCGCCGCCACTCGCGCCCGACCGGGCTCACGCGTCGTCACCCTCCCCCTCGATGCGCGCGACGCGGCCGACGTGCCGGCCGCCCTCGAACGGCGTCGCAAGCCAGACCTCGGTGATCGCCCACGCCTCGTCCTCCGAGAGCAGGCGCCCGGCAAGGCACAGGACGTTGGCGTCGTTGTGGCGGCGCGCCATCTCGGCGAGGTGCGGCGTCGTGCAGTCCGCGGCGCGGACGCCGGCGTGACGGTTGGCCGCCATGCACATACCGAGCCCGGTGCCGCAGACGAGGACGCCGCGCGCGACGGTGCCTGCGGCGACGGCGGCGGCGACGCGGTGGGCGTAGTCGGGGTAGTCGACCGAGGTCTCGGCGTCGCCGGTCCCCACATCGACGATCTCGTGACCCTGGGCGCGCAGGCGGCGGACGACGGCCTGCTTGACTGCGTATCCGGCGTGGTCGGCGCCGGCGGCGATCTTCACGGCAGCGTCCCCTCGTTCGGTGTACGGAGGGCGCGGACGCGCCCTGCCGGGAGGCCGGGCCACTCCGCACCAAGGTCGTGATTGTACCAGTCTGGCGCCGGCACCCGACGACCAGCCGGGGTCAGAGCCGGGGCAGGTCGTCGCGGCGGCGCGTGAGGCGCTCTTCGATGTCGGCCGCCCCCCAAGCACCCTCGCGCAGGACGCGCCAGCGGCCGGTCTCCTCGTAGCGGCTCAAGTCGACGACCGTCGAGGCGATGCCCCCCGCAGGCCCTCCGTCGAGCGCCAGGTCGCAGGCCGCGAGCACGCCGGGGTCGACCGCGTCGAGGGTCCGCGGCGCCGGCGCGCCGCTCGGGTTGGCGCTCGAGGCGACGAGAGGGAACGAGAGCGTCTCGAGCAGGCGCGCCGGCGCCGGCCAGCGCGGCACGCGCAGCCCCAGCGTGCCGACCGTGACGCTCTTCGCCCTCCCGAGGCCGCGCTTCTCGTCGTGGACGACCTCGCCTGGCGGTGGGCAGGTGAAGCCCTCCGGATACGGCACGACGAGCGTGACCGGCCCCGGCAGCAGGCGCAGACAGGCATCGGTCGTACGCCGGCCCAGGGGCACGACGGCGAGCAGCAGCTCGCGGTTCGGGAAGATCACCTGCAAGGGCTTGCGTGCTTCCCGGCCCTTGGCCGCGCCGATCGCCGCGACCGTCGCCGGCGAGAGCGCGCCGCCGACGCCGTACACGGTGTCGGTAGGCAAGCAGACGAGACGCGCGACGGCGAGACGCAGCGGCAGAGCGAGCGCGGCGGCCATGTCGAGGGCCGCCAGATCCACGACCTCGGCGCTCATCGGCGGACCGGGATGCCCCTGCCGGCGAGGTAGTCCTTGGCGGCGCGGACCGAGTAGGTCCCGAAGTGGAAGATCGAGGCCGCGAGCACCGCGTCCGCCTCACCCTCGACCAGACCCTCGGCCAGATGCTCGAGCGTGCCGACGCCGCCGGAGGCGATCACGGGCACGTCGACGGCACGGGCGACGGCGCGCGTGAGCTCGAGGTCGTAGCCGTCCAGGGTCCCGTCGCGATCCATGCTCGTGAGCATGAACTCGCCGGCGCCGAGCTCGGCGGCGCGCGTGGCCCACTCGAGGGCGTCGATGCCGGTCGGGGTGCGCCCTCCGTGCAGGTACACCTCCCAGCGCGGAGTCGCCTCCCTCTCATGGCTGCGGGCGTCGCGCTTCGCGTCGATCGCCACGACGATGCACTGCGAACCGAAGCGCTCGGCGCAGCGGCGCACGAGACCGGGATCCTCCACGGCGGCCGTGTTGATCGTGACCTTGTCGGCACCCGCAGCGAGGATCGCGCGCACGTCGTCCTCGCTCGTCAGGCCGCCGCCGATCGTGAACGGGATGAAGACCTGCCCGGCACAGCGCGCCGCGAGGTCGACGATGATGTCGCGGCGCTCGTGCGAGGCGGTGATGTCGAGGAAGACGATCTCGTCGGCGCCCTCGGCGTCGTAGAAGGCCGCCAGCTCGACAGGGTCGCCGGCGTCGCGGAAGTCGACGAAATTGACGCCCTTGACCACTCGTCCGTCGCGAACGTCGAGACAGGGGATGACGCGCTTGCGCAGCACGGAGATCGGCCCGGGGTCAGCCGCGGACGGCGGCCATGGCGTCGGCGAGCGTGAACGCGTTCTCGTAGAGCGCCCGCCCGACGATGACGCCGACGATGTTCGGCGCCTTGATCCGCGCCAGCCGGCGGAGGTCGTCGAGAAGCGCGACGCCGCCCGAGCAGACGAGCTCGAGCGAGGTCATCTCGGCGAGGTCGCGCAGGCTGATGAGGTTCGGCCCGCCGAGCATGCCGTCGCGGGCCGTGTCGGTGTACACGACGCGCTTGACGCCGTACTCCTCGAGGATGCGCACGAAGCGCACCGCGGTCATCTGCGTGCGCTCCTGCCAGCCATGGGTCGCGACCATGCCATCCGTGCAGTCCATGCCGACGACGAGGCGGTCGCCGAGCCAGTTGACCGCGTCGGCGAGGAGCTCCTGGGCGGTGATCGCGGCGGTGCCCATGACGACCCAGCGCACGCCGAGACCGGCGACGAGCGCCAGGCTCTTGTCGGAGCGGATGCCGCCGCCGTACTGGACCGGGATCTCGACGGCGCGGACGATCTTCTCGAGCAGGTCGACGTGGACGAGCTCGCCGGTGCGCGCCGCGTCGAGGTCGACGACGTGCAGGGCCTCAGCACCGTCGGCCTGCCACTGCTGCGCCAGCGCCACGGGGTCGTCGGCGAACACGGTGACGTCGGCGAAGTCGCCGCGCCGCAGGCGCACCGCCTTGCCCTCCTGGATGTCGATCGCCGGGAAGACGATCATCGGCAGCTCTCCTTTGGGAACGATCGCCCTGGCCGGGCGTCTGCCTCTCCAGTGGGCGTTCGCCGATCGCGGCGCTCATCCTGCGCGCGGGCGACGAAGTTGGCCAGCAGGGCAAGGCCTGTGCCGGAGCTCTTCTCCGGGTGGAACTGTACCGCCCAGACGTTGTCGCGCGCCACCGCCGCAACGACCGGACCACCGTAGTCGCTGACCGCGGCGACGCAGCCGGCATCGGACGGCCGCGCCGCGTAGGAGTGAACGAAGTAGAAGACGGCGACGCCGGGGGCGGGCAGGCCGCGGGCCATTCCCGCCCCCGGCGTCGTCCACGTGAGGTCGTTCCAGCCGATGTGCGGCACCTTGAGGTCGGTCTCGAGACGTTCGACGGTGCCGCCGAACACGCCGAGCCCCGGCCAGCGGCCGCCCTCTCCGCTGCTCTCGAAGAGGAGCTGCAAGCCGAGGCAGACGCCGAGGAAGGGTACGCCGGCGGCGATCCGCTCGAGGACGGCGGCCCCGAGGCCCGTCGCCTCGAGCCGTGACGCGGCGTCGCGAAAGGCGCCGACGCCCGGCAGGACCACGGCGTCGGCGCTTCGGAGGCCGGCCGCGGCATCGACGAGGCGCACCTCGCCCCCGGCGCGCTCGAGCGCCTTGACCACACTGGCGAGGTTGCCCATGCCGTAGTCGATGACGGCGACCGCAGGTCGCCCTCCGGTCGGCCGCGCCGGCGTCACCTCGGCCTCCCCGGGAGCTTCAGAGCGTCCCTTTGGTCGAGGGCACCTCGTCGTCCCGGCCGTGGCACGCGCAGGCCTCCGCCAGCGCGCGCGCCACACCCTTGAACACGGCCTCGACGACGTGATGGGTGTCGCTGCCGGCCAGCAGACGCACGTGCAGGGTCATGCCGGCCTGCGTGGCGAGCGAGCGGAAGAAGTGCGGCGCCAGCTCGGCCTCGAAGCTGCCCACCCGCACCCCCGCGAGCTGCAGGTCGTGAGCGAAGAACGGACGGCCCGACAGGTCGAGCGCGACCATGGCGAGCGCCTCGTCCATCGGGAGGAGGCACGAGCCGTAACGCCAGATGCCCCGTTTGTCGCCGAGCGCCTCGCGCAGAGCCTGCCCCAGCGCGAGCCCCACGTCCTCGACCGTGTGATGGCCGTCGACGTCGAGGTCGCCGCTCGCCGTCAGGCGCAGGTCGAAGCGGCTGTGATGCGCGAAGAGCTCGAGCATGTGGTCGAAGAACCCGATGCCCGTCGCGACCTCGGCGACGCCGGAGCCGTCCAGGTCGAGGGTGAGGGCGATGTCGGTCTCGTTGGTGGTGCGGTGCACCTCTGCGCGGCGTGCAGGCATGCGCTCCTCCTCGGGGAGGCCCGAGTTGTACCACAGGCACACGCCCGGGGAAAGGCCGGCGACGCGGCCGCCGGCGGCCGGGCGAAGCGCCGTTCAGCGATGTTCGAGCAGGTCGCGCAGACGGGCGAGCAGCGCGGCGATCTCGGCGCCGCGCAACGAGCGCGCCGCGCGCGCGGCCACGAGGCGCGCTCCGCAGCGCGCCACCGTCTCGCGCTGGACGAGGTCCGACAGCGCCGCGGCGCCGATCACGGTGTCGAGCTCGACGAGGCCGTCGGCGAGACCCAGGGAAATGGCCAGCGTGGCCGCCGTGGTGAGCCGCACGGGCTGCACCTGCAGCCCGCCGGCGGCGAAGTGCCGCGCGGTCAAGCGCGGGAAGCGCGTCGCCACGCGCAGCCTGCCGCGCCGGTCGTCGCGGACGCCGTCCGCGACGGCGAACAGGAGCCGTGCCGGGGCGACGCGAAGGTCGAGCAGCTCGAAGACGTCGGGCTCGTGCTCGAGCAGCAGTTCCTTGCCGAGCACAGCCAGGTCGAGCACCCCGCTCTCGCAGAAGCCGAGCAGGTCGGCCCCCGGGGCACGCACCCAGGTGACGCCTTCGGCGTCGACGACGCCGGGCTGATGCTGCAGGCCGCGCAGCGCCGCCACGGGGAGCCCCGCCGCCGCGAGCAGCCCGAGGATCGCCTCGAGCTGAGGTTGCGGCTCCAGGCCGACGCGAAGCGTCATCCGAGCCCCAGGGCGCGCAGGATCTCGCGCCACGACCCGTCGGCCCTGCTGCCGTCGGCGAGCTCGAGCAGGTAGCGGCCGCCCTCGCGCCGCAAGGACGGCGGGGGGGGCGCCGCATCATCCGGCAGCGCCGCCAGGGAGAGGCCGGCGCGACGCAGCTCCGCCAGTCGCGCCGGCTCCTCGAACCCGCCGGCGAACGCGAGCGGCGCCGGCGCAGTGGCCGGTAGACGCCCAGCCTCGTCGAGGGCGTCCCGCAGCCGGTCCAGGGCGATCGCGAAGCCCACCCCCGGCACCTCCCACTCGAAGCGCGCCGGAAGCTCGTCGTAGCGCCCGCCCGAGGCGACCGGCAATCCGACGCCCGGGGCCCAGGCTTCGAAGATCACGCCGGTGTAGTAGTCCAGGTCCTGGAAGAGTCCGAAGTCGAAGGTGACGGCGTCCTCGTACCCCGACTCGGCCACCAGGTCGCGCACCCTCACGAGGCGCTCGATGGCGGCCTCCATGGCCGGCGTCGTCGCGAGCTTGCGCGCCTGGGCAAGGCTGTCGCGCGTGCCGCCCAGAGCCAGCGTCGCCTGCAGCGCCTTGAGCGCCTCGTCGCCGTCCGAGGCGTTGGACACGATCGTCTCGAGCAGCGGGTAGTCGCGGTCGGCCAGGGCTTCGAGCAGCGCCTCGCTGTCGTCGGCCTCGAGCCCGAGCGTGTCGACGAGGGCGGTCGGAAAGGCCATCGTGTTCAGCGTCACGCGGTACTCGGGGAGCCCGCACGACGCGAGGGCGTCGCAGAGCAGGGCGACGCACTCGGCGTCGGCCTCCGCGGTCGCCTCGCCCAGCAGCTCGATGCCGGCCTGGAGGAACTCGCCGTCCTGGCTGCGCTGCGGCGCCCATGGGCGAAACGACCCGCCGACGTAGAAGAGGCGCAGGGGCAGCGGCTTGTCGCGACAGCGGGCCGCCGCGAGCCGCGCCACGGGCACCGTCATGTCGGTGCGCAGCATGAGCTCCCGGCCCTGGTCGTCGAACAGCCGGTACCCGCCGCCCAGGGTGTCGTCGGCGGCGAGCTCCAGGGTCTCGGCGAACTCCAGGGTCGGGGTGCGGACCTCGCCGTAGCCGTAGGCGGCGAAGCGCGTCCGCAGGACGGCCTCGACGGCGTACAGCTCGGCGGCCTCGCCGGGCAGGACGTCGCGCATGCCTTCGGGGATCATGGCCCCTCCATCGTCGGGTGACCGGCGGGCGCCCTCAGGCGCCCGCCTGGACGCTGCTCTCCCCGAGCAGCGCCTTGAGCTCGGCGTACAGGCCAGCGGCCGGGTCGACGCGCAGCCCGTCGCCGACGCGGAGGCGGGTGAGCCGCCCGTCGGCGACCATGTGCAGGATGACAGGCACCTTGCCGGGGAAGTCGGCCAGGACGCGCTTGAGGTCGTCGAGCACCGTGGGCTGCACGGCCCCGGCGTCGATCGTGAGCGTCAGCGGCCGGAACTCGCTGACACCGCCGAACGGTACCACCTCGAGGGCGACCAGCTTGGTCTCGTCCTCGGTCCGCCGGTCGAGACGTCCCTTGACCTTGACGATCGAGTCCTCGACGAGCAGGTCACGGTACTGCTCGTAGGTGCTCGCCCAGGCGATGCACTCGCAGCTGCCGTCGACGTCTTCGAGGCGGAAGACGAGCCACACGCCGCCCTGCTTGTTCACCTTGCGCTGGACGCCGGTGATGATCCCGCCGGTCCACAGGATCACCTCGCCGGCCGTCTCGTCGAGCGCACCGACGGGGACGTCGACCTCAGCGCGCAGCTGCTCGCGCAGCCCCTGCAGCGGGTGCGAGGACACGTAGAGGCCGAGCGCCTCCTTCTCGAAGCGCAGCCGCGTCGCCTGGTCCCACTCGCGCCCGGACACGGTCGGCACCTGAGCCGCGTGCTCGTCCGGGGCGAGGTCGAACAGGCCGCCCTGGCCCTGGTCGCGGTCCCTGCGCCGGCGCTCCCCGTCGGCCATCGCCGCCGGGAGCGCCTCGAACATGCCGCGCCGCGAGTCGCCGGTCGAGTCATAGGCGCCGCTCTTGACCAGCGCCTCGAGGACGCGCTTGTTCACCAGCTGCGAGTCGACCCGGGCGCAGAAGTCGTACACCGAGGCGAACGGGCCGCCCGCATCGCGGGCGGCGACGATCGCCTCGATCGCGCCGACACCGACGCCCTTCACGGCGTTGAGGCCGAAGCGGATCTTGCCCTCGACCACGGTGAAGCCGACGTCGCTCTCGTTGACGTCCGGGGGCAGGACCGCGATGCCCAGCTCGTGGCACTGGTTGACGTAGAAGGGGACCTTGTCCTTGGTGTTCATGACGCTCGAGATGAGCGCTGCCATGTACTCGACCGGGTAGTTCGCCTTGAGCCACGCGGTGCGGTAGCTGATCAGCGCGTAGCAGGCCGCGTGGCTCTTGTTGAACGAGTAGTCTCCGGTGGCCTCGAAGTTGGTCCACAGCTTCTGGGCGATGCCGCCGGGCACGCCGCTCGCCGCGAGCCCCTGCATCATCGGCTCCTTGAGCGTGCCCATGAGCTGCTTGTCCTTCTTGCTGATCGCCTTGCGCAAGTCGTCGGCCTGAGCCGGCGTGAACCCCGCCACCCGGCGGGCGATGGCCATGTACTGCTCCTGGTAGATGGTCACGCCGTGGGTGGGCTCGAGGATCGGGCGCAGGGACTCGTGGTCGTAGATGACGGAGGCCGGGTCCCGCTTGTTGCGGGCGTAGGCCGGGATGTACTGCATGGGGCCCGGCCGGTACAGGGCGACGATTGCGATGAGGTCCTCGAACTGCGTCGGGCGGACGTCGCGCAGCGCCTCGCGCATGCCGGCGCTCTCGAACTGGAAGACGCCGGTGGAGTCGCCGCGGGCGAGCATCTGGTAGGTCTTCGCGTCGTCGAGCGGCAGCTGGTCGATCTCGACGCAGACCCCGTGGGTCTTCTCGATGATCGCCAGCGCCGCCTCGATCACGTCGAGGTTGCGCAGGCCGAGAAAGTCCATCTTGAGCAGGCCGAGCCTGGCGACGTCGTCCATGCTGAACTGAGTCACGATCTCGGCGTCGCCCTTCTGCTGCAGAGGGACGTACTCGGTGAGCGGCTTGTCGCTGATGACCACCGCGGCGGCGTGAATGGAGTCGTTGCGGATGAGGCCCTCGAGGCTCATCGCCAGGTCGACGACCTCCTTGACCTGGGCGTCGGCGTCGTAGGCCTGGCGAAGCTCGCCGCCCGGGAGCATGGCCTGCTCGAAGGTCGCCGGCGGCGCCTGTTCGGGGATCATCTTGGCGATCTTGTCGCCGACGGCGTAGGGCAGGCCCATCACCCGGGCGGCGTCGCGCGTCGCGGCCCGCGCCGCCATGGTGCCGAAGGTGATGATCTGGGCGACGTGGTCGCGGCCGTACTTGCGCGCCACGTAGTCGATGACCTCCTCGCGGCGCGCCACCGAGAAGTCGGTGTCGACGTCCGGCATGCTCTTGCGCCCCGGGTTGAGGAAGCGCTCGAAGAGGAGGTCGTACTTGAGCGGGTCGATGTCGGTGACGGCGAGGGCGTAGCTGACGATCGAGCCGGCCGCCGAGCCGCGCCCAGGGCCCACGGCGATGCCGTTGTCCTTGGCGAACTTGACGAAGTCCCAGACGATGAGGAAGTAGGCGTCGAAGCCCATGTCGCCGATGACGCCGAGCTCGTAGTCGAGGCGCTCGCGCACCTCCTGACCGGGCTCGGCGCCGTAGCGGCGCACGATGCCCCGCTCGCAGAGCTCGCGCAGGTACGACGCCTCGGTCTGGCCCTCGGGCACGGGGTAGTGCGGCAGCAGGTAGCCGCCGAACTCGAGGGTGACGTCGCAGCGCTCGGCGATCTCGAGGGTGGCGTCGCAGGCCTCGGGGTAGTCGCGGAACCGGTCGCGCATCTCCTCGGCCGACTTGAGGTAGAACTCGTCGCTGCCGTAGCGCATGCGGTCCTCGTCGCCGAGGTTGCTCTGCGTCTGGATGCAGAGCAGGGCGTCGTGAGCGTAGGCGTCCTCGTGACGCAAGTAGTGGACGTCGTTGGTGGCCACGGTCTTGAGCCCGAGCCGCTGCGCGAGCGCCGCCAGCAGCGGCAGCAGCTCGCGCTGCTCGGGCAGCCCGGCGTCCTGGAGTTCGACGAAGACGTTTTCGGCGCCGAAGAGGTCGGCGAGGCGGCGGACCTCGTCCTCGGCCGCGCCGGCGTTGCCCTCGCGCAGCAGCATCGAGGCGCGGCCGCTCATGCAGCCGGTGAGGCAGATGAGGCCGCCCTTGTGCTCGGCCAGCAGCTCCCAGTCGGCGCGCGGCTTGTAGTAGTAGCCCTCGAGATAGGCGCGCGTCGAGAGCTTGACGAGGTTTCGGTAGCCTTCGAGGTCGCGCGCGAGGAGCGTCAGGTGAGCGAAGCGTTCCTTGACGCCGCCGCGCGCGCGCCGGTCGGTCGCCACGTACAGCTCGATGCCGATGATGGGCTTGACACCCGCTTTGACCGCGGCCGTGTAGAACTGGACGGCGCCGCCGAGCGAGCCGTGGTCGGTGACCGCGACCGCCGGCATGCCGAGCTCCTGGGCGCGGGCGACGAGGGCAGGGATACGGCAGGCTCCGTCAAGCAGCGAGAACTCGCTGTGGACGTGGAGATGCACGAACTGGGAGGCCATCGACGGCCTTGGATTCTAGCACGGCACCGGCCGGCGGCCGCCGTCCGGTGCGAAGTGCTGAGTCTAGCGCCTCGTCGCGCCCGGTTGAGCACGCCAGCGGGCGTCCACGGCCGTCGCCACGTTGGGCCG
>Ga0315278_10004767_pt1 | contig 12260 bp, 19 predicted proteins | sample YL17G06_0_MG_FD_203880 | JGI IMG/M metagenome (GOLD analysis project Ga0315278, IMG submission 203880) | Sediment microbial communities from Yellowstone Lake, YNP, Wyoming, USA - YL17G06_0 | ecosystem: Environmental > Aquatic > Freshwater > Lake > Sediment | place: USA: Wyoming | collected...
CCTGCGGTCACCCCACCGAATCCGAAGCACGCGAGTTGACTCGTGCCCGTGTTCGTCAGGAGCGCCTCCCAGAGCCCGAGCGTCTTGTCGTCGTAGAGCCCACCCTTGGCATTCAGGGTAGCCTTGCCGAGACCCACGGGCGAGTAGCGTTCCATCGACTCGCTGAGGCCGTGAACCTCTTCGAGGACACCCTCGAGACTGGCCTCGAGGTTCCACACCTCAGTGGAAAGCACCCGCCCGCCGACGATGAAGAATGCGGAAGCCGGACCGTACTTAGGCATTCGGCACCTCCTTCATCTCCTTCTTTCTCTTCGTCGTCTCGAGTTCCACGTATGGCGGCTCCTCAGAAAGGAGGTGGTCGGCGGCCACCTCGTTGAGAGTGATGATGTCGCCTGGAACGGGGCTGATGAACGAGCCGTCGTCTTGCTTCAGAGAGATGCCAGTGCGAAGCACCTTGTACCGTCCGCTCATGAGTCCTCCTCAAAGCTTGCAGGCGCATCACCAGTTCCGGTTGCTAGTTCACACGCGCAAAGCTTGCAGAGTCGCTTCCACATGCCTCCGAACAACTGGTAGGTCTCGTGATCCTTTGGGCGTGAGCCACACTGTGGACAGACCAGCTTATCCACAGGCTTCACCACGTTGCCTTTGTCGTCAAGGATCATGCGCGTTGTCTTTCTACAGTGAAGCTGCACACGAACACGACGCGCTGGTTCTCGTCGCGCATGAGAGGCGCGGGTATGCCCGCTGGCGTCACCATCGTGTAGAGCGTGCCAGACAGCGTCATGGCTTGCACCTTCGCCAGCGCGTCACACGCAAGATCAATCATCGCACGCGGGCCAGCGTAGTCGTTCGCAACACCACGGCACTGGACTTGTAGCCCAGGGTGGTCGTACTTGATGCCCGGTGTCCCGAAGCCGTGGTCAGCCGCGCCTGCCGCGTACTCGTGCACTGACATCGCAACGTCAGGCGACGCGGGCAGTGAGCCTTTCTTCATCGTCACGGCTGTGAGGCCTGTGACACTCGAGAGGTACGTGGCGATCTCATCGAGGAAGGCCATCACTTCTTCTTTCGCAGTGCGTTGACGATGTTACGCATCTGCATTCGCTTTGCGATGCGACCCGGCAGGAAGGGCGCTGATTCCTTGACTGTGGACTCGAGGTACTTAGCCTGGCCCACCTTGTGATCTGCGTCAAGGTTCTCATGCACGTAGAAGGCGTACCCTTGCGGGTTGTTTACGGCACCGCCCTTCTTCTTAGCGAAGGACAGGAACTTCTCGCCCGCTGGCCCGCCGACTACGATGCGTACGGTTGCCTCACGCTCGACGATCACGGGCCGCTCAGTCATGTGAGACGCACGCAACGCGCCGGTGTCCACAGGCGTGCGTCGCATCGACTCTTTCTGTTCGATGAGTGCTTCTTGGTACAGCGCCGCTGCACCTTCTTTGAGCGAGGCCTGGCCTAACTTGTTGAGCATGTCCTGTAGGTCTCTGATGCCTTTGACCCACGCTTCATCACTCATGAGATCGAGACCTGCAGCAAGTACGGCCCGCCCGTAGTCGGATTCACCATACCTTCAGTGAGGATGATGGCACCAGTGGTCCCGTCGGGCAAGACGATGCGGTCACGTGGATCAATCGGTTCGACTCGGTCGAGTGCACCGTTGGGCACGATAGGATGCAGGAACGTGACCTGCACCCGTGTCATGACTTGCTCGCCCGTGAGCGTTCGTACTGCCGCGGCTTTCTGCTCGACGATCGCTTGGTGCACGACTGGCTGTGCGAACTGCGGCACGTCATACGCGTCATCGCCGATCCACGCGGCAACAGAGACGGGTGCGAGCAGGCTGCTCGTGACCTTCTCTGCGATCGCAACCGCGGACCGAACGATGTCGTTGAGTGCCACTTACTTGCAGCCGCCCGCGTGCGTGTCAGCGGTGCTCTTCGCGTCGGCGTTCGACTTGTCCGCCTTGCCGTGCATGCCCTCGACCTTCTTCGTCGAAGGACCGAAGGAGTTCTCCTTCTTCACCGCAGTCACGTGGTCCTTGCTGTGCTTCAGGTTTTCAAACATCATGCCCTCACCAAGTCACGTGTGCCAGACTGACGGCCCTGTGCCAGACCCCACCAAGACGGGATCATGTTGAACACAGCGTCGGGAATCACCTTCGCATACACGCCGTCCTTGAATGAAAGGCTCACAGGCCCAGCACTCAGAGACGAGATGCCCTGTGTCTCGATGTCAGAATCGAGAGTGCGATCAGCGATGATCAGCTGACGCGCAAGTTCGGCTGTCGCGTTCTTGATCTCATCAGGGATCGTCGCACCGTCTACGAACTTGAGTCCGTTGCGCGCCAGCAGCCCCGTGCGAGGCCACTGCAGCGACTGCGTCTGTGGTGATGTGGGCCACGACGCCCATGTGTAGGTGTAGTCAAGGACGCGTGTCGCCATGATGAGCGCGACAGTCTTGACACTAGCGAGTGCGCCCGACCAATCAGTAGAGAACAGCCGGGCGTCGTGATACGTGTCAGCCTCGGCAACGGTACAGTAGCTGTTCGCGTTCACGGCGCCCGGTGTCGCAACGAGAGTCGGAGTCGGCATGCTTGCCTACTGCACCACCGCGAAAACGTTGATGGTGGTCGAGCCTGCGTACGTCCCAGTGGAGATGCACTTGCAGCGAAGACGATCACCGAGGACGCCGTCCTTGATCGTATCATCAGTGAGCGTGCCATCGGTGGGTGCATACGCAGCCGCCAGCGCCGTCCACATCTTCACGGCGCTGATCTTCTTGGCGGTGGTACCGACGAAGGTAAAGCACATGATGTCGAACCATGTGAGTCCGCCATCGAGAGAGGTCTGCACGTATGCCTTACACGCCGTCCCACCCGAGCCGAAGACGAAAGAGGCTTGAGCTGAAACGATCGACTTTCCTTCTTCGCTGGCACTGATGAAGTGAGGATCGCCAACCACCGTCGCTGCGGTGGTCGGCGAGTGCGACAGGAGCGTGCGGGTGTTGTAGAGGCTCATCGACTACCTCCGTCCGCGGCGCTTTGCGGGAGCGTCCTCCTCGGCAGACTCGTCGGCAGGCGCGTCCACGTCGGCCGGAACGGGCTCGTCGGCGGGCGCGACTTCGGCAGGCGCAGCCTCGGTGGGATCGAAGTGAAGGCCGGGATCGAAGTCGCGGGTGTTGATTCGAACGAGTCGGCCATCCGCGTACTTCACCAGCATGGTCGGCAAAGCGGTGGGTTCCATCAGTGTTCTCGTTCCTTTCCTACGTCCTACGCCGGGACGATCGTGTAGGAGACGATGATGTCGACGCCCGTGGCAGTCGCGGCGGAACCGCCCGTCTTGGCGACGGTGACGGCAGCGCCTGCGTCGCAAGGCGCGAAGGACGCGCCATCCGCGAGGATCGTCGTGCCGGCGACACCCGTCTTCAGCACGGTGCTCTGGGCGAGAGAGGCCTGGGCGTACGAGAAGAGAACGGCAGCCGAGCCAGCCTGCGTGCCGCTGACCTGCAGCGCCGTCAAGCCGCTGACCGCGCCGCCGTACGCGATGGCCGCGCACTCGAGGAGCTGGTACTTGAAGTTCGGGATCGCGGCGAGCAGCGTGAAGCCCGCGTTGATGACGGCGACGGTGGCCCGGTACCGGAACATGTGAACGTGGCCGGGCACGAGCGAGGGGAGGTTGAAGGTGAGCGTCTTGGCGCCCAGGTGGGTGTTGACGTACTTCGACTTCGCGGCACCGATTCCGGCGGGGTAATCCGAGGTCTGCATGACGTGAGCTCCTTACGTTGTCGGGTTAACCGATCTCACGTAAGGGGTGAGGCCCGACGTGCCCTCACCCCTCACGCATGTGAGAACTACTCTCCGATGACGCGGCAGGCCAGCTCGGGCCTGACGCACTTGAACCCGTACAGGACGTCGTACGAGAAGCGGGTCCGCTTGTGCTGGCGGGAGACCTCCAGCCTCAGGGCGAGTCCGCTGATCGGGTCCACCGTGGACTGGAAGGTACCGATGCCCATCGGGTCCGCGCCCGCGAACGGCCGCATGGCCAGGGCGAACGCGTCGCGCTGGAAGAGCATGTTCACGCGATACTTCTGCGCGTTCGTGCCCTTCTTCGTGATGACTTCCGAACCCGACGTCGCAGCGACGAGGCCCGGCGAGATCACGGCCGCGGTGACCGTGCCAGCGCCCGTGCTGGACACGACGGTGTACCACTGGTCCCAGCCCGCGATGTTGATGAGGTCGCCCGCGACGAGCGTGCCCTGCGCGCCACCCGAGATGTTGAGCGTGGTGTTCGCGAGGGTGTTGACGCCGTTCACGGTGTAGCCCGAGCCCGGGTAGGTGCCCGACGTGTGCTGCGGGATGTTCTGGTCGAGCGCCCACATCGCGCCGAGCTTCTCGCCGATCTGGCCGCTGATGATGCCGGCGTTGTCACCGCGGTAGGAGGCGTCCTGGAACGCCCGCAGGCCGAGCGCGTTGGCCTTGGCGCGGCTGTTGATCATCATCGTGCGGTTGTCGGGCGGAGCGAGCTGGTCGTTCAGCACCTGGTCCGCGAGCAGGAACTCGGAGAGGTCGGTGGAGAACGGCGTGGTGCCCGGGGTGCCCGCGACGCCGTACACGTTCTTGTACAGGCCGAGCAGGTCGCTGTCGATTTTGTTCGCCAGCGCCTTCACCGCCTCGGTGGCCTGCATCGGGATCGTGCCGGCCATCGCGTTCATCATCTCCTGGTCGGACAGGAAGAACGGCGCCTCCCACCACTGGTCGAGCGCGATGCTCACCTTGGTGGGGGCCGCACCCGCGTCGTCGGGCGCGACGTACGAGGGCGAGACCTGGTTGACGGCGATGGCAGACGGGATGGGCACGTCGATGGTGCTGCCCTTGTCGCCGGCCATGTCGTCGTAGCCGCGGTTGACGAACCGGGGCATGACGGCCATCTGGCGCAGGGCGAGCAGGCCCTGGGCCAGCAGCTGCGGGATGACGTTGGTGAGAGTGTTCGTGTTCGCCATGACGGAATGACCTCCTCAAGTTTCTCTTTGAGTTCGACCACTCCGTGGTTCAGCCCCTGAGTCCCACCGGGCTCAGTCACTGTGGCGAGTAACACTGCGTCTCGCCCACGCCGGTTTAACGACGGCGTCTCTTTACGTTGTCAAGACGCCCGGCCGCCAGACCGGGTACGCCTACTGCGCGACGACGGCCTTGCCTGCAGCCACATCTTCGAGGTTGCCAGGCTTGCCCATGTCACTCGCTGCGATCACTCGCTTCGGGCCGCCACCTGCACCCGCTCCGGTGCCGCCCGCTGCGCCGCCACCCTTGTTGGGCTTGAACAGATGCGGCGCGTCCTGCGCGAGATCGGTCGCCCACTCTTCGACGCTCAAGGGCTGCGAGCCGCGAATACGGCTGTAGATCGGCACATCACCACGCTTGGCGATGGGCTGTCCACCCTCCATCACGAACGTCTCGAGGCCACGTCGCACGTAGTCGGGCATGGCTTCCGATGCCACGCCCAGCTTGATGCCCATCTGGACCAGTTCGCCTTCGAGAGCCTTGCGCTCGGCCCGACGCTCGGCCTCAGCAGCCCGCGTCTCGGCGAGAGCTTCCTTGCGCGCCATGTCGTCGAGGCGTGCCTGAATCGGGCCGACCGCGGCGTCCACTGCGCGCTGCGTGAGCGCGCTGAGGTCCGTGGCTCCCGTCACACCCTTCTTCTCGAGCTCCGTGACCTTCGTCTTGAGCGCCACGTACTCCGCGGGGTCGATGTTCGCGAAGTTCTTCAGCTTCTCCTCGAGCGTCACCTTCTCCTTGAGCAAGGCGATGTTGTTGTTCCTGAACTCACCGAGTCGTTCGTTGATGCTTGCGAGTTCGGTAGCGGGCACGAAGCCCGCCGCACCCTCGAGCTTGAGGTGGAACGCACCGTCACGCTGCTCGTATTCACCACGAAGAACTTCGGGAACCTGGGCGATGTCGGCAACAACCGTCTTCATCATTGCGCCTCCGGCGTAATGGGTATGCCAGTCAACGTGGTCAGTATAATACGGCCCGTCGGGTATGTCAACATTTTTCTATTGTTCTTGCTCACTCTCCACAGGTATTGTCTCGCCCTCCGTGATGGCCACACTGCAGCGACAGCGCGGGTGAGCGGGTGGGCTTTCGATCTCCTCGCCTTCGTCGGTTTGGAAGAGCTCATTGAGCGCGACCTGAACACCATCGAGCGCTGAGCACGTTACGCACGTGATCTCATCGCCCGTAGCGATCCACTCTTTCACTGGCTCTGAGAGAAGACCATCTGACTGAGCCTGACGAGCACCCTCGAGGATTCCTTCGTTGAGAGCGTCCATCGTCTCGGTGCGTGCGATCGTTTCAGCACGGTCACTGAGTTTATCTTCAACGTAGCGTTCGAAGCGCGCCTCAGCTTTCTCTACACTGAGCCCTACTTCTGTGAGGCGATCTCTGTAGTCCATCGCCGCCTGGGCCTGGGCACTATTAAGCCCAGCAAGCCCGCCACGTAGCGTGCCATCATCAGCGAGATGCCCTACGATCATCGACGCTGCTTCACGCGGCGGAATGCCTTCACGTATCGAGCGCACGATCACAGAGCGTATGGCCTTCTGTGTTTCTTTGGTGATGCCAGCGACTGTCTTCGCTGCCATTGCAGCCGCTGCACGTTGTGCCTCAACGTTCTTACCATTGAAGGTGAACTTAACGTTTGACATGGATCAACTTTTCTGACACACGCCCACCACGGAGCACAGCATCCTTGATGATGTCGCCAACGGGTGTGTATGAGTCACTGATATCAGGGAGCGATGCCATCGCAGCACGCACGTCCTTGTTTGCGATGGCGATCGTGAGTAGGTCAATGCGAATGTTCAGGCGCAGCTTATAAGCTGCACGCTTGATCGCACGGGCCACACGCGGCTCGAAGCGATCAGCCTCTTTGAGGACGGGATGGTTCTTATCCACGTCTTACTTCTTCGGAGGCAGACCCGGTCTCGCCGGCGGCACGGGACTGGGCTTGCCAGACCTGGCCGGCGGCACTTGCGGTCGGCCGGACAGCGGTTTGCCCGTCCGGCTAGCAGGAGGCTGCGTCGTGTCATCTCTACCCTCTGGGTCGTCAGCACTAGGCTGACCGCCCTCCGGGGCCACGATTGGCTGGCCATCCGGGCCCACCATCACCTGAGGCGGTTCCTTCTTGAACATCTCGCCGCTGCGCTTAATCTCTGCGACTTCCTCCTCTTCGCTGACGCCAGGGCGTGCGATCTCGCCGCGCTGGAGTGCAGCGTAGAACGTGGAGAACGAAATAACTTCGGCCTGTAGTGCACCAGTGAGTGCCTGCAGCTCCTGTGAAGTCATTCGCATCGCGAAGAAGTCTTTGTTGAACTCGATCTTTACGTCGTCGAGTTCAGTGTAGCTTTCCTCAGAGCCCATCCACCAGCCTGTGTAGCGAAGAGCCGTGGTGATCGCTTGCTCGATGGACTGCGCTACAGTGCGAAGAGAGGCGTGCTCACCGGAGTGACGCATCCCGACTGCATATGCAGTCTCAGCAGCACCACCACCATCCTCGAGCATGCGCGCGCCGAGCGTGGCCATCATCTTTCGCTTGTCCTGGTCCGCAGTGACGAGCGAGCTCAGGCCCGCGCCTGAGAATTCGAGCATCCCAGCTTGCCCACCCTTCTCGAGCACCCAGGCCTTGCCGCTGCCTATCGCGAGCGGTTCACCGCTAGGCCCGCCCGCTGCGCCCGAGATCCAAGGCGTGGGCAGCGCGGTGAAGTGACGTCCATGCTCGAGGTCAGCGTACGTTCGGTAGTGAGAGAGGTTCACGTTGACGAGATCGTCGAGAGGTGGCTTTTCAGGGTCAGGGTCGTTCGTCGTTGGGCCGATGAACACGAACGGGATGAAGTCCAGCGGCTCACCGCGACGAACGGGCGAGAGCACCTCCGTCTTGGTGAACTCACCAGAGTCGCCCTTGGGCTGACGCCAGATCGAAGCGGTGTACGCACCGTCGATCAGATCGAGGACGCGGTACTGCACGTGCGTCTTGATCGTAAAAGGATCCTTCTCGTCGACTAGTTCGTATGTCTCACGCAGGCGTACATGCACGAGCTGCTCGTCACCGTTGATGCGCTGCTTCCTCCAAGCGATGATGTCCTCGGTGCGATAGCCCACCCAGTACGGTCGGTTCTTCGGGTCGGGCGTGTCGGCCATGTCCACGAGAATGCCATAACGTCCGGGCGCGAGTACCTCACGCGTAGCCTGCAGTGCGAACAACTCGATCGTCACGCCTGAGAGCGTCACGTCCTCAACGAGATCAGTCTCCTCGAGGAGAGGCGTCAATTCAACCGCGGGCGTGCGCTGGAAGATCGCACCCGACAAGCCATCGACTGTTCGGCCTGTGGCATTAAAGTAGAGTGCACGGAGCTTGTACTCCTCGTACTTCGTCATGCCCTGTTGCGTGAGCTGCGCACCGATGTTCGTCTTGTGGCTGTCGAGCATGGGCAAGTACGCAACACCGCGCGCCTTCACCGCGTCAGATCCTTCACGACAGTCACGAGCTCGGGTCCAGCGCTCGATGTACTGCTTGTACAATGCGCAGGGTGTGTCTACAGGCATCTCGTACCCCTTCCTGGGAGTAAACTGATTGTCACGTCACGCGTCTAGGAACTCCTGTTCCTAGCCTTGGCCGATGTCAGAGAAGATGCGAAGGATGTCGTACCCGTCGTTCGGGAACGTCATACGTGCTGTGGCTGGGCCGACGACTTCGTACTCCATCGTGTGCTCGAGGTTGCTGGGCTTGAGCGGCAGAGCCGGCCCAGCGACGAGACCCGTCGTGTCGTCCCAGTCCGTCGTGAGCCACGTGTAGGAGAGCACGCCATCTACGTCGGCGCCGACTTTCGTCATCGTCCGCGTCACCACAACTCCATCGGGCCGTTTCACATGCAGCTTCCAGCCAGTGCTGCCCGTGAGGTCGTGAGCCGTGCCGTCCGGATTCTTCAGTGCAACCTGAAGGATAGGCCGCGTGTCACGGTACTTCAGGTAGAAGACGTTAGACATCTGAGTCCTCACTCTCAATCAGCACGGTGTAGTAGCTTGAACCGACCATCTGCACGGAGTTCTTTGTAAGAGACGTGACTACAAAAGTCGCTGATGCGAGGAGCGTCGTCGTGTCGCGTGTCGCTTCAAGCGTCGTCGTGAAGCGTGAGGCCGTGGGTGTGGCAACTGGGCTCCACGGTGGAACGAGATTGACAATGAACGTCGCGCTGCCCGTGACAGTGGCGCCGCCGAGGACAACGACTCGCGGAGCTGTCGTGAGTGCAGCTTGCCCGCTGACTGTCGCATCGGCCTTTTCGATGACGAGTGGTGATGCTGTGAGGGCGGCTTGCCCACTGACTGTCGCAGCGAGATCACGAACGAGAAGCCCTGCATCGGTGAGCGTTGCGGACCCGCTCACCGTCGCCGCGGCTATCTTGATGACGAGTGGTGATGTCGTTAGTGCAGCGCTGCCATCGACCGTTGCGCTTCCCGACACTGTGCCAGCTGTGTCGCCTGTATCGGTGACGGTCGCTTGGCCTGTAACACTCGCTGCAGCCTTGATGATGACGAGTGCGCTGTCGGTAAGAGCGGCCTGTCCTTGGACTGTCGCATCACCCGGGCGTACGAGCAGTCCAGTAGCCGCGAGTGTTGCTTGACCTTGGACTGTGGCGGCACCGTCACGTACGAGTAAGCCCGTGTCAGTGACTGCCGCCTGCCCAGCGACACTCGCTGCAGCAAAGACTTGAACGAGCGGTGACGTCGTGAGAGCAGCTTGCCCGTAAACTGTTGCCGCGCCCGTGGGCGAGCCAAGCGCATCACCATCAGCTGTGACTGTCGCTGAGCCACTTACAGTGGCAGCTGCCACCTTGATGACGATCGGTGCAGTCGTGAGAGCGGCTTGCCCGTTGACTGTAGACGCGCCCTGCTCAAGGATGATGGGCGATGTTGTAAGAGCGGCTTGCCCGCTTACTGTGGAATCGCCTGCGCGTACGAGTAGGCCCGTGTCAGCAACTGCCGCTTGTCCACTGACAGTCGACGCGGCGAGCTCAACGACGATGGGCGACGTCGTGAGAGCCGCTTGTCCAGAGACCGTGGCACCGAGGAGACGAACTGTGAGACCATCCGCGGTGACCGCTACCTGCCCAGAGACTGAGGCTGCGCCCGGGCGTACGAGTAAGCCCGTGTCAGCAACTGTTGCTTGCCCGCTGACCGTGGCAGCACCCAACTCAAGAACGAGCGGTGCAGTCGTGAGAGCGGCCTGCCCGCTGACAGTACTTGCTGCATACTCAAGTACGAGTGGTGATGTTGTAAGTGCAGCTTGCCCTTGAACGGTTGCAGCGCCTGTGATAGCGCCTAACGAACTCCCATCTGCTTGAAGAGTCGCTTGCCCAGAGACTGTAGCAGCAGCGACCTCTACGTTGAGTGGTGTTGTCGTGAGAGCGGCTTGCCCACTAACTGTCGCTGCAAGAAAGCGTACGGTAAGACCGCTTGTGGTGACTGCTGCTTGGCCTTGTACAGTTGCAGCACCAGCTCGAACAGTCAGTCCGCTTGCAGCGACAGCTGCTTGACCCGAAATGGTAGACGCTGCGAAGGTGATAACGAGCGCGGCTGCTGTGAGAGCGGCTGAGCCCTGAACAGTAGCAGACCCGGTCTTCGTCCCGCCTGCTGCGGCGGCGCGCGGAGTCCCCGTCCGTAGGAACGCCACCTACATCCTCCCGGCACGCCAGAGGGACGAGAACGGCTTCACGCCGTCGTGGTCGTAGGGCGTTCCGTAGTCGGGACCGGCGGGGGCACCAGATGAGCCACCAACGATCAGCGGAGCCGCGCCCCAGCCGACGGGAGGGCCGTCCTCGTATGTGTAGGTGGCGGTGCTGCCACCGTTACGAAGCCACACATTCCCATTTCCAGAGTAGTCAATAACATTGACCGTAAACGGAGTCCATGACCATGGACCTGACCTGACAGGCACCACCCTCCACATCTCTCGCTTGATGTCGTCTGCGGTCAGTTCCGATGCCCAGATTTTTCCGCACGCAAACCGCCCATCGAAGTAGTCGGTGTTCCCACCAAACGAGATTATTCCGGGTACAAAACTGGCCGAGGAAATTGAGATGTCTTCGACACCGTTTACGTAGCACTTTGCATACGTGGCTCCAATCGTGAGCGCAAGATGCGTCCAAGTGTTCAGAGAGATGGTCGATCCACTAGTTCCGGTATAACTGTTGTCGGTATTGAGCAGGAGTACACGGTCGTCGGTGTCAAAAAACCCGTAGACTCCGACAGTTCCACCTGAGTTGCCGAAGTACAAGTAGTTGCTAAACCCACCAGCCCTCGCCGCAATAAGGTACACCCACGCCATCATCGTAAACGGTTGCCATGACGGTAGTCCGGTTGTAATAGTCGTCCTGTCTCCGGTTCCGTCGTGTCGTAGCGCCATCTAAGCCTCGCGGATCTCGACCAGCGTCACGTAGGCGTCAGCCGCGAAGGTGTCGTTTGCATCGGCAATGTCGCGTGCGAGCGAGATGCGAACGTAGTCGCCCGCCGCGATGGAGTCCGCGTTCGTCAGCGTGATCGAGACGCTCGTCTGGTGGCCCTGCGTTGCGAGTGTCGCCACGTTCCCGCCGTTCACCGTGTCGAAGCTGGTAGCCGAGTCGAGGTCCACGGCATCGCCCGGCGTGATCGCCTCGACGGCCACGTCGAAGGCCACTCCAGCCGTGCCCGCTGCGTTGCCGAAGAAGTGGACGATGGCGCTCAGGGCACCCGTGAGGCCCTGCGGCGCCACGACCGTCCAGTAGCAGGTCTCCGAGGTCGTGGTGTCGAACGCCAACACGGGCCGGGCATTGACCGACGAGAGCGCCGGGAAGTTGGTCGCCGGGAAGTGCGCGCTCTCGGGCGTCAGAGCGAAACGGGTGGTTGCCATCTTAGACCTCGATCCCGGCGCGCTTCAGCGCCACGTAGCAGAAGATGATGGTCTTCTGCGTCAGACTGAGGGCCGACTTGCCGGGCTCGGGCAGCGCGGTGTTGAAGGCCGCCGCGTTGTCGTCCTGCCACTGGTCGGTCGCGTTCACCACGGCCTGCACGTCGGCCTTCGTGACCACGCCGTAGCCGAAGCGCCGGCACAGGTAGGCGTGGATCTCCCCACGCTGTTGCGTCGTCAGGACTGCCATGTCACTCCTCCCACTCGACGGCCACGCAGATGTTCGTGGTCGAGTTCCCGCTGGGGTTGGTCACCCGCAGCGCCC
>Ga0315278_10004769_pt1 | contig 12258 bp, 11 predicted proteins | sample YL17G06_0_MG_FD_203880 | JGI IMG/M metagenome (GOLD analysis project Ga0315278, IMG submission 203880) | Sediment microbial communities from Yellowstone Lake, YNP, Wyoming, USA - YL17G06_0 | ecosystem: Environmental > Aquatic > Freshwater > Lake > Sediment | place: USA: Wyoming | collected...
GCGCTTGGAATCGGGGTTGAGTGTACGATCAGCGCGCCTGGTCGGGCGCCCGCTATTGCCGCCAGGGCAGGTTCCACGTCCGCTGCGCTCGCCATGGGCAGCGGCAGAACTTTCAGCTTCAGGTTACGGGCCGCGTCTTCCGTATCCCGGAGGAAAAACGTGGACCCGGGATTGGCGGGGCTCCAGATGACGCCGACATCTGAGACTGCCGGGACGAGATCCAGCAAGAGCTGAAGCATCTTCGCCACGTGGTCGGAATGCGCCACGGTGATGCCTGTGATGTTGCCGCCCGGTCGCGCAAAACTCTGCACCAGTCCTTCCTCGACTGGATAGCTCGGCCCAATGAACACGATCGGGATCGTCCGGGTTGCTTCCTTCAGCGCCTTGGTCGCCTCGGAACCCCTCACGACGATAACATCGGGATTGAGCCGCACCATTTCCGCGGCCACGTCGCGCAGTCGTTCAGGCTTGCCTTCCCACGATCGCTCTTCGATGACGGCGGTGCGACCCTCGACATAGCCCAGCTCGCGCAACCCTTGGCGCAAGACCTCCGTACCAGTGCCCGTGCTCCCAGGATACAGGACCCCGATCCGCGGCAAGCGGCCCGCTTGCTGTGCCTCGGTAGCGAGGGCAGCCATCGCGACCCCTGCACCGGCGGCGCGAATGAAGTGGCGTCGATCGATCATGATGTCGATTGGTGGGCTTGAGGCGACCCAGGAATGGAAGCGTAACGGTCTCGGCATACTACGCCACCAATGAGTTTCGCCTCGCCGTCGGATGACTGCTTCTGGCCGATTGCAGCCCGTCAGGCAGCGCCGACGTAGATCATCACTGACGCCGCCGGTCGGGTCAGGTTCGGCCTGCCCCACGATACGCAGTACGTTCGGCGGATATGCCAATTAATTATCAATTCATAGTATTTGATAATCCTCGGTTATATAATGCGGTATGGCCGCAGGCTCCCATTACACCGACCAGCAACGGCGCGAAGCCGTCCTGTTCCACCATCACCGGGGCGTTGGTGCGTGATTCCGCTCGACGCCCATGGACATCGCTGAAATCCTGTCGGGCAAGCGCGTTAGCGTCGATGAGATGCTGGCGAGGCACGACAGTTCCGGCCGCGATTAAGGCGGCCAAGTGCCGCTCGTGATCGGCGCGACACTCGATCCGACTATTGACCCGCTCGTACGGTTCATCGACGGCAAGCGGCAGGATCGCTTCGGCGGTCTGCGTCAGCACGTCCGCGGCGACGAGAAATTCCACGTCAGCCGACAGGTCTAGGTAGTAGGGAAACCTTCTCATTTTCCGATGCCCAGCCGGGCGGCGAGCTTCTCGCCGGTCGCCACGATGTGACCGTCGGACAGGTGCGAGTAGCGCGCCACCATGGCGAGCGTGCGATGCCCCAGCACCTTGGCGATCTCCACCAGCGACACGCCACTCATGGCGAGATACGACGCCGCGGTGTGCCTGAGGTCGTGCCAATGGAAATCGGCTAACCCTGCCGTTTTCTTCGCCGCCGTCCATGGCGCATTGAGGTCGATGCAATCCGCCTTCTTCGCACGCGGCTTCGGCGGAAACAGCCGGTCATCCGTGAGGCTGCGTACCTTGGCGCGCTCCTGCAACAGCGTGAACGCTTCGCCAACCAAAGGGATGGCTCGCCGCTCGCCGTTCTTCGTGTCGTGCAGCGTGATGACCTGTCGTTGGAAGTCGATCTGCCCCCACCGCAGCGACATGATTTCCGACTGACGCGCCCCCGTCGTCAGCGACAGGACCACAGCCAGATAGAGGTTCTGATGCGGACGGCACGCGGTCAGCAACCGCTCGCGCTCATCGTCAGACAGGAACCGCACCCGTCCTCGGCTCTCCTTCGATTTCTTGACCAGCTCGCACGGGTTCTTTTCGAGCCAGCGAAGTTCCTTGACGCCGTGCGCGAGGCAGACGGACAGCGCCGCCAGGTATCTGTTAACGGTGGGGCCGCTACGCTTTGCCTTCGGGCGGCGGGCATCCTTCTCCGGGTCGCCGGTCGGCGGTGTAGCGAAGACTTGCGTTTCCTCGCTCAACAGCTTGTCGCGCTGCTTGGCGATCCGGTCCGGGGTAATGTCGGCCAAGAGCGCCGTACCGAACACCCCGCGCCAGTATTCGAGGCGCTCCGAATCTTTGGCGTGCGGCGCGTATTCCTCCGCCAGTTCGTTGAACGTGTGGCGCCTGCTCTGCCCAAAGTGCCGACCTTTCTTCATGTCGGCCTCGATGGTCTTTGCCCACTCGCGGGCGTCGGTCAGGCGCTCGAAGGTCGCGGTCTCAGGCGGGAACCCGCGGAGCCGGACCTTGGCGCGGTATGCGGTGCCCTTGTCGGTCATGCGCTTCTCGATGGTTGCCATGGTGTTTGCTCGCTTGTGGGAGATAACAAACACAGCATAGGACAAACCAGAGAAATGTACAACACCGGATTTACTATCTTGAACTTTACCTTCTACTTTTCATAGCAGATAGACCTTAGGTCTAGTCGATTGCGGGACACTCATGGGACAGTAGCCGGCAAATTTGCCAACTTATCCACAGGGGAGTCTGCGGGTTCTTCGAGGGGGCGAGGTCGCCGAACTGGGCGGGACCAGGCGAGCAGCGGGGATGTCCCAATGCCCTGCTTTTCTGGCGTAGTGTCCCGCCAGTGTCCCAGAAAACATAAAAGAGTCAGGAATTTCTTCCTAACTCTTTGTTTTATTGGGGTGGCTGATGGGACTCGAACCCACGACAACCGGAATCACAATCCGGGACTCTACCAGCTGAGCTACAGCCACCATGGAACCCAAGTACCGCGACCCTTGCGCTGCCACCGACCGCGAAACATCGCGGTCCGCGGCGGCGTCGCGCGCACCAACACTGGCGCGCCCGACAGGACTCGAACCTGTTACCGCCGGCTTAGAAGGCCGGTGCTCTATCCAGATGAGCTACGGGCGCCCTGTCGGATCGGGAATGCGCGCCCCACGGCGTCGCCGAAGCCACGCCACCTCTGCCGGCAGCATCGCCTGGGGACGTCGGGTGGAGAGACTGCGACTCCCGGCACTTCGTTCCCAAAGCAACGGCTGAATGTTATCACAGCGCCCTGTTTTCCCGGCCAACTCGCCGACCGCAGCACTGCTCCAGCCAGCTCCATGCAAACGCGGCCGCGGAGTACAGATAGTAAATCTGGTGCAAGAGCCCGCCGGCGAGCGCGAAGGCGAGACCGCGACGGCGGCGGAACAGCGCCAGCAGCTTCCAATTTGCCGCCAGCGCGGACGCAAGCAACGCGACCGGCAGCCACCACGGCACGAGACCGGCCACGGCCGGCGCGACGCTCGCGAACACGAGCAGCGCCAGCACCGCACGCAGGCGTTCCGGCCGGCTGAAGTTCAGCGTGGCGGGCGCGCCGCCCCGGGCGAGCGCCAGGCGCGACCACGGCAGCGCGCGGCTGAAGATCTCGGCCTGCAGCAGATTGGGCAGGTGCCAGACCTTGAGGTGCGTCCCCTGCAACGCCGGCGTGAGCCAGATCGACAGGCCGCGCCCGCGCAGCCGCCAGCCGAGCTCGATGTCCTCGATCGAGGGCCTGGGGTAGCGCGCCGCGTCGAAGCCGCCCACCTCGAGAAAGACCGCCTTGCGCACCGCGCCGCAGCCGGCCCAGAACGTTTCCGCCGCGCCGCTGCCCTCGCTGTGATGGTGGCGATGCACGAGGTTCTTGTACTGCGACAGGAAATTCGCCGCGGCGGGCCGGTCGTCGTAGGCGCCGAACACCGCCGCGGCGCCGGTGGTCCGGAACGCCTCGATCAACACCCGCGCCGCATCGTCGTGCACCACGACGTCGGCATCGACGAACCAGAGCACGTTGCCGGCGGCGCCCTGCGCGGCCGCATTGCGGGCACCGCCCGGCCCCAGGCGGCCTCCCGAATCGATTGCCCATGCGCCGAGCTGCACGGCGATCTCGGCCGTCGCGTCGGTCGAACCATCATCGACGACGACCACGTCGACGATCTCTCCGTCGTGCCGCATCCGCAGCAAGGGGGCGAGGCACGGCGGCAGCGTCGCGGCCGCGTTGTAGGCGGGCACGATGACGCTGACCGTCAGCGCCTCGTCCGTCTCCGGTGTCGGCGTGGGGGGGGCCGCGGCCATCGCTTACGCGCCCTTGAACCGCGGTGCCCGCCTTTCCATGAACGCCGCCACGCCTTCGCGGTAATCGTCGCTGCCGCCCAGCTCGCGCATGAAATCGCGCTCGAGGTCGAGCTGCGCGGCGAACGTGTTGTTGGGGCTCGCGTAGATCGCTTCCTTGGTGCGCGCGAGGCCGCGCGTCGGCGCCGACGCGAAATGGCGCGCCAGCGCATCGGTTTCCTGGGCGAGCTTGTCGTCGTCCACGCATTTCCAGATCAGGCCCCATTGCGCGGCCTGCTCGGCGCTCAGCTTGTCGCCGAGCAGCGCCAGCCCCATCGCGCGCGCCGTGCCGAGGAGACGTGGAAGAAAGTACGTGCCGCCGGTATCCGGGATCAAGCCCAGCTTGCAGAAGGCTTCGACGAAATTCGCCGAGCGCGCCGCGAGCACGATGTCGCACGCGAGCGGGATGTTGGCGCCGGCGCCGGCCGCCACACCGTTCACCGCGCAGATCACCGGCAACGGCAGGCTGCGCAAGGCGAGCACCAGCGGGCCGTAGTATTTCTCGATCGACTCGCCGAGATCGACCGGCGCCAATCCGGGCGCCACCGCCCGGTCGGAGAGATCCTGCCCGGCGCAGAAGCCGCGCCCGGCGCCGGTGAGGATCAGCACGCGCACGGCGCGATCGGCCTTGACCCGCGCCAGCGCGTCGCGCACCTCGAGGTGCATCGCCGCCGTGAAGCTGTTGAGCTTGTCCGGGCGGTTCAGCGTGAGGCGCGCGATGCCGTCCGCGCTGGTGAACAGGATGCTCTCGTAACTCATCATCGGCTCCTTGCTTGAAATGGGGTCAGGTCCAATTCAGGAGTCCTGGTCGAAATCGACGACGACCTTGTCGGTCGCCGGGAAGCTCTGGCAGGTGAGCACGAAGCCGCGCGCGATCTCGTAGTCTTCGAGCGCGAAATTGACGTCCATGTCGACCTTGCCCTCGACGACCTTGGCCCGGCACGTGGAGCACACGCCGCCGCGGCACGAGTAGCGCATGTCGATGCCCTGCTTCAGGCCCGCGTCGAGCAGCGACTCCTTGTCCTTCTCCATGGTGAAGGAGAGGTGGCGGCCGTCGATGATCAGCGTGACCTCGCATTCCTGGCGGCCGACCACCGGCCGCGCATGGGTGACGTGCTCGTGCTTCGGGATGCTGGCGGCGAACAGCTCGATCCTGATGTTCGCCTTCGGCATGCCGTGCGCCTGGAGCGCGGCGGACACCGCACGCATCATGCCGTCGGGTCCGCAGACGAACGCGACGTCGAAGTCGGCCGGCGACACCCAGTGCCGGAACATCTCGTCGCACTTCTCGCGCGTGATGCGGCCGTTGAAGAGCTCGATGTCCTGCTGCTCGCGGCTCATCACGTAGACGAGGTTGAAGCGGGTCAGGTACGCATCCTTCAGCTCCGCCAGCTCCTCCTTGAAGATGACGGCGGACGAGGCGCGGTTGCCGTAGAACAGCGTGAACTCGCTGTGCGGTTCGGCAAGCAGCGTGGTCTTGATGATGGACATGAGCGGCGTGATGCCGCTGCCGGCGGCGAAGGCGAGATAGCGCTTGTGGTTGCCGGCGGCGAGCGGGGTGTTGAAATGCCCCATCGGCGGCATCACGTCGACGACGACGCCCGCCTTCAGCGTCTCGTTCGCCCACGCCGAGAACACGCCGCCCGGCGCCCGCTTGATGGCGATGCGCAACTGGTCGTCCTGCACCGCGGAGCAGATCGAGTAGGAGCGGCGCAGGTCGTCGCCGCCGATCCGTGCGCGCAGCGTCAGGTGCTGGCCTTGCGTGAAGCTGAACGCGTCCTTCAGTTCCGGCGGGACAGCGAACGTGACGGCGACGGCGTCGCGCGTCTCGTTCTCGACCCGCACCACGGTCAGCGGATGGAACTTGCTCACGGACGGCGGCGTGCCGGCGACGGGCACAGGAGTGGCATCACCGCGTCCTCAGTGGCACTTGAAATAGTCGAACGGCTCGAGGCAGTCGAGACACCGGTACATCGCCTTGCAGGGTGTCGATCCGAACAGGCTCGTGCATTGTGTCCGCGTCGAGCCGCAGCGCGGGCATTCGACGACGGAGGCGGCGGGCTTGCCGCGGCCGATGGCACCGACGGCGATGAGCTGCCGCGCCGGCGGCGCGCTGCCGGTTTCCGCCGGTGCGCTGCCGCGCATGGGCGGTGCAATGCCGTACTGCTTCAGCCTCTCCCTCCCCGCGTCGCTCAGCCAATCGGTGGTCCAGGCCGGCGCGATCCGCGTCTCCAACCGGACGTCCGCGACGCCGTGATCCTGCAATGCCGCCACGATCGACTCGGCGATGGCCTCGGTCGCCGGGCAGCCCGAATACGTGGGCGTGATGGTCACCACGCACTCGGCGCGGCAGCCGATGGCGCGCCACGCGACCTCGCGCACGATGCCGAGATCGACGATCGACAGCACCGGGATCTCGGGGTCCGGCACCTCCGCCAGCCAGGTCCACACCTGCGCGACGGCGGGAAGGGTGTCCGGCGCGATGGCGGCCGGCGCGAGCGCTACCACTGCGCACCCGGGTAGGCGCGCTGCAGAAACTGCATCTCGGCCAGGATGTAGCCGAGGTTCTCGGTGTGCCGACCCCGCCTGCCGCCCGTTTGCATCCAGGCCTCCGGCGCCGGCAGCGTCAGCGTCGCCTCGGCGAAGACTTCGCGGACGTGCGCGAGCCACGGCTCGCGCAACGCGCCGGCATCGCCCGCCATGCCTTGCGCGATCATCGCGTCGTCGACGCCGTCGCGCTCGAACATCTCGCCCGTGTACATCCACAGCTTGTCGGCGGCGGCCTGCGTTTTGGCGTGGCTGTCGGCGGTGCCGTCGCCCATGCGCACGACGAGGTCGCCGCTGCGGCGCAGGTGATAGGCGACCTCCTTCACCGCTTTCGCGGCGATGCCGGCGATGCGTTGGTCGGTCGATCGGGCCAGCGTCTGCAGCAGCGGGTAGTGCCACGCGTCGAAGTAGAACTGGCGGACGATCGTGTCGGCATAGTTGCCGTTGGGCTGCTCGACCAGCAGCAGGTTGCGAAAATCGTGCGCGTCGCGCAGATAGGCAAGCTGGTCCTCGGTGCGTCCCGCGCCTTCGGTTTCGCCCGCATAGGCGAGCCACAGCCGCGTCTGGCCGATCAGGTCAAGCGCTACATTCGAAAGTGCGATGTCCTCTTCGAGCGCGGGCGCCTTGCCGCACCACTCGGCGAGCCGCTGCGCGAGGATCAGCGTGCTGTCGGAGAGGCGCAGCAGGGATTCGAAGCGGGCGGTCGCCACGCCAGTTTCAGGAGCCATCGCGATCAGCATTCCTTGAGTGCTTCCGGCATCGCGAAGAATCAGAGGTTCTTCACTTCTTCCGGCATCGGGAAGAACGTCGGGTGGCGGTAGACCTTGCTGTTCGCAGGCTCGAACAGCGGCCCCTTGTCGCCCGGGCTGCTCGCCGTGATGTCCGCGGCCTTCACCACCCAGATGCTCACGCCTTCGTTGCGCCGCGTGCAGACATCGCGCGCGTTGTTCAGCGCCATTTCCGCATCGGGCGCATGCACGCTGCCGACGTGCTTGTGCGCAAGGCCGTGCTGGCTCCGGATGAAAACTTCCCACAGCGGCCATTCCTTGCTCATCGTTGCCTCCGTCCTTTCCCTGTGCCCGCCCCGGGTTTCGCCTCCGGCTCGACCGGGGCTACGCGCCTGCACGATGTTTGTCCGCATGCGCGGCCAGCGCGTCGCGGAACCAGGCGCCGCTCTCGTACGCCTCGACCCGCGTGCGCAGGCGATCCCGGTTGCACGGGCCGTTGCCCTTGAGGACGTTGTAGAACTCGCTCCAGTCGATGGCGCCGAAATCGTAATGTCCGGTCTCCGCGTTCCATTTGAGATCCGGATCGGGGATCGTGAGCCCGAGATACTCGGTCTGCGGCACGGACTGGTCGACCATCTTCTGCCGCAGCTCGTCGTTCGACGCGAGCTTGATCCGCCACTGCGCCGACTGCGCGCTGTTCACCGATTCGGCGTCCGACGGGCCGAACATCATCAGCGACGGCCACCACCAGCGGTCGAGCGCATCCTGCGCCATCTGCTTCTGCTGCGCGTTCCCGCGACACAACGCCATCATGATGTCGTAGCCCTGCCGCGCGTGGAACGACTCCTCCTTGCACACGCGGACCATGGCGCGCGCGTAGGGCCCGTACGAGCAGCGGCACAGCGGAATCTGGTTGATGATCGCCGAGCCGTCCACCAGCCAGCCGATCGCGCCCATGTCGGCCCAGGAGAGCGTCGGGTAGTTGAAGATGCTGGAGTACTTGGCCTTGCCCGAATGCAGCGCGGCCAGCAGCTCGTCGCGCGATACGCCGAGCGTCTCGGCGGCGCTGTAGAGATAGAGCCCATGGCCCGCTTCGTCCTGGATCTTGGCGAGCAGGATCGCCTTGCGCTTCAGCGTGGGCGCGCGCGTCACCCAGTTGCCTTCGGGCAGCTGCCCGACGATCTCCGAATGCGCGTGCTGCGAGATCTGCCGGATCAGCGTCTTGCGGTAGCCCTCCGGCATCCAGTCCTTGGGCTCGATCTTGATCCCGGCGTCGATGCGCTCCTGAAACGCCTGTTCGTCGGCCGACATCTCGGCGCGCGATTGCAGGCGTTCCCTGCCCGTCTCGACCAGTTGTGCGTACATCCTGCCCTCTCCTTCCGCCGCGTCCCGGGGGATCCACGGTGCCGGCCCGTGCGGCCCGCCTGCGCCGATCGCGTGATACTACCCAATCCGCGAAAGCGACCCTGCCGCGCGGTGGAGTGGAAGGATGACATAAGCGGCACGACGAGGCCAGACGCGGGTAAACTTTCCCTCCAATGCAACCGCAACCCAACCCCGTTGTCATCCGCGAAGTCGGCCTGCGCGATGGCCTGCAGAGCATCGCCCGCGTGCTGCCCACCGCGCAGAAGATCGAATGGATCCGCGGCGCGTACGCCGCCGGCCAGCGCGAGATCGAGGTCGGCTCGTTCGTGCCGCCGCGGCTGCTGCCGCAACTGGCCGATACCGCGAAACTGGTCGCCTTCGCGCAGACGCTGCCCGGCCTCTTCACGTCGGTGCTCGTGCCCAACCTCAAGGGCGCCGAACGCGCCCTCGAAAGCGGCGCCGACCTCATGCTGGTGCCGCTGTCGGCAAGCCACGCGCATAGTCTCGCGAACCTGCGCAAGGCACCCGACGACGTGGTGCGGGAAATCGCGGCGATCCGCGCGGCGCGCGACGCCGCGGGCTCGCGCTGCCTGCTCGAAGTCGGCCTCAGCACCGCGTTCGGCTGCACGATTCAGGGCCGGGTCGAACCCGCCGAGGTGTTGCGGCTGCTGCAGGCGGTGCTCGACGCCGGCGTCGATCGCGTCGGCCTCGCCGACACCGTGGGCTATGCCGATCCGCTGCGGGTCCGCGACCTGTTCGAGCGCGCCCGCCGCATCGCCGGTGACCGGCTCGCCTGCGGTCACTTCCACGACACGCGCGGGCTCGGCCTCGCCAACGTGATGGCCGCATGGCAGGCAGGCATCAACCGCTTCGATGCGTGTCTCGCCGGCATCGGCGGCTGCCCGCACGCGCCCGGCGCCAGCGGCAATGTCGCTACCGAAGACATCGTGTATCTCTTCGCCAGCATGGGGATTGCCACCGGGCAGGATTTCGATCGGCTCATCGCGTTGCGCGCGCAGGTGGCGCAGTGGCTCGACGGCGAAACGCTGCACGGCACGCTGTGGCGGGCGGGCCTGCCGGCGACGATGCGCGCAGCCGCTGCTGCCGTGCCCGGCGCAGCTGCCACCGCCACCGTGATACCCAACCCAACCGCCTCCGCCGCAGCGGTTTCCGTCGCGGCTGCCCCAGTGCAGCCGACGCCACCGCCGGCGTGTGGCCCGCAACGACCGCCATGAACGTTGCGACCACCGAAGCACCTCCACAGCCCCTCGCGGGCCTGCGCGTCGTCGAGTTCACCCACATGGTGATGGGCCCGACCTGCGGCATGGTGCTGGCCGACATGGGCGCCGAAGTCATCAAGGTCGAGCCGATCGACGGCGACCGCACGCGGCGGCTGCTCGGCGCGGGTGCGGGGTTCTTCCCGATGTTCAACCGCAACAAGAAGAGCATCGCGATCGACCTGCGCAACGCCGTCGGCGTGGACATCGCGCGCAGGCTGGCCGCCAGCGCGGACGTGGTGCTGGAGAACTTCAAGCCGGGCACGATGGACAAGTACGGGCTCGACTACGCGGCGCTGTCGGCGGCCAGTCCGCGCCTCATCTACGTGAGCCACAAGGGTTTTTTGCCCGGGCCCTACGAGCACCGCACGGCGCTGGACGAAGTGGTGCAGATGATGGGTGGCCTCGCCTACATGACGGGCCGCCCCGGCGATCCGCTGCGCGCCGGCACCAGCGTCAACGACATCATGGGCGGCATGTTCGGCGCCATCGGTACGCTCGGCGCTCTCATCCAGCGCGGCATCACCGGCCGCGGCATGGAAGTGCAGGCTGCGCTGTTCGAGAACAACGTGTTCCTGATGGGCCAGCACATGCTGCAGTACGCGATGACCGGCCGGCACCCCGCGCCGATGCCGGTCCGCGAGAGTCCGTGGGCGGTGTACGACGTGTTCACCGTGCGCGACGGTGAGCAGATCTTCCTCGCCGCGGTGAGCGATTCGCAGTGGGTGACGTTCTGCGATGCGCTCGGATTCGCCGATCTCAAGGCCGACGCGACGCTCGCGACCAACAATCAGCGTGTCGGCGTGCGCATGGCGCTGCTGAAGACGCTGCGCGAACGGCTCGCCGACCGGTCCGCCGACGGCCTGGCGGCGCTGTTCGAGCGGGTAGGCCTGCCCTTCGCGCCGATACGCCGGCCCGAAGACCTCTACGACGACCCGCACCTGCTCGCGACCGGCGGGCTCGCCGATGTCCGCCTGCCCGACGGAGTGAAGGCCGGACAGACCGTCAAGACCACGCTGTTTCCGATCACGATGGCGGGCCATCGGCTCGGCGTCCGCATGGACCCGCCGAAACTGGGCGAGCATACGCGGGAGCTGCTGGCCACGATCGGGTACGCGCCCGAGCGCATCGACGACCTCTACGCGCAGGCGGCGGTCGCCTGACCGAAAATGGACCAAAAATGGGGTCAGGTCCAATTCTGAAACCAGGCCGAGGAGGCAACGTGACTTCATATCCCCACACCCGCGCCTGGCGCGCGACGTTGCGCCGCCTGCTCCGCCCGGCGCTCGCCGTCGCCGCGCTGTGCACGCTGGCGCCGGCGCACGCGCAGATGGGCGACAAGGCGATCAAGTTCATCCTGCCGGTGGCCACGGCCTCGGGCGTGGACACGATCACGCGCACGGCGTCGCAAGCCCTGTCCAAGGCGCTCGGGGCCCCGGTGGTCATCGACAACCAGCCGGGTGCGGGCGGCATCGTCGGCACGCAGGCCCTCGTCCGCTCGCCCCCGGACGGCATGACGCTGAGCATCGTGTCGAACAACCACGTGATCTACCCCAGCGTGTACAAGTCGCTGCCGTTCGACCCGATCGCCGACATCACGCCGATCGCGGTCATCGGCTCCACGCCGGTCGTGCTGGTGGTCAATCCGGCCAAGGTGCCGGCCAAGAACGCGCAGGAGCTGATCGCGCTGATGAAGGCCAATCCCGACAAGTTCAACTATGGCTCGTCGGGCAACGGCACCATCCTGCATCTCGCCGTGGCGATGTTCCTCGACCAGGCCGGCGTCAAGGCGACGCACGTGCCGTACAAGGGCGTGGGCCCGATGCTGACCGACCTCATCGGCGGCCAGGTCGACATCGGCGCGCTCTCGCTGCCGTCGATCCAGCAACACCTCAACAGCGGGGCGTTGCGGGCGATCGGCGTCGGCGCCGCGGCGCGCGTGCCCGCGGCGCCGGACATTCCGACGATGGTCGAGCAGGGGATGCCGCAATACCTGGTCGAAGGCTGGTTCGCCGTCATCGGCCCGGCCAAGCTGCCGCCGGCCGACGTGAAGCGCGTCAACACAGCGTTCGCCGCGGCCTTCGCGACGCCCGAAGTCAAGGAAGCGATGGCGAAGCAGGGCAACACGATCAACGTCAGCACGCCGGAGTACGCCGCGCAGTTCT
>Ga0315278_10004772_pt1 | contig 12256 bp, 9 predicted proteins | sample YL17G06_0_MG_FD_203880 | JGI IMG/M metagenome (GOLD analysis project Ga0315278, IMG submission 203880) | Sediment microbial communities from Yellowstone Lake, YNP, Wyoming, USA - YL17G06_0 | ecosystem: Environmental > Aquatic > Freshwater > Lake > Sediment | place: USA: Wyoming | collected...
CCCGCGCGGCCCCACCCCGGCCGCTCGCGCCGTCCGCGCCCCCCCCCCCGCCGGGCGGCCCCCCCCTCCCCCCCCCCCCCCCCCCCCCCCCCCCCAGGGTACGCCCCGCCCCCGTTCCCCGGCTGGGACCCCGCCGCGCTCGTCCTCGCCCAGCAGCAGATGGCGGCCGCCGCCGCCGCGCAAGCCGCGGCCGGGGGCGCGGGCGGCGGCGGCGTGTTCGACCCCGCGGCCGACGACGACGGCACGCGCGCGCTCAAGCGCTCGCGCCTCGTGTGGACGCCCCAGCTGCACCGCCGCTTCCTGGACGCCGTGGAGAAGCTGGGGGACAAGGCGGCCGTGCCCAAGACGATCATGAACGTGAGGGATGGGCGGGGGGGGCGGGGGGGAGGTGACGGGGTGGGCGCCAGATGCCGCGCGCGCGCCGCCGCCACCACCCTCCTCCCCGCCCCCAGATGATGAACGTGGAGGGCCTGTCCCGGGAGAACGTGGCGTCGCACCTGCAAAAGTACCGGCTGCACCGCAAGAAGCGCGACGCGGACGGCGCGCGCGCGGCGGCCGACGGGGGGGGCGGTGGCGGTGGCGCCGCCGCCGCCGCCCCCGGCGGCCCTGGAGGCGACGGCGCGCGGGCCAAGAAGGGCAAGGCGCGCGCGTGAGGCGGCGGGCGCCGGTAGCACAGACAGTTCTCCCTCGGCCTTCTTTTTTCATTGCTTTGGTTCCACCCGCGCCGCGCCGCGCCGGCCGGCGCCGCGCGCGCGATTGTAAGTCCACTGAATTCTTTTGCTCGCTCAAAGGCGTGGTGGCGGCGGCCGGGTGCGCGGGCGAGGCGGCGGGAGAGCGTTGGGGCGGCGGCGGCAAGCCGTCTCTGCTCCCGCCGCCCACTCCGCCGATCCAACCGCGCCCGCCCCGCGTCGTCCCGCGGGCGGTCCGGCGCACCGGGAGGGCGCGCCCCGAGCCGGCCGGCCGGCAGGCGCCAAGTGGCGGCGATGCACGCATCGGCGCCCACGACGCGCGCGACCATCGCGCCCGCTCGCTTCTATGGGGCGATGGATGCTGCAGGTGCCGGGCTGCTGTGGGAGGTGGTTGAGGGGTGGTTCTGTCCCAGGGATCGGCGATTCGTTGATCGCACGCCTTGGCGCCGCCCGCGCCGGCGTGCCCGCCCGCCCGGCCGACCCGCCGACGCCCGCCCACCCCTTTCCCAGACCCCGACGCGACCGCCAAACGCGCCTCTGCATCGCCCTGGGCCCAGCAGCAACAACCGCCGGCCGCCCGCCCCGGCGCGCCTCCCCCCCGCCGCCGCTCCCGCCAGCGCGCCTCGCGCGGCAACGACGCGCCCCGCCCCCCCCTCACGCCCTGGATGGCGTTCGTCCAGTCCCGGCGCGCTGAAGCTTTGCGCCGCGACCCGGGCGCGGGAGCGGGCGTCGGCGGGGGGAGGCGGCTGACCGCCACAATCATGCGGTCGGCGTCGGCCGAGTGGCGGGACATGGCGCTCGGCGACCGGGCGGCGTGGGACGGCATCGCGCGAGGTGGGGACGAGGGATTGGGGGCACAAAGGGTTTGCTCGACTCGCCGCGCGCGCGCGACCCCTTCCCACCCCCCTCCTTCCCCCCTCCCCTCCCAACAGCCGACGAGGAACGGTGGCAGGCCGAGCTCGCTCGCTCCTCCCGCGTCGCGGCCGCGTGGGCGGCCGCCCAGGCGGCCAAGGCGCGCCGCGCGGCGGCGCGCGCGGCGGCCGCGGCGCGCGGCGGCGCGACCGCGACCGCCGACGGCCTGGAGCCGACGGCGGTGGTGGCGAAGCGGGCATCGCGCTCGACCCCCGCGCCATCTTCGGAACCCGCGTCGTCGGCGGCGGCCAGCTCGGCGCCGCGGCGCGCCGCCGTCGAGGCGGCGTGGCCGCCGTCGCCCGCAGCGTCGTCCGCGCCGTCGACCGCCGACCTGCTGCTGACCGAGCCGCCGCCGGTGCCGCCCCGGCGGCGGTCGACCCGGTGCGCGACGAGCAAAAGGCAGGAGGGCGGCGCCGCGTCGTCGCCGCCGCCGCCCGCGCCGCCGCCGCCGCTCGCCGCGCGCGCGCGCGAGTTGGCGGCGCGCATCGCGCGGTCCCTGTGGCGGCCGGCCGGGGGCGGCGGCGTGCGGAAAGGGGGGCGGCGGCAGCGGTGACCAGGCGGGAGGGGAGACGGGGAGAGGACACCAAGGCGCCAAACGCGCGCGCCCCCGCATGAAACTGGGACCACGGCGCGCGCGGCAACAGGGGGCGGGAGCGGGAGGGCGCCGCGCTCTCACCCGCCCTCCTCGCCCACGCCCGCGACTCTCTCGCGGCGCTCGACCGAGAGCAGGTCCAAATCGCTCGCCGCAATGACGGTCACGACGTGCTGATCGCCCGCGACGGCCGCGGCGGCGGCGGTCGCGGCCGCGACGGCGGCGTCGGGGTCACTCCCCGCGGGAAACCGCGCGAGCACGAGGCACCCGACCCGCGCCGCCCCCGCCGCCGCGCCCGCGCCCGCGGCGTCGGCCGCAGACGCGACCAGGATGTCGGCGTCCCGGAACAGGGGCGCGGCGGCCGCCAGCGCCCCGGGCGGCGCGTCGCCCGCGACGGCGACGACGCGGCCGGGCACGTCGGGCCCGACAAACCGCGACGCCTCAAACACGGTCCCGTCCTCGAGCGTGACCGGCAGGCCCGATTTCAGGGAGCCCATGGCGGGGCCGGACGGGACGCCGGCGGCGAGGGCGGCCGCCGCGTCGAGGCGCCCCGCGCGCGCGGCCTCGCGCACGACGTACAGGACCGAGTCCGGGCCCGCGCCGCCTTCCCCGCCCCCCAGGGGGTGGGCCGTTACGATCACGCTGTCGTCCAGGGCCAGGGTCCAGGCGGAGGCCGCGGGGTCGGGGTCGAGGCCCGGGTCGCCCGCGGCGGGCAGCCGCGCGGGCGCGCGCACGCCGCGCCGCTTGAGGCCCTCTTGGGCGCGCGCAGAGGCCGGCGAGGGCGGCGTCCCGACGTCGTGGTGGCCGTGCGGGTTGAGGCGGTCGGGTGCGAGGCGGGACCCGGAGAGGCGCGCGCGGCGGCAGAGGAGCGAGCGCACGGCGAGCGCGCCGCCGCGCGGCGACGGCTCCAGGTCGGCCCCTGCCCCCCACGCCAGCTCGTGCACGCACACGGGCATGCCCAGGAAGGTGTCGGAGAGGGTGAGGGAGGCGGCGAGGAAGTCGGCGACGCCGGGCGGGGCGAAGACGGCGACCGGGGACGGTGGAGGGGGGCGCGGAGGCGGCCCTCGATCCCGCCCCCGGCCCCGGCCCCGCCCGCGCGGCGGAGACGCCGTGCGCGCGATGTCGCGGGCGGCGGACGCGATGCAGAGCATGCCGGGGAGGCCCAGCGCGCCGCCGCCCGCGCGCGACGTCACGAAAAAGGCGTTGACCCGCCCGTGCCGCACCGCGCTCTGCCTCCCTAATTGCCGCTGGGTGTCGTCGCCGCAGTCGAAGAGCCAGGCGGTGAGCTCGGTGCGCAGCGCGAGCGCGGGCGCGCCGCGGGCGGGGGAGGGGGGGGCGACGCCGGAGCCGAGGACGGCGAGCTGCATGCCCGTCGGGTTGGCCAGGGGGCCTGGGGCGTCCGGGTCGGCGACGAGCGTGATTCGGGCTAAGGAACGAGGCAAGGAGGGGGATGGCGGCGCTGTCGGCGCGGCGCCGGGCGCCGGGTGCCCGCGCATGCGCCACTTCTTCCTCCCACAACGCGCATCCTCCTCCCTCCTACCCACCTGGAGGCGCCGCCGACGGCTCCGGGACCGCCGCCGCCGTGGCGGCCGCCGGCCTGCTCCGTCCAACCCCGCGCCTGCGCGGCGCCAGCGCCCACGCGCGGCGCAGGCACGGCAGGCGCAGCATGGAAGGGGGGAGGGCGGCGCCGGCGCGTGCCCGGCGCCGGCAGTGGGCACTGCGACACTCTGCGCGGCGCCCACCCCTCATGCGCCTCGCCCGCCCCCGCCCGGCATGCGGGCGAGCGGTGGCGAGCCCGGCCCGGGCGCGGCGGGCGCCAAAGGCGGCACGCGCGTATGCCGGTGAGGGCATCGGGTTTCCTTTCGGGGCGCTGGGGGGGTCGGGGCCCGCCAAGCACGCTCACAGCTCCTGCCAGTGTGTCGGGTGCGGGGCGGGGGCGCGGGCGCCCTCCCAATGCCCCCCGACGCGCGCGCGCCCCGCCCCGTCGCCAGTCGCGCCCACCCCGCCGCCCCCGATTCCGACCTCCCTCGCCGACGTCGACGCCGGCAACGTGCTGGGCTATGGGGCCGAGCTGGCGCCCGACCACCCGGTGAGAGAAGGGAGAGAGGAAGAGGGAGGGAAGGCGAGCGACGGGGCGCGGACAGCCGAGGTCTCCTCTTCTCTCCAGGGCTTCCACGACGCCGCCTACAAGCGACGCCGCGCGCACCTCGCGTCCCTGGCAGCGGCCGTCCCCGCGGGCGCCCCCCCGCCGCGCGTGCGGTACAGCGCGTCGGAAGCCACGACGTGGGCGACCGTCCTCGACTCCCTCGCCTCCCTGCACCCCGACCACGCGTGCACCGAGTACAACGAGTGTGCCGCGCGGCTCGGGTTTACGCGGGGCGTCGTGCCGCAGCTGGCGGATGTCTCCGCGGTGCTCACCCCCGCCACCGGCTTTTCCATACGCGCCGTCGCCGGCATGATGCACCCCCGCGCCTTCTTGGCTGGCCTCGCCTTCAAATGCTTTCACTCGACGCAGTACGTGCGGCATGGAGGGAGGCCGGACTACACGCCCGAACCGGACCTCTGCCACGAACTCATCGGCCACGCCCCGCTCCTCCTGCACCCGCCCGCCGCCACCATGGTGCACGCCATCGGGGTCGCGTCGCTGGGCGCGAGTGATGCGGACGTGTGGAGGCTGACGAAGGTTGGGGAGAGGGGAGCGGGGGAGGGGCGCCAAACGGCCGCCAGCCCGCCCCTCACCCCTCGACCGCCCCACAGATATACTGGTACACGGTCGAATTCGGGGTCGTGCTCGAGCGTGGCGCCCCCAAAGCGTTTGGCGCGGGCATCCTCTCGTCGCCCGGCGAGATGGTGCACCTCGCGTCGGGCGCCGCCGCCCTCACCCCGTTTGATCCGTGGGCGGCCACGTTTCCCAAGATGAGCTACAAGGACGGGTACCAGGGGCGCTACTTTACGCTGGCGTCGTTTGAGGAAGGCGCGGCGGCGTTGACCGAATACGCGGCGTCCGTCACGCCGCCCGACGTGGCGGCCCGGTTTGGGCTGGCAGTGAACGGGTCGTCGCCGCGCCGGCGGGTGGCGGCGCCGCGGGCGGCGGGAGCGGCGCCGGGGGTTGAGTGAGCGGGAGAGAGGGGCGAGCGCGGGCGCACACTCTCTCTCCCGCCTCGGCTCCATCGATCTCTGTACCACCACCACCACTAGAGCGCAGCCCGCCCTGCAACACCAACGCTCGAGCCCCGGGAGCGGCGATGCGGGCGCGCGGCGCGGCGCCGGGGCGCGTTGTGAGCGCCACCGCCCCGCGCCGACACCGCGTCGTCACGCCAACGGCACCGCGCCCCCGGCGGCCGCCGCCGGCGCGCACGTCGGAGTTCTGGTACGAGGAGGAGGACGAGTTTGACGCCGTCGCCGACGCCCTGCGCGCCAAAACCGTCTGGCTGGCCACGGTCGAGGATGGGGATGACGGTGGCGATGGCGATGGCGGCGTGGCCGCTGCTGCGACCTCTCTGGCAAGCGTCGACTTTGACGCCGCGTTTCGCGCGCCGGCCGTCGCGGACGCGGCGGTCGCGCGCGTGGGGGGGGGGGGGGGGGGGGCGCCGCTGTTTATCAAGCCGCGCGCGAGGTGGTTGGGTGGAGAGAGGAGGAGGGAGCGAGAGCGGCGGCGGCGGCAACAACGCCGACCGACCCCACCCCCTCCTCGCAGGGCCGCCCTCGACGCTGCGGCCGCCTCGCCCGCCGCAGCGGACGCCGTCTGGGCCGAACTGGCCGGCCAAAACTGGAGGGTGAGGGGTGGAGACGAGGGGAGGAGAGAGGGAGGCGGGAGCAACGCGCGACCCCGACGCGCCCCACCTCCCCACCCCTCCACCAGCTGGAGCTCGGCCACGGCCTGGCCGGCGTGGACGCCGACCGGGCGGAGCACCTGCTGTGCGTGGTGACGCGCGAGGCGGCGGCCGCGCTCAAGGAGGCGGCGGGCACGGGAGGGGGGGGGGCTGGCGCCGGCGTGGCCCGCGTCGACCTCGCCGCCTGGGCCGGAGGCGGTGGAGAGGAGGGCGTGGGGCCGGACTGGCGGGCGTTGGTGGTGCGGTGAAGAGTGCGTGTTGCGGCGCGTGTTGCACGAGCGCGGGGCGGCGCCGCCACTTATCTCGAAAGCAGTCCTCCCTCCTCCCTCTCCCTTCCCTCACCACGCCATCAAAACCGCACCCCCAGAATGGCCGCCCGCCGCCGAAACTCGTGGTCGTCGTTGGCCGCGCGCGCGCGGGGCGAGGGGCGCGGCGACGGGCGCCGCGCGCGGCGCGCGCGCGCGGGGGCGCCGCCGTCGGAGTCGGACTCAAAGCCAGCCGCGGCGGCGCGCCAGCGCTCGTTCCAACCAGGAGTCGCCAGAGCGGCGGGTGCCGGCCGGCGCGCAGGCGGGGGGGCACCGCGCAGCTGCAGCGCGCCGTCGGCCGACACAAAGCGGGCGGCGGCAGGGCGAGCGTGCGCCGTCACACCACCGCCGCCGTCCATGGACAGCGTGGCGCGGGGTGGTGCGGCGGCGGTGGCCGACGCCGACGCGAGCGCGAGCGCGGCGCGCGAGCCTTCGACCCGCGCGCGCAGCGCGCGCAGGCGAGCGCCCACGCCGTCCCATTCGGCATGGCCGTCGTTCACAGGGGGCAAGTTGGCCGACAGCGGCGACGGCACGGCCGGCGGCGGCAGCGGGGACGGAGCCCGCGGCGGCGGCGCCGCGACCACCCCCGGCTCGGCCTCCAGGGCCGCCACCCCGCCCCGGTAGAAAATCAGCTCCCCCGTCGGCTCGGGCGCGGGCACGGCAGCCGGCACCTCCCGGGCCGCCGCTTGGAGCACCCCCGCCGCGACGCCGTCGGCGACCGCGTCGCGCACCGCGGCCTGCGTCGCCTTGAGCTCGGCGCGCAGGCCGTCGTTGACGGCGGCCATGGCGGAGAGCAGTTCGGTGGTGGCAGAGGGAGCGGGAGGGGAGGAGGGGGCGGTGGTGGTCTCGAACACCTCCTCTTTCTTGGCCAGCTCCGCTTCGTACAGCGCCTCGTGCGCGTCCTGCAGCGAATACAGCAACTCCCGCTTCTCCACAGCCCCTGCCGCTTTGTCGTCGGCCGCGTCGGCGAGCGCGGCGCCGAGCGCGACCCGTGCGTCGCCCAACTCGTGCCGCAGCCGCTCCCGCTCCGCGCCCGCGGCGCGGGCGGCGTCGTACGCTGCGGCGGCGGCCGAACCGGCGGCCGCGTGGGCGGCGCGGGCGGCGAGGAGTTCGGAACGCGCGACGGGGGTGGTGAGGCGGGACGAGGCGCCTTCGGCGGCCGCGAGGCGGGTGGTGGCGGTGGCGAGAGCCGTGTTGAGCGCAGCAGCCTCTTCGTCGTAGCGCGCCGACGCTTCGGCGGCCGACGCGGCCAACTGGAGCAGCTCGCGCGCCGCGTCGGCCGCGCGCACACCGCCGCCGGCCCTGGCCTGGGCCGCGGCATCCGCCGCCGCCTCGGCATCCGCCCGCCGCTTCCCGGCATCGTCCAGCGCGTCGCGCGCGGCGTCCAGTTCGGCGCGCAGGCGGGAGTTGTCGGCGTCGAGCAAGTCCGAGTGGCGGATGAGCAGGTCCCACCCGTGCAGCCTCTCAGCGTCGTCGTCTGCCGCGGTGGCCAGCACCTGGATGCGGGCGACGCGCGCGTCGGCGACGGCGGCCTTGGCGGTCGCCGCGCGGTGCCACAGGTGGGCGAGGCCGGTGCGGGCGGGGGTTGGGAGGGAGGAGGGGTCGAGGCCAACGGCGGAGGCCCAAGTGGAGAGGGAGCCAGTGCCGGCAGACGGAGGGGAGGAAAGAGAAGAAGGGCGGTGGGCAGCAGGCGTCGCGGCGGACGGCGAGGAAGCGCGGCACGCCAGCGCGTCCGCCACCGCGGCCATTGGCGAATCAGCGCGCCCGCTGGGCCGGCGCGTTTGCGGCACTTCGCCGTCGGTCGGCGTCGCGGGCGGCGCGGCCGCGCCGCGTGGCAGCGGCGGCGCGACCCAAGCAGGGGCCTTCGGCGCCACCGCTTTACCCCCGGGCGACGCCGGCGTCGACGGTGGCGCGCGCAGGGCGCCGGGCGAGGTGATGGAGGCGCGGGGCGCCGCGGGCGGCGACCCGCGCGCGGCGGCGGCCAGGTGCGCGACGACTGCCGCGAAAGCGGAACAGCCGCCGGCGACAGGGGCAACCGGCTGCGCGGACGCGGTGGACGACAGGCCCGACGTCGCCGGCGCCAGGCGCGGCGTAGGCAGGGAGGCGGCTTGCGGCGGTTGGAGCGTGACCGACGCCTCCGCCTCCGCCGACAGGTACGCTGTCGCGCCCTCGTCAGAGGAGGACGCCGTCACGGGCCGGGCCGGCCGCGTGCGCTCGAGCGAGGTGAGGAAGGGCGTGCGCGCGGTGGCCGCGCCGCGCGGCGACGCGGGCCGCAAAGCCGCGACGAGGCGGGCCGGGGACGGCGGCGTGGCGATGGACGGCGCCGACGCTTGCGGACGCACACGCCCAGGGCTCGCGGGGCGCTCGCCCCACGCGCCGACCGGCCGCGGCGCGGCGCGGCTCGAGTCGGCAGGGACCCGCCGGGCGCCGCCAAACGGCGTCGCCAGCATGTTGGTGCGCGAGAGCGACGCCAGGCCGGTGGGCGTCGGCGCGCCGGGCGAGGGGAACGTGGCCAGCGCGAGCGGCGACCAAGATGAAGCCGGCGGCGGCGGCCGCTCGGCCGCGGTCGCGCCCTTGGCCGCCGCCAGCGCCAGCACATGGCGCGACGCGAGGGCGATCGGGCGCCGTGTCGCGAGCGGCACCGGCGGCGGCGCGGCTTCCAGCAGCGGCAGCGGCGACCGCGCCGGCGCGGCGCCGAAAACGAGCCGAGCCGCGGGCGACGTCGAGACGCGGCGCACAGGGGAGGTGGCAAACGCCACCGTCGCCGCCCGCCGGGGCGCTAGCGTCGCCACGCGCGGCAGCGGCGCCGGCGACCGCGCCGCCAGCGCCGGCCTCGCGCGCGGCGGCGTGCCGCCCAGCCGCAGCCGGCTGGGCGCCACGCCGGCGGCGCGCCGCGGGCGGGGCGGCGACTTGGGGGCCGGGGTGGGGGTCCGGTGGAAGGTCTGGAGCGGGACGGGCGAGGCGGCGGTTGAGCGGCGCAGCGCGCGGGCGGAATGCGGCCTCCCAACCGTCTCTGCTCCACCAACTCCCCCTTCATCTCCTCCTTACCTTTCTTGCCTCCTGGTCCGCGGGAGTGGGCGTGTTGGAGGCGGCCTGCAGCTGGGCGAGCGGGCGCCGCATGGAGGGGCGGCGCCGGTCGGACGGCGTGACGGGCAGGAGCGTGTCCATGGTGGTAGGGCTGGGTAGAAGAGAGGAGTGAGCGTTTGTCGAGGGAGGTTGGGGCGGGAAAAGGAGGGCGAGGCGGCCGCGGCGGCGCGCCGGCATGCGAGCCCGCGGCCCGGCTCCATGCACACCTCGCGGCGGCCGCAGCAGCTGCTGCGACAACCAGGGCGGGTGTGCGGTTATCGGCGCGGGGCGGGCGGGAGCGCACCGGGCGCGCGGGGTGTGGGAAGGGGGCGCGCGGCGGCGCCGAAAAAACGGGCGGGCCACAGAGACGGAGGGCAACGGGTAAGACGGCGTCCCGCCTTGACCTCGCGTCCTCCACCACCAAGGCCGCCTCCCGCGAGCCTGGCGCGGGCGCCGCATCGCGCTTCAACCACAACTGCCGCGCGGGCGGCGGCGGCGCGGCGACCACGACCGCGCCTCGGCCCGCCAGACGCCATCCAGTGCCCCAACGCGGACGCGTCGGTCGTTAAGTAGGTTGACGTCGATGTAGGGCGGCCGTGAGAGGGTGTGAGGGCGAGAGAAAAGGGCGGGAGAGCGTGAGCGCGGGCGACAGAGGAGCGACCGAAACGCCGTCGCTCGCCTTTCGTGACGCCCACTGGTACGACGCCCGCAGCGCGTCCACCAGCGCCGCCTCCCGGGAGCCAGGGCGAGGGCGAGAGAGCGCGAGAGCGCGAGCGGTGGAAGGAAAAGGGGCAACAGAATGACAGCCCCCACCTTTTCCTCACGCCCACTCGCGCGGCGTGCGCAAGGCGTCCACCAAGGCGGCTTCCCGGGATCCCGGCTCCGGCACGACATCGTACCCCCACCGCACGAGCGGTGGCGCGGACACCATGACCGCCTCCGCCCTACCCCCCCCGTCCAGCCCAAACCTGACCCCCCGGTCGTAGAGCAGGTTGAACTCGACGTAGCGGCCCCGGCGCAGGAGCTGCCAGTCGCGCTCCCGGGCGGTGGCGGGGAGGGCGCGGCGGCGCGCCACGACCGGCTCCCAGCTGGGCAGCCAGCCGGCGGCGACGTCTTCGGCCAGGGCGCGGCCGTCGACCGAAGAGAGGGACGAGGGGGAAGAGGAGGGGGCAGAGGAGGGGTCCTCCTTGCTTCCTCCCGCACCTCCATCGAAAAAGATGCCGCCCACGCCGCGGTGCTCGCGCCGCGCCGGGATCCAAAAGTACGCGTCGCACGCAGCTTTGAGCTCGGGGTAGAGAGCGGGGGAGTGGCGGTCGCAGGCGTGGCGCCAGTAGGAGTGAAAGGACGCCGCGTCGTCCTCGTAGAGGTACGCCGGCGTCAAATCCGCGCCGCCCCCGTACCACACCTCGCCGCCGACCGCAAACGCGCGCACGTCGCCCCGCAGGGTGGGGACGTGCGGGTTGGCGGGGTGAAGGACGATGGAGAGCGCGGACGCGGAGTAGAGGGAGCCGGGGTTCGCGCCCGTCACTCCTCGAGACGTCAGCGCCGCAGCCCTCTCTGGCGACAGGACGCCGCCCTGGATGAAGGTCGTGCTCGCGGCCCCTTTTTCGATCAGGGCGCCGCCCTCGAGCACTGCGGTGAGACCGCGGCCGGGGTTGGCCTCATGTGCGCCCCTGCTCCATTCATCCCGCCGGAAGCGGGCGCCGCTGCCGTCCAGGGCTTCTAGAGAGTCGAGGAGGGAGGCTTGGGCGGCGGCTAGGTGGGACGCGAAATCGGCGACGGCCGGCGCGTGTGTGGCAGCAGCGGGCGATGCCGCCGCCGCCGCGACGGCGCGTCGCCGCGGCGGCGGCGGCCGCAGCCGCGGCCGAAGGCTTGGCTGCAGCGCGCGCATTGGGAGTGCCGGCGCGCACACTGCACCGGCGATGCTCTCTGGCGGCCGCCTGGCCCGGCGGCTGCTGGCCGGAGCGCCGCCGCCGATCTGGCCCGCCGCCGCCCGAGGTGTGGCGGCGTCGGCGAGCGGCGAAGGTGGCGGTGGGGCGCCGCCGGCCGAGTCCGCCGGCGCTCCATACGTCGGCCCGCTCAGCGCGACCGTGACGCGTCTCAAGGTGATTGGGAGAGAGAAGAGGACAGGAGGGACGAGGGTTCAGAGAGAGGGACCGGCGCCGCGGTCGCCGCGTTTCGGGCGGTTCGGCGCCCGCTGCTCGTCGTCCCTGCTGCTCAACCTGCTGGGCGCGGTGTGCGCCGGTGGCCCGCGCGTGCGAGGCGAGGGACGAGGGGCTCGAAAGGCAGAGGTTTTTTGTCCGACGCCGACACCACTCCCCGCCCCATTCCAGCGCCTGTCCCTCTTCTCCTGCGCCCTCACCACTTTCTCCGCCCCCGCCATCGCCACCCTGGACGCCGCCGCGCCGGCCTCGCCCGCGGCGCAGGCCGGCGTCGCGCTCGCGGTCGCCGCGTTTGGGGGGGCGACGACCGGGCTGCTGCAGTGGTTTACGGCGCCCTATGTCCATGAAATGACGGTGGCGCAAGGCAGAGAGGCTGCTGCTGGCGAAACCGTCCGCGTGCGCACGCTCACCTGGGCCGCCCGGCCGCGCTGGGAGACGCTCCACCTGTCCTCCCTGCGCCCACCGACCGGTGTGCACCCGCAGACCACGTTCAGCGGGGGCCCGGGCGGCCGCAACTACTACGTCGACGCCGACGCGTGCCCAAAAGGGATGGAAGGGGTCATGGCCCGGCTGCAGGCGGCGGGCGCGGTGGAAGTGGTCGTGGAGGGAGGGAAAGGGGGGTAGGAGGGGTGTGGCGCCGTCACTGGTCAAGCAGGGAGGAGAGGGGGAGAGGGCAGGGGGCAGCGGCGGCGCACGG
>Ga0315278_10004773_pt1 | contig 12255 bp, 12 predicted proteins | sample YL17G06_0_MG_FD_203880 | JGI IMG/M metagenome (GOLD analysis project Ga0315278, IMG submission 203880) | Sediment microbial communities from Yellowstone Lake, YNP, Wyoming, USA - YL17G06_0 | ecosystem: Environmental > Aquatic > Freshwater > Lake > Sediment | place: USA: Wyoming | collected...
CAGGGGATGCCGGCCACGAACTCCTCGAGGAAGAGCCCGCCGGTGATCTGGCCGGCATTCACCCCGCCTACGCTCTTGATATCCGCAACCTCCCGCTTGTCGAGGGGGAACTGCCACACGCTCTCGTCGGTTCTCTCGGCCGCCGCCTTGACCCGATCGAGCCCGAGGTCCTTCGGCACGTCGCCGTCGATGCCCACGCGAATACCGATGCCGCCGGCATTCTTCAGGATGACCTTGGAGACGCTGATTTTCGTCGCGTTGACTTCATCGGCGGAGGGGGCCGGATGGAACCCCGGAGACGGCGACGGCATGGAAAGGCGGAACCTTCATGGTTCGTCACTCCTTCTGGCGCCGCCCGGCGCTGGGGCTCGAGGTGGGCGCAGCATGAGCTGATTCGCAGACGGCGGCAGAGGCCCGGCAGAACGCCGCGGCGTGCTCGAGCAGGATGCGGCGCACTTCCTCGATGGTCAGCGGGTGGCCCTGCACCGAGTGGTCGGCGAACGGGATCACCAGCTTCGACTCGACGCCGTCGAGCCGCGCGCTCTGGAATGTCACCACGCCGTCCGTGGCGCCCGGGCCGGCCTCGGCCCCCCGCACGGGAATGATCGAGTGCGCGGAGACGCCGGGCGCGATCGGCGTGTCGGCGAGGCCGGTCAGGAACGGGCTGCCCGGCTGCATCGAGTAGATGCTGCCGAACCGCGGGCCGCGCGGATCGATCAGGAGCGCCTCGCCGTTGCCTTCGAAGAGATCCACCGTGGCGCCCAGCACGCCCAGGGGCAGGCTGACCCAGCGGGCCAGCCATCCCGCGATCACCCCGGTCGTGAATGCGCTGCCGCCGTGGGGCGTGGCGATGAAGATGACCCGACGCACGAACGGGAGCGGGCGGACGATGAGGGCCCGCTCCAAGAGCCCGCGCGTGGGCTCCGTCACGTTCACCTCGGCGATAGGGGTCCGGCTGATGCGGTCCCAGATGCGCGTGCCGGTATCGACGGCGGTCATCTTGACGAGGAGGCCGCCCTGGCTGTGGCCGATCAGGACCATCTCATGCAGCGCACGGTCCGCGTCCTTGGGATCGATCTCGCGCACCACCTCCGTGAGCTCGTCGCGGAGCCGCATGGCGGAGTACGCGACCGGGCTGCCGGAAGGAAACGTGAAGAACCAGAACTGGAATCGATCCCGCACGCGCGGATCGTCCAGGAGATCGTTCACCATGTCGGCCCACCGCCCCGGGCTCGACGCCGTGCCGTGGACGAACACCACCGGGATGAGGCCGGGCCGGTAGGGCTGCACGAACGTGAGGCTGGCGGGAAAGTCGCCGCGAAGGAATCCCCGGCGCTCCAGGCGCCAGTTCGGTGATTGGCTGAGGGACCATGCGAGGGCCGCGGTCGACTCGACTTCGAGGGGGACCTGGCGGCCGTCGATGGGGACGCTGCGCTGCGTGGCGTCGGTGTAGAGCTCGAGCGACGCCCGGATCAGCGGCTCGCCGAGCTGATGCTGGGCATCGTCGATGCGGAGCAGCGCCGTGACCGCCGTCCTCGCATTCGGCCCGAGCCGGTCCGCAGCCTTCTGCGCGGGGTCCGAGGCCACCGCCTTCGCCGCGAGCGGCGCGCCGATGCCCGCGCGCCGATGCCGGGCACGGAGCCCGCGCACCCGAAGCTCGGCCACGGGCACGAAGTCGACGAGGTCGCGGTCCGCCCAGCGGAGCGCATCCGGCGCCAGTCGCACCTCGACCTGCTGGCCGAACGGGAGCGGGTAGAACCCGGCGCTCAACTCCACCACCGAGCCGTCCTCCGACGATAGCGCCCGCGTGAGACCGCGATTGTAGAGGTCGGTGGCGATGCGCAGGCGCGGGTCGAACTCGTCCGGCCGCGGCCCGGCATCGCCCGGGAAGAGATAGGCCCAGGAAGAGACCGCCGCCTGGAGATAGTAGTCCTTCTTCTGCGTGTTGTCGGCGTGTATGAACGACAGCTCCGCCAGCGCAAAGAGTATCTCCTCGCGCCCGTCCTTGCCGACCACGAGTCGATGGAGCTCGGCAAGCGCGGCCTCGGGATCTCTCCGGAAGGTCTCGGTCAGGTTCCAGCGGTGGAGCACGTTCTCGCTGAAGAAGCTGGGCGTGCTCGAGTTGAGAGCGCTCCGCGTCAGCTCCTCGCCGACGGTGCGCAGGGACACGCGGCTGACGCCCACGGGAGGCCCGCACGACACGAGGAGGAGCGCGGCAGCGGCCACGAGGACCGTACGCATCGCGGCGGGCACGCCCACGCCGTTCAGCGTGGAGGCGCCACGGGCCGGCGCCGCTCGATCATGCGCAGGATCCACCAGGCGCCGAACGCCGACGCGAGATGCTTGAGCGTGTGCCCGCTGACACCGATCGCGTGGAAGATCTGGTGGTCGAAGGTCTCGAACACCTTCGCCAGCGCATACCAGCCTAGCACGCGGAACAGATCCCCCGTGCCCGTGTAGCGGGCCGGGAACAGCCAGGCCATCAGCGGCACCATCACGAGCGTGCCGAACTGGACGAGCGCGTACGGTCTCAGGTCTCCGGCGCCTCGCTGCTCCCCGGCGTGCCAGTAGAGCGTGCTGAGCACGCCCATGGCCAGGAGCGGCAGCAGGAGCCGGCGGCCGGCGACAAGGCTGATCCGCTCGGCGATCACGCTCGAGAGCAGTGCCATGAAAGAGATCGTCATGGGCAGCCGGTCCCAGAAGAGCGTGGCATTGTTCGGCCGCCAGTGGTAATGGGCCGAGCCGAGAGCGGTCAGCCCCACGCCCAGGAAGAGGATCCAGTACGGCCAGCGCTCGGCCGGCGTGAGGAAGCTCGAGCTGGCGCCGGCGGACCGGTCGCGGGCCAGGAACAGGAGGCCCCAGGCACCGACGACCAGGAAGGGCAGGTTCGAGAGCACATCCAGAGCATTGGGGATCCCCAGCATCGCCCGCTGGTCGGCAAAGTCGTGATACGCGGGATCCTGCGCGACCGGGCGGACGACGAAGGCGAGCGCGACCATGAGGACGCAGAGCCCGCACAGGAGCCACCGACGGCGGTTTCGCCCGACGCCGTGCGTCGGGCCTTCCGCCGGCGTCACGCCGCGGACGGCGTCCACCTCAGCGGATGCACACGCCACCCACCCACGAGGCATCCGCGGGCTGACAATAGCAGGGCCGGGTGGGTGGAACGGTGAACGGGATGAGGCAGATGCCCTCGGCCGTGGAGCAGACACGGAGGAGCGGATACGGCCAGTCCTCGGGGAGGAGCTGATAGAGCGTCGCCTCCGGATCTGCTGGCCGACGGCGGGGATGCAGAGAGCGATGGCGACGAGAGAGGCAACGGCGAGAATCCGTCCAACGATCGGCTCCTTTCGGCTGGGGTCGGGCCGGCGCGTGACGCTGATCGCGGCCAGTAGCGGCGTGACGGCCTCGCCGCGAAGCGTCCGCCGCCCATCAGACTGGCAGTATAGCGGCATCGCGGCGCCGGCTCAAGCGCTCGCCGCAGCGCCGATGGCAGCGCCGACTCACGCGGCCGAGCTCGTCGCCGACACCGTGTGGGTCCCCCTCATGGAGTCGCCGCCGCTCGCCGCCCCGCGCGAGCTGCGCCTGGAGACCTTCCTGTACCGGCCGGCCTCGGCCAGACGGCCCGCCGATGTCACGCCGTCCACGATCACCGAGGCCTCAGCGCTGCCCACCTGGTATTGATTGGCGGATCCGCGCGGAGAAGTCGGCGGCCGCGGTGCCCGCCGCCTGCGCGGCCACGTTGATGTTCGAGCGCCGGCGGAGCTCCTCGAAGGGCAAGCTCGTGTCCACGATGCCGGCGCTATAGATATAGCGATCGATGAAGCCGTTGAAGAAATGGCGCAGGTCGAACCCTCCCCGTCGGCCCACCCGGTTCGCGTAGCGCACGATGTTCACGGTGCAGCTGTTGCTGAGCAGCTGGTACCACTCCGGCCGGTCGGCTGAGCCACCTGGGGGTTCGCCGGGTCGAAGCCCGTCTGCTGGACGGCCCAGCCGTAACACTGGCCCTTGTCGGACTCCTGCTGCTGGAAGGTCTGGCCCTTGTCAGGGTAGATGTACGGCTGGGCCATGGCCGTGGCGGGCAGCACGAGAGCCAGCGCTCCGAGGGAAGCGTTTCGGGTATCCGATCATCCATTCCTCCGTCAAAGGGTTTAATGCCGCGTCCGTCGTTTACTTGGGGAAGAGGAGCTGAATCTGGAAGCGCAGCTGCCAGTCGGCCGCGCCCTTGGGCCTGTCGGCGTTGTAGAAGCCCTGGAGCGACATGTTCACCGGCAGTGGGCCGAACTTGGAGAGCTTACCCACTCCGCCGCCCACGGGCACGGTCCATTGATCGCTGGCCCTCGCCGTCCAGTTCGCCGTCATGACGGGCGAGCTCGTGGCATACCAGCCGTGTTCGAAGTTGTAGTTGATGAAGGGTTGGATCACCATCGCGTTCACGTCTTTGTGGCCCCACCCGGCGACCGACCACTGGTTGTTGACCAGCGCGCCGATCACCCAGCGGCCCTGCATCGTCAGCGCCACAGCCGCCGGCCCTATGCTGTATTTGCCGGCGCCCAGCAGGCGGTCGGTGGCCGTCGGGAGGGTGAACGTGGGACCCAGGCCCCAGATGAACGAGCCGGACTTGGCCGGCGAGAAGAAGAGCGATGGGTTGATGTCGCCCATGCCGAAGGCGCTCTCCCCGTGGGGGAAGAGCGAGGGCTGGTTGATGATGGGCATGATGGTGCGCGTGATGAGGTTCCAGTCCTCGGTGAGCTTGAAGGGGATGACCGGCTGGACGTTGAGGACGTAGACGGTCGCGTCCGTCGTGCCCGCGTTGAAGAAGAAATTGCTCTGGAAGGGCACGCTGATGAGGTCGGCCACGGGGTTCTGGGCCTTCTTGGCCAGCTCCGTCTCGCCCTCGTCAGCGGCCCGGACCTCGCGCGCAGCGAGGAGGAGGGGAGAGAGCATGAGCACCGCCGTCAGCACCAGCAGTGGCATGAGCATTTCGCGAACGGATACCCTTGTGCGACAGGTCTTGAGACTCATGGCTCCTACTCGAGTAGTGATCATTGCCGCGTAGAAGTATACTCCGTCTCGGTGCTTCACCGCTCCGCGGCGGCGCGCAGGCGCCGAATCTCCTCGCGCCAGCCGGCCACGAGCCGGTCGTGCTCGGGGTTCTGGGCGTCATCGCGGACCCGCCGCTTGCGGAACGCCAGCTCGTGTTGCGCGTTCACGAGCGCAGCCGATTCGCGGCGGTGCTGACTGGCGATGCGGCGCGTGCGAAACGCGCGGTCGCGGACGATCTGCTCGTACTCCTCCGGGCTGACGGCGTGCCCGACCTCGTCCGCCAGCTCCTCGCGGATCACGCGCCGCTCCCACACCCCGCTGCGCCAGAGGGCGATGGCCATGATCACGACGAACGGCAGGAAGATCGTGAGCTCGGCGGCGCTGCCGCTCGCGAAGGCCTCGACGAAACCCGTGTCGGGCGGCGCCTCGTGCCCCTGGGGCGGCGGGTCGCCGGCTGCGGCGCCGGCGAGCGCGAAGTAGAGTGGCAACGCGTTGTTCACGAAGTGCGCCGCGAAGGCGAGGGCGAGGCCGACGACGGGCGCGAGGATGCGCAGCCATCGGCGGCGCGTCTGCATCACGAGCCCGAGGAGCGCCCCGAACATCCCCGTGAACATGGCGTGCCCGCCGAACCCGAACAGCGCGTAGCGCCAGCCGAGCTGCATGCCCCACGGCGCCTTGCCGAACTCGGCATAGCCCTGCGCCACGTACAGCGCCGCCTCGAACCACGTGAACCCGAGACCGACGAGCACGCCGTAGACGAAGCCGTCGCGCATGTTGTTGAATTCGGCGCGGAGCAGCCAGAAGATCGTGAGCACCCCCAGGGCCTTGGCGAGCTCCTCCACGATCGGCGCGGAAATGGGCGCTGAGAGCATCGAGCCCGCATCGGGACCGAGCACCTGCTCGATCACCCGGTGGTGCGCGACCCACGCGTCGACGATCTGGGAGAACGCCGTATTGAACGGGAGGGCGAGCGCCGTGGCGATGCACGCTCCCCAGAAGAACGTCACCGCGAACAGCCAGGGCGTCTCCCGCTCGCGCCGGTCGAGGAACCAGAGCACCGCGATCGGGACGATCGCGAGCAGGCTCGAGAGGAACAGCGCGCGGAAGAAAACACTCGCGATGTCCGGCCGCATGCTTCCGATCAGACTGAGGTGGATGGCTGCCGCGACGGACAGCACGATGAGGAGCGCGCCGCCGATCGCGAGGCACGGCCCGGGCCGCCGCAGCGGCGATCCCATCAGGAGACGATCGTAGTTCGAATGCGATAGCACGCCCTTCATCCCTCTGGGCAAGGTCGCCCGCAACTACGCGCCGTGTGCGCGTACACGATTGTAGAGCAGGTCGGCGGCCGCCTTCCGGGCAGAACATCCTGAGCTCGGATGGCCACCGTCCGGGCGGGCAGGCAGGCAGCCCTCCAGCCTATCCATCTAATCCTGAATTTCCGATATGACCATGTTTCCCCGGAGGTTCGAGGATAGTCAACATGAACGCTCTCCGGCACCGCCCGCCCCGCTCGTGGCCCCCGGCCCCGTGACATAATCGCCCATTCTCAGACGCTGGCCGCCCAGGAGCCGATGCCAGCATTGACCCAGGAAGGTAACACACAGACGGAACGCGCGCTCGCTCAGAACAGCGTGTAGATGAAGGGGGCCACCGCCGAGCCCTGCGTCAGGACGATCAGGGCGCCGAACAGCACGAGGACGACGATGATCGGGAGCAGCCAGAACTTCTTCCGCTCCTTCATGAAGGCCCAGAGCTCGAGGACGAACTCGGTCATGGATTTCCGTCTCCTCCGATCGGATCGAATCGATCAGAACTGCCGGTGCATGTGGGTGCCGGGGCGCGGCGGCTTCGGGACGCGATAGCTTTGTGCGCCCGGATCACGCCGCCGGCGCATCGGATCCTCGCCGCGGAGACGCCGGACGAGCCCCATCGGCGTGATGAGTCCGTAGAAGACGACGCCCAGGAGGATTCTTGTATTGATCCATCCCAGCGCCTCGCCCGCCGTCATCCAGATCCGGTAGACGGGCGCCAGGACCCGCGGCGCGAGGAGAGCCGGAGCGAGCAAGAGGACGCCGGCGACCAGGGCCCACGCGCGCGGGCCGGCGCCGCGGATGACGGCGGGCCAGAACCCGATACCGCAGAAGATGCCGCCGACCAGCAGCCCGAACTTCCGGAGCTGTCGGGCGTCGGTGCCGCTCGTCATCGGTCGCATCGGTCGCCTGCCCGCGGGTCAGTCAAGCTCGTACTCGGCGCGCCAGTCCCCATCGCCGACCAGCGGCTTCTGGTCCGGCTTCTGAAGCACGCAGTTCTCGAGGACGAGGACGTCGATCTCCGTTCGCATGAAGCACCGGTAGGCGTCGGCCGGGGTGCACACGATGGGCTCGCCGCGCACGTTGAACGAGGTGTTCACGATCGCGGCGCACCCGGTCCTGGCCTCGAACGCCCGGATCAGCGCATGGTAGCGCGGACTCGTCGTCGCGTCGACGGTCTGGATGCGCGCCGAGTAGTCGACGTGGGTGACGGCGGGAATGTCCGAGCGCGGCACGTTCAGGAGCTCGATGCCCCACAGTTCACGCTGATCATCGGTCGGCGGTGTGCGCCGCCCCGCCAGGACTGGTGCAACGAGTAGCATGTAGGGGCTATCGGCGTCCATCTCGAAGTAGTCGGAGAGGCGCTCGCGGAGGACGGACGGCGCGAAGGGCCGGAAGGACTCCCGGTACTTGATCTTGAGGTTCATGACGGACTGCATCCGCTCATTCCGCGCATCGCCGAGAATGCTGCGGCCTCCGAGCGCCCGGGGTCCGAACTCCATCCGGCCCTGGAACCAGCCGATGACCTTGCCCGCCGCCAGGTCGCCGGCGATCTGCGCGAAGATGTCCTCGTCCGGCACGCGCACGTACGGGGCGTTCTGCCCGGCGAGGAAGCGCTCGATTTCCTCGTTCGAGTACGCCGGGCCCAGGAGGCCGCCGCGCATGCCGTCGCGGGCGCCGGTCGCGGCTCGGGGCTGCCCATCCAGGCGGTGCCAGGCGGACAGCGCGACGCCCACCGCCCCGCCCGCATCGCCCGCGGCGGGCTGGATCCAGAGGCTCCGGAAGGGACCCTCTCTCAGGACCTTGCCATTGCCCACGCAGTTGAGGGCGACGCCGCCGGCGAGGCAGAGGTGCTCGGTCCCCGTCTCGCGGTGCAGGGTGCGCGCGAGGCGGAGCATCACCTCCTCGGTGACGTCCTGGATGGATCGGGCCAGGTCCATCTCCCGCTGGGTCAGCCGCGCCTCCGGCGCGCGGGGCGGGCCACCGAAGAGCGTGTGGAACTTGCCGCTCGTCATGGTGAGCCCGGTGCAGTAGTCGAAGTACTCCATGTTGAGCCGGAAGGTGCCGTCCGGCTTCAGATCCAGCAGATGATCGAGGATGGCCGTGACGTGCCGCGGGCGCCCATAGGGCGCCAGGCCCATCACCTTGTACTCGCCGGAGTTGACCTTGAAGCCGAGGTAATAGGTGAAGGCCGAGTAGAGGAGGCCGATCGAGTGGGGGAAGGGGATCTCCCAGAGCGGGGCCAGCTCGTTGCCGTCGCCGAGCCAGGCCGACGTCGTGGCCCACTCGCCGACTCCATCCATGCACAGCACCGCCGCGGTGGCGAACGGCGAGGGATAGAACGCCGACGCGGCGTGGGATTCGTGGTGCTCGCCGAAGAGGATGGGGGGCAGTGTCGACGCCTTGCCTCCGCCGGTCAATGCCAGCAGCTCTTTCTGCAGGAGGCGCTTCAGGAACATCTTCTCCTTGAGCCAGACCGGCATGGCGGTCAAGAAGGACCGGATGCCGCTCGGGGCGAACGACAGGTAGGTCTCCAGCAGGCGCTCGAGCTTGACCAGGGGCTTGTCGTAGAAGGCGACGTAGCGGAGATCGCGCAGAGCGACCCGGCCTTCGTGCAGGCAGTAGCGCACCGCGTGGATCGGGAATCCCGGATCGTGCTTCTTCCGGGTGAATCGCTCTTCCTGGGCCGCCGCGATGATCTCGCCGTCGCGCACCAGGCATGCCGCGCTGTCATGGTAGAAGGCGGAGATGCCGAGGATATGCGTGGTCACGGCCGGCTCGCCGGCGCCGCCGGGCCCGGCGCCCTCGAGAGCAGTCCGCGGACGCTGTCGCGCAGGCATGCGGCGATCGCCGCATTGGCGGCGGGCGCGAAGTGATTGCGGCCGTCGGCGGGAAAGCGCTCCGCGGGGGACAGCGGGGTGAGGCACGGGGTCATGTCAACAAACGGGACGCCGCTGCCGTCGAGCATCGTCTGTCCGACGCTCTGCCAGCGGCGGTCCCTGGCGAGGGCGCGGAAGTTCCGGTCCGACGGGAAGTACGCCACGATGGGCAGCGAGCCCTCGGCGCGCGTCTGTCGCACGAAGGCGCGCACGATCTCGCGGTTCAGCTCGAGCATCTGCGCCTCCACCGGCCCGCTCGCGACCACGAGATCGCGATACTTCGAGACGGCGAAGCGATGGAGGTAAGAGCGATCGAGCGGACGCCGGATCCACTCCTCCGCGCGATAGCCCGGGTCGTACTCGACGAATGGCAGCTCCCCGATCGACGGGGTGACGGCGATCGCCTCGGGCGAGGGCAGCGGGGCGTTCAGCAGTCGCAGATCGCCGCGGTCCGCGGCGAAGCGCGGCTTGGCGAACGGATAGTCCCACCCCGGGAAGCTCAGGAAGAAGTACACGGCCATGGATCGCCGGAGGTCGTGGTCGATGAGCCCGAGAATCACCACCTGCGGGCGCCAGGGGCGGACGTCCCGGAGATAGCGGAGATACGCCTGATCGACGCCGTACGCCTCGACGCCGAAGTTGAGCACCTGGACATCGGGACCGAGCTGGCGCTCGAGCCGATGCCCCCACGAGTCCTCGTAGCTGACATCGAGCCCGAAGGTGAAGGAATCGCCGACGAGGGCGACGCGCTGCCGGCTCAGGCGGGTCGCGGCGGCATCGCCCTTGCGCGCGCTCCGGATGCCCTCGACGCTGCTCATGTACAGGCCGTCGGCGCTCCGGCGATCCGGGCCGAGCACCCAGCCGAGGAGCCCGTCCGGCGCCAGGTGCGAGCCCTCGGCGGCAAGCCGCGCGAGGACGGCCTCGTTGCGGGCCGCCACATCGCGCCAGTTGTGCGGCAGGAGGACGGTCTTCGCGAACACGAGCCCGCGGGGCGTGGGTTCGGACATCAGCCGGATGGTCGCCTCGCCGATGGCCAGAAGGAGCAGCATGGGCACCAGATTGAGGGCGACGGTGAGGCCGAAGCGGCGCGCCGCGCCGCGCGCCCGAGCCCGGTAGCTCCGCACGATGATGACGGCCGCGGCCAGCGCGGCCAGGCACGCGACGAGCAAGACGATGCCGGTCGGGCCGGGCGACAATGCCAGCAGCGCCCGCGCGCCCGAGCCATAGGACGCGACCACCGCGAGCCACGCCGATGCCTCGAGCACGTAGAGCGCCGTGAGGAGCTTCAGATCCGGCGCGGGCCGGGGCATCCGGGCAGGGGCGCCGCTCATTCCGCCTGATCCATCTCGACGCGGTAGACCACGATCGAGGGGTGGCTGTACACCGCGCGGAGCCATGGCGGGCTGGCGGCGGGGTCCGCCAGCGAGTTGAGCTGCGGGATGTACTTCCGGGCCCACCGATCGTAGACGATATAGCCCGGCGGGTCGTGCTGCAGGAGCGTCTTGAGCCCCTCGACCGAGTCCGCGCCGGGCAGGGGACGCCATTCCCGGCGACTCAGGTAGGCCATCTGCGCTCTGACCGCCATCACCGTCGCCCGAGGCGATGCCTCGCGCCTCACGATCTCGGCCGCGGGCAAGAGCTCGACGGGTTGGCGCGACAGCGTCCTGGCCGCCGCTTGCCAGACGGTGACGGTCGAGGGGACGACGATCCACAACGCCAGCGCCGCCATCGTCGCTCGCGCCGCCATCGTCGAGCCGAGGGCGCGCCCGACCCACCGGGCGATCTCGACGATGGCAAAGGCCGCGAACCCGCTGTAGCAGACGAGGATGAAGAAGAAGTACCGCTTCTCCCAGTGGGTCAGCGACATGACGAGGAGAAACGACAGCGCGGCGAGGAGGACGAGGAACACGGGCCTCCGGCGATTGCGCGCGAGGCCGAGGCCGATGCCCATCGCCGCGAGCGGGCCCACCGGCAGGAGCGCAAGCCCAGCCCCGAGCGTCTGGTAGAACGTGTAGCCCAGATTGGACACGTATCGTCGCGCGAATCGCCCGGGGTCATGAAACAGGACGTCGCCGAGCGACGTGAACGGCGTGGAACGGATGATGCCGAACGCCCTGGCCACGTCCTCGTGGTTCGTGCTGTAGAAGGGGGACCCGTGTTGGGTGTAGTTCATCCACAGCCAGGGCGCGACCGTCACCAGGAAGCTGGCGAGGTACGCGGCCCCGAGCTTGACCCGAGACGACCACCGGCGCTCGCCCCAGAGCGCGGCCGCTAGGCCCGGCACGAGGAGGAACACGGCGTTATACCGGATCAGGTAGGCGATGCCGCACAGCACGCCGCTCAGGATCACCCACCGCAGCCGGTGGGGTCCTGCGCTCGTGATGACGATCATCACGACGAGGCACAGGAGCACGAACGGGACGTCGGTCATGGCCGTGATCGCATACGTCGCGAACACCGCCGAGGTCAGGATGATCGGCACCGCCAGCAGCGCCGGACCCGGGCCGAACAGGCGGCGGAAGAGCACGAACGCGAGCGCCCCCGTGAGTCCGCCGGCGAAGAGGGACATCCACTTGCCGGTCGTGAAGTGATCGCCGGTGAGCGGCGACGCCAGGATCAGCAGCACCGGGTAGCCGGGCGGGTTATACGTATTCCGCGGGAACTCGCCCGCGGCGACCCTGTCCGCGTCGGGCGCGAACCGCACGTAGAAGTCCGAAAAGGCTCCCACGACGTGCCGATGGACCGGATAGGCGAGGGCGACCACATAGAGGACGCCCATCGCGAGGGCGACCAGCAGAGCTTTGCGCGTGTTCACGGGTTGCTCGATCATCCGTCAGGTTCGCGGCCGAGGCAAGCGCGGCACGATGATTCGGACCCTCTTCGGCTCGCGCTCGTGGTAGACATCGAAGAGCGCCGGCCGTGGCAGCCGCGCCCTGTGGAACCGGGGACGAAACGAACCGGGGACGAAACCGTTGTCGAGAACGCCGTGAGGGGCGTGCCATGCCTGATCGCATAGG
>Ga0315278_10004774_pt1 | contig 12255 bp, 9 predicted proteins | sample YL17G06_0_MG_FD_203880 | JGI IMG/M metagenome (GOLD analysis project Ga0315278, IMG submission 203880) | Sediment microbial communities from Yellowstone Lake, YNP, Wyoming, USA - YL17G06_0 | ecosystem: Environmental > Aquatic > Freshwater > Lake > Sediment | place: USA: Wyoming | collected...
GCGAGCAACGGATGCTGCACAACGAGGATGTCACCGGCTTCAGTCATCTATTCCGGGAGCTGTTGTTGACTGATGATCTGCATGATGCTTGTCGCCACCTCCAGCGCCTGTTTTGCGTCCTGGGCCGAAACAACCGGAGGTGTGCCCGTCGTTACAGACTGGGCAAACAGCTGCAATTCGTGCCGCAACGCGTTCACTTCCCGCGGTTCCGGCTGCTCGTACACAATACGTTTGCGGCGCTTGCCCAGACCCATTTCGCCGAGCACCATCCCGCCGCGCACCGCCGGCGCGTCTTCAGGAAGGAGCTGGAAGACTTCGGCAAGACCCTCGGCAAAATCGATGGAAATGTATGCGTTCGGTTGAAAGAGGCGCATCTTCCGCATGCTCCGCTGCGAGATACGGCTTGCCGTCACGTTCGCCACGCAACCGCTTTCGAACTGGATGCGGGCATTGGCAATATCGATCGTGTCCGACACCACTGCCACACCGTTCGCATCGATCCTCCGCACAGGAGATTTCACGAAGCTCAGTATCAAATCGATGTCATGAATCATCAGGTCGAGAACCACCGCCACGTCTGTTCCCCGCGGCTTAAACTGCGCCAGGCGGTGTGATTCGATGAACAGCGGTTTGATCGTATAGTCGGCAAGTGCAAGGATGGCCGGGTTGAAGCGTTCAATATGGCCAACCTGAATCAGTATGCCTTTCTCCGCCGCCAGCCGGCAGAGTTCGTCCGCCTCCCCTACCGTCTGCGTAATGGGCTTTTCCATGAAGAGGTGGACGCCGTGCTCGATGGCGGTTTTCGCCACCGCAAAGTGGGCCGGTGTGCTCGTCGCCACGGTGAGGGCATCCACATTTTCCAGTAACGCCCCCAGCGTGGCAAAGGACGTCGTCCCATACTCTTCGGCGACCTTTTGCGCTTGTGTCGCGTCCATATCATGCACGCCCCTCAGGAGGACACCGGGCATATCCGACAGCATCTTCACGTGCAATGTGCCGAGGTGGCCCACGCCGGCAACACCAATGCGCAGGGGATTCATCACAAGGTCCTCATGAGGTTGCTGGGTGTGCAGGGCCGGCTCCGTTAACCCGCTCCCGGCACCAGGCAAAGAATTCCGGCACAGTTTCGAAGAGGCATTCCACTCCGGACTCGCGTACACGGTCCCGTTCATAGGAGTCCCAGAGAACGGCGGCCATGCCCACGCCGGCCCCGCGGGAAGCCCGCACATCGGCCATGGAATCGCCCACCATGACGGTCCGGTCCGGAGCCACCCCAAGGTCATGAAGAACCCGGAAAAGCCCCTCCGGGTCTGGTTTGTGCCGGAGCACATCGTTTCCGGTTATCACCAGGTCAAAATACCCGTCGATCTGCAACACGTCCAGCGTGATTGCAGCGGTCCTTCTCCCCTTCCCCGTAAACACCGCCATTTTCACGTCATGCTGTTTCAGAAGCCGCAGCACATCTTCCATACCGGGATGCAGAAATGCCCGCACACGATGCTCCGCGCGGTAGAAGGAGCAGAGCTCGTCCATGATATCGTCGACATGCTCTTTCCCGAATATTTTCTCCACCGCCCCCTCTTCCGGCGGGCCGAAGAAGCCAATAATTTCTGCGGGGCTGAATTCCCGGCCAAGACGTTTGCGCGCCACATGATTGAACGAGGCGAAGATCAAATCGTTGGTATGTGTCAGCGTGCCGTCCATGTCGAAGACCATACATGCCGGCCGGTCCCTGTGTGCCATGTGTCATGTTCCCGGTGCGTTGAGAGTCGAGATTATTAATATACGGAGAGAGGCGGCGACTTTCAAACCGCCTTGCACTTCCCCGGCGATCTCCGTACCATGAACTACTTATTGAGTTATTCTGTTTTTTCTATCCCGGGAATCCTCACCGTGGCATGTAAACTCTTACTCAAGAAAAACGAAGAACTCCGCGTCCTCGCCGGACACCCGTGGGTCTTCAGCAACGAAATCCGGGAAATCATCGGGAAACCGGCTGCGGGCGAAATCGTTGAACTTCGCACCGCCGGCGGCATCGCCCTGGGTGTCGGGATGTATCACCCGAACTCGCTTATCGCGTTCCGCCTTCTGGCCGAAACGCCGGTGGAGATCGACACAGAATTCTTTTACTCCAGATTGAGCCGTGCGGCCGAACTCCGCACACGCCTCTTCCCGGGAGAGACGAGCTACAGGCTTGTCCACGGGGAATCGGATTTCCTGCCCGGACTGATCATTGACCGTTACAATGATCTTCTGGTAATCCAGACGTTTGCCCAGGGCATGGACATGCGTCTGAACCAGATTTGCGACGCTCTCGAACAATTGTTCCATCCCTCAGGAATTATCGAACGCAACGAATCCCCCCTGCGCACGCTGGAAAATCTCCCCCTGCGCAGCGGAGTCCTGCGTGGAGCTGCAGAACCGGTCGAAATTCTTGAGCATGGACTGCGCTACAGGGTGGATGTGCTCACCGGACAGAAGACCGGTTTCTTCCTGGACCAACGCATGAACCGGCTGACCATCCGGCCGTTTTCCCCCGGGGCACGCGTGCTGGACTGCTTCTGCAACGACGGCGGATTCTCGCTCCATGCCGCCTCTGCGGGCGCCTCGCTGGTACTGGGAATCGACAGTTCCGCTGTTGCCGTGTCCCGCGCCCGGGAAAATGCAATCCTGAATGGGCTCCCATCGATTCGTTTTATCGAGGCGGATGTTTTCAGGAGCCTCAGCACATTCGCAGAGCAGGAAAAACCCTTCGACGTCGTGGTGCTTGATCCTCCCTCATTTACGCGGAGCCGGAAAAACGTGCCCGCGGCAAAAAAGGGATACCGCGAATTACACGCGGCGGCAATAAAGGTCCTGGCCCCCGGGGGGATGCTCCTCACAGCCTCTTGTTCGCATCATATCCTCCCCGAGACATTTCTGGAAATTGTCAACGAAACCGGGAGGGAGGTACAGCGTGCCATCCAGCTGGTGGAATGGCGCGGGGCTTCTCCGGATCATCCTACACTTCCCGCCGTACCGGAAACGCGTTACCTGAAGTTTGGCGTCTTCCGCGTGTTTTGATTGTTTTTCTCCCGCAAAGAACCTATTTTTGTATGGATATGTTCTTCTTGAGTATAGAGGAAAAAGACGATCACCATGAGTTCCCGCATACCCGCTTCCATTGTCGGACTTCTGCTTCTGGGCCTACTGACTGCCTTCGCACAGGATCCCCGCAAAACATGGGACCCTGCCCGTCCTGCGGATACCCTGTGGGTCGGTAAAGAACCGGAGGATCCAACCGCACCGGACCGCTACCCGAACGTGTGGAGTGTGGATATTCTGATTTCGAATGACGGCTTCGGTCTCGGCACCGTCTATCGCCGCGCCTTTACCCGCGACATCTCCGGTTTCATCAGCTTCTCCGTTTCCGAATCCAAGGACGAGCGGGAGTTCGAGTATATCGACCCCTACTACAATATCTCCTATACCCCGGGGAAACTGAACCGTTTCATGGTTCTCCCCTTGTTGGTCGGGGTTCAATACCGTATGTTCCGGGAAGATATCGTTGAAACATTCCGCCCCTACCTGAACGCCGGCGCCGGCCCGACGATGATCTACCAGATGCCCTATGTCGAGTTTGTTCAACAGGAAGGAGGGTTCTGGGAGACGAATCAGATTGAATTCTTCAACAGCTTCGGGCGCGGACATCCGACCTATACGCTGGGAGCGTTTGTAGGGATGGGGGCAAATTTCGGGACGGATCGGTCCAATATCTTCGGCGTGAACTTCCGCTACTACTTCACCTACCTCTACGGGGATGGCCTGCCATCCCTGTACAACACCCTCACGCGCGAAGTGTCCGCAAAGAAAACCAACTTCGGGGGGTTCGTGATCAGCCTGAATATCGGCATGGGTTTCTAACGGCCGGCCGGGTCCTCTGCCGGTCTGCTACAATGGCGAAAGGCACTGTCGGTCAGGCTGGATCCCCCCTCCATCCATCAAGCCGGCAGTGCCTTTCAAGTCTCAGGCAAAGGCAATATACACCAGGACGGCGGCACGGTTGGTGACGGGGATCACGAAGGGGCGATTACCGGCCGCGGGGTGCTTTCATAACCGGGCGCAGTGCAGCACCTGTAAAGGATCTGCGGTTCTTCACCAGTTGCTCGGGCGTACCCGCCCCGACAACCTCTCCACCTCCCTCTCCGGCTTCCGGTCCCAGATCAATCACCCAGTCGGCACACTTGATCACATCAATGTTGTGTTCGATAATGACGACCGAATTTCCCGCATCGATCAGGGCGTTAAAACAGCGGAGAAGCTTGGCAATATCGTCAAAGTGCAACCCCGTCGTGGGTTCGTCGAAAATGAACAGCGTGTGCCTGTCCGCAGCCGGCGCTGCGAGGTGCGCTGCGAGTTTGATACGCTGGGCCTCTCCTCCCGATAAGGAAGTGGCCGCCTGCCCCAGGCGTATGTAGCCCAGTCCGACGTCCCGCAACACCTTCAGGCGGTCGGCAACCTTTCTGCCCGACCCTTCCTGAACGAAGAAGTGGATCGCGTTGTCCACGGTAAGTCCGAGGACCTCATCGATGTTTTTTCCCCGGTAGCGGATCTCCAGGGTTTCTTTCTTATAGCGCGTGCCCTTGCAGACGTCGCATGGAAGGTACAGGTCGGCGAGAAACTGCATCTCCACCGTAACGACCCCCTCCCCCTCGCACGCATCGCAACGGCCGCCCGGCACGTTGAACGAAAAAGCGCCCGGTTTCAAACCATGTACGCGTGCCGTAGGCGTAGCCGCAAAGAGGTTGCGGATCGCGTCAAACACGTGGATATACGTGACGGGATTGGAACGCGGCGTCCTCCCGATCGGCGATTGATCGACCATTTCCACCGCGCTGATGTGTTCGACTCCCTCCAGGGCGCGGTGCCGGCCGGCCTTGACGCCACCCTCGCCCAGCAGACGCCGCACACCGTTGCACAGCACGTCGTGGACAAGCGTGCTCTTGCCGCTTCCGCTCACGCCGGTGAAACAGACCAGCATGTGCAGCGGGATGTCGACGTCCACATTCTTGAGATTGTGCTCCGATGCCCCGAGGATGCGCACGACCCCGCCTTGTGCAGCACGGCGTTCGCCGGGCACAGGGATTGTCTTCCGGCCGGAGAGATACGCCCCCGTCAGCGATTGCGGATGCTCCAGGATGTCCGCATACGTGCCGTTGAAGACCACTTCCCCTCCCTGTTCGCCCGCACGCGGGCCCAGGTCGACGATCCGGTCGCTGGCACGCATCATGTCGGCGTCATGTTCGACCACAATGACGGTGTTCCCCACAGCGCGCAGGGCATGGAGGATGGCAATCAGTTTCCCGTTGTCCCGCGGATGCAATCCGATACTCGGTTCATCGAGCACATACACGGCGCCGACCAGTGACGAGCCCAGCGATGTCGCCAGATTGATCCGCTGCGATTCGCCCCCGGACAGCGTGCTGGAGAGTCGATCCAGCGTGAGATATCCGATGCCGACATTGTCCAGATACGCAAGCCGGCGGTTCAATTCTTCCAGGATCCTGCGGGCCACATCCTGTTCGAAGGGCGTCAGCGCAAGCGAAGCCACGAAGGTCCGTGCCCCGGTGATCGTCATGCGTACGACATCGGGAAGTCGCTGCCCGGCGATCCGGACGTCCAGCGCGGCCGGCCGCAACCGTGTACCGTCACACACCCGACAGGTGGTGTATGCACGGTAACGACTGAGCATGACGCGATAATAAATCTTGTAAGCCTTCTTCTCGACATGCGCAAAAAAAGCCCTGATGCCGCCGAAGTCCTCAAACCCGTCGTTGATCACCTGCAGTTCATCCGGCGTGAGCTGATGGAAGGGCACGTCCACGCGAACCCGCGCACGGGGTGCAACACGCAGCAACGCGCGGAGATATTCCTTGAACTTGGGTGTGGCCCAGGGAGCAATGGCACCTTCCCGGAGGGAACGGTCCTTATGCGGTACAACAAGATCCATATCGATACCCATCGCACGCCCGAAGCCCTGGCATTCCGGACAGGCACCGAACGGGTTGTTGAAGGAGAATAATCGGGGGTCGGGTTCTTCGTAGGGAATATGGCAATCACTGCAGGCGAAGTTCCGGTTGAAGTTCAGGCGGCGGCCCGAATCGGCGAGAACCAGAACGGCCTTTCCGTTCCCCATCACGAATGCAGTTTCAAGCGAATCGGCGATACGGGTGGTCTCTTCGTCCGCGCGGTATATCAGACGGTCCACCAGCACATCCACATCGCCGCGCCCCTTGCGGGCAGGAATGGCCCCTTCGTGCAGGTCAAACAGGGATTCGCCGATAAGGACGCGGAAAAATCCTTCCTTTTTCAGGTTGGCAAGAGCCTTGTCCAACGATTCTCCCTGATGCAACGGAAGAGGAAAGGTGACCGAAAACCGCACCCCGTCGGGCTGACCCTCCTGCTCACGCTTCAGCATATCAAGAACGGTCTGTACCGAATCCCGTTCCACCTGTTTGCCGCATTGCCGGCAAAAGGTGCGTCCGATCCGCGCGTAGAGCAACCGGAGATAATCATAAATTTCCGTGGATGTACCGACAGTCGATCGGGGATTGCGCGTGTTGGTCTTCTGTTCGATGGCCATAGCCGGACTGATCCCCTGGATCAGGTCCACGTCGGGCTTGTCCATCCGTTCAAGAAATTGTCGTGCGTAGGAGGAGAGGCTCTCGACGTAGCGACGCTGCCCCTCGGCGTAGATGGTGTCAAAGGCGAGGCTGGACTTTCCCGAACCGCTTACGCCGGTGAATACGATGAACGCATTGCGTGGAAGTTCGAGGTCGACGTTCTTCAGGTTATGCACCCGGGCGCCGCGGATGACAATACGATCGTGCACGCGTCAAAACTACGAACATCCCGGAGGAAATGCAACCAACCGAACGGCCCCCGCACACTCTGCGGGGGCCGTTCGGGCAACTGCATATGGACGAACCGTCAACGCACCAGCCCGCCGAAGGTATAACTCAATGCGCCGGAGATGTTCGGTCCGGCAACGTTGATGGTCATGCTGACCGGCGTCGGGTCGGTGATGCTCCACGTGCCATCCTTCAGCACCAGCGTAAAATCTGTACTGCCGGGACCCGCAGAGAGCAGATCGGGGAGCACAATGGATCCGTTCGCGCCAAAGAGCACGATCACCTGATTCTGCTGCGTGCCCTGGGTGGGCGGCGGCGGAATGGTCGCGGTCACCGTGATGTTCGTCCCGGCGGCCAGCGGGTGTCCAAGGGCATCTGCAACGCGGAAGCTGAAGCTCAGCGATCCGGCGTTGGCAATATCAAAGGTGACCGGACTGACATTGCTGATCTGGCCCGGACCGCTCCAGAGAATCAGCGTGCTGTCCTCCACCGCCACGCCGCCCTGGCCAAGAGTCCGCGCCACAACATAATGATATCCGTCTCCCTGACCGGGTGCCGCATAACTGCCCCGTGGCTCAGGGTTGCCGCTGTACAGCGTCACCGTGCCAAACCCGTCCTTGTTTGTAAAGATTGTGGGTTGCACAACGCCGGCACTGCTGCGGAAGTAGACGGCTGTCCCCGGTGCCACCGGATTAGAGTACTTGTCACCGAGCAGTACCGTGATACCGTTTGTCTTCCCCAACCATCCCAGCGCGGTGAAGTTGTGCGCGGACGGCGCTATGGAGAAGTGCGACTGAACGGGAAAACCCCCGTTGATCGTCAGGCGCACCGGGCTCGATGTCAGGGTCCTGCCCCCGACCGTAGCGGTCGCCGTGATCTGCATGATGCCGGACTTCGTCCCGGCGTTGAACGTCGAGTACGCCTGCCCATTCGCATTCGTCTGGACGTCCGGCGGAGAAACGTACTCACCGCCGCCCGGGCCGTTCAGAGATGAGAACAGGAGATGCACCGCGTGGGCGGCATCGATCGCCAGACCGAGAGAGTCGCGCACTTCCCACGAGAGCACCGATGTTTCTTTCCCTCCGACGCCGTACACGGATACTTCTGTCGGCGACGCACCCAGAAACGCAATGGTCTGTGCCACCCCTGTGGCGGTGCCGCCGGGAGGAACGATCACGGATTTCGGCGTCATGGTAATATTCAGGACAAGCACTGTGCCCGAACGGAGTATGACCAGCAGCGTGGTATCGCGATACCCGGTCTTCCGGAACAGCAACGTCGCCGCGCCTACGCTGTCAGTCTGGAACGAAATGCGGAATCCTCCCTTGGTATCCGTTGCAGTCTCGGTGAGGCCGTTGGCCACGCTCTGAGCCTGGACGGTGACTGCGGCAAGATACCCTCCCGTCAACACATCCGTCACGTAGCCGCTGACCACTCCTTCTCCCGGCGCGGCCACGTTCTCGTCCTTGGTGCATCCTGTCAACGCCAGGGCCAGGCACATCACCCCCGCGATGACCATCCATAGGTGTATTCGTACCATCGATAGTCCTCTCACACTTGTGACTGTGGCACCGCTATTTGCTGCTGCCGCTCAAAAAGTTATCGGCGCGCTTGACCTGTTTCTCCCGCCACTCGCCGACCTTGGCTTCAAAACTGGTCTTCTGCGTGATCCGTTCCTGCAGCGTCGGCACAAGCTCGGCCTTCAGCAGGATCACCAGCTCTTTCTTGGAGACCTCTTCCCTGTCATACCCAAACAGATATCGCAGCCCGAAGACATACCACGGAAGGTCTTTGAGGAAAGGGACACCTGTGCGAATGGTGTTCACTTCGTTATTGTAGAGGCCTCCGATAATGGTCTCTTCACCGTCGAGCAGAAGCAGATTGGTCTGCGCCTGGGTCTTGTTGATGATGGTGCTCACCGCTCCCGGCGTCACGGAGCTCCGCTCCACGTCCACGTTCACATGGATGAACGGCACGCCCTGTTCCACAATCACCTGCGGGTGGACCTTGATGATCGTGCCCGCACTGTAAAACTTGTCGATCAGGTTCCCCGCAAAGTCCCGCTCACGGATGGAAAAATCCTGCCCGACCTGAATCCGGCCCTCTTCTCCCGACCGGACGATCAGCGTCGGGCCGGAGAGGATTTCCCCGAGCTTGTAGTCCGAAAACAACTTGGCCACAAAGGTCATATTGGCAAAGGAGACCTTCGGCGTCAGTTCGGTCTTGAAAATGGAATTGCTGACCTGTTCCGCCCCTTTGAATTCCGCGCCAAGCGAATAGCCCGAGGAGCTCTTCATGAACGTCCAGTCAATGCCGACTTCCTCAAGGCGGGTCAGGTTGACTTCAAAGAAGAACCCCGAGATTTTGATTTCACGGCTCCTGAATGTGGCAAGTTCTTTCAGAATATCCGTGTTGACGGGCCCCCCCCCGCTCACCGGCCTGCCGTCGACGATCGGACCGCTGGCCTGTTCACCACCGGAGGGTGCACTGACAACCTGGATATAGGTGTCAAACTCGCTGAAGGTCAGCGCGTTTTTCCGGCATATCACCTCCAGCGCATCGCGCCACTGGAACCCCTGGATGTCCACATTGATGGGCATACTCCGGCGCTCGGTGTCGATGATGATCTTCCCCACTTGCTTCTTGCTCACTTCGCTGATCGCGATCAGGGCTTTATCCAGCGGGGTCGACGGGGCAATAGAGACCTGCTCCGCCGGCGACTTGTAGTCCCGGATCGCTTTCCGTTCGGCCGGGCTGGTCTGGGCTCGGACGGACGGCCCTGCAAGCCACAACAGGGCAAATATCAACACCGCTATACGTGCTTTCATGCTCTCCTCGTTGCTATTGTGTCTTTCCCTTAGGCTGAGGTCCGAACCGGATACTCAACTCCACTTTCTCGATGATGCCGCCCTTGTTTAATGTACACTCCATTTTACCGCTCTCCGGATTGATCCGGGTGACATACCCCAGGTAGACCTCATCGCCTTCATGCATCGCCCGGATACCATTCGACTGATCCAGGACAAATGCCTTGCCCGGGATAACCGCTTTCAGATCCGATCGTTCCACTTCAAGAAGGTCACGGAGATTTGCCGGAAGGCCTGCGGAAATGACCGGAGTAAACGGGTCGACCGCGAGGGTGTTCGGCGCTATCGAACGTTCGCCAAGCGAACTCGAGAGTTCCGACACCGACGAGAAGTAGGCGTGCACGGTCATGTCAAACGGAACAACGACCTTCCCCTCCTCCTTGTCCGTCGGCGCCACTTCCAGTCCCTTCAATGCGATCTGTTGGATCTTGTACAGCCGGCGATCATTCTCAAGATACCAGATGAACCGGTACAGGTTCTCGAATGGAGCCTCGCCTTTCAACACATACGTGTTGTAGCCGTACGTGCCGAGGGTTGTGCTGCCCGTATAGACCATGTCCAGCTTCACTTCCCCGCTGAGGTCGATCAGGCGGCTGAAATACGCATAACTCTGGGACGACACGTCGGTGGGGGGGATGTCTTTGTTGCGGCCCTCCCAGCGCTTCTGCGTGTCCGTCAATGTTGCGCTGATATCGTTGAACTGGTTAACGAGGTTTGGTGTATTCTGCAACTCCTCGTCAATTTTTTTTATCTCACTCTCGACCTGCTTCACCTTTTTCGGGAGGTTGAACGCACGAATGTACGTTCCGACCGCGAAAATGAGGAACAGCAGGACTCCGAGTACGATGCTGTTGCGAATTTTATACGACACGACGTCTCTCCTTTCGGTCTGCTGTTACTGTGTGAAAACCGCCGGGTTGGGCACCTTGATCCGGTACTTGTAGACCGTTTGCTTGCGTATCTCCTGCACATTCACCTCTTCCAGTAACGACTCATCAAAGAGCGTGGACAGCCGGGGGATACGGGTCCGGTAGGTCGTAAACCCGTTCATCATCATGTCACCAGTCGGGCTCGCCGTCATATCGGTGAGCCAGATGGAGTTGAGGTCTTCCACACCATGACTGACCTGGGTCAGTACCTTGCTCCAACGTTCCGCGCCCGGCACAAGGCTGTCGTAAAGCGCCATGGAGGTCTTGTAGCGCGTCAGCTGATCCTCCAGGCCCTGAATGGAATTCGCCAGCGTCATGTTTTCGGCGCGTTGACTCTCCTTCAGCGTGAGCACGTCCCGGAGATCGCGAATCTCTCTCGACTTTTGCGCAATCTGCCAGGTGAACAGGAATGTGCTCATGAACAGCATCAGCATAAGGGCGTACCCGTGCCAGGCAAGTTTGAAGACACGCTGCCCTTCGCGGACGGATGCCGGCAGCAGGTTCACCTGATACAGATCCGTATTCCTCTGGTCCAGGACTTTCAAGGCAGCGCCGATGGGAACGGCGTACTCGGAAATCAAGTCCTGCTGCTCGGAGCTCAACTTGCTGGCATCCAGACGCGGCGTGCCAAGGTATTCCACTTCCTGGTCCGGAAGCTGCTGGCTGAGGAATTCCTGGAACCCGATCCGTTTGCATTCGCCGGCCAGGATGATCCGGCGGATATGCGGAATCGCCAGGTTGTCCTGTTCAAGCAGCAAACGGCTGTACACCGTGTTCTGCAGATTCGGCGAATCGTACCCCTCGCCAATGATAGGGGCAAACTGGTGGAAGTGTTCGCCCCGCATGAAAATCAGACGCGTGAATTCCGCACCGACATAGATGACCACCGTCACGTCACGTGGTTCCAGCGTGTAGTTGGCCCGGACAAGGTTCATCAACGACACATCGGCACTGTCGATCGCGGAGATGACCGGCAGACGGTTGCCGATGAATCCCTTGATGCTGTCGAGTGCGTGGATCAGGCTCAGCCCGTCCTCGCGAACAATGCAGAGCAGGTTGCCGTCGTCGGTCCGGATCGAACCCACGGCATCCGGAGCGGGCTGAAAAGCGCGCGTGCTCTTCAATTCCGCCAGAATCCGGTCGGTGAGCCGCTTCCCTTTAAGCCCGAAGTCGCTCTCGAGGACATGATAATAGATCGCCGGCTCGGCAAGGCTATAGGTCAGCGTATACTTGCTGCGCGGATAGTTGGCAATCAGGCCGAGAAGAACTGCATTATTGTCTTCTTTGACCGTGTCCGGGGCAGCGTCCGGCGGCGGGGCCGACGAAATGCTGAACGCGTCGGTGCTGTCCACCAGCGCACCGGCATTCTCCTCCACCAGCTTGCGATCGTGTATCTTCGCCACAAGCGTGGCGGACTTCAGCTCTTCGATGACGATATGTCTTTTGTGAACGGCCAGGTGGGCAAGCTTGATATCCAGCCCGTCCACGAACAAGCCCAGTACGGTCTTTCCACGCCCTGTCATCGCCGTCGCCATGATACGTCCTCGTTCCGTTGTGAATACTCGCCCG
>Ga0315278_10004775_pt1 | contig 12255 bp, 9 predicted proteins | sample YL17G06_0_MG_FD_203880 | JGI IMG/M metagenome (GOLD analysis project Ga0315278, IMG submission 203880) | Sediment microbial communities from Yellowstone Lake, YNP, Wyoming, USA - YL17G06_0 | ecosystem: Environmental > Aquatic > Freshwater > Lake > Sediment | place: USA: Wyoming | collected...
CGGCCGGTTCAGCATGCGGTAGACGTAGCTGCGCGACAAGGCACTGTAGCGGGCGCTGAAGTCGTCCGGTACCCGGCGGGCCCAGAGCACGCTGACGTCGACCGTCGACTCGGCATTGGTGCCCAGCACCCATGCCAGCAAGGGTCGGTCCGCATCGCTGTCGAAGTGCGCGACCTGGGACAGCGCGTGGACCCCGGCGTCGGTGCGGCCCGCGGCAGTCAGCACCACCGGACAGTCGGCGACACGTGACAGTGCGCGCTCCAGCTCGCCCTGCACGCTGCGGGCGTGGGACTGCGTCTGCCAGCCCGAGTAAGCCGAGCCGTCGTACTCGATGCCGAGCGCGATGCGAGCCATCCGCCCCGTCAGGGCAGGCTGGCCATCAGCCGCTGCGCCTCCTGTTTCTGCACGGCGCTGCCCTCCTGCAGGACCTCGTCGAGGATGGCGCGGGCGCCTTCCGGATCGCCCATGTCGAGATAGGCGCGCGCCAGGTCGAGCTTCGTGCCGACCTCGCTCATCGTCGCCGCTTCCTCGCCGATGGAGAAATCCTCCTCGGTGACCGCTGCATCCGCCGACAGCCGGGCGGTCTCGATCGTCACCAACTCGGCGGTGGCGTCGGTGACGTCGGTGCCGGTGGCACCGGACAGGTCGAATATTGCGGTCCCGGTATCGGTGACCTCCGCCTGTTCCGCGACGAAGTTCTCACTGAGCTTCATCAGGCTCGTCGAACCGAGCATGTCCTCTTCGACGGTGTCGCCGCCGCTATCGCGCATGACCGGACTCTGCACCGTGTCATCGACCTTGACCTTCATCCGGTTCTTTGACTCGGGCGTGTCGCCGGCCTTGTCGAGTTCATCGAGTGAATGCAGCGAATCAACCTCGAGCCCGAGACTCTCGATCGAGACCTCTTCCGTGTCGTCCCCACCGAGCTGGGCCGTTTCGATCGTCCGCACCAGCATCGAGCCGTCGTCCACGCCGCCCAGGCTCTCCATCTCCACCGTGGGCGCGAGGGACGACGCGTCCTCGGTGCCGCGCACGGGCTCGTCGATCACGAAGTCGATCCCGGTGCCGTCGCTGGCCTGGGGTTCGGGTGCTGTCAGGTCGAGATCGGGCGCCGGGCCCGCCCCCGAGATCAGGTCCATGTCGAGCGTGCCGGCGGCGGCGTGCAATTCCATGTCGAGATCCGCATGCGTGGCGCGCGGGCTGGCCGCGAACAGCGCAACGTCGGGGGCGATCTGCTTGCCCATGATCAGGACCTTGTCCCACTCGCCGGGAGCGCCCTCCGCACCTGCCGACCTCATCTCGCCCGCAATCTCCAGGAACCGTTCGCGATTGCCCCAGACGAAAAATATCTCGAGCAGTTTGAGCTTCAGGTCGCGGCGCTGCGGCTCGCGCTTGATCGCCAGCTGGACCAGGTCGGCAGCCTGGTCGTACAGGCCGTAGGCCATGTGGAAGTCGGCCTCGGCCAACGGATCGCCGGCCTCGATGCTGGCAGGCCCATCGCCTGACAGCGTGTCATCCAACGACACGGCCTGACGCGGCAGGTCCGACGCTCGCTTCGCCGCGGGCGCCACGGGCGCCACGGGCACCACGGGCACCACGGGCACCGCAGCTTCCACCGGTCGCTTTTCCTCGACCACGATGCTCGATTCGCGGGACGGACGAACTGCCTTCGACACACCCGTCGTGCGCAGATCCCGGCCGAAAGTCTCCTCGAGGTCATCCGTTCCTGAGTCCGATCGCCCGCGCATTTTCTGGAACAGCGCCACGCCGCCGACCGCGGCCAACAGCGCGAGCAACAACCACCAGTACTGCGCCGCCCGCTCGAACAGCGACGGGCCTTGCGCAACCGGCACGGGCGTGGCCTGCGGCTGCACCTTGGCAGCAGGCGGCGGTGCCGCTACCACAGCGGGTGCCGGGGCCGGAGTCGTGCCAGCGCCAGCCTGACCCTGCAACGTCGCCAGTTCCGCATTGCGGACTTCGAGTAACCGGCGCGCCTCGGCCAGCTCGCCTTCGAGTTGCTTCACCCGCGTCTCGAGGTCGCCGCCCTCGGCACTGCTGCCCGGGGTGGGCGCACCGGAAACCGCGGCCGACGGCGCAGGCGTGCCCTGCTCCGGTGTCACCAGGCGCAAGCGGCCTGCGCTTGCATCCGCTGACTCGGCGGCGGCCGCGCCGTCCTTCCACCTCTGGTACTGGCGCGCCACTTCGGCAGACGCCTCGGCAGCGGAAATCGACGCGATCTCGCCGGACTGCGGGATCTTCAGCACGCTGCCCGCGCGCAGCACATTGATGTTGTGATCGAACGCGTTCGGGTTGCGCTGGAAGATCGCCACCATTGCGCGATTGACGTCCGCGCGGGAGCCCGGGTTGGTCGCGCTGGCAATTCTCCACAGCGTGTCGTTCGGGCGGACGCGATATTCGGCGCCACCCTCGAGGCTAGGCGCGGAAGTCGCGCTGCGGGCCGGGCGCGATTCGCCGGATGTCGCCGTGCCTGAGTCGAGCGATTCCACGCGGTTCGCCGGCGCAGCGGACACGCGCGGCGGCGCGACGGCCGGCTCGGCGCTGGCGGGCGTCGGGGCGAACACCGGCGGATCGAGCAGCACGGTGTATTCACGCAGCAACCGGCCGCGCGGCCAATTGGCTTCGACGAGCAATGTCACGAACGGCTCGGTCACCGGGCGCGGCGAGGTGACCTTGAGGATGTCCTGGCCATTCGCGGCCTTGGTGACCTGGAAGCTGAAATCAGTGAGGTAGGCCGGCCGGTCCAGGCCATAACGCGCGAACACGTCATTGGGGGCCAGCGCAGCTCGCAACGCCCCCAGGTCGTCCTGGGATGCGGCGATGAGCTCGATATCGGCATCGAAGGGCTGGTTGAGCGCCGAGTTCAAGTGGATCTCGCCCAGGCCGAGCGCGTACAGCGCTCCGGGCGACAGCAAGGCACTCAGAAGAAGTACGCGGCGGACGGCAGTCTTCATCGGATCTCCCAGGCAACGTGATTCCATGCGTCGCCGGTCGGGCAGCCTGCCGGTGCATGTTCACGTGATTTCGACAAATTGAACATAACTATAGCCCACGGCCGCATCTACGCCCAACCTCTTGTTGCGGTTACGCCTTTCTAGCCCTTCGGCGGGCACCGTGGCCGGACGTGTTCCACACTTCCGGCGCGGCGCCGGTCAGCGGCGGCGCGTGATCACCGGGGTTGGGGACTCGACCCCCGAGGTCTGCGCCAGGTTGCGCAGGTAATGGTCCATCAGCACCAGGGCCAGCATGGCCTCGGCAATGGGGACCGCCCGGATGCCAACGCAGGGGTCGTGGCGTCCGGTGGTGCTGACTTCCACCGGCCGGCCGGCCACGTCGATCGTCCGTCCGGGCAGCACGATGCTCGAGGTCGGCTTGATCGCCATGCTGACCACGAGGTCCTGGCCGGACGAGATTCCGCCCAGCGTCCCGCCGGCATGATTCGACAGGAAGCCGGTCGGCGTCAGTTCGTCGCGGTGCTCCGACCCGCGCTGCTCGACGACGTCGAAACCGTCGCCGACCTCCACCGCCTTGACCGCATTGATGCTCATCATGGCGTGCGCGAGATCGGCGTCGAGCCGGTCGAACACGGGTTCCCCAAGGCCGGGGGGCACTCCGGTCGCAACCACGGTGACACGGGCGCCCACGGAGTCGCCCTCGCTGCGGAGCCGGTCGATCAGCGCCTCGAGTTCCGGCACGCGCGCGGGATCGGCGCAGAAGAACGGGTTGCTGTCGATGGCCGCGAGGTCGGGGCAGCCGAGGCAAATCGCGCCCATCTGCGCCAGGTAGCCGTGGATGCTCACGCCCACCCTCTCGGACAGGAACTTGCGCGCGATCGCGCCTGCGGCCACGCGCATCACGGTCTCGCGTGCCGAGGACCGACCGCCGCCGCGATAGTCGCGGAAGCCGTATTTCTGCTGATAGGTGTAGTCGGCGTGGCCCGGACGGAAGCGGTCCTTGATTTTCTCGTAGTCGTAGGAGCGCTGGTCGGCGTTCTCGACGAGCAGGCCGATCGGAGTCCCGGTCGTGCGCCCCTCGAACACGCCGGAGAGGATCCGCACTCGATCGGGTTCCCGGCGCTGGCTCGTGTAGCGGGAGGTGCCGGAGCGCCGCCGCTCGACATCGCGCTGGATATCGTCCTCCGACAGCGCGAGGCCCGGGGGGCAGCCGTCCACGACGCACCCCAGGGCCGGTCCGTGGCTTTCGCCGAACGTCGTCACCGTGAACAGCAGCCCGAATGTGTTGCCCGACATGCGTCAGCCCGTCCTGGAAAGATCAGCACGGTGCCTCTCGAGCTCGTGCTTCGTCAACATGAACACGCCGCCGCCGCCCTGTTCGAACTCGAGCCACAGGAACGGGACCCGGGGAAATGCCCGCTGCAGGCGCTCATCGCTGTCGCCGACCTCGACGAACAATGCGCCTTGCGGTTCGAGCATCTCACCGGCCCCCGCGAGCAACCGACGCACGACGTCGAGCCCGTCGCTGCCCGCGCGCAGCGCCAGGTCCGGCTCGTGCAGATACTCGGGCGGCAAGGCAGCCATTTCCGCGTCGCTGACGTACGGGGGATTGGAGACGATCAGGTCGTAGCGCTCGCCGCGCACCGGCTCGAACGCGTCACCTTGCAACAACCGCATCCGGTCGGCCACCCCATGCCGTTCGACGTTGCGGGCGGCGACTTCCAGCGCGGCGGCCGACAGATCGACGGCATCCACCCGGGCCTCGGCGAACCGTCTGGCGCACGCGATGGCGATGCACCCGGAGCCGGTGCCGACATCGAGAATGCGCTTGACGCGGCGGGCGTCCACCCACGGTTCGAACCCGGCCTCGATCAGCTCCGCAAACGGGGACCGCGGCACGATCACCCGCGGATCGACCTCGAATTCCAGCCCGGCGAACCACATGCGCCCCATCAGGTAGGCGGCCGGCACGCGCTGCCGGATCCGGGCAGCGAACGCGGCGAGGACGCGTCGGGTTCCCTCCTCGCCGGGCCGGGTCTCGTACGCCGTCGCCGCCTCTGCATGGGCCAGGCCCAGGCAGTGGAACACGAGTGCCGCGGCGTCATCGATCGCGTTGCCGGTGCCGTGCCCGTAGGCCAGACCCGCCTGCTCGAACTCGTCCGCCCCGTAGCGGATCAGCTCCGCCACGGTGGCGGTACGCGGGACAGGTCGGTGGAATGGCTGGGCTTCGGGCATGGCGTGCAGATCGTTATGGGATAATGGCAGCCTCGGCAATGACCGCCTTTCGGGCGATACCACCAGCATGACCGCACGGCTTCTTCGGATCGGCGTCCTCGCAATTGTAGCGTCTGCGCTCGGCTTGTTCCTTGCGCGCGCGCTGTTTCCGCCCCGCCCGGCCATTCCGGCCACCGAATTCGCGACGATCCTGCCGGGCCCGCGACCACTGCCGGCCCTGGCCTTGGTCGGCGAGGACGCGCAGCCGCTGGGCGCGGCGTTCTTCACCGGCCACTGGACGCTGGTGTTCTTCGGCTACACGCACTGCCCGGACATCTGCCCCACGACCCTGGCGCTGCTGGCACAGGCGACCCGCCAGCTCGCCGACCTCCCGGCCGCCGAGCAGCCGCGCGTGTTGTTCGTGAGCCTGGACCCGGAACGCGACGAGCCGCGACGTGTGGGCGAGTACGCACGGTTTTTCGATCGCCGCTTCATCGGCGCATCGGGCACACCGCAAGCCGTGGCCGCGGCGGCCGCGGCTTTTGCGGTCCCCTACGCGAAAGTCGCCCTGCCCGACGGCAGTTACACGATCGACCACGGAACAGGTGTCATCGTGGTAGGCCCGTCCGGCGGCATCGAAGCATTCGCCTCGGGCCTGCACGACGCGGGCGCGCTGGCGCGTGATTACCGCAAGACCGTGCGGTACGTGGGGCAGCGTCGATGAGCACGGAGCGCGAAACGGCCGGTGCCGGCGACCACGGTTTCGCTTTCCTGCAGCAGCTGCTGCCCGTGCACGCGCTGTCGCGCACGATGCATCGACTGGCACGGAGCCGCCAGCCGTTGCTGCGCAACGCGTTGGTGCGGTCGGTGCTGAAGGCGTACCCGCAGATCGACCTGAGCGAGGCCGCCCAACCTGACCCCGGCGCCTACGAGTCGTTCAACGCGTTCTTCACGCGTGCGCTGCGACCGGAGTCCCGGCCGGTGGCAAGCGGCCCAGGAGAAATCGCCTGTCCGGTCGACGGCACCGTGAGCCAGCTCGGTGCCATCGAGTCGGGTTCGCTGGTGCAGGCGAAGGGCATGTCCTACACCAGCGCGGCGCTGCTGGCCGATGCCAGTGCGGCCGTGCGTTACGCGGGCGGCAGCTTCGCGTGCCTGTACCTCGCCCCTTACAACTACCATCGCATCCACATGCCGGTGGATGGACGGCTGCTGGCGACCCGCTACGTGCCCGGCACGCTCTTCAGCGTCAACGCGGCCACGGCGCGCACGATCCCGAACCTGTTCGCGCGCAACGAGCGCGTCATCTGTGAATTCGAGACCGCGCTGGGCCCGCTGGCGCTCGTGCTGGTCGGCGCGCTGTTCGTCGGCAGCATCGAGACCGTCTACGCCGGCGAAATCAATCCGCCGCCGGCGCGCGGCAGCGCAGTTCGGGACATTGCCGCCGGGAACGGCCGGCAGTTCGCGCGCGGACAGGAGCTTGCCCGCTTCAACATGGGTTCCACCGTCGTGGCATTGTTCGGGCGCGGCGTGCGATTTGCCGACCGACTGGGCCCGGGCGCGGCGGTTCGGCTCGGCCAGTTGCTGGCCCGAGCCGAGTGAGTCCCGTGCAGGGCGCGGATTGGCGACCGACGGCGTCGATGAAGGTGCTGCGCCAGCGCGCGGCGATGCTGGCGCGTGCGCGGGAGTATTTCGCAACCACTGGTGCGCTGGAGGTCGAGACGCCGGTGCTCGTGCGAGCCGCGGTCACGGACGTCCACCTCGAGTCGCTGTCGGTCAGGGATTCCACGTCGGCCGTCACCGGTTACCTGCACACGTCGCCCGAGTACGCGATGAAGCGCCTGCTCTGCGCGGGCGCGCCGGACATCTACCAGGTCACGCGCGTCTTCCGCGAAGGCGAGCGCGGCTGCCGTCACAACCCCGAGTTCACGATGGTCGAGTGGTACCGGCTGGGGATCGACCATCACGCGCTGATGACCGACGTCGAGCGACTGCTGCGCGCCCTGCTCGAACGCTGGGTCAACGTCGGCAGCACCGAACGCGTGACTTACATGGAGGCATTCCGGCGTGCGCTCGGCATCGACCCACTGCGCTGTACCGCCGCAGAGATCCGGCGTGCCGTGGTGAGCCACGGCGGATCGGTGCCCGATTCCGTCGGCGACGACGCGCGCGACGACCTGCTGGACCTCGCCATGGGCACGCTGGTCGCCGGGACGTTCGCGGCGGACCGCATCACGTTCCTGCACGACTTCCCGGCCAGCCAGGCCGCGCTGGCGCAGGTGCACGGCCCGGTCGCCTCGCGTTTCGAGGCCTTCTGGGGCGGGCTCGAACTCGCCAACGGCTTCCACGAACTCGGCCATGCCGCGGAGCAGGCGCGCCGGTTCGATGCCGACCTGCGCGAGCGGGGCAAGCGCGGCCGCACGCCGCACGCGCGCGACGAGCGCTTTCTCGCCGCGCTGTCGAGCGGACTGCCGCCGTGCGCCGGCGTCGCGCTGGGATTCGATCGCGTCGTGATGATCGCCACCGCGGCGCGCAGCATCGACGAAGTCATCGCGTTCCCGTGCGAACGCGCGTGACAGCGCCCTCAGCGACAGCAAGGCACGCGACATGCACGTAGTCACAGAAGTCTGCGGCGACAAGGCCACGGCGTATGCGCAACTCGAGCACACGCTGCGGGCATTGCTCGCTGGCGAACCCGACCCGGTCGCCTGCGCGGCGAACATGTCGGCGCTGCTCTACTGGAGCCTGCCACAACTCAACTGGGTGGGTTTCTACCTGCTGGACGCGCGCTCCGGCGAATTGCTCGTCGGGCCGTTCCAGGGCAAGCCGGCGTGCGTGCGGATCGCGCTGGGCCAGGGAGTCTGCGGCACGGCCGCCGCGCGGCGTGCAACCATCGTCGTGCCCGACGTGCACGAGTTCCCCGGTCACATCGCCTGTGACTCGGCTTCGAATTCGGAAGTCGTGGTGCCGATCCTGGACGGGGACCGGTTGCTGGGGGTTCTCGATCTGGACAGCCCCGTCACGGGCCGCTTCGACGAAGCCGATGCCCGCGGCCTGGAGGCGCTGGTACGCGTCTACGTGGCGGCGCTGCAGGTGCCCCGCCCGGCCTGAACGTCAGCCCTTGGCGCGACAGAGATACTCGGAGGTGCGCGTATCGACCCGGATGATCTCGCCTTCGTTCAGGAACAGCGGCACGCGGACCACGGCCCCGGTCTCGAGCTTCGCCGGCTTCTGGCCCCCGGTTGCGGTATCACCGCGCAGGCCCGGATCCGTCTCGACGATCTTGAGCTCGACGTGAGGCGGCGGGTCCACCGCCAGCGGCACGCCGTTCCAGAGCATCACCCTGCAGTTGACCCCGTCCTTCAGCCAGATCTCCGAACCGCCGAGCGACTCCTTGCTGGCGGTGTGCTGCTCGAACGTGTCCGGCACCATGAAGTGCCAGAACGCGCCGTCGCTGTAGAGATACTGCATGTCGGCCTCGACGACGTCGGCGGCCTCGACCGTCTCACCCGACCGGAAACTGCGCTCCAGCGTGCGGCCGTTCTTCAGGTTGCGGATCCGGACGCGATTGAACGCCTGGCCCTTGCCGGGCTTCACGAACTCGTTCTCGACGATCGTGTAGGGATCGCCGTCGAGGATGATCTTGAGGCCGGACTTGAATTCGTTGGTGCTGTAGCTGGACATGATGCTGCTGCCCTGTTGAACCGGGGTGCTGGGCGCCCGGGAATCCGCGGGTTGCTTCAGCAAAGCCCAATATGATACCCGCTTCCGGCCTGCGGAGGCAGCTGACCCGGAGCCGGGCGGAGCTCGCCCCACGACCGGCACCACGGCGCCGTCTGCGACCTGCAACGACGATGCTGCAAAGTGCGTCACGCTAGGCGCCTGCGGGCCGATGCTATGATCCCGGCGCCTTGACATATTGCCGCCGGATGCCCCGGACGGCCCCCAGCGGGGAAGTGATTTTGGCCGAAACGAGCGCGATCCCTGTCGTCGTCCTGTCTCGTCAGCAGGACCCGGTGGAGATCATCAACAGCACGCTGCGCAACGCAGGCCACCCGGTGCATTGCACCTGGGTGCGCGAACTGCCCGACCTCGGCGAATCCCTCGCCAGGCTCTCGCCCCAGCTGATCTTTCTATGCGTTGCCGACCCGGAAGAGACGGCCGCCGCACTCGATGTTCGCGGGCGCTGCGCATCGCGCGTGCCAACCCTGCTCGTGCGCGAGTCGCTGACCGAAGCGGATCTGGTGCAGGGCTTCGAGCTGGGAGCCCAGGATGTCGTGACGCTGACCGCCCAGGGCCGGCTGCAGGCCGTTGCAACTCGTGAACTGCATGCCTCGCGGCTCGACCATGCCCTGTCGGGCACGCTCGCCTCGGCGCGGCAATATCGCGACCAGATGAAGGCGTTCATGACCGGCTCGACCGACGCGATCGCGGTCGTCCAGGAAGGCATCGTCGTGGACGTCAATCCGGCCTGGATCGAGTTGTTCGGCCATCAGGATGCCAACTCGTTGCTCGGCCAGCCGCTGATGGACCTCTTCGACGCAGCGAGCCACGCCGCACTCAAGGGCGCTCTCGTCGCGGCGGCCCAGGGCCGCTGGTCCGACCATTCGATCAACACGGTGGCGCCGCTCCCGGGCGGGGGCCAGCTGTCGCTCGACCTCGAACTCGAGCGGTTCGATTTCGAGGGCGAGCCGGGGGTCCGGCTGCGGGTGGCGACGCAGAAGCGCGACGTGGCGTCGCTGACCAGCCAGCTCGAAGCAGCCATGCACCACGACATGGCGACCGGCCTGCTGAAGCGCGCGACGTTCCTCGAGTCCGCGCGGGCGCGCGCCGAGCAGCCGCTGAAAGGCGGCATCCGCGCCATCGCGTATGTCGAGCCGGACCGGTTTCCGGCCCTCACGCTGGAGCACGGTCCGCTCGTCGCCGAGGAAGTGATGGAAGCCATCGGCAACGTCGTGCACAGCCAGCTGCAACCAGGCGACCTGGCCGGTCGCGTCTCGACGCACGGCATCGCCGTGCTGTTCGAGCGCGGCAACCAGCGCGATGTCGAGGCCTGGCTCAGCATGGTATTGCAGCGCGTGGCAGCGGGCGGCATGCAGGCCGCGGGTCGCGCCGTGAAGGTGACATGCGGCGCGGGCGTGGCAGCCTGCCAGGCACAAGGCGAGTCGCTCTCCCGACCGCTCGAGGAGGCGATCGACGCGCAGCGCGCCGCCGGCGCGGCGGGCGGCGACCGCGTCACGTTCCGGGAGGGCCGGGCCAGCGGCAGGCCGGAACTGGCCGATGCGGACCGTACCTGGGCCACTCAGATCAAGTCGGCACTGATGGCGAATCGCTTCCGGCTCGTACAGCAGCCGATCGCCAGCCTCGTCGGCGAGGATCAAGCCATGTTCGACCTCGTCGTGCGCATGCTCGACGAGACCGGACAGGAAGTGCTGCCGTCGGAGTTCCTCGCGGCGGCAGAGCGCACCGACCTGATGAAGAACATCGACCGCTGGGTGGTCGGCGCGGCCATGTCGTTCTGTGCGTCGCGACAACCGCACCGGGTATTCGTGCGACTGTCGCGCGACTCGATCAGGGACCAGACGCTCGGCACCTGGCTGCAGCAGCAACTGAAGGCGTCGGGCATCGAATCCGGCCGGGTCGTCGTGGAACTGAGCGAGGAACTCGCGCAGCAGAACATGACCGACACCCGCACGCTGTGCAGCCTGCTGAACACGCTCGGCATCGAACTCGCGATCGAGCACTTCGGCTCGACCGGCGACCCGGCGGAGCTGCTGAGCCGAGTGCCGGTCAACTACGTGAAGATCGACGGCGCCCTGATGCAGGGGCTCGCCAACGACCGGCCGCTGCAGGAACGCGTCAAGGGGCTGGTCGATCTGGCCCGCGAGCACCACATCACGACGATTGCCGAGCGCGTCGAGGACGCGAACACGATGGCGGTGCTCTGGCAACTCGGCGTCGAGTTCATCCAGGGCTACTTCGTCAACGATCCCGAGCAGGTCACTCTGGGGTAGGGACTAGCGGATAGGGGATAGCGGGTAGCGGGTAGCGGATAGCAAGAAGGCCGGCATTGCCGGCCTTTCTGTTTCTTCACTATCCGCTAGTCCCTATCCGCTATCCCCTATCCGCTAGTCCCTACTCGCCTTCCGCTACGCCACTTCCACCCCGTCCACCTTGCGCCAGCCGCGCGGCAGGACCGCGCCGCGCTGGCCGCGCTCCCCACGGTAGTCACCGAGGTCCTTGTAGGCGATGTTCATGTAACGCTCGCCCGAGAGCACGCGCAGCGACTGCCCGGGCGCGACGGCGGCAATCGCCAGCAGGCTTTCCTCGCCGCTCGCCGCCTTTTTCGATGGAATGCCGAAGATCTTGTTGCCCTTGCCGCGTGGCAGTTCCGGTAAATCGGCGACCGGGAACACCAGCAGGCGTCCGTCGGTATTTACAGCCGCGAGCAGCACGTCCTTTCCCGGCGGCACGGCCGCCGGCGCCAGCACGCTCGAGCCCTCCGGCACCTTGAGCATCGCCTTGCCCGCACGGTTGCGGCTGTGGGTGTCGCCGAGCTTCACGACGAAACCGTATCCGGCCCCGCTCGCCAGGACCCAGCGGTCGTCGGGTTCGCCGATCAACACGCCCGGGAACGTCGCTCCGTCCGGCGGATCGAACCGGCCCGAGAGCGGTTCGCCTTGGCCGCGAGCCGACGGCAGCGTGTGCGCCGGCAGGCTGTAGGCACGGCCGGTGCTGTCGAGAAACACGGCGAGCTGCGTGCTGCGTCCGAGCGCGACCGCACGGAATTCATCCCCGGTCTTGTATGACAGCGTCCGCGGGTCGATGTCGTGACCTTTGGCGGCACGGACCCATCCGCTGCGCGACAGGACCACGGTCACTGGCTCGCTGGCGACCAGTTCGGTTGCGTCGATAGCTTGCGCCGCGGCGCGCTCGACGAGGCGGCTGCGCCGGTCGTCGCCGAACTTCGCGGCGTCCGCAAGGATCTCGTCGCGCACCAGGCGCTTCAACCGCGCGCGACTCTTCAGCATCTTTTCGAGCCCGCCGCGCTCCTCGGCAAGTTCCGCCTGTT
>Ga0315278_10004777_pt1 | contig 12249 bp, 9 predicted proteins | sample YL17G06_0_MG_FD_203880 | JGI IMG/M metagenome (GOLD analysis project Ga0315278, IMG submission 203880) | Sediment microbial communities from Yellowstone Lake, YNP, Wyoming, USA - YL17G06_0 | ecosystem: Environmental > Aquatic > Freshwater > Lake > Sediment | place: USA: Wyoming | collected...
CTTCGAGCACGAGTGGCAGAGGGTCAAGACGCTCGAGTCCGAGCGGCGGGTACTCGACACGCTCGGGGCCGAGAGGGCGCGGATCGAGGAGCAGCGCAGCGCCGTGCTCGCCTTGCTGGGGGAGAAAGAGCTCTCGTTGCTCGCGTCCGAGGGCGGCGAGAACTCGGGAACGCTGGTGCGCGTGCTCGAGGCGCCCAGCGTGCCGCTGGACCCCGTGTGGCCGCTTCCGATTCCGGTCCTCGGCGCGTCCGGCCTCGTCGGGACGCTCGGCGGTCTCGCATTCGCGCTGCTCTCGCAGTGGCGCCAGCGGACGGAGCCGGCGACCGAGCGCAACCCCTTCGAGGATTCGCCCGCGCGCATGGCACAGCGGCGCGCGTAGGCGCTCTTGCGGGCCGGAGGCGTCAAGACGGTGGATCGGACAGGGCAAGCTGGGATCGCCGCGGCACTGTGCGGGCTGGTGCTCTGCCTGCCCGCCGCGGGCGCGCTCGCACGCGTCGCTCGCGCGGAGGCGCAGCCCCCGGCGCGCGGCTCCCTCTGGATCGCGCCGGCCGCGCTCGCGGCGCTTCCGACCCGCGGACCCGCCTGGGAGCAGCTGCTGCGCGCGGCGCAGGAGCCCACCCACGCGCCCAATCTCGCGGACAAGGAAGACCCGACGAACGTGCGCGTGCTTGCGAAGGCACTCGTCTACGCGCGCACCGGCGAGGAGCGCTATCGCGCGGAGGTCGTGAAGGCCTGCGCCGCGGCGATGGGAACCGAGCGCGGGGGCAGCGGGCTCGCGCTCGGCCGCGAGCTTGCGGCCTACGTGCTCGCGGCCGACCTCGTGGGAGGGCTCCCCGCAGAGCAGGAGGCCGCCTTCGCGTCGTGGCTGAGCGCGGTCCGCCACCTCGAGCTCGAGGGCGGATCGCTGGTCTCGATCCACGAGCGGCGGCCGAACAACTGGGGCACCTCCGCAGGCGCGAGCCGCGTGGCGGTGGCGGCCTACCTCGGCGACCGCCAAGACCTCGAGCGCGCCGCCCGCGTATTCCGCGGTTGGCTCGGCGAGCGCTCCGCCTACGCCGGCTTCGAGTACGGCGATCTCTCCTGGCAGGCCGACCCCGCTGCGCCCGTCGGCATCAACCCGAGCGGCGCGACGCGGCAGGGCCACTCGATCGACGGCGTGCTTCCGGACGACCAGCGGCGCAGCGGCCCCTTCGCGTGGCCGCCGCCCCACGAGAACTACGTCTACGGGGCCCTCCAGGGCGCGCTGGTCCAGGCGGTGATTCTCGACCACGCCGGCTACGACGTCTGGAGCTGGGGAGACCGGGCGCTCTGGCGCGCCTTCCACTGGTTGGTTCGCGAGGCCGGCTTCCCGGCGCAGGGCGACGACCAGTGGGAGCCCCACGTGATCAACTTCCACTATCCGTCACCGTTCCCCGCACCGGTGCCGGCGCGGCCCGGCAAGATCGCCGGGTGGGCCGACTGGACCCACGGGAGCGGGGCCCCCTCGAGGATGCTGCCATGAACACCGACATGAGCTTGAAGGAATTCCTCACCACCCAGAGCGTGCACCTGGATCTCGCGAGCTTTGCCCTCAACATCGCGTTGGCTGCGCTGCTCGCCTCGATCCTGAGCTGGGTCTACGCGCGCTTCGGCGACTCGCTCTCGAACCGCAGGAGCTTCGGGCGCACCTTCGTGCTGATCGCGACGACGACCGTGCTGATCATCTCGATCGTGAAGTCGTCGCTTGCGCTCTCGCTGGGGCTCGTCGGCGCGCTCTCGATCGTGCGGTTCCGGGCCGCGATCAAGGAGCCCGAGGAGCTCGCCTACCTCTTCATGACGATCGCGATCGGCCTCGGCCTCGGCGCCGACCAGCGCCTCGCGACGCTGGTGGCCTTCGCGGTCATCGTGGGCCTGATCGCGCTGCTGCGCTTCCGCCGGGCGAGCGCCCCCGGGCAAAACCTCTACCTCACGGTCGGCAGCCACAACCCCGAGAAGATCTCGCTGGGCCGGATCCTCGAGATCATGCGCCGGAACTCGAGCGAGCTCGATCTCAAGCGCTTCGACGAGACGGCCGAGGCGCTCGAGGCCTCGTTCCGCGTCGAGTTCGACGACCTCGCGCAGCTCGAACGCGCGAAGAGCGAGCTGCTCGCGGCGAACCGCGACGTCAAGGTCAGCTTCCTCGACGTACGCGGCGTGAACCCGTGATCGTCAAGGTCGCGCCGCCTCGCCGCTCCGTCTGGCTCGAGCCGCTGCTGCGGCGCGCCTGGGCGCGGCGCCTCGGCGCCTGCCTCGCGGTCGCGGCGCTCGTCGGCGCGGCGACCCTGTGGGGCCTCTACGAGGGCATGGACCTCTACCGGACGCGGGTGGCCGCGTCGCTCGACGACCTGCTCGAGGACGTCATCGCCACCCGGCTCGCCATCGTGCCCAACTGGCTCGCGGCCTGGTGGGGCTCGGACGCCGAGCGGATCGTGCTCGACATCCGGCACGAGGACTTCCAGAAGCTCGCGTATCAGCGCCAGATCGCACTCGCGCGCGGCGTGATGGTCAACAGCGGCGAAGACTTCGTGCCCGCGCGGATCGGCCAGGAGGGCCAGCGCCTGCGGGCCAAGGTGAGGCTCAAGGGCGACTGGGTAGACCACCTGACGGGCCAGAAGTGGTCCTATCGCGTGAAGATCCACGGCGACGACACGCTCTTTGGCATGAAGACCTTCTCGCTCCAGCACCCCGGGACGCGGCGCTTCGTCTACGAGTGGGCCTTCCACGCGGCGCTCGCGCGCGAGGACCTGATCCCGCTGCGCTACGAGTTCGTGAAGCTCACCCTCAACGGCAAGGATCTCGGCGTCTACGCGCTCGAGGAGCACTTCGACAAGCGCCTCGTCGAGAGCCGCCGCCGGCGCGAGGGCCCGATCCTCAAGTTCGACGAGAGCCTGCACTGGGACGACCTCCTCGCGACGGGCGGGAAGGACGGCTACACCCCGACGGGCCTGCGCGGCATCCGGGCCGCCGCGATCGACACCTTCCGCGCGGCCTCGCAGCACGAGGAGCCGGCGCAGTGGAACCTGCTGATGTCGGCGGTGAGCCTGCTCGAGGCCTTCCGGGCCGGCAAGCTCCCGGTCGCCGAGGTCTTCGACACGCGCAAGCTCGCCACCTACTTCGCGCTGCTCGATCTGCTCGGCGCCGAGCACGCCGCGATCTGGATCAATCTGCGCTTCTACTATGACCCGATCGCGTCGCGGCTCGAGCCGATCGGCTTCGACGGCAACGCGGGCGCACCGCTGAAGAACGTGCTCGGCTCGCGCGAGATGATCGAGGAGGACGAAGGCGGCTTCCGCGCGCTCCTCTTCGCAGACCCGGCATTCTTCGCGGAGTACGTGGCGCAGCTCGAGCGGATCTCGGCCGAGGGCTACCTCGAGGCCCTGCTCGCCGAGCTCGCCCCCGGCATCGAGCGCAATCTGCGGATCCTCCACGAGGACTACCCGTGGCTGCGCTTCGACACCAAGATCTTCGAAGCCAATCGCCGGACGATCCGCAGCGTGCTCGAGCCGGCGAAGGGCCTGCACGCCTATCTCGAACGCGGCGGTCCGGAGGGCCTCGAGCTCGAGATCGCGAACCTCGGGCCGTTTCCGATCGAGGTGCTGCGCGCGCGGTCGGGCAACGCGGTCGCGGAGCCGAGCCGCGCGACGACGCTCGCCGCCACCGCGCCCCCGCAGCGCGTCTCCTGGGAGACGATTCCGTTCGCGCTGCGCGACGGCGCGCAATGGTCCGAGGTGATCCCGGAGAAGCTGGCGGTCGAGTACCGGGTGCTCGGCTCGGCGCGAATCCGCGAGGCCGCGGTCTTCCCCCGGCCGCGCCAGGGCGCGCTGGCCGCCGGGAAGCTGCTGCGCGGCCCCGCGAGCTTCCGCGACTTCGCCTTCGTCGAGGTCGACGAGGCGGAGCGCGTGGTGCGGATCCCGCCGGGCAGCTGGCGCATCGACCGCGATCTCGTGATCCCCGAGGGCTACCGCGTGCGCTGCGCGGCGGGCACGCACCTCGACCTCGTGCGCTCGGCCGTGATCTTGAGCCGCTCGCCGCTCGAGCTGCGCGGCGCGGCGGGCGACCCGGTCGTGATCGAGTCGAGCGACGGCACGGGCCAGGGTCTCGTGGTGATCGACGCGGGCGCCCGCTCGACGCTCGAGCACGTGGTCTTCCGGGGCCTGCACAACCCCGCCCGCGAAGGCTGGCAGCTCACGGGCGCGGTGACCTTCTACCGCTCGCCGGTCTCGATCTCCCACGCCGAGTTCGCGGCCAACACCTCCGAGGACGCGATCAATCTCGTGCGCTCGCCGTTCGAGGTCGCGGACTCGCTCTTCCACGACACGACGTCGGATGCGTTCGACGTCGACTTCTCCGAAGGGACCATCCGGCGCTCGGTGTTCCGCGACCTGGGCAACGACGCCATCGACGTCTCCGGCAGCCGCGTGAACGTGTCGTCGGTGCGCATCGAGCGCGCGGGAGACAAGGGGATCAGCGCCGGCGAGGGCTCGGATCTCTCGATCTACGACGTGGACGTGCAGGTCGCGTCGATCGGCGTTGCGAGCAAGGATCGCAGCCACGTCGTCGCGGACGGGCTGCGCGTGAGCGATGCGAAGGTCGGCTTCGCGGTGTACTTGAAGAAGTCCGAGTTCGGCCCGGCCTCGATGGAGCTGCGCGACGCCCGCCTCGAAGGCACCGCGACGCCCTACCTCGTCGAAGAAGGCTCGCAGCTGGTTTTCGGCGGCCGCCCGGTCGCGCCGAACGCGAACGCGGTGTACGCGAAGCTCTACGGGGCGGGCAGTGGCTGAGACGGATCCGAACGGCCTGCGCTACGAGCGCAAGTTCGTCCCCGCGACGCTCGGCGTTCCGGAGACCGAGGCGATGATCCGCCTCCACCCGGCCGGCTTCCGCGAGATCCACCACGCGCGCTGGGTGAACAACCTCTACCTCGACACGCCCTACCTCGACTACTACGAGGCGAACGTGCGAGGCCTCGCGCGCCGCGTGAAGTGCCGGATCCGCTGGTATGGCGATCTGCTCGGCCCGGTCGGGCAGCCCACGCTCGAGCTCAAGCGCAAGCAGGGGATCGTCGGCAGCAAGCAGGGCTACCCGCTCCAGTCGTTCGACCAGGGCGAGGGCTTCGATGCCCGGGCGCTGCTCGAGAAGTCGGACCTGCCCGACGCGCTGCGCCCGGAGCTCGCGCCGCTACGGCCGATCCTCACCAACCGCTACCTGCGCCGCTACTTCCTGTCGGGCGACGGCGGCTACCGGGTGACCCTCGATTCCGAGCTCGGGTTCTGGCCGATCGGGCCGGCGGCGGGGATCTTCCGCGGACTCTCGACCGGAGACGCGCGCGTGATCCTGGAGCTCAAGTTCGGGATCGGGGGCGAGGAGGGCGGCGCGCGCATCGCGAGCCAGCTTCCGTTCCGGCTCACGCGCAGCTCGAAGTACGTGACCGGGATCGATCTGCTCTACGGGCGCTAGAGAGGCGCCGAGGCAGGCGGGGGTGCGCACCGCCCCCGACGGCGGAGGAGTGGAAGCGCAAGGGCTGTCTCCCCGTCGCGCGGGGGGGATACCCGATGGCACGCGAACGGCCGATCCCACCCACGAACCGGGCCAGCTGGTCAAGTAGTAACTCTGCAGCGGATTCCGGAAACGCCTTTCAAGCGGGGCGCGCGGGGACCGGCGGGGTCACCGGAGCAGGCTCGATCCACCGGGGCGCAAAAGGTGCGCGGCCGGCCGGCGCTCCGGGGCGAGCGCGGCGAAGGGCCGGCGATCGATCCTCTCGCGCGCTCGTGATTCCGCGGGTGTAGACTCGAGCCAGCATGCCGAGGTGTCACCTCGACCCGCGCGTGGGTGTCCCCTGCCCGCGTCCGCGCGCCAGTGCTCGCGCCTGGCTCGCACTCTTCAGCCTGCTCCTCGCCCCTGCCGGCCTCGCCGCCGAAGCCCCGCCGCCGGGGCTCAAGGTGGCCTTCATCGGCGACCAGGGCCTGGGCCCCGACGCGATTGCGGTGCTGCAGCTGATCGCCGCCGAGGGCGCCGACGCCGTCGTGCACAGCGGCGACTTCGACTACGGCGGCGACCCGGCCGCGTGGAACGCCCAGATCGACTCGGTCCTCGGCGCCGACTTCCCCTACTTCGCCTCGATCGGGAACCACGACGAGAGCCGCTACTTCACGTCGGGCGGCTACCAGAGCTACCTCACGGCGCGGATGATCCGGCTCGGCATCCCGTGGAGCGGCAACCTCGGCGTCCAGTCGACCTTTCACTGGAACGGGCTTCACTTCGTGATGACCGCGCCGGGCATCGTCGGCCAGGGCGACGGCCTCTACGACCTCTACATCCGCGACCAGTTCGCCGCGAGCGACGCGATCTGGCGGATCAGCAGCTGGCACAAGAACCAGCACCTGATGCAGACCGGCGACAAGACCGACGAGACCGGCTGGGGCGTTTACGAGCAGGCTCGCCGGGCCGGCGCGATCCTCGCCACGGCGCACGAGCACGCCTACTCGCGCACCCACCTGCTCTCCAGCATGGAGCTTCAGACCATCGCGAGCACCGCGCAGCTCCTCGTCCTCACGCCCGACGAGCCCGTGACGCCCGCGGACGAGGGACGCAGCTTCGACTTCGTCTCGGGCCTCGGCGGCGAGAGCATCCGCGACCAGAACACCTTCGGCGACTGGTTCGCGAGCGTCTATACCTTGAACCAGGGCGCGAGGTACGGCGCGCTCTTCGCCGTCTTCCACGTGAAGGGGGATCCGCGGCTCGCACGCTTCTACTTCAAGGACGTCGATGGACGCGTGATCGACGACTTCAGCGTCCGCAGCCGCGTCGGCTGTAACGATGGCGACGACGACGGAGTCTGCGACGAGGCCGACGATTGCCTCGCCACCCCGAATCCCTCGCAGCTCGACGGTGACTTCGACGGCTACGGAAATGCCTGCGACGCGGACTACTCGAACGACGGCACCGTGGGAATCCAGGACCTCATGAGCCTCGGCGCGGCCTTGGGGAGCGCGGCGGGCGATCCGGGCTACGCGCCCGCGCTCGACGTCGACGGCGACGGTGCGATCGGCGACCCCGAGCTGGCCTTCTTCGCATCCCAGTTCGGCCGCCTGCCGGGACCCTCGGGACTCGGCTGCGCCGGGAGCGCTCCCTGCGTGGCCTGCGACGCCCCCGACACGGACGGCGACGGCCTGTGCGACCCCCTCGACAGCTGCCTCGCGACACCGGGGGCGCCCGTGGACAGCGACCTCGACGGGTACGGCGACGCCTGCGACCCCGACTTCACGAACGACGGCGTCGTGGGGCTCCCGGACTACCTGATGCTCGGCATGGCTTTCGGGTCGCGCCGCGGCGAGCCCGGCTATGCCCCCGCCCTCGACATGAACGATGACGGCACGATCGGACTACCCGAGTTCCTGCTCCTGGGTGCTCGGCTGGGGAGCACACCCGGGCCTTCGGGCCTGGACTGCGCCGGCTCGATTCCCTGCCTGGGGCGCTGAACGCCGCTGGTGACGGCGCCGGCTCCGAGGTGGCGGATCCCCGCGCGCATCGCCGTCGCCCGCGGATAGGCGTTTCAATCGGGCATTTTTGCGACCGACAAGCGGCGTTAGGGCAAGTTCCCTCGGGGCCCCGTGGGCGGGGTGCGACGAGCCGGGCACGGCCGCGCCAGCGCACGGCCGCCCGTCGCGGCAGGTGAAGGAGCACCACTTTACGTCGACTCGATCGCGGCGGTCCACGCCTACGCGCGCGCGCCGGGCCTCACGAAGAGCGGGCGCGAGCGCCGGGTCGCGCTCTCGCGCCGGCTGCGCCGGGCGCTGGATCTGCTCCAGGCGGAGCGCACGCGGAAGCGCGCCGGCTTCAATCTGGACCCGGCCTCGCTGGTGGTCGGGGACCTCGAGTACCAAGCCTTTCAGGCTCGGGTCTGGCCGCAGTTGCTCCAGGCGGCCGGGCTCTCGGGCATCGACTTCAAGGACACCCGGGACACCTTCGCGAGCCAGCTTCTCACGGCTGGGATGCAGCTCGACTACATCAGGTTCCGGCCGACCTGCTGGCCCGAATCCCATCGGGGCCCCCCACACTCGCCGTTTCGGAGCCGTCGGCCGAGTCCGACCGAATCGAGGTCCCTGAGGAGATCCAAGGGTTGAAGGCGACGGAGTCGAGCCCGGGCATGGTGGGGCGTACTGGGCTCGAACCAGTGACCTCCGCGGTGTGAGCACGGCGCTCTTCCAGCTGAGCTAACGCCCCGGCCGCCCCATAGGTAGGAGAGGCAGGAGCCCTTTGCAACCGGGAACCTCGGCGAGACCGGGCCGGCTAGTTCCGGCTCTCGCGGGCGCGCACGACGGCGGCAATGAAGTCGACGAAGAGCGGGTGCGGGCGGAAGGGCGTGGAGGCGAACTCGGGGTGGAACTGGCACGCGACGAACCAGGGGTGGTCCGCCACCTCGACCACCTCGACGAACCGCCCGTCGGGCGAGGTGCCCGAGAGCACGAGGCCCGCCTGCTCGAGGCGCTCGCGGTACTCGGGGTTGAACTCGTAGCGATGGCGGTGCCGCTCGACGATGCGCTCCTGGCCGTAGGCCCGGAAGGCGCGCGTCCCGGGCGCGAGCACGCAGGGCCAGTCGCCGAGGCGCATCGTCGCGCCCTTCTCCTGCACGGCGCGCTGCTCGGGGAGCAGGTCGATCACCGGGTGCGGCGTCTCCGGGTCGACCTCGCGCGAGTTGGCGCCGGCGAGGCCCGCCACGTTGCGCGCGTACTCGATCACGGCGAACTGCATCCCGAAGCAGATGCCGAGGAACGGCACGCGGCGCTCGCGCGCGAAGCGCACCGCGGCGATCTTGCCCTCGGCGCCGCGCGCGCCGAAGCCGTGAGGCACGAGCACGCCGTCGACGCTCTCGAGCACGCTGGGATCGTCGAGCTTCTCCGAGTCGAAGTACTCGATGCGGACGCGCGCGCGGTGCGCGAAGCCGGCGTGGTAGAGCGCCTCGTTCAGGCTCTTGTAGGACTCGCGCAGGTCGACGTACTTCCCGACCATCGCGATCGAGACGTCGCGCTCGGGGTTCGTCGCGCGGTGGACGATGTCCTCCCAGGGGCGGAGGTTCGGGCGTCCGGTCCAGATGTTCAGCACCTGGGTGATCTTCTCGTCGAGGCCTTCCTTGTTGAGGATCAGCGGCACCTCGTAGATCGACTCGACGTCCTTGGCGGTGATGACGGCGTCCTCGTCCACGTTGCAGTAGAGGGCGATCTTCGCCTTCACCTGCTTGGGCAGGAAGCGGTCAGTGCGGCAGAGAATGATGTCGGGCGCGATGCCGACGGTGCGCAGCTCCTTCACGGAGTGCTGCACGGGCTTCGTCTTGAGCTCGCCCGCGGCCGCCATGTAGGGGACGAGCGCGATGTGGATGTAGCAGACGTTCTCGCGGCCCACGTCGGCACGCACCTGGCGGATCGCCTCGAGGAAGGGCAGCGACTCGATGTCGCCGACGGTGCCGCCGACCTCGCAGAGCAGGACGTCGACGCCCTCGGCGGCCTGGCGGATGCGCGCCTTGATCTCGTCGGTCACGTGCGGAATCACCTGCACCGTGCCGCCGAGGTAGTCGCCGCGGCGCTCCTTCGAGAGCACGGTGTCGTAGATCCGCCCGGCCGTGACGTTGTTGAGGCGCCCCATCTTCGCGTGGGTAAAGCGCTCGTAGTGGCCGAGGTCGAGATCGGTCTCGGCGCCGTCGCCCGTGACGTAGACCTCGCCGTGCTGGAAGGGATTCATCGTCCCGGGGTCGATGTTCAGGTACGGGTCGAGCTTGAGGAAGGTGATGCGCAGCCCGCGCGCCTCGAGCAAGGCCCCGATCGAGGCGGAGGCGAGCCCCTTCCCGAGCGACGAGAGCACGCCTCCGGTCACGAAGATGAACTTGGTCGCTCGCTCGGCCGTCATGCTCCCCCCTCCTCCGTGAAACTCCGCTCGGCTTCGCCTCGCTGCGCGCTTCGCTTGCGCCCGCCGGCCGACTGACACTCCGCTCGGCTTCGCCTCGCTGCGCGCTTCGCTTGCGCCCGCCGGACGCATTTGTGGCCGCCTCGCTAGCGAACCCGCGCGGCGTCGGCGCCGGCGAAGCAGTCCTCGACCCGGATCGCGTGGATCGGGACGAAGGGCTCCGGCAGCGCGTCGACCGCGAAGAATCCGACGCCCAGCACCTCGCCGGGCGTTCCGACCGGGCCGGCCTCGCGCGCGAGCGCCTCGAAACACAGGTTGACCGCCTGCACGCGCCGCTGGTCGGGATACTCGATCACCTGGCGCGCCGGATCCGAGTACACGCCGACGAGGCGCCCGATCTCGACGCGCCAGCCGGTCTCCTCGCGCACCTCGCGCGCCGCGGCCTGGGTCACGGATTCCCCCGGCTCGAGGTATCCGCCCGGGAGCCCCCAGTGGCCGTTGTCGCTGCGACGCATCAGCAGGATCTCGCGAGCGCCGGGGCAGCTGCGCACGACCGCGGAGACCGAGAGCCTCACTTCCGTCGGATCCCCGGCGAAGTAGCGGCTCAAGGACGGCCCAGGCGCAGCGAGCCCGGCACCCACGCGATCTCCGCGACAGAACGCTGGTTCAGGAGCAACACCCGCCCCGGGTGTGGTTTCAGCATTTCTAGCGTGACCGGGATGGGCCGTCAAACGCGGGCGCAGCTCGTGGAAGAGCAGCGGGAGCAGCCCGCCCGCGAGGCCCGTGCCCGTCACGGCACGCAGGGTGCCTCGAGCAGGCCCATCTCCTCGGGGAGTCCGCGCATCAGGTTGGCGCACTGCACGGCCTGCCCGCTCGCGCCCTTGACGAGGTTGTCGAGCGCCGAGAGGAGGACGAGGGTCCCGTTGCGCTCGTCGGCGAAGACTGCGACGTCGCAGAAGTTGCTGCCCCGGACCGAGGAGAGGCGCGGCGTCTCCCCGGGCGGGAGCACGCGCACGAAGCGCTCGTCGCGATAGGCGGCCGCGAGCAGTTCGTGCGCCCGCTCGACGGAGAGCGGCCGCCGCGGGCGCGCGTACACCGAGGTCACGATGCCCCGGATCGTCGGGATCAGGTGCGGCACGAAGGTGATCCGCACCGGCTCGCGCGCGAGCCCCGACGCCTCCTGCTCGATCTCCGGAGCGTGCCGGTGCTGCGCCACCTGGTAGGCGTGCGCGTTCTCGTCGAGCTCGGCGAAGAGGTAGCCGACCTCGAGCTTGCGCCCCGCGCCGGAGACGCCGGACTTGCTGTCGACGACGATTCCCGTGGGCTCTATCCAGCCGTCGCGCAGGAAGGGCGCGAGCGGCAGCAGCGCGCTCGTCGGGTAGCAGCCCGGGCAGGCCGCGAGGCTCGCGCCGCGCAGGCGCTCACGGTGCAGCTCGGGGAGCCCGTAGACGGCCTCGGCGAGCAGCTCGGGGGCCGGGTGCTCGCCGTACCACTGCCGGTAGACGTCGCGATCGCGCAGCCGGAAGTCGGCCGAGAGATCGACCACGGCGACGCCGGCGCGGCGCAGCGTCGCGACGCTCGGGGCCGACGCCGCGTGCGGCAGCGCGGCGAAGGCGAGATCCACCTTCGACGCGAGCCGCGCCGGGTCCACGGCCTCGAAGGCGAGGTCGAGCTGGCCGCGCAGCGAGGGGAACGCCTCGCCGACAGCCTCACCGGCGCGCTGCTCGGAGGTGATCGCCGCGATCTCGAAGCCCGGATGCCGCAGCAGGATGCGCAGCAACTCGAGCCCCGCATACCCGCTCGCCCCGAGCACCGCGACCCGCACGTCCGATTCCCCCTGAAACGGCGTCGCTCCAGACGCGCGATCCCAGGGCGAGCGTAGCGCGCCCCCCTACCCGGCCCTCGCACGCCGATTGGAACGCGCCCTCCACCCCCGCAAGGCCGCGCAGCGGCCGCGCAGCGAGCGCAAGCGAAGCGCGCAGTGAGCCGCAGGCGAACGGAGTCAATCGGGCAGGCGAGCGGAGCCGATGCGCTAGCTGTGGAAACCTGGAAACTACCGCTTGGAGAACTGATACCGAGCGCGCGCGCCGCGCTGGCCGTACTTCTGGCGCTCCTTCTCGCGCGCGTCGCGCGTGAGGAACCCGCGCCGCTTGAGCGGCGTGCGCAGCTGCTCGTCGAGCTTCTCGAGCGCACGCGAGATGCCGTGGCGCAGCGCGTCGGCCTGCCCCGCCACGCCGCCGCCGTCGATGCGCGCGAGCACGTCGTAGCGGCCCTCCTGGCCAGTCGCCTCGAAGGGGGCGTGGATGCGCGTGTGCAGGGCCTCGCGCGGGAAGT
>Ga0315278_10004781_pt1 | contig 12246 bp, 24 predicted proteins | sample YL17G06_0_MG_FD_203880 | JGI IMG/M metagenome (GOLD analysis project Ga0315278, IMG submission 203880) | Sediment microbial communities from Yellowstone Lake, YNP, Wyoming, USA - YL17G06_0 | ecosystem: Environmental > Aquatic > Freshwater > Lake > Sediment | place: USA: Wyoming | collected...
GCCGGGACGGTTACGGAAATTCTGGCGTAAGGATCGGGGGCTGGAGGCTGGGGTCTAGGGGCTGGTGGCAGCGTGCCTGTGCCAGTCCCCAGTCCCCAGTCCCCAGAACCCAGCGAGAGACACAGCCATGGCAACAGCATTCGGCGACAAGATCCGCATCCGGCTCAAGGCGTACGACTACCGTGTGCTCGACCAGTCGACGGCCGAGATTGTGGAGACCGCGAAGCGGACGGGCGCCCGTCTGGCGGGTCCGATTCCGCTGCCGACGGAAAAGAACAAGTGGACGGTCAACCGCTCGCCGCACGTGGACAAGAAGTCGCGCGAGCAGTTTGAGATCCGGACGCACAAGCGGCTGATCGACATCTTCGAGCCCACGTCGCAGACGGTCGACGCGCTGATGAAGCTGGACTTGCCGGCTGGCGTGGACGTCGAGATCAAGGCGTTCGGGAAGGATCGTAAGTGACCATGGTCACAGGAATCATCGGCAAGAAAATCGGCATGACGCAGGTCTTCCGTCCCGATGGGACGGTGCAGCCCGTGACGATCGTCAAGGCCGGGCCGTGCGTGGTCGTGCAGGCGAAGACGGTCGAGAAGGACGGCTACCAGTCGGTCCAGCTTGGGCTGGTCGAAGACAAGCCGGCCAAAGTCGTCAAGCCGCTGGCGGGCCACTACAAGAAGGCCAACGTGCCTCCCACGCGGGTGCGGCGCGAGGTGAAGCTGGCCAAGGGCGCCGATCCGCTCAAGGCGGGCGACCAGGTGCTCGTCGCGGCGCTGTTCAAGGACGGTGAACGCGTGGACGTGGTCGGGACCAGCCGCGGGCATGGGTTCCAGGGCGTCGTCAAGCGGCATCACTTCGCCGGCGGCCCCGCGACACACGGGTCGATGTTCCATCGGGCGCCCGGATCGATCGGCGCCTCGTCGTATCCGTCGCGGGTGATCAAGGGCATGCGTGGCGCCGGCCACATGGGCGCCGAGCGGGTGACGACGCTGAATCTCAGGGTCGAGAGGGTAGACGGCGAACAGCATCTGCTCCTGCTGCGCGGCGCCGTGCCTGGCGCGCGCGGATCCTACATCATGGTTCGTAAGGCCGCCGCGGCCAAGCCCGAGCCGAAGCCGCAGGCCGAGAAGCCGAAGAAGGGCAAGAAGTAGCCATGACGCTCGACATAGTGAACGCACAGAACGAGAAGATTGGCTCGCTCGAACTGCGCGACGAATTGTTCGGCGCTCGCGTGAAGGGTGACCTGATCTGGCAGTCGGTCGTGCGCGAGAACGCCAGCAAGCGGCGCGGCACGCACGCGACCAAGACCCGCGCGATGGTCAGCGGGACTGGCAAGAAGCCGTACAAGCAGAAGGGCACGGGCCGGGCGCAAGTCGGCGAGGCCCGCAACCCGCTGTGGCGCCATGGCGGCACGACGTTCGGGCCGCAGCCGCGCAGCTACGAGTACGCGATGCCCCGCAAGCAGGAACGCGGTGCGCTGCGGGAGGCGCTCGCGGCCAAGTTCCAGGCGGGTGAGGTGACCGTGGTGGACCGGTTCGAGGATGTGGTCAAGACGAAGGCGGCGGCCGAGATGCTGGCGCGGTTCGGCGCCAGGGGGCCCGCGCTGGTGGTCGACGTGAAGCCGGCCGAGGCGTTGACCAGGGCCGTGCGGAACATCCCGGGGACGCAGTGCCTGCCGAGCGGGCGGCTGACAGCCCGGGCCGTGATGTTCGCCAGGCGCGTCATCGCGACCAGAGCCGCGGTGGAGCGGCTGCAGGAGGTGCTGGGATCATGAATCTCACGGATGTGATCCGGCGGCCGCTGATCACCGAGAAGACCTCCATCCTGCGCGAGGACGGCAAGACGATTGTCTTCCACGTGGCGGTGGCGGCGACGAAGGTGGAAATCAAGAGCGCCATCGAGCATCTGCTTGGCGCCAAGGTGGCAACCGTACGCACGGCGATCGCGCATGGCAAGGAGAAACGCCAGGGGCGGTTCGTCGGACGGCGGTCCGACTGGAAGAAGGCATATATCCGGCTTCGCGATGGCGAGAAGATGCCGGAGTTCCTGGAAGGCGCGTAGCGCGGGGTGAGTGATGGCTATCCGCAGTTATAAACCGACATCACCGGGGCGGCGATTCCAGACGGTCCAGGACTACGCCGAGATCACGTCGGCGAAGCCCTACAAGCCGCTGACCGAGAACCTCAAGAAGTCGGGCGGTCGCAACAACCACGGCGAGATCACGATGTGGTGGCGTGGTGGCGGACACCGCCGGCTGTATCGGATCATCGACTTCAAGCGCGACAAGATTGGCATTCCGGCCAAGGTTGTCACGGTGGAGTACGACCCGAACCGGTCGTCGCGCATTGCGCTGGTGCAGTACGCCGACGGCGAGAAGCGCTACATCCTCCACCCGGTGGGGCTGAAGGTGGGCGACAGCATCGTGGCTGGCGACACCGTCGACATCCTGCCGGGCAACGTGCTTCCTCTCAAGAACATCCCGCTCGGGACGCAGGTCCACAACGTGGAGCTGCGGCCGGGGAAGGGCGGCCAGCTGGCGCGCAGCGCCGGAGCGGCCGTGCAGGTGGTGGCGAAGGAAGGCGAGTATGCGTCGGTGAAGATGCCGTCGGGCGAACTCCGGCGCATCAACATCGAGTGCCGGGCGACGGTGGGCCAGGTGGGGAACCTGGATCACGAGAACGTGTCGCTCGGCAAGGCCGGCCGGAGCCGTTGGCTCGGCAAGCGGCCGCACGTGCGCGGCGTTGCGATGAACCCGGTGGATCACCCGCTCGGCGGCGGCGAGGGCAAGACCTCGGGCGGCCGGCATCCGGTGTCGCCGTGGGGCATGCCCACCAAGGGCTTTAAGACACGCAACAGCAAGGCGACGGATCAGTTCATCATCCAGCGGCGGCCGAAGTAGGCGCCGGAGCTTCAGGGTAGGTTATGAGCAGATCCTTGAGTAAAGGGCCGTTTGTGGACACCCACCTTCTCGAGAAGGTGGAACTGATGAATCGCGCCGGCGAGAAGAAGGTCACGCGGACCTGGTCGCGCCGGTCGACTGTGCTGCCGGAGATGCTCGGGCACACGCTGGCGGTGCACAACGGCAAGAAGTTCATCCCGGTGTACGTCACCGAGAACATGGTCGGGCACAAGCTCGGCGAGTTTTCGCCGACCAGAAGCTTCAAAGGCCACACCACCAAGTCGGAGAAGGCCGCGCAAGTGGCGGCGGCTGCGCCGGTGGCCGCTCCGAAGGCGGGGAGCTAGCGATGATTGCAGCGCAGGCAACGGCGAAATACGTTCGCACATCCGCGCAGAAGGCGGGGCTGGTGCTTGAGCTGATCCGGGGGCACGAGGTCAATCGGGCGCTGGCCACCCTCCGGTTCTCGACCAAGCGGATCGCGCGGGACATCGAGAAAGTGCTGCGGTCGGCGATTGCCAACGCGCAGCAGAAGCCGGGATTTGGCGGCGAGGTCGAGCGGCTGTTCGTCTCGGCGTGTTATGCCGGCCAGGGGCCGTCGCAGAAGCGGGTTCGCCCGGCCCCGATGGGCCGCGCATTCCGCGTCGTCAAGCGCACCGCGCACCTGACAGTCAGGGTGTCGGAGCGTCCGGAGACTGCGGGCGCCGTGAAGGCTGGCGCGCCAGCCAGGACCCGGAAGGCAACCAAGGCGGCTCAGGACGAGACCGCCGCGCAGGAGTAGGAGCGAGACGTGGGTCAGAAGGTTCACCCATACGGGTTCCGGCTGGGCTTCAACAAGACCTGGCGCTCGCGCTGGTACGCGGATCGCGACTACGCGAAGCTGCTGCACGAGGATCTCGCGCTGCGCTCGTCGTTGAAGGCGCGGTTCCAGCATGCGGGAGTCTCGAAAATCGAGATCGAGCGCGCGGCCAACAAGCTGAAGATCGACATCCACACCTCGCGGCCCGGCATCATCATCGGCCGCAAGGGGACGGAAGTGGACAAGCTGAAGCAGGAGATCCAGAAGCGGACGAGCCGCGAGGTCTTCATCAACATCCAGGAGATCCAGAAGCCCGAGCTCGACGCGCAGCTGATTTCCGAATCGGTGGCGATGCAACTCGAGAAGCGCGTGGCGTTCCGGCGGGCGATGCGCAAGGCGGTCGAGTCGGCTCTTCGGTTTGGCGCGCGCGGGATCAAGGTGCGCGTGTCGGGCCGGCTGAACGGCGCCGAGATTGCGCGGTCCGAGTGGTATCTGCACGGCCAGCTGCCGCTGCAGACGCTCCGGGCCGACATTGACTACGGCCAGGCGGAAGCGGGCACCACCTACGGCAAGATCGGCGTCAAGGTGTGGCTGTACAAGGGTGAGCGTCTCGTGCCGCGGACGGGTCGCGAAGAAGAGTACCGGACGCCGCGGCGCGCGCCGCGCGCATCGGCGTAAGGCGAGGTGGCATAAGCCATGTTGATGCCGAAGAAAGTCAAGTACCGGAAACAGCAGCGCGGCCGCCGGTGCGGCAAGGCCTGGCGCGGGTCGGACGTCTCGTTTGGCGAGTACGGGCTCAAGGCGATGGAAGCATGCTGGATGACGGCGCGGCAGATCGAGGCGGCCCGTATCGCGATGACCCGTTTCATCAAGCGCGGCGGCAAGATCTGGGTGCGGGTCTTCCCCGACAAGCCGGTGACCAAGAAGCCGGCGGAAACGCGCATGGGCAAGGGCAAGGGCGCGCCTGAGTTCTGGGTGGCGGTGGTGCGGCCGGGCAAGATCCTGTTCGAGATGGAGGGCGTGACCGAGCTCGAGGCGCGCCAGGCGATGGACCGGGCGGCGGCGAAACTGCCCATCCCGACCCGCTTTGCGACGCGGTTCGCCGGGGAGAAGGTGTGAGATGAAGGTGCAGGAGATCCGCGCGCTCAACGTCGGCGATCTGCAGGGCAAGGTGAAGGATCTGCAGGATCAGATTTTCCGGCAGCGCATCCAGAAGGCCATGGGACAGCTGGACACGCCGCACAAGGTGCGCACGCTCCGGCGCGAACTGGCGCGTGTCGAGACGATCCTCAGGGAAAAACGGTAGGAACCTATGGCGGCAAAGATTGAAATCACGGCAAAGGTCGTCAGCGACAAGATGGCGAAGAGCCGCGTGGTGGCCATCGAGCGCCAGGTGCGGCACGGGATGTACGGGAAGGCCCAGAAGCTGACCACGACGTTCATGGCGCACGACGAGAAGAACGAGACGCACACAGGCGACGTGGTCGCGATGGTCGAGAGCCGCCCGCTGTCGCGCCGCAAGCGCTGGGTGATTACCCGCGTCGTGCAGCGGGTGAGCGGCGCGTCCGCCGAGTAGGAGGAGCGAACCATGATTCAGATGCGGTCGATCCTCGACGTCGCCGACAACTCCGGCGCCCGCAAGATCTCGGTGATCAACCCGATTGGCGGCTCGGTGGGGCGCTACGCGCGGCTCGGCGACATCGTGACGGCGTCGGTCAAGGAAGCCACGCCGGATTCCACCGTCAAGAAGGGCCAGGTCGTGAAGGCCGTCATCGTCCGGACCCGGAAGGAGCAGCGCCGCAAGGACGGCAGCTACATCCGATTCGACCGGAACGCGGCGGTGCTGATCAACGATGAGGGCGAACCAATCGGCACGCGCGTGTTCGGGCCCGTGGCGCGCGAGCTGCGCCAGAAGCGGTTCATGAAGATCATTTCGCTCGCGCCAGAGGTGATTTAGCGTCATGTCACGGCTGCTTACACCCATCCGTCGAAACGACACCGTCATCGTGACGGCCGGGAAGGATCGCGGCAAGCGCGGGCGCGTGCTGAAGGTCCTGCTGGAGAAGAACCGCCTCGTCATCGAAGGCGTGAACTTCATCAGCCGCCATACCCGGCCGAACCCGAGCAAGAACATCAAGGGCGGCATCATGAAGCGTGAGGCGCCCCTGCACGCGTCCAACGTGCAGATCATCTGCCCCGAGTGCAGCGCGCGCACGCGGATCGGCCGCCGGACGCTCGGAGACGGGCGCAAGGTCCGGATCTGCCGCAAGTGCGAGGGAGTGGTCGACAAATGAACCGGTTGAAGGAGAAGTACCTCCGGGAGGTCGTGCCGGCCCTGATGAAGGAGTTCGGCTACACCAATGTGATGGCCGTCCCCAAGATCACCAAGGTCGTGGTCAACATGGGGCTCGGAGAAGCCACGCAGAACGCCAAGATCGTGGACGTCGCCCAGGACGAACTCGGTCGCATCGTGGGCCAGAAGCCCGTGGTGACGCGGGCGCGCAAGTCCATCGCGCAGTTCAAGGTGCGCGAGGGCATGCCGATCGGCGCGATGGTCACGCTGCGCGGCGTGCGGATGTTCGAGTTCCTGGATCGCCTCATCGCCATTGCGCTGCCCCGCGTGCGCGACTTCAAGGGCATCTCGCCCAAGGGGTTCGACGGCCGCGGCAACTACACGCTGGGGCTGCGCGACCAGTTGATCTTCCAGGAGATCGACTACATGCGCGTCGACAAGGCGCGCGGCATGAACGTGTCGGTCTGCACGACGGCGCGGACCGACCAGGAGGCCCGGCGGCTGCTGCAGCTGGTCGGCCTGCCGTTCCGGACGAGCTAGACACTATGGCTACTACCGCGAAGATCGCCAGGGAAGCAACCACGCTCAAGTACAAGGTCCGCCACCGTAACCGGTGCCGGTTGTGCGGGCGCCCCCGCGCGTATTTGCGCAAATTCGCGCTCTGCCGTCTCTGTTTCCGGGAGCTGGCGCTCCGGGGCGAGGTGGCCGGAGTCATCAAGAGCAGCTGGTAAGCACGACCACAGAGTTGAGAAGCCATGACCGATCCGATTGCTGACATGCTCACGCGCCTCCGCAACGCCGTACAGGCGAAGCACGCGCGTGTCGACGTACCGGCCAACACGCTGAAAGCCGAGATCGCGCGGATCCTTCAGGACGAGGGGTACGTCGCCGGCTTCAAGATGGTCGACGAACCCTCCGACACGGTGCGCAAGGTGCCGATGCGGCACCTGCGTATCTTCCTGAAATACGGACCTCGCGGCGAGGGCGTGATCAGCGGGATCCGGCGCATCAGCCGCCCTGGTCGCCGGGTGTATTACAGCCACGACAAGGTGCCGCCCGTGCTGGGTGGCCTCGGCATCAGCATCCTGACGACGTCGCGTGGCGTCATGACGGGACGCGAGGCCGTCAAGAGCGGCATCGGTGGCGAAGTGCTGTGCAACGTCTGGTAGCGAAGGCGTAGGTAGACGTCCATGTCTCGTATTGGCAAGAAACCGATTGCAATTCCCAACGGCGTGACCGTCAAGGTCGGCGCCGGGGCGGTCGACGTGCAGGGGCCGAAGGGCAAACTGCACCAGCCGTTTCCCAGGGGCATCAACTTCGAACTCGTGGGCGCCGAGCTGCGCGCGACGACGGAGGGCGATGCGCGCGGGCTCGGCAAGTTCCACGGTCTGGCCCGGAGCCTGGTGGCGAACGCCGTCGAGGGCGTCCTCAACGGCTTCAAGAAGGAACTGGACATCGTCGGCGTCGGCTACCGGGCCGAGCTGAAGGGGCGCCAGATCAGCTTCGCGCTCGGGTATTCGCACCCGATCGTGTTCGACATCCCGGCCGGGATCGAGGTGACCATCGACAAGCAGACACACCTGACGGTGACGGGTGTCGACCGTCAGATGGTCGGCCAGGTGGCCGCTGACATCCACCGGATGCGCAAGCCGGATCCCTACAAGCAGAAGGGCGTGCGTTATACGGGTGAGGTGTTGAAGAAGAAGGTCGGCAAGACCGGCGCGTAGAGGTCGACTGAGTATGAAGATCAAGACGAAGGTAGATCGTCGCCGGCGCATCAAGCTGCGCATCCGGAAGCGCGTCCACGGGACGGGCGGACGCCCGCGCCTCAGCGTCTTCCGGAGTGTCGAGCACATGTACGCGCAGGCGATCGACGACATGACCGGGCAGACGCTGGCGTCGGCCGCGACGACCGAGCCGGCCCTCAAGGCCGTGCTGGCCGGCGGGTCCAAGGGCGGCAGGCTGAAGGGGGCCAAGGCCATCGGCAAGGCGATCGCCGAGCGGCTGCAGGCCAAAGGGATCAAGCAGGTGGTGTTCGACCGCGGCGGATTCCTGTACCACGGACGCGTCAAGGCCGTGGCCGATGCCGCGCGCGAAGCAGGGTTGGAGTTCTAGATGTTCAGAACACGAGAAAAGATCGACCCGTCCCAGCTGGAGCTGAAAGACACGGTTGTCGCCATCAATCGCGTGACGAAGGTCGTCAAGGGCGGCAAGAACCTGAGCTTCAGCGCGCTGATCGTCGTTGGCGACGGACATGGTGTGGTGGGCTTTGGCGTCGGCAAGGCGCGCGAAGTGCCGTCGGCGATCAAGAAGGGCATCGAGGCCGCCAAGAAGGGGCTCATCCGGGTGCCGCTGGTGGGGACGACGGTGCCGCATATCGTCACCGGCAAGTACGGGGCGGGCAGCGTGCTGCTCAAGCCGGCACCCGAAGGCACGGGCATCATCGCCGGCGGCGCGGTTCGCGCCGTGGTGGAGTCGGCGGGCATCCAGAACGTGGTGACCAAGTCGCTCGGCAGCGCGAACCCGCACAACGTGGTGCGCGCGACGTTTGTCGGGCTGATGACGCTGAAGGACCCCTCGACGGTGGCCCGGATGCGCGGACGCACTGTGGCGGAGCTGTAGAAGACCTCGGCCTGACACCCCTCGACACGGGTGCCTGCCGGCGCCCGGCTCGGGACAGGCCGGCCGAAGCGAGACGAGGCAGCGACATGAGCGGTGATCGCGGCGCGAAGAAGACACTGAAAGTGACATTGGTGAAGAGCACCATCGGCTTCAATCAGAAGCAGGCGCTGGTGGTCCGCAGCCTGGGGCTGCGGCGCATCCGCCACACGATTGACGTGCTGGACACACCCGAGGTGCGCGGGATGATTCACAAGGTCCGGCACCTCGTCACGGTTGAGTAGCGGACCAGTCGAGCAGCGGACCAGAGGTCGGACGTTATGGATCTCAGCAATCTGAAACCGCCAAAGGGCGCGACCCGGAAGCGGAAGCGCGTGGGTCGCGGCCCGGGGTCGGGTCAAGGCAAGACGGCGGGGCGCGGCAACAAGGGTGCCCAGTCGCGGTCGGGCTATCACAAGAAGCGGGGGTTCGAAGGCGGCCAGATGCCCCTGCACCGCCGTGTGCCGAAGCGGGGCTTTCACAACCTGTTCCGGGTCGAGTACGCGGTGGTGAACCTGGACGACCTGGCCGCGCGGTTCGCCGCCGGATCGGTGGTGACGCCCGAGGCGTTGCGCAAGATGCGCCTGGTGACCAGAAAGCTGCCGATCAAGGTGCTGGGGCGCGGCGACATCAGCATCATGTTGACGGTGAAGGCGCACAAGTTCAGCGGCAAGGCAGCCGAGAAGATCGCTGCCGCCGGCGGGTCCATCGAAACGCTCTAGTCCTTCGGGATCGACGATCGAGACCGTATGGTTGAAAGCATCAGGAACATCTGGAACGTCCCGGACCTGCGCAAGCGGGTGCTGTTCACGCTGGCGCTGCTCGGCGTGTACCGCATCGGAAACCACATCCCGACGCCGGGTGTGAACACCGCCGCGCTGGCGGCGCTGGCCGAACAGACCAAGAACACGATGTTCGGCATGTACGACATGTTCTCGGGCGGCAGCCTGTCGAAGGTGACGATTTTCGCGCTGGGCATCATGCCCTATATCAGCGCGTCCATCATCCTCCAGCTGCTGACGGTGGTCTGGCCCTACCTCGAACGGTTGTCGAAGGAAGGCGACCTGGGCCGGCGCAAGATCACGCAGTACACGCGCTACGGCACGATTCTGCTGAGCGTGATCCAGGCGTGGGGCATCGCGATCTACCTGGAACACCAGACCCAGATCGTCGGCGGGATGCAGCTGGTCTACGCGCCGGGGCTGCGCTTCCAGCTGCTGACGGTGCTCACGTTGACGGCGGGCACGACGCTCATCATGTGGCTCGGCGAGCAGATCACCGAGCGCGGGATCGGCAACGGCATGTCGCTCATCATCTTCGCGGGCATCGTGGCGCAGTTGCCGCGGGCCGTGATTGCGACATTGAGCCAGCTGAGCACCAACCAGATTGGCCCGTTCCAGATCCTGTTCCTGATCGTGCTGGCGACGGTCGTGGTGGCCGCCATCATCTTCATGGAGCGAGGAAACCGGCGCATTACCGTCCAGTACGCCAAACGCGTGGTCGGGCGCCGGATGTACGGGGGATCCAGCACGCACATCCCCCTCAAAGTTAATACGGGCGGCGTCATCCCGGTCATCTTCGCTTCGTCTATTCTCTCGTTCCCGACGATGTTTGTGGGCGTGTTCCCGCAGGGAAGCTGGGGCCAGACGGTGCTCCACCAGATCAGCTACGGGATGCCGCTGTACAACCTGTTGTACGTGGTCAGCATCGTGTTTTTCGCGTACTTCTACACGGCCATCATCTTCAATCCGGATGACGTGGCTGAGAACATGCGGAAGTACGGCGGGTTCGTCCCGGGGATTCGGCCGGGCAAGCGGACCGCGGAGCACATCGATACGATCCTGACGCGCATCACGCTGGCCGGGGCCATCTATCTGGCGCTGATCGCGATCCTGCCGGAATTCCTGCTGGTGGGATTCAAGGTCGAGCCGATTCCGTTTATCGGCCCGTGGCTCGATACGTACCTGCCCCGGTTCATCACCGAAGGGCTGAACGTGCAGTTCTACTTCGGGGGCACGTCAACGCTCATCGTGGTTGGCGTGGCGATGGATACCGTGCAGCAGGTTGAGTCCCAGTTGATCATGCGCCACTACGACGGCTTCATGAAGAAGACGCGGATGCGCGGGCGTCGGGGGTAGATGAGGCTGGTGGCGCAGGTGAGGATGGGGCTCGAGGCATCGAGCGGGGCTGGCCGATGATTGTGTGCAAGTCGGCTGCGGAGTTGGCGCGGATGCGGGCGGCCAACGTGCTGGTGGCCGATGTGCTGGCCGAGTTGCGGGAGATGGTCCGGCCGGGTGTGACGACAGCCGAGTTGGACGAGTTCGCGGAACGGCGCGTGCGCGGAGCCGGCGCCGTGCCGGCGTTCAAGGGGTATCACGGGTTTCCCGCGACGCTCTGCACGTCGGTCAACGAGGAAGTGATTCACGGGATTCCCTCGGCGCGGGCGCTCACCGAGGGCGACATCGTGTCGATCGACATCGGCGTCCTGCTGGATGGCTTCTACGGGGATGCGGCGATTACGGTGCCGTTGGCGCCGATCGGCAGCCGGGTGGCCGAGTTGCTGAGAGTGACGGAAGAGTCGCTCTACCGCGGGATCGAGCAGGCCAGGGTGGGTGCGCGGGTGTCGGACATCGGCCACGCGGTCCAGCAGCACGTCGAGGCCCACGGCTTCTCGGTGGTTCGCGAGTTCGTCGGCCATGGCGTCGGGACGGCGCTGCACGAGGAACCCCAGGTGCCCAACTACGGGCCTGCGGGACGCGGACCGAGGCTGGCCGAGGGGATGACGCTGGCCATCGAACCGATGGTCGCGATGGGACGGGCGGCTGTGAAGGTGCTTCGGGACGGCTGGACGGCGGTGACCAAGGACCGCAGCCTGGCGGCCCACTTCGAGCACACCGTGGCCATCACGGCAGGCGGGCCGGTCATCATGACCGTCCCGAATGGCGCGGCCCGGCAGGCAAGTCGAGGCGACGCCACGTAACTGTCAGGTTGGAGTGTGGAGCCGAACTGGTGCCGAAAGACGACACGATTGAAGTCACGGGTATTGTGCTCGAGTCGCTCCCGAACGCGATGTTCCGGGTGGAACTGGAGAACAAGCACCCGGTGCTTGCCCACGTGTCGGGCCGGATGCGCAAGCATTTCATCCGCATCCTGACGGGCGATCGGGTGCTGATCGAGCTGTCGCCATACGATTTGAGCCGGGGCCGCATTACGTATCGGTACAAGTAAGGCCCCGGAAGAGCATCGGCGCCCAAGGCGGCGCAGTTATTCCCTTCCGGGTCCTGAAAGCGACGCCGGAAGCGGACGGCCTGCCGGGCAGGCGAGAGAGACCGGGCGGGGCCCGGAAGCGAAGGACCAGGGCTATGAAGGTCAGAGCGTCGGTCAAACGAATGTGCGACAAGTGCAAGATCGTCCGTCGCCGCGGGGTGGTGAGGGTGATCTGCACGAACCAGAAGCACAAGCAGAGGCAGGGGTAACGTCATGGCACGTATCGCGGGTGTGGACCTGCCGCGGACCAAGCGGGTAGAGATCGGGCTGACCTACATTTTCGGCATCGGCCACACGCGGGCCGCCGGGATCTGCAAGGACGCCGGGGTGAGCCC
>Ga0315278_10004783_pt1 | contig 12244 bp, 15 predicted proteins | sample YL17G06_0_MG_FD_203880 | JGI IMG/M metagenome (GOLD analysis project Ga0315278, IMG submission 203880) | Sediment microbial communities from Yellowstone Lake, YNP, Wyoming, USA - YL17G06_0 | ecosystem: Environmental > Aquatic > Freshwater > Lake > Sediment | place: USA: Wyoming | collected...
CGTCCCTGCTTCACTTCGTTTAGTTGGGCAAAGCAGGTCTTTTCTGATCCAGAATCAGAAATAAATAAAACACTTATAAATTAACACATTGATTATTAAATCTATTGTATAAAGACAAAATTGTTACAATTCCATTATTTAATACCTGTTATCTCCAAAGCCGGGCAAGAAACCTGGAAAGATTATTTGAACAATCCTTCATTTATCTCCCATTTTATCCAAATCCAGACTCGCCAGATAGTGTTCTGTGACCTGAGAGGTAGAATGGCCCATCATTTCTGCCACTGGTTTTTCAGAGAAGTTGCATTCCTGACTCAAAAATATTAAATTTGTAAAAAAAGATAATGCCAAAGATCTTTGAATACTTAGGGATTTTGATATTCTTCTATTCCAATGAGCATGAGCCAATTCATGTTCATGGAAAATATGATGGACTTGAAAGTAAGGCAGAGTTTTATATAGTCGATGGCAAGATTGTTGAGATTAAGATAAAGTCGATAAAAGACAGGAAACCCTTAAGTGGAAGTAAACTCAAAGATTTTAAAGTTTTCCTGGAAGAGTATGCAGATAAAGTAGTTCAAAAATGGATTGATTACTTTGTTTACCATAAGGATATTGAGTTTGAAAAAATTAATACTCGGATCAAGTGAAAATAACAGAAGAATATATTGACTATAACGTTGATTCTATTGAGATTAAGTCTGAGCGATATATTGGGGATTTTGCAATAAGAATATACTTTAGTGATGGAGTTAAAAAGCTTGTTGACTTTAGACCATTTTTAGAATCATCATTACATCCATCAATCCGCAAGTATTTAGATGAATCCAGGTTTAAGGAGTATCAAATTATTGATGGAAATCTTAATTGGAATGATTATGATATGATTTTTCCAATTGAAGACCTTTACCAGGGAAGAATATAAAGTTTTACTCCCCCCGCAAAAACCAGATGTCCTGACCCCATTTGGCCGGTCAGATTACACTTAACTTCGACTATAAATGGGCAATTTGCTCAGGCCAATTATGGTCAGATTCATTGGCTTTTCCATCATGCTTGTATAAACTGAATTCAGAGCTGTGGAAAAGGTTAATAGACAAACTGCCGTTGTAGCCAATGGTAAGAAAATAATATCAAATGTTAAAGATTTCTGTTCTTTTGTCTTGATACAGAATGAACCAAATAATCAAGGCTGAATAATGCCCTTTTAAAGAAATTTAGTGCGGGGGGTGATTTAAGAACAACGATTAACGTCTTTTGTTAATAATTTTTCTATTCAGTAAACATTGGAGTCTGATAACAAATAGGAATAATGTCTATATTTAAAAACAAAATATTCTAAAGACCCTTTAGATGGGAAAAAATAATTAAAAGATTATGATAATATGATTAAAGGAATGTATAAAACAAAAGGTTATTTTGGATTAATTAAAAAAATAACTAGACTGTGATTATCCTTATGAAATAGTATTGATTTTTAAATGAATAAAAAATGGCGCAACAATATTTAGATCATTCAAAAGCAATTTTAACTTCTAATCGTTCAAATTTTAAAGGAGGAAGCAAAGAATCCGGGATTATCTCGTTATTTGGGTATCAAAACGAATATGATCTTAGAGAAGGGTATCCGTTATTAACTACTAAAAAGATGGCTACAAGATCTATGTTTCATGAGACAATATGGTTCTTAAGAGGGGATACAAATATTAAATATCTTGAAGACAATAACAGCCCTATTTGGAGACCTGATGCTTTTCAAGGCAATCTTCCTGGGATGCAAAAAGAAGGAATTATTCCTGAAGGTATTGTAAAGTATTCTCCTGATTGGGACAAAGCTTTGGAAGAATATGGTCAGAGAATAAAAGAAGATCCTGAGTTTGCAGAAAGATGGGGCGATGCTGGACCAATTTATGGGAAACAATGGAGAAGATGGGAATATTTTGATCATGACAAAGGGAAGTTTGTTGAAATAGATCAACTAGAAAAATTGATAAATGGTCTAAGAAAGAAACCAACTGGGAAAAAACATATTGTTGATTCATGGAATCCTGGAGACACTCCAAAAATGTCTTTACCTCCATGTCATGTTTTATATCAAGCAACTGCTAATGAAGAAGGCGAGTTAGAATTGCAACTTTACCAGAGAAGTTGTGATCAATTTCTAGGTGTTCCTTTTAATATAGCTAGTTATGCTGCTCTTACCCAGGTAATTGCTCAAGAAGCAGAGATGGTTCCAAAAACATTTATCCATACTTTTGGAGATTCACATTTTTATGCTGGTATTGGGAAGAGAACTCAATGGCACAAAGATAATTTCAAGGAACTACAAAAAAGAATAAGAAATGTTTCTGCAAAAGAAGAATATTTAGAAGTTGTTGATTGGATTAATAAAAATGCTCCTAGTGACGGCAATGAAGAAAAATACGATCATGTAACTGCAATTCTTGAACAAATGTCAAGAGAACCCAAACCTTTACCTAAATTACACATTACAAAAACCCTCTTTGATCAACTAACTATTGATGATTTTGTTGTAGAAGATTATAATCCTCATCCTCCAATCAGAAGGAGTATGGCTGTTTAACCAACAACCTTAAAATAAAATTTCTGTCAAAAAAAGGGCAAAGGCATTAACAAATTGTGAGTTTAATGCATTTGTTGAAATAGGTTTGTTTTTATTTGGTCTTTACTCTAATCGGTGTATGCCTTGTATAATGATGGACAAATTGAATCTGGCTTTCCTGGAAAAATTATATTTGAAATCTGCAATTCAGGGAACTTCCCTGTTAAATTATTACCTCACATTAAGGTTGCTCAATTATTTCTATTTAAACCATCTTCAAAAGAGCGATATATGATGGAAAATATAATAATCAGGATGTACCAACTTTTTATAAACAATGAATTATATGGAGGAGTTAGTATTTGCTTTTCCAACAGACGAGTTTTGGAAATTAATGACCTATAAAAAAAAAGGTTTAATAAAGGAAAATAGTGAAGTATTAAAAAGGATTGTTCAAAATGGTCTGTTTCTTAGAAGAAGTGAATTAGAAGAAGGCCCTTCTTTTAAACAAATTATTCCGTATGCAATTATCTCTAATAAAGAATCATTTTATTTATTCAAGAGGACATCTAAGCAGACAGAAAAAAGATTACACAATAAATTCTCTTTAGGAGTAGGAGGTCATATGAACCCTAACGACTCTATGGAATCGAAAGAACAATATTTAATTGATGAATTAAAGAGAGAATTATATGAAGAAGTCTAATTACTAAATGGAAGTTTGATAGAGGATATTGAATTTATTGGCTTTATAAATGATGATACAATTTCGGTTGGCAGCGTTCATATTGGACTTTTGTATAACATCCATGTATCAAATAAAGAGGTATATATAAATGAAACGGATAAAATGACGGCAGATTGGATAGATAAATCCAATTTAGTTGAATTTTATGCAGGAATGGAAAGTATACCCATATTTACTCAGAGGTCTAAAAATCACCCGGGTGAATCAGGTATGGGCAATGGATATCACCTATGTTCCCATTGGCAAGGGCTATATGTATCTGGTGGCAGTAATAGACCTTTTTAGCCGTTTTATTGTAGGATGGTCTCTTTCTAACACAATGACATCAACCTGGTGCAAAGAATGCGTAGAAGCAGCTATAGCGAACCATGGGAAACCGGAAATACTGAATACGGATCAGGGAAGCCAGTTTACAAGTCCATTCTTTGCAGATTTTATAACTGGACGGGATATTAATTTTAGCATGGATGGAAAAGGAAGAGCAATAGATAATATCTTTAGCGAAAGATTCTGGCGGAGTATTAAGTATGAAAAAATTTATGTTGAACCATCTGATGATGGGTTGGAACTATTTGGGAAAATAAAAGGCTATATGGAATTTTACAATAACAGAAGACCGCACCAATCGTTGGGTTATAAAAAGCCTGAACAGGTATTTTCCCATGCCGCTTAGATTTCTTTTCCCGCCAATTGGCGGGAAAAGAAATCTAACTTAACTTTGTAAGTAAGTTGTCTAAGGAAGGGGAGTATTAAATAAACAGAAATTGTCCGTTCCTAATTTACCGAAAATTGTAGATTATTTACCGATTACAGGGTATGCTTACAGTACTAATTTTCATAATAATAGAATGTTGTTTGGGAGAATATAAGAGTGGTGTTAACTACAACCAACTTATGAGTAATTCTTAATATATATCATAGTAAAATCCCTCAAAAACCTGGCAAGAAACCTGGCAACAAAACAAAAATCACCTGCTTATAAAGGAGTGAGGGGTGAGTAATGAGGTGTGAGGTTTTGCTCCCCATTCCTCATTCCTCATCCCTAATCTTCCCTACCTTCCGGTCCAAAATAAAAAAAACGGCTAAATTAGCCGGTTGGGTGGTTGTCCCGTCAGGTCTCGAACCCGGACGACCGTTAAGAAATTGCCCTGTGGGCAATTTTAGGGAGGAGCGTGACTGCCGGGGTGGCCTTCTGATCCAGAATCATAAATAAATATAATAGTATTAACTTAACACATTGAATATCAATGGGGAGTTATAAGGACAAAATCATTACATTTCCATTATTTAATACCTGTTATCCCAAAAACCTGGCAAGAAACCTAGCAAGTTCTCAAAAGTAGATTTCGATCAATTTCTTAAAGGTTGTTTCGGAAAAATTAAAAAATGATGTTAGGCGATCAGAAGAGTAGCCACGCATTTTATTGTTTATATGTCTTTCTCCAGCTTCGCAGAAACTACCTTAATCTAATTTTGGGGTTAATTTTTTCAACTCCAAAATAATATTTCCATTTTTAAAATCTTCCAGAATTTTATCTCCGATAATGCGTGCCTGCTTATTGTAATTAGTATCATTCAATACTTTTCTCACAGCATTCGCAATTTTTTCAGGATCCGATTTAGCTGTCAGCTTGATACCCGCTTTGTGGTACACTACTTTTGCAGCGTTGTCTCCCTGATCTCTGCCCATTGGCAAACACACCATTGGAATTCCATTGGCAAGTGCACGCATTACAGTGCCGTGCCCTGCATGTGTAATAACACAATCGACATGAGGAAATATATCAGCATGAGAAGCTCCTGCAATTACTTTAACATTTTCCGGAGCAATAAATATTTCGTTTTCCATTGCAAGACCTAAGGTAACCAGGCCACGTACATCCAGTTTACCCAATGCTTCTATACAATTTGTTATCACTTGCTTTTGGTTTTGAAATGTGCTGGACAGTCCAACAAGTACCAATGACCTTTTATCATTTGATGGCCATGGGTTTTGCCATGAACTAACCCAGTCGGGGTCGTCCAAAACCGGACCAACATATTTTACATTTGCTGGTAGCGGTTCTATTGGAAAATCAAATGCCATGCTGGTCATAATCAATCGTAAATCTGCATTTCTGAAAATGTCGGTTACATTTTTAAATTTCGGAAGGTTTAATGATTTGCGAATTATATTAAGCCTGGTAAGATATTTATTAAATACCATTTCAAATACTTTTCCAAGTAGCCGATCACGCATTTTACCCAAAAAACCTTGTCCTGGAACGAGTCCCAAGCCTCCGGGAGGACGATTATACGCTGGTAGATATTCGGGCATATGAAATATACATACACTTGGTATCTTCATGGCTTCACCAGCTATTAATGCTGCTGGCAGAACCATGTCTGCTATTAAAACATCTATGTTATTTGCTCTAATATTTGCTATTGTTTCTTTCACTACAACTTCCATCGGGCCAAAAATAACATTGTCAAAACTGTTGTTTTTATTTTTCCAATCTTCAAATATGTCCTTTTTGCGATCAGTTTTTACAAAGTATTCTGTAAAAGGGAAAAAAATTGAACCTGCATTTTCTACTAATTCTTTCATCCAGGGTTCTCCAAGAATACTTACAGTGTGATTATCATTTACAAGTTGCCTTATAAGATTAAATACAGGAGGCAAATTTCCTCCTCCGTCGATTGTTACAATTAGATATTTCATATTCATAAATTTTTAGTTTCTATTATTCCTCTAACTGTTTTTATAAATATTTTCTCTGTTTCCTCCTTTGAATATCCTAAATCAATTCGCAACAGTTTCCATTTATATATATCTGTTGCTGCGTAAAAAGTGCCCAACATTATCTGGTATTCTTTATCATTTGATTCGGGAAGGTATTGAGCAAAAATCCGCTGGCACCATTCTTTATGCAGTTCTCTCCCCTTTTTTAGGATTTTTGCAGCGACAGGCAAATCATTTTCAACCGCCAAAGTCCGAATAACTGCTTGTCCTGCGTATTCATATTCCTTCATTAGTATTGAAATTGCCTGGTTAATGTTTCCAGCTTGCGATTCTTTTCTAACATCCTGTATTCCCGCCGTATCAGTTCTTATGGCAGCTTCAAACAGCCCTTCCTTCGATCCGAATTTTCTAAGAATTGTCATTACAGTTACCCCGGCGTTCTGAGCTACCATATGTAATGTAATCTCGTGAATAGAATATTTCATCCATAGTTCACCCACAACTCTAATGATTTCCTCTGAAGTCGTTTCAGCTGCTTTCGCCCTGACACCCATCTCGTATTTTCTAGTCGTTTTTAATTTCATTTCAAAATTTCAGACATTATTATTAATTAATGTTTATATCATTAACATGAATATTGAATTATTGTTCATCAGCTTAATAAAATTTAATATTGGTATTGTTTTTCGGAGTCACTTTGCTTTATAAAGGGTTATTGAAAGGTATGAGAAGTGATTCACCGCAATTTACAAAGCCGATGAATGATGCATTTAAAATGAGTGCAAATCATTATGGAGAAGTTCTGCTTCAGAGATCTTTGATGACACAACGCTGGGAGAAATTTTTCGAAGAATATGACTTTCTGATTTGTCCGGTTGCCTACGGGCCTGCGTACAAAAGATGCAAAACGGGAAGTAAACTTTCTTATGACGGCAAGGAAATGATATATGTGAATAAAATACCTGACGATAAAATAACAAAAGTATCAACAACAATCACATTTTCCTGTTACCTGAATAGGTGGACATTTCACACTCCCGTATGAACAAAACACGCAACAATCGCCCTTTTTAGGTTTGAGAATCTTACTGCAATTGGGACACTCATAGAAGACCAGACAAGAATCTGTTGGCATTGTTTCCTCTTTGCGGAAACCACACTCAGGGCAGGTTATTATCGAGTCTAATTCAATTTTTTTATTCATCCTGAATGTTTTTAAATTCACAATTATCTGTCTTAAAGTTATTATAATAAACTTAACCGGGGGTATTGGATTCGGGGAGTATTTTACCACAATTGGATAGAAAGCACGAACAAATTGATAATCAGATTTGTTTTTATAAATAGTTAAATCTAGTATGTGCTTAATTCAGGATTGAAAAAAATCTAATTTGTTGCGCTTATTGAGATGTTAGCAGAAATTTTAAAAATCTTCCACATATGAATATACTCGAAGATTACAAACGAACAAGACAAAAACTTTTTGATGCTGCGGGCATTCAACCCCAATCAAAAGTTGTTTCAACAAACGGAGCGATAAAAAATGTTCATTATCTCGAAGCCGGCTCAGGCAAGCCGCTAATTATCATACACGGTGGTGGTGGACATGCAAGCCATTGGATTAATATTATGAAACCACTGGCAGAGCATTTTCATTTATATGTGCTTGACCGTCCAGGATGTGGATTGAGCGACACAATAAATTATCATGGACTTGATTATATGAAAAGTGCTGCTGAGTTTGTCCGTTCATTTATGGATGTTGTTGGATTGAAACAGGTATTAGTTATGGGAAATTCGATGGGCGGATATTTCAGTATTTGTTTTGCATTACAATACCCTGAGCGTGTCGAAAAACTTTTGCTCATTGGAGCACCTGCAGGAATGAATCTATATATTCCGTTTATGCTTCGGCTTCTGAGTATTAGAGGGTTGAACAGTTTTATGATGAATATGAAAAAACCAAGTATAAAGAACACGTTTAATGTATTTCAGATGATTAATGTTGCTGATGCTTCGAAACTTTCTGTCGATTATCTTCAGCATGATGTTCACAGCCAGTTGATACCCGGAACAAGAAAATCATTTCTATCGTTGTTGGAGAGTGTTCTTACTTTAGGTGGATTCAAAAAAGATTTATATATCGGAGATAAGTTGATTCAACTGAAAATGCCTGTCAGGTTCTTATGGGGCGATAAAGATGTTTTTGAAACTCCGGAAAGCGGTTTGAAAAAGGCATCAATAATTAGTGATTATAAATTTGAAGTCGTTGAAAATGCTGCTCACATGCCTTGGTTTGACCAACAGGAAAAATGCAGCGAACTAATAATTAAGTTACTTCAGGAATGAAAATTCTGCTAACATCAGACTAAATGGAATTAAGTTTTACGATAAAGAAATCTGAATATTGACTACAAATCTTGCTCCGGGAGAACAACGAACCTCTAACAGCGGGATTATGCAATGGGTTTTGACTTGACAGTGAGACTTAACATACCGTTTCTTTCTATAGTTCCCCAAAAATAATTTTCTTATCATGGTAAATATGACAGCTTCAATCATACGATTTTTAAACATTATTATTGCTGATTTGCTTGCAGGGGTGAGTTTTGGAATATGGATAGGTTTCAATCCTATGGATTTATCACCCTCAACCTATATTGAGCAACAGCAAAATATGCTGAGGGCATTAAAAGTTTTGATGATTTCGCTTGTCGTTGTAGCAACAATAATAACAATAGCGTCCGCTTTTCTCCAAAAAAATAATAAGTCTGTTTTTATAGCTTTGCTTGTTGCGGCTGCATTTTTTATTGCATGTATCCGTATAACACGATTCGGAATTAAATCGATAGACAATATGGTAATGACTTGGACTGCTGATTCTCTTCCGGTCAATTGGACTGACCTTCGAGACCAATAGTGGTCGTTGTATATAATGAGGACAATTGCTTAATTGGCAGCCTTTTTTCTTGTAACATGGACAAGTATCAAAAGGGACTGATTTTAAAGTCTGTCATCGTTTCGGTTTACGAACAATGATAGTTTGAAACCAATTCATAATAATAATGCCACAATTGGCTGAGAATCACGAACAAATTGATAGTTGCATTTGTTTATAAAGATGATTATATCATGCGGGTCTTTAGGATAAAGTTGACAAAAAAGTAATTAGTGAACTTGTTAAATGTTGAAGGAAAATACACGAGACAGAAATGCCAGGGAAGAGCAGACATGACAACAGAAATTTTAATACACTTTTTAAGTTTAAAAATATTTAAAATACGTTCAAAATAATATAAAAAAAACTGTAGACCAGAAAACAGTATAAAACGGGGTGGAACCGAAAAGCCATATGAGTAGGAAAAATAACGTTAAAAAACAACTTTATGCCAACAATCGTAGTCCGTCACAAAGTAAGAGACATAAATGCATGGCTCAATGGCCATCAGGACAGAGTTAAAATCTTTGCTCCTGCAATATCCGGATTTAAAACATTTCAGGATACAGATGACCCAAAATCGGTGGTTTTGGTTGTAGAAGTAACCGATATGGAGAAACTTACAGCGATAATGAAAGATACACAGATAATGCAGGATATAGCGAAAGCCAAGCACACAGTATTGGAACCTATTATTATGTCAATGCCTGTAGACCTTTAAGCATTTTTATTTTGGTATGTTATTAGTTAAGCTTGTGCTTAGTTTCTTAAGATTCAGAGGAAAATCAGCGCCGTTCTGCGACCATGTACCCACCATGGCTGAATCACCAGTTATTGTTCCGTTATATTCTCCATTGAGATCAGGAGCCTGAATTACAAGCTTTTTCTCATTCAGAATGACACGACCTACTGGTATATCTTTTCCCCCCTGATCGGGACTGTCAAGAGTAGCAATAAGACTATCCTTCTCAATTAATTTCAGATGAAAAACTATTCTGAGGTCATTGCCATCAGCTGATATCCTGCCAAACCATGCGCCAGGTAAAATATTTTTCTTGGTTATGTTTTGAGCTGATAATGAATTTGTTAACATTATTGCAGCTAAAAGAAATGGAAAAAGGAATATTCTTTTCATAATTATAGAAATAAAATTTATACTAGTTAGAGTGTATTCTTGCCCCAAATATAAGAAAAATTCATTGCCCTGGAGCAAGTTTGAAGGACCATCCAACCTCCTGTAACCTGGAAGAAAGAGAATCTACAGTAAAAACACCCCATTTTTATTCAAAACCTGGCTCAAAACTGGCGCCAAACTTTTAAGGCTGAGGTTAAGGTTAAGGCTGAGAATATCATTAAGAGGATCTCATCCTAAGCCTCAACCTTAGCCTATACACCTAAAATAGAATAAGATGTTAAAAAAACCCGCCGTCGCTAAAGCTATGGCGGGCGAAGGTGGACCCAGCTGGGCTCGAACCAGCGACCCCCTTATTCTAAGTGTTATTCTCTTGTTTCCACCAGTTTACACAGAATTGTTTCTGTATTCAGTATCAATGAAATTTTGTTTGAAGATGTCCATAGATTATCATTGATTTTCAAAATATCTGGCTCAAAAACTGGCCGTTTTTCATTTGGATTGAAGCCTAATGACCTCTGAATTTTTAATGTCTGACAGATAAAACATCATGCTTTTAAGGCCATAATTTGAGTAAACATTAAATAATAGATATATTAATGTCTGTCAGGTAAAACAAAGAGCATTTAAGGTCAGAATTCGAGCAGACATTAAATAAATGATATTATAATGTCTATCAGGTAAAATTAAGAACTTTTAAGGTCAGAATTCGAGTAGATATTAATAATATGATTTATTAAAGTCTGTTGAATAAAATAGTCGTACTTTTAAGGTCAGAAATTGATAAACCATAAAAAATAAATAGATGTCTGAAATTCTATATACAATAAACCCAGACAGAAATGTTCCATGGAATGACATTCCACAATTACCGATTAGAGAGGAACTATATCGAACAATAGAAATAATGGAGAAACTTGGAGATGCAAAAGCAGCTTTAGCAAGGCTTCAAGGCCGTAGTGTAGTGATTCCAAATCAAGGATTATTAATTAATACCATAAGCTTACAGGAAGCAAAGATATCAAGCGCGATTGAGAACATCTTTACAACAGATGATGACCTTTACAAGGCATATAGCGATAAAAACACTGAGACAAACGGAGCATCAAAGGAGGTATTAAAATATCGAGAAGCTCTTTGGTCTGGGTTTAACTATTTAAAAAAGAGCGGGAAGTTTGATCAAAACTACTTTATTCGGGTATTTCAGGAAATAAAGCAAACAGCCGATACGATTCGTCCAGTTTTTTTAAATACAACTATTAAACAAGGAGGCACAGGACCAAACGCTGGTCAGGTAATCTATACTCCACCCAGAGAACTGGCAGTAATTCAAAATCGATTAGACAATATAGTAAATTTCGTGAATGATGATGAACAATTTAAGATTGATCATTTACTTAAAATGGCGATTGTTCATTTTCAGTTTGAAGCTGTTCACCCATTCCGTGATGGAAATGGCAGAACAGGACGCGTATTCAATATCAATTATTTGACGAACAAAGGGCTATTGGATGTTCCAATATTATTTCTCAGTAGATACATTTTAGATCATAAGGAGGATTACTACTCCGGATTAATGGGCGTTTCTCAGAGAGGTAACTGGAAAAACTGGTTGTTATTTATGTTGAGAGCTGTTGAAAGTACCTCAAACAATACTTTCGATAAGATTAATGACATTGTAACTGCCAAAGATTTAATACTTGAACATATAAAGAAAGATGATAAAAAGTTCCGGAACCCCGAAGAACTAGTAGAACACTTATTTACCCAACCCTTTACCAAGGTAAAACACCTTGTTGATGCAGGAATTTATTCTGAAAATACATCCAGAGATTATTTAAACAGGTTGTGTTTTCTACAGGTGCTTGAGAAAAAGGAAATAGCAGGTCATCATTATTACTTAAACCTTGAATTGTACCGAATACTTTCAGAGTAGCGTTATTTTTTCCGCTGTCCCAATGTGTAAAGTATTTTAAACTTTTATTATTCCGTGAATCAACTGCTGACCTATTTGTCAAAGTAGCACAGAATAAATTTCAAGAGTCCTTTGATAATATGGACAACCGTACAGTAAACTCATATACTTGAGAGGTGGTGAAAATCTTCCGTTTCCGTCCAAAACCTGGCATAAACCTGGC
>Ga0315278_10004784_pt1 | contig 12244 bp, 8 predicted proteins | sample YL17G06_0_MG_FD_203880 | JGI IMG/M metagenome (GOLD analysis project Ga0315278, IMG submission 203880) | Sediment microbial communities from Yellowstone Lake, YNP, Wyoming, USA - YL17G06_0 | ecosystem: Environmental > Aquatic > Freshwater > Lake > Sediment | place: USA: Wyoming | collected...
TGTCGAGGAGCGCAATCAGGCGCGCCACGAGTTCAGGAACGTCGAGTCGCTGGCGCGAGAGCGTGATGCCGACGAAGCGCGCCACTTCGTCGAGGTCCTGTCCGTGGACGAATTCGTGGCCCCGGGCGACGACCGGGACCGACCGTGCGCCGAGTGCCGCGAGTTCGGCCATCGCGCCCGCCTGCTCGCGCACGTTGATCGACTCGAACTCGATGCCGTTCGCGCGGAGCAGTTCCTTGGTCCGCAGGCAGCTGGTGCAGCCCGGCTGCCAGTACACCTTGTAGGCCGCCGGCACGGGCGTGCCCTCAGCGGAAGATGCCGCGCTCGAGAATCGTGCCCTGGCCGACAGGCCGGCCGACCGCGAGCCACACGGTCCAGGTATTCTGCGACGTCCCGCCGACCCCGATGGTGAGCGGACCCACGATGGTCCGCCCTGCGATGTAGAGCGAGCCGCCGTAGATGGGCTGCAGGCCCGTAGTGTCGGTCGGGCTGGTGCCGGTCCACTGGTCAATCTCGCCGGTTTCCAGCCGAATGCCCGCGTACAGCGCCTGGCCGCGGATGGACTGGAGCTCCTTGAGCTTCCAGAGGTAGCTCGCGTTCAGCGTCCAGTACTCCGGGGCCCGGAGGGCGTCGAGGGGCAGGCCGGGGAAGCTGCCGGGACCGCCGAGGGCGAAGTTCCGGTCGACCGGCAGGGTTGAGTTGAGGGCCGTGCCGCCCGCGGCCGTCAGCCACACGATGTCGCCTTTCAGCACCGGAACCGCGACGCCGAGGCCCGCCTCTAATCGTTCCCAGTCGCGGTCCGCGCCGAGCGAGGTCTCGCTGCGCATGTATTCGATCGCCCCGACGATGCCGCGGGTCGGGTTGAATGCGGTGTCGCGGGTGTCCCAGATCGCCTGGGAAACGATGCCCGCATCCACCGCGCGGACGTCCGGAAGCACCGACGAGCCCGTGTCCACCGTGACGTCGCGCTTCGTGTACAGGTAGCCCGCTCTCAACTGGGCCCGGGTGCCGAAGTTCACGCCGAATTCCACGTTGCCGCCCAGGTCGTCGAACCGGTAGTTCGCGATGCGTTCGTTGTCGACGTAGACGTTTTCGTAGGTTCGCGTGAAGAAGGCCTTCGGTTCCACGAAGAACGTTTGTGCGACATCGAGCGGCTGGTAGAGGCTCGTCGTGATCAGGTTGTTCGTTCCAAGCTGGATCTCGTTACGCCACTGCAGGCCGAGCGAATTCAGCCAGCGGCGGTCCGTCTTCATGTAGAGCACGAAACCCGAGTCGTTGCCCTGGGTCGCGTACAGGCCGAGGTCGAACTGGATGAAATTCGGACCCCAGTTCTTTTCCTTGGGCAGCCACTGGAGTGTCGGATTCTTCGGGTCGCCGGACAGCTGGTAGCCCACCGAGTCCAGGTCCTTGAGTGCCGACATCTCGCGCGCCTGCTGGCTGATGCGCTGGTTGTCCACGACGTCGCCCGGGCGGATGTCGGTGCGGGTCTCGAGGTAGGCCGGGTTCATCCATTCCAGGCCCTCGAATTTCACGTCTGCGACCCGCGCGTCGATTTCCTGGCCGGTGGTGATATGTGCACGCCAGGCGGCGTACTGCTCCGGCGGCACCGAGTATTTCGCCAGTTCGCCGCCGGCGGCGCGGGCCGCCTTTTCTCCGAGCGGAATCGTCTCCGGGACGCGCTCGAAATCCGCCGTGCCGATGTCTCCCATCTGCACGTCGATGCGCACGTCGCCGGCTTTGAGCGTCTGCAGCTGCAGCCGGACGTTGGCCTCCAGCATGACGTCCATCGCCCGCCCCGCGAGCTGCGTCGCGGTCTGCAACTTGTCCGGCGTCGTCGGCTCGGTGACGAGATTGACGGCGATGACGACGTCCGCGCAGGTGTCGCGGGCGACGTCTATGGGCAGGTTCCGGACCATGCCGCCGTCGTTCAGGATGTATTTGTCGAGATGGACGGGGGCAAAAGCGCCCGGGATCGCCATGCTGGCGCGCATCGCCGTCGCGAGGTCCCCGCTGCGGAGAACGACCATCTGGCCCGAGACCATGTCCGTCGCCACCGCCCGGTAGGGAATGGGCAGCTTGTCGAAGTCCGACTGGCTGCGCGCCTTCGCCACGTAGCTGCGCAGCAGGTCGTCGATGCCGCTGGTATTGACGAGCCCTCCCGGGACGATGATCTCCCCGTCCCGGAGGCCCAGGTCCATGTCGTTGCTGTAGGTTGCGCCGGCGCGCTTCTGCTCGATCGGCGCCAGTTCGCGCAGTCCCTTGCCGCCGATTACTTTCGGCCAGTCGATGCCGACCAGGAAGGTCTGCAGTTCCGCGGCCGGAATCCCCGACGCATAGCCCCCGCCGACGAGCGCACCCATGCTCGTGCCTGCGATGCAGTCGATGGGGATGTGCATCTCCTCGAGGACCTTGAGCACGCCGACGTGCGCGCCGCCCTTGGCGCCGCCGCCGGCGAGCACCAGGCCGATGCGCGGCCTGTGGGAGGCCGTGGCCGCCGGCGCTGCGGCCTGGCTGGCGGGTGCACTCTGGCTGCTGAATGCCCCTGCACCGGTTTGCGCAGTCTCGGTAGCAAAAACGCCGTGGCCGGGTCCGAGAAGCGCGGTTCCAGCCGCCAACAGGGCCGCGAGGCGCGGGCCACGGATTGAGCTGGAATTCATTTCAGTCTCCATGAAGTCGGCGGCATTGACGGCCGTCCGCGTCGAAATTCTGTGGATCCAGCCACGCCTCAAATGCGGCGCGACGTGCGGGCCACTCGGAATCGATGATCGAGTACCACGCCGTGTCGCGGTTGCGGCCCTTGTAGACCACGGCCTGGCGGAAGGTTCCCTCGAATCTGAAACCGAGCCTCTCCGCCGCGCGGCACGAGGCGGAGTTTAACGCGTCGCACTTCCACTCATAGCGGCGATAGCCCAGCTCGAAGGCGTGCTTCGTCATCAGGTACATGGCCTCGGTTGCCGCGCGGGTCCGCTGCAGCAGGGGCGAGAAGGCGAGATGCCCGACCTCGATGACGCCGTGCGTCGTGTCGATGCGAAGGTACGATGCAAGGCCCGTCGCCCGCCCGGCGGCTTCGTCCACGATGGTGAAGAAGAGCGGGTCCAGCGAGTCCTCGCGCGCCTCGAGCCAGCCCGTGTACTCCGCGAGCGTTGCGAACGGACCGCTGGAGAGATACGTCCACATGCGGCCTTCGTGGTCCAGCGAGTTCGCCGCATGGAGGTCCGCGGCGTGACGGTCCGCATCGAGCGGTTCGAGGTGGCAGTAACGGCCCTGGAGCACGGTGTGCTGCGGCCGGTCAGGCGGGCGCCAGCCGGGCAGGGCCGGACCGACCGGTGGGTCCGCGGAATTCACGTGCCCTCCTGGATCGCTCACGGAGTCACCCGGCCGCCGCCGCCGGCGCATCGGTGAACTGCAGCGCCGCGAGTCGGGCGTACAGCTCGTTGCTGCGAACGAGCTCGCCATGCGTGCCTTGCGCGACGATGCGGCCGTGGTCCATGACCACGATCCGGTCAGCCTCGAGCACCGTCGCCAGACGGTGCGCAATGACGATGGTCGTGCGGCCGCGCATCAGCTGCTCGAGCGCAGCCTGCACGAGGCGCTCACTCTCGGCGTCGAGCGCGCTCGTGGCCTCGTCGAGCAGCAGGATCGGCGGGTCGCGAAGGATGGCGCGCGCGATCGCGATGCGCTGGCGCTGGCCGCCCGAGAGCCGCGTGCCGCGCTCGCCGAGGAAAGACTCGTAGCCCTCCGGAAGCCTCCGGATGAACTCGTCCGCGGCGGCAGCTTTTGCAGCCGACTCGACTTCCTGGTCGCTCGCTTCCGGACGGCCGTAACGGATGTTCTCGCGCGCATTCGCCGCGAACAGGACCGTGTCCTGTGGCACGAGCCCGATGCGGCGGCGCACCTGCCCGGGGTCGGCAGTTGCGATGTCCACGCCGTCGATCCGGACGTGCCCGATGGACGGGTCGTAGAAACGCAGCAGGAGCTGGAGCGCTGTGCTCTTGCCTGCGCCGGACGGGCCGACGAAGGCCACGGTCTCGCCGGGCTGGATCCGGAGGTCGAAATCGGCGAGCGCGGGCGACTCCGGCCGCGACGGGTAGCGGAAAGTGACGTTCTCGAAGCGGATCTCGCCGCGTCCCGGCGAGGGCATCGGCACCGGGTGCTCCGGGGACACGATGGTCGGCACCGCGTGCTGCAGCTCGACGAGGCGCTCCATCGCACCCGCCGCCCTCTGCACCTCGCCCCACATCTCGCTCAGCGACGCTGCGGCGACGGCCACGTACACCGCGTAGAGCAGGAACTGCCCGAGCTGGCCACCGGTCATTTCGCCGCGCACCACGGCGTGCGCGCCCATCCACAGCACGAACGTGATGGCGCCGAAGACCAGCATGGTCGCGACCGCGGTGAGGCTCGAGCGGACCTTCGTTCGGCGCACGGCCGCCAGGAACGAGTCCTCGACCGCCGCGTCGAAGCGCAGCGAATTGGACTCCTCGAGCGTGAACGCCTGGACCGTGTGGATCGCGTTCAGCGACTCCTCGGCGATGCCGCTCGTGTCCGCGATCCGGTCCTGGGATGCGCGCGACAGTCTTCGCACGCGTCGACCGAGCACGACCAGGGGGATCAGGACCAGCGGGATCAGCAGGACGATCATGCCCGTCAGCTTCGCGCTCGTGACGGCCAGCATCGCGAGACTGCCCGCGAGCGAAATTGCGGAGCGCAGCGTGATCGAGAGGTTCACGCCGGCGATGGACTGCACGAGCGTGGTGTCCGCCGTCAGGCGCGAAAGCACTTCGCCGATGCGCGTGATCTCGAAGAAGGCCGGGTCCATGCGGATGACCCGCGCATAGACCGCCTCGCGCAGGTCCGCGACCACGCGCTCGCCCAGCCAGGTGACGAGGTAGAACCTGAGCGCCGCGAATACCCCGAAAACGCCGGCCGCTGCCATGAAGGCGACGAAATACCGGTTGATGGTGTCGGTGCTGTGCGCTGCCAGCCCCTGGTCGATCAGGTGCCGGAGTGCAATCGGCAGGGCCAGCATCGCCGCAGCGGCGACCAGGAGCGCGAGCAGCGCCGCCGCCAGCCGGGCCCGGTAGGGCCGCAGATAGGGAAGGAGCGCCTTGAGCGGCGTCAGGGAGCGGCTCTTGGGACGGTCCGGGGCAGCAGCGTCTGTCATTTCAGGGCGCCAGTATGCCCGAGCCGCCCGGGGAGGCGCGGCCCGCGTGCCGCGAGCCGGCGCGCGACCGGTCGATGTGCTGGCGCCGACTGCTTGTTGCTGCGAGCATGCACGACTTTCCGGTGGGACTCTGATGACCGCAATACGCGCGAACGGCATCACGCTCGAGTACGAGTCGCTGGGCGACCCGTCCGCCCCCGTCGTGCTGCTGATCATGGGCCTCGGCATGCAGCTGGTCGCGTGGCCGGACGCGTTCTGCGAGCGGCTGGTGCAGCAGGGGTTTCGCGTCATTCGCTTCGACAATCGCGACATCGGCCTGTCGCAGAAGTTCGACGAGCTCGGGACGCCGCGACTCCTGCGCGCGATCGTGCGCACGCTGCTCGGCCTGCGCGTCCGGGCTCCCTACGACCTCGGCGACATGGCCCGGGACACGGTCGGCCTCATGGACGCACTCTCCATACCCTCAGTGCACCTGGTCGGTGTCTCGATGGGCGGCATGATCGGGCAGCTGGTCGCGGCGCACTACCCGGACAGGGCCCTGTCCCTCACGTCGATCATGTCCACGACGGGCGCGCGCCACCTGCCGCAGCCGTCCGCGAGGACCCGTCGCGAGCTCATGCACCGGCCGGCGGATCCGACCAGCGTGGACTCGATCGTCGAGAACTACGAACGGCTGTTTCGTGTCATCAGCAGTCCCGGTTACCCGGTCCCGCCGGAGGAATTCCGGGCGCGCATCCGCCGGGCCGTGGAGCGGAGCTATCACCCGGCCGGGTTCCTGCGGCAACTGGGCGCGATTCTCGCGAGCGGCGATCGCAGCGCCGTGCTCGGCAGGATCACCTGTCCGACGCTCGTCATCCACGGCAAGGCCGACAAGCTGGTGCCCTATGCGGGCGGGGTGGACACCGCCTGCAAGATCCGGGATGCAAAGCTCGTGCTGCTCGACGGCTTCGGGCACGATTTCCCCCCGCAGCTCTACGAGCGGTTTGCCCGGATGATCGCGGCGCACGCGAGGGAAGCCCGGGCCTGACCCCCCATTCCCCCCTCGCCGGAATTCCCCGGGAACCCGTCGCGGTGGGATAAAATTCGCGGTCACGATCGCAGCCCGAGTAGCAGGAGACCGACCATGCGCGACTACCGAAAATTCTACATCGACGGCCAGTGGGTGGACGCGGCGCAGCCGCAGACCCTCGACGTCGTGAATCCCGCCACCGAGGGCGTGGCTGGCGTCATCTCGCTCGGCACGCGCGCCGACGTGGATCGCGCGGTCGCGGCGGCAAAGCGTGCGTTCGAGACCTTTTCGCGCACGACGCGCGAGGAACGCATGGCACTCCTCGAGCGCATCGTCGCCGTGTACCAGAATCGCCTCGGCGACATGGCGCAGGCGATCTCCGAGGAAATGGGTGCCCCGCTCGCCACGGTCGCGACACCGCAGCAGGCGCCCGCGGGCCTGGGGCACTTCATGGTCGCGCTCGGCGTCCTCAAGGATTTCGAGTTCGAGAAGATGCAGGGCACGACGCAGGTCGTGCGCGAGCCGGTCGGCGTGTGCGGCCTCATCACGCCGTGGAACTGGCCCGCGAACCAGATCGCCTGCAAGGTCGCCCCGGCGCTGGCGGCGGGCTGCACCATGGTGCTGAAGCCCTCCGAGATCGCGCCCCTGTCGGGCCACGTGTTCGCCGAGATCCTGCACGAGGCAGGCGTGCCGCCAGGCGTGTTCAACCTCGTGGACGGCGACGGCCCGACCGTCGGCGCGGCGCTCTCGTCGCACCCCGACATCGACATGGTGTCGTTCACGGGCTCGACGCGCGCCGGTATCCTCGTGGATAAGGCGGCGGCCGACACCGTCAAGAAGGTGTCGCTCGAGCTCGGCGGCAAGTCGCCGAACGTCATCCTGGATGGCGCTCCCCTCGAGCAGGCGGTCGGCCACGGCGTGCTGGTGATGATGAACAACACCGGCCAGAGCTGTAATGCGCCCTCGCGCATGCTCGTGCCGCGCAAGCACCTCGCCAAGGTGGAGGCGATCGCGGCCGCCGCCGCGGCGACGGTGGTCACCGGCGACCCGGCCGACCCCAGGACCGGCATGGGTCCGCAATCGAGCGAGACCCAGTGGCGCAAGGTCCAGGGCCTGATCGAGCAGGGTATCAAGGAAGGCGCGAAGCTCGTGTGCGGCGGGCCCGGCCGGCCGGCAGGGCTGTCGAAGGGCTACTACACGAAGCCCACGGTCTTCAGCAACGTCACGAACGACATGACGATCGCCCGCGAGGAGATCTTCGGGCCGGTGCTGTGCATCCTGCCCTACGACACCGAGGAAGAGGCGATCCGCGTCGCGAACGACACGCCCTACGGGCTCTCGGCCTACGTGTTCGGCGACACGCACGAACACGCCAGCAAGGTGGGCTCGCGGATGCGCGCCGGCAACGTGCACATCAATGGCGCGAGCCTCGATATTGCCGGCTCCTTCGGCGGCTACAAGCAGTCCGGCCTCGGCCGCGAGTGGGGCGCGTTCGGCTTCGAGGAATTCCTCGAGACCAAGTCCGTGTTCGGCGCGGACCCGGCTGCGAAGGCTGGCGGAGTGTTCTGACCCGGGGCGGCTGGTTGGAGGAGGGCGCGGCGTCGCATTTCTTCATGCTGCTGAAACCGGCGGCAGCCTGCCGGCCCAGGGACGCGCTTCCTCGAGCTGGTAGCCGAGTTCGAGCAGCGCGCGCTCGTCGCCGGCGCGGGCGGCGAAGTGACTGCCGATCGGCAGGCCGGACTTCGACCAGTTGAGCGGCACCGACATCGCCGGCTGGCCGCTCGCGTTCTGCACGGGCGTGAACCCGACGAAGCCCATGAGCCGATCCATGGCAGTCTGGAAAGGCACGTCCGAACCCAGCCAGCCGATGCGCGGGGGCAGCTGGGCCAGCGTTGGAGTGAGCAGCACGTCGTGCCTCGTGAAGAACTCCTCGCAGGTCGCGACCGACGCGCGCAGCGTCGCCACGGCGGCGTCGAAGCCCGCGCGGTGTTCGAGGAAGTACTGGCGCAGCCCCAGCGTCCACGGCTCGAGGTCCTGGTCGGTGACCGGGCGCCCCAGCGCTGCCTCGAGTCCGTCGGCGACTCTCGCCGCGTTGAACGCCCAGTAGATCGAGAAGGCGTCCATGAACGCGCGCTTGGCGAGCGTCATCGGGGCTACCTCCACCGTGTGACCAAGCGACTCGAGCAGGCGGGCCGTGTCCTGCGTGGCCTCCACGACCTCCGCGTCCACGGGCAAGCCGCTCAGCGTCTCGAGGTCGAGCGCGATTCGCAGGCGGCGCGGTTTCGTTCGTTCGATCATCCCGAGCGGCGCGAACACCTGGTCCGCGCCAGTGCGCTCCGTCACCGCGAGCCACTGCGCGCTGTCGCGCACCGTGATCGTCACCGCGTGGCTGATGGAAATGTCCACCGGTCCGATCGGGCGGCCGAGCGGCACCGCGCGACCCCGCGACGGCTTGAGCCCGAACACGCCGCAGCAGGACGCGGGGACGCGGATCGATCCGCCGCCGTCGGTCGCATGAGCAGCCGGCACGACCCGCGCCGCCACCAGCGCTGCCGCGCCTCCCGAGGAACCGCCGGTGCTGTGATCGGTGTTCCACGGGTTGCGGGACGGCCCACCGAAAATCGGCTCGGTGGTGCTGGTGAGCCCGAACTCCGGCGTCGCGCTCTTGCCAAGGAAGACGAGCCCCGATTTCTCGAGTGCGTCCACGTACGGGCCTTGCCCCGCGGCGGGCGACTTGCCGAAGGATCGCGAGCCCGCGTGCGTGGGCAGCCCGCGCACATCGTCGAGATCCTTGATGAAGGTGGGCACCCCGGCGAAAGGCCCCGCGAGCGGACCGCGCGCCGATTCGCGCGCGCGGCCGAAGGCCTCGGTGACGATGGCGTTCAGCCGCGGCTCGACGGCTTCCGCCCGGCCGACGGCGGCGTCCACGGCCTCGAGCGCGGTCATCCGGCCGCTCCTGATCGCTTCCGCAGTGCCCACGGCGTCCAGCGTCGCGAGGTGGCCCGCGGCCGCTTCCCGCGTCGCGCAGGCGGCGATAGGACCCGCCGCGACCGCGAGCAGGGCCGCCTTGAGCAGCTGGCGTCGTCGAAGGTTCTCGTCCATGCGCATTTCCTCTCTTGATTCGGACCCGCCGGGCCGCGCGGGCGTCGTGGAAACGTAGCTGGCTCTGGACAAGAACGCCAGTTTCACGATGTCATGAGCGGCCACGCCAGCGAGGAAGGACCCGTGACCGATTACCGATCGCCCTGGATGGATGACGAGCTCGAAATGTTCCGGGACGCCACCCGGCGTTTCATCGAGAAAGAGATCGTGCCCAACGACGCGCGGTGGCGCGAGCAGCACCACATCGACCGGGAGCTCTGGAACAAGGCGGGCGAGGTGGGGCTGCTGTGCACCGACGTCCCGGCGGAGTACGGCGGGGTCGGCGGCGACTCGCGCTTTGAAGCGGTAGTGGCCGAGGAGATGGGTGGTCACGGCATCACGAGTTTCGGGCACGTGGTGCACAGCATCACAGCCCACTACGTCGTGAACCACGGCACGGAGGAGCAGAAGCACCGCTGGCTGCCGCGCATGGCGACCGGCGAACTGGTGGGCGCTATCGCCATGACCGAGCCGGGCGCGGGCTCCGACCTGCAGGGCGTCAAGACCCGCGCCGTGCGCGAAGGCGACGAGTACGTGCTGAACGGCTCCAAGACCTTCATCTCGAACGGGCTGCACGCGGGCCTGGTCGGCGTGGTCGCGCGGACGGATCCCGCTGCCGGCTCGAAGGGGATCTCGATCATCATGGTCGAGACGAAGGACAGGCCCGGCTACCGCGTCGGGAGGGTGCTGGACAAGATCGGCCAGAACGGCTGGGACACGACCGAGATGTTCTTCGACGACTGCCGCGTGCCGGCGGACTGCCTGCTCGGCCCGGTGGAAGGGCAGGGCTTCGTCCAGCTGATGCGCGACCTGCCCTACGAGCGTGCGCTGCTCGCGGTCGGCGGCGTCGCCGCGATGGAGTACGCGCTCAGGATCACCGTCGAGTACGCACGCACCCGCAGGCTCTTCGGACAGGCGCTGCTCGAAATGCAGAACACGCGCTTCAAGCTGGCCGAGGTGAAGTCCCAGGTGCACGTGGCGCGGCTCTTCATCGACGACTGCATCCGCCGGCTCGCGGATGGCCGGTTGGACACGGTCACCGCGTCGATGGCCAAGCTCTGGATCACCGAGACCCAGTGCAGGGTGATGGACGAGTGCCTGCAGCTCTTCGGCGGATACGGCTACACGACCGAGTACCCGATCGCGAAGCTGTACGTGGATTCGCGCGCGCAGCGCATCTACGGCGGCGCGAGCGAGGTGATGAAGGAAATCGTGGCAAGATCGCTCTGAGTAACCGCTCGCTTTCGACTAACCGTTAACCGCTGGTCACTAACCGCTTTCCATGGGACCTCTCCACGGCATCCGCATTCTTGAGTTCGCCGGCATCGGCCCCGGCCCCTTCTGCGGCATGCTGCTCGCCGACCTCGGGGCCGAGGTCGTGCTGGTGGACCGCAAGGGCGGATCACTGCCGTTCAACGCGCAACCGAAGTACGACCTGACGCGGCGGGGCAAGCGATCCATCGCCGTGGACCTGAAGCAGCCGGGGGCCGCCGAGGTCGTGCTGCGGCTGCTCGAGGGGGCGGACGGGCTCATCGAGGGATTCCGTCCGGGCGTGATGGAGCGGCTGGGCCTCGGCCCCGACACCTGCCTCGCGCGCAATCCCCGGCTGGCCTACGGGCGCCTGACGGGCTGGGGTCAGGACGGCCCGCTCGCGCAGTCCGCGGGCCACGACATCAACTACGTCGCCTTGAGCGGCATCCTCTACCACGGGGGGCACCGCGACTCCGCGCCCGCCGTGCCGCCGACGGTGGTGGGCGACGTCGGCGGCGGCGCAATGTTCATGGCGGTTGGGCTGCTGGCCGCGATCCTGAATGCGCGTTCCACCGGCCGAGGGCAGGTGATCGATACGGCGATCACGGACAGCTGTGCCCTGATGAGCACGCTCGTGCAGGGCCTGCGCGCGCAGCACCTGTGGGCGGACCGCCGCCAGTCGAATGCACTCGACGGCGGCGCGCACTGGTACGACTGCTACCAGTGCGCGGACGGCGAGTGGATCTCGGTCGGCGCGCTGGAGCCGCAGTTCTACCGGTTGCTGATCGAGAAATGCGGACTCGCGGGGGAGGGGCTGGAGTCGGCGCAGTTCGACGTTGCGCGCTGGCCCGAGCTGAAGGCGCGCATGGCCGCGCTGTTCGTCGGGAAGACGCGCGCGGAATGGTGCGCACTCCTCGAAGGCACCGACGTCTGCTTCGCGCCGGTGCTCAATTTCCCCGAAGCGGCCGCGCATCTGCACAACCGCGCGCGCGGCGCCTACATGGAGCTGGACGGTGTCACGCAGCCCGCCCCGGCGCCGAGGTTCGGGGCGACACCGGCCGAAGTGCGCTCGCCGCCGGCCGGCATCGGCGAACATTCGCTCGCGCTGCTCGAGGCGGCCGGCTATGACGCGGCCGGGATCGAGACGCTCAGGTTATCAGGGGTGGTGTAAGGGACGCTTCCTGGCGTAGCAGGACCGCGAATTCGCCTTCGGGTTCGCCTGCGCGCGGCGCCGGCCAGTTGATCCGTCGCGGTATTCGAAGCGTAGAATCGGCTCCCCGGGCCCGCAAGGAGTCCCGTCCGAAACGCAGAACAGGCCTCAAGGGGGCACCATGACGGACACGGTTCTTGATGCGGTACAGCAACACCCCTTCGCGCAGGGGATCACGCCCGAGCATTGCGCGACGCTCGCGAGCCTCGGGCGGCGGGTGAGCTTCGGCAAGGACGAGATCATCTTCCGCGAAGGCGACCCCAAGCACGAGTTCTTCCTGCTGCTCACCGGGCGGGTCGCGCTCGAAATGGCAGTGCAGGACAAGACGCTGCGCGTGCATGTAGTCGAGGGCGGGGACGAACTCGGCTGGTCGGCAGTGCTGATGGGCGGTGGCAAGCGCTTCCAGGCGCGGGCGCTGGAGCCCGTCGAGGCGCTGGCCTTCGATGGCTACAAGCTGCTCGAAATCTGC
>Ga0315278_10004786_pt1 | contig 12243 bp, 10 predicted proteins | sample YL17G06_0_MG_FD_203880 | JGI IMG/M metagenome (GOLD analysis project Ga0315278, IMG submission 203880) | Sediment microbial communities from Yellowstone Lake, YNP, Wyoming, USA - YL17G06_0 | ecosystem: Environmental > Aquatic > Freshwater > Lake > Sediment | place: USA: Wyoming | collected...
CTCCTCCACCAGTTCACTAGCTTTCTCGATCTGGTGGAGGAGGCCTGTGTCCGGCACGCGCTGCCGTATCATCGGCTGGATGGCTCCACGGCGGCCGCCACGCGTAAAACCCGCGTCGCTGCTTTTCAGGGCGGCGAACAGCCGAGCGTGTTTCTCTTAAGTCTCAAGGCGGGAGGGCAGGGGCTGAATCTCACCAAGGCAACCTATGTGTTTCATCTGGACCCCTGGTGGAATCCGGCGGTGGAAAACCAAGCATCGGACCGCGCACACCGCATCGGGCAACAGCGAACCGTCACCATCGTGCGAATTCTCATGCGCCATAGCATCGAGGAAAAGATGATGGCGCTCAAGCAGCGGAAGCTCGATCTGTACGATGCAGTCATGCGTGGCGTCGTGCGCGGCTTAGGACAAGGGGTGCTGACCAGAGACGATTTCGAGTTTCTGCTCTCGCCAAGCGCGTCATGAGGATGTGCCCACGTTGCCAGACGGAGTTGCCGTCCGCAATCCTTTGTGCGACGTAATGCGGGCTGGCAGACTTTCCCAGCATCCTGCTACAGCGTTTGTTCCAATTGATCCACCATCTCGCTGATCGTATCGAACCCCGATTGCCAAAATTCTTCTGACGCCATATCAACGCCGACTTTGGCGAGAATGGTCTGCGGGGATTCTGACCCGCCGGTGCTGAGCAGCTCTAGATATTTAGGCACGAACGTCGTCCCTTCTTTCTGATACATCCGGTAGAGGGCGAGGACCAATAAGTTGCCGAAGCTGTAGGCATAGCAATAAAAGGGACTGGCGAAGATGTGGGGAATGGTCAGCCATTCCCATTGAAACTCCTCCGGGACCTTGATCCCTTTTCCGAACTGCTGCCGCACCTCTGCCAGATAGGACTTGGCCAGGTCTTTCACAGTTGCGCCCTGGGAGATCATCTCATGGGCATGGTTCTCAAATTGGACGAAATAGGCTTGCCGGAGGACCGTGGCGTAGATGTCGTCCAGTTGGTTAAGCAGGAGTCCCCGCCGCACCTTCTTGTCCCGCTCTTGGTTCATGAGGGCATCGGACAGGATCCGTTCCCCGAACACCGAGGCGGTTTCCGCCAGGGGGAGGGTGGAATGGAAGGTAAACATGGAATGATGCTGCGCCAGCATGCCGTGGACGGCATGGCCAAGCTCATGGGCCATTGTCGCGATATCGCGTGCTTCGCCGGTGAAGTTCAGGAGTACGTATGGGGTCATGCTGGGGACGACGCTGTAACAATAGGCGCCCCCGATTTTTCCGGGCCTCGTGCGGGCGTCGATATGGCGCTCATGCACTACCCGCTCCGCCAAGTCGGCTAATTGCGGAGAAAATCCCCGATAGGCCTCCAGCACCATCTTGATGGCATCCTGAAAGCGATAGGATTTCTGCTCCGTGCGATGGGGCGCATAGATATGATAGCGGCTCATTGGCTTGATCTTGCAGAGGCGCGCCTTGATGCGGAAGTAGCGCTGGAAGATGCCGGCGTTCTTCTGACAGACCTTGAGGAGCGAGGCCACGGCTGCATCGGGAATGTCGTTCCCGAGGTTGCGGGTGGCAATCGGGGTGGTGAAGTGGCGCAGTTGAAGATTTTCGGCTTTCCAGTCGTTGACCAGGGTCTTGTAGATTTCGCCCAGTAGATCGTGTTGATCGGCGTAGACGCGGTACAGCTCTCGATAGGCGGCTTCACGCAGTCGTCCCTGCGCGTGGCGGAGATAGGATGTCAGGTCCTCGCGCGTCATCGTCTTCCGTTTGCCGTTGACGGTGAGCGTGAAGGTGAAGGCGTTGGTCACAACGTCGTAGAGCGAATGGACGGCGCTACGACCCGTGATGTTCTTGATGTTGACGATCTTCTCTTCCGGTTCAGACAGCGTGTGAGGCTTGAACCGGCGAATGGTTTCGAGGTGATATCGAAGCGTGCCGGTTCCGGTCATGAGCCGGCGCGCATTGTCCTCACCAACGCTTTGCCACCAGAGGTCGAAAAACACCAGCCGGTTTTGAAGCGATGTGAGCCGCTCCTCGACCTTATTCTTAAACGTACGAGCGGCGAGGTCTTTCGTATTTTCGGAGAACCAGAGGTAGGCATAGGCACTGAGCCGGGAGGAGGCAGCCGCGATGTCTTCACTGAGTGTTAGCAGCGGGTGGAAGGTGGCTGTCGCCATGGTCGGACTGAGCTGAGGACGAGCCGCTTCAAAGCGCGCCACGTTGGCTTCGATCTCTCCCAACAGTGCCTCGAAACGTTTCACCGGTTCTTCTACTAAATGGGAGAGGTCCCAACGCTCGGCATAGGTGAGTCTCTGCCACTTTGGGGAAGAGGTCTTGCGTGAGGTCGAAGTGTTCCGGCTGGTCTTCGCTGGCATAGGTCGCATCTCCTTGATCTCGTCTTTAGCAGGATGCTGAAAAAGTCCGCCAGCTTCGTTCTCGCGTCGCTCAGGGGCTCAATGTATCGAAACGCGTATGCCTCGTCTCTTCGCTCGTTGCGGCCTTGCTGGACCGCATTGTTGAGCATCCTGCTGGCTATTCAGGCACTATCTCTATGTGTAATATCGCAAAGGGCATTGCACAATAACCGAGTTTTCCTGCCGTCTGTTCACCCTAATGTACGGGCTTGTTCTGTCAGGATCATAACATTCTCGCTAATGCGGCCGGTAGAATTTTCTCTCGGCGAAGACCGGGGGAAATCTTCCATCTGCTGTGGCATCTCGGTATGATGCGCAAAGATTATCGGAGACCTCATGACCGACCAAGAACTCAACCGGGCAATTCAATATGTCACAGCCAGCACGTCCTATGGGCGAGACACGGTGGCCGAGATTCTCACGACTGGGCTGAGCGAAATGACTGCGCTGGCTACGCAATCGTCTGAGCGGTTCGAACGAGAGGTGCTGCTGGAATATGTCTGTCAATGGACCATCAAACGCACGGGCCAGCCGGAACCATTAGTCCGGGAGATTCTGGGCTACGCGAGCCGCTGGCTCGATGAAGTGTACGAGGAAATGTCCAAACGCCAGCCGGAAGCCCTCGGCCTCTCATCCGATGATGATGACGACGACGACGAAGGAGCGGAGCCGGTTTAGAAATCTTGAAGCGTGAAGCGCGAGATAGGTGAGAAAGGCGCGACGTGGACTGATAGGATTCCCACCTTGTCTCGCTGCGGCGATTCAGTGGAGTGGCAATTCTTAGGCAGGCAGTGAGCTTTTGAGTAGTTCGAAATTCTTCGTCACCATTGCGTCGCCGTTTTTCGTGGACACATCGATGCCGGTGGCGCAGACGGTTCGGCACTCGTCGATGCGACACAGCTTGTGCAGCGACTGGGCAAGGGCATAGTAGGCGGCTGAGTAGGTGGGTTTCACCGTGACGCATTGTTGAAGGGCCTTGACCGCTTCTTCGAAGTTCGCATCTTCCATGTAGGCCTTCCCAAGACCAAACCAGGCCACCTCGTCGGTTGGATCGATCTCTAGGACTTTTTTGAGCGGTTCGATGCGGCGATTTCCCATGTCTCTCTCCAAGTATGCGTGACGATAGCAGCGGCGAGCGCTCGTTGTCTATGGGCTTTCCTGCATGCTACGATTCGGCAGGACGCTGAAAAGCCTGCCAGCTTCGTTCTCGCGTCGCTCAATGCCTCAACGTACTGAGAAGTACGCCTCGGCATCTCGCTCGCTGCGGCCTCGCTGGACAGCCATTTTGAGCGTCCTGCCTGGCAAGTAAGATGGAGAATTTGTGGGTAAGACGGGCCTTGTTTACCATCCGGCATATCTTGGACACGATATGGGGGCCGGGCATCCTGAGTCGCCCAATCGGCTGCGTGCCATCATGCAGCAGCTGGAACAGAGCGGCACGGCGGCTCGTCTGACTAGGATTGACCCGCGAGAGGCTGAAGACGAATGGATTACGCAGATCCACACATCCTCGTATCTTGCAATGCTGAAGACTCAGGCTCCGACGAATGGGCGGGTCTCGCTCGATCCCGATACCTCCATGTCTTCCGGTTCGTTGACCGCCGCCTATCTGGCAGCTGGTGGGGGGTTGGCCTCGGTTGATGCGATCATGAGCCAGCAAGTGGACCAAGTATTCTGTGCGGTGAGGCCGCCAGGGCATCATGCCGAAGCGGGGCACGCGATGGGCTTCTGCCTCTTCAATAATGTAGCGATTGCCGCGCGCTATGTGCAGAAGCGATATGGGCTTCAACGGGTGCTCATCGTCGATTGGGATGTGCATCACGGGAACGGCACGCAGCACAGTTTTGAAGACGATCCCTCCGTGCTGTACTTCAGTACGCACCAGTATCCGCATTATCCTGGCACGGGCCGCGCGACAGAGCGAGGCAGAGGGGCAGGAGAAGGGTTCACGATCAATGTGCCGATGGAAGCGGGTGAGGGTGATGAGGAGTATCGCGCCGTCTTTCAGAAATCGTTGGTGCCGGCGGCCGATGCATTCAAACCGGAATTCGTGATCATCTCGGCCGGTTTCGACGCGCATAAGGACGATCCGCTCGCGAGCATGGGATTGACGGAGGAGGGCTACGAGGACCTCACCGGCATCGTGGCTGGCATCGCCAAGCGCCATGCCAGTGGGCGCATTCTCTCATCGCTCGAAGGCGGGTATCATCTGACGGCCTTAGCTGCCTCGGTCGATCGCCACATTCAGGCGCTGCTGGCCGCATGAAGACTTTTTTTAAAATTCTGCTCGGTTCTGTCATGGCCGGCCTGCTTGTCTATCTGTATTACACCGAGATCAAACCGGTCGTGATTTTCGGGCTACGGTCGGATTACGCCCGTGCAATTCCGTTTCAAAAGATTCCAGAGGGTCTGACGAGCCTGACGGCCGAGTCGTGTGGCCAATGCCACCGCGAGATCTACGACGAATGGAAGACCAGTATCCACGCCCATGCCTATGAGGATCCGTTTTTTCAGGCCTACTGGAAAAAGGACAAGAATATTTGGGTCTGTTTGAACTGTCACACCCCGTTGGAAAACCAGCAGCCGACATTGGTGAAAGAGATTCCGCGAGGGCGGGTGGAGAAGGCGGTTCAAGAGCCCAATCCCCACTACGATCCCGAGTATCAGAAAGAATCGGTGACCTGCGCGGTCTGCCATGTGCGGGAAGGGGTTATCTACGGACCGTTCGAAGATTCCGCTGCGCCGCATCCGACCAAGTTCGATCCGAATTTCAGGACGGCGCAGATTTGTTATCGTTGTCACAATGTCGTGTCCGGCCCGGCCCAGTTCTATACGGTGGGACCTTGCGGAACCTACGCGGAATACGAAGGCAAGTTCTTCATGCAAGAGCGGGGCTTCATATGCCAGAGCTGCCACATGCCTGAAATCGATCGACCGGTGGCGACGAATAGTCCGATCCGGCGTGGACGCCAGCACCTCTGGCGCGGCGGGCACGACCCCGATATGGTGAAGCGGGCAGTGGCTGTGCAGGTGAAGTCCGATGTCGTCTCACCCAAGCCGGGCGATCGAGTCGAATTTACACTCACCTTGATCAATGCAGGAGCCGGCCATAAGATTCCGACTGGCGATCCCGATCGATACTTCACGGTGGAGTTTTCCGTAGAAGATCAGCAGGGGCAGGTGCTTAATCACCAAACATCGACGATGGGCCGCTGGATCATGTGGCATCCGGCCATCGTCGAGTTGTATGATAACCGCCTGTTACCTTTGGCCAGCCGGGAATACCAGTTTGCGTACCAGCTTCCGGCTCAGGCAGAGGGCTTGAAAGTAAAGACCCGCGTGCAGTACCACATCCTGACTGATAAGCAACATGAGATGTTACAGACTCAATATGGGCTGACGGGGAACGATCCCTATCGATTCGTCATTTACGAGCGGGAGATTCCTCTGTCCGGTGCGCTTGCCGAGGAATTGAATGAGGGCAATCAGCTCTCAGCGATCAGCCGGCAGCATGAAGGAGGAAGTTGTAAAGCCGAGCTGAAGGCTGCCAGCTGAAGCCTCCTTACAAAAGGAACGACATGATACACGCGTTGCTTATTGATACCGAAACCCTCCAGCAGAACTTGGGACAACCCGGCCTGGTGATTATCGACGTGCGCGGGCGGGCGGCCTATGAATTCGGTGGCCATATTCCAGGGGCTGTGCATTCGACCTGGCATGAGTATAGCGACCCCCACGCTGTGCCGAAGGGATTGCTTGATCCCGATCGCGGACGCATGGAACAGAAGATCCGCGCCTTGGGCATCAGTCAGGACAGTGATGTGGTCATCTATTCCAATCCGTTCGACAATTGGGGAGACGAGGGCCGCATGTTCTGGATGTTGGAATATTTTGGGCACACGCGCCTGCGAATTCTCGACGGCGGGTGGGTCAAGTGGGTGCAGGAAAAGCGGCCGTTTGAGCATGGGTGCGTGACACCAAAGCCTGGGATCTTCACCGTCAAGCCGGTATCTGCCGTGATCGCCGGCAAAGACGAACTGAAGCATCTCGTGAAGCAGCCTCATCCTGGCACCGTGATCGTCGATGCGCGCAGTCTCGAAGAATATCTTGGGAAAGAGGTCTCGGGGATACCGCGACCCGGTCACATTCCCTCCGCGATTCATCTGGCCTGGACGGGATTTCTTCAGCCGGATGCCACGCTGAAAAATATGGAGATGATTACAGAGAGCCTCACCGAAAATGGTCTCACGCAGGATCAAGAGGTCATCTGCTATTGCACTGGCGGCGTCCGTTCAGCCTGGCTGTATTTTGTCCTCAAACTCGCCGGGTATCGGAAGGTCCGCAACTATCCGGGATCCTGGTGGGAGTGGAGTCGTGATTTTGCCTGTCCGGTGGAAAAAGACGCCAAGGGATTACAGCAAATCTTGAACGTCGATCCACAAGTAAGGCCTTCTTGACAGTGAAAAAATGGCTGTGTAAGGTGAACGGAGTCGAGGATACTGCGGATACCTTTCACCCGTCGAATGAAGCTTAACCACTGAGGAGGAACCCATGAAAATGAGAATCCATAGCGGAGTACTGGTCGTTGCCGCGGTTGCCGCGCTTGTTGGTTTCCCGCTGTTCAATGGTCTCGCCCTTGCTGATAACAAGCATGTCAGTGAAGCCTTGGAACATGCCAAGGAAGCCGTGGCGCATGGCAAGCAGGGGCATGGGGATGCCCTGGTGCAGCATGCTGAGAGCGCACTCAAGCATGCCGAGGCAGCTGGTGTGAAGAACCCGCATCTGGATGAAGGGGTGAAGCATCTCAAGGAAGCCGTTGCCCATGGCAAGGCCGGTCACGTCGATGTGGCCACAACACATGCCGAAGGCGCGGTCACCCATTTGTCCGAAGTGAAGTAAGTCGTTTAGTCAGAGATCTTTGTTGAACGGGCAGGGGCGACCCTGCCCGTTTTGTTCTGGGGACATGACGATCATGAGGGTCGGGTTTTTTCAGTTCGCTCCAGTGTTTGGCGAGGTGTCGCACAACCTTGATACGATTGTGCAAAAGCTCGACCAGGCAGATGCCGATCTGATCGTCTTGCCCGAGTTGTGTACGTCCGGTTATCAGTTCGTGTCGCAACAAGAAGTGATCACCCTGTCAGAGTCGGTGCCGAATGGACCAACTACACAACGGCTGATCGATCTCGCGAAGCGGCGTCGGATGGTGATTGTCGCCGGTTTACCGGAGCGGGCCGGGGCTGCCTGCTATAACTCTGCCGTGGTCATGGGTCCGTTCGGGTTTATTGGGTGTTATCGCAAGACCCATCTGTTTTTTGAAGAAACGCTGTTTTTTAGGCCAGGCGACACGGGATTTCAGGTGTGGGATATCGGGCTAGCCAAGATCGGTGTGATGATTTGTTTCGATTGGTACTATCCGGAGGCGGCTCGCACGTTGGCCCTCAAGGGGGCAGAGATCATCTGCCATCCCTCGAACCTCGTGTTGCCGGATTGTCCAGACTCCATGCCGGTTCGGTGCCGGGAAAATCGAGTCTTTGCCGTGACCTGTAATCGCACGGGCAGCGAGGCACGAGGCGGCAAAGATCAGCTGACCTTTATCGGGAACAGCGAAGTTGTCGCTCCACAGGGGGCGATTCTGCATCGCGCGCCGCGGGACCAGGAAGAACTCTCTATTGTCGAGATCGATCCTGTCGATGCGCGGGACAAAGCCCTCACGCCATACAACGATCTGCTCCGCGATCGACGCGAATCCCTCTACCGATAACCGGCCGCCAGCCGGGAAACGTTGAACGTTGAGCGATGAACTATGAACAGGGAAACGATGGTCCCTTCAGCGTTCTGCGTTCATCGTTCTGAACTGGGCTTTCCGTGCCGCTTGCGCCGCACATTTCCGCACGGTAGGATTATGACTATGAAAGCTCCACTCGGGAAAGGCATCTTCCTTATCGCAGCTCCGTCCTTGCGAGATCCGAACTTTCGGCAGACCGTCGTGTTGCTCTGCGAGCACGGAGCCGAAGGAGCACTAGGCGTCGTCGTTAACCGTCCGACTGCAATGTCGGTCTCGGAGGCGTTGCCTCAAGTCCCGATTCTCGAAGGCCAACGGCACGTTCTCTTCTCCGGAGGGCCGGTGCAAACCAACCAGGTCATGATGCTTTATCGCTTGGATCAACTACCTGAGAATTCGCATCATGTCTTCGATGGCATCTGCCTCGGTGGGGATACAGAGCTTGTCGATCGTATCTTGACCACTAGCGGAGGGCACGATGCATTCCGCGCCTACCTTGGCTATTCAGGCTGGGGCCCAGGACAATTGGAGTCTGAAATGCAGACCGGTTCCTGGATTACCCTTCCCGCAGATCCCAATGTCGTGTTCGACAAGGATCCCACACGAATCTGGCCCGATATCGTGAGCGCCCTGGGTGACGACTATCGCCACTATGCCGACATGCCTTTCGACCCTTCCTTAAATTAGCAGGATGCTGAAAAGGGGGCGGGGTGGCTGGGACGATCCCCGTGCTCGCGCAACGCGCGAGCCTCAGAAGACCCTCGTTGGACGCGCGCAGTTGGGGTCATCCCAGCCACCCCTTAGTGAGAGTGTCGCTGCGGCCTTGCTTGGGACAAGGCGCGTCTCGTCGCGCCAAGGTTGGGAGGGTGAGAAGTCTGGCCTTATTGAGCATTCTGCGGGAGGCTCCGCTATCCGGAAGTTATTCGCGCGTCTCTTCCTCCTCCCGTTCCATTGCAGCCTTCTCGTGCGGGTGGTACCCTGCCTCCTCTTGCGGTTAGCTTCTTGGAGTCGCGTTGATATGGTCAAACGGATTGGCTGTTGGATGGGGCTAGCCCTCCTCGTCGGTGCCTGCTCCGGCTGCGGCGTGCTGTATACCGTGGTGAAGTCGGAATCTAAGCTGGACCGGCTAGCTGTGCCGATGACGAAGACTGAGGTGATCGAGCAGGTCGGTCGGCCGGACCGTGTGTTGCGCGACGATGGCCGCCTGCTTGTCTGGGAATATTCCCTCACGGCCCGCAATCAGTGGCTCTATGAATTGGCCTTCTGCCCGATCTCGATCTGGATCGGCGGCTGCATTTTCTATCCCTTCACCAACGTCGCATCAGAACATCAACGCGAATATCCCTACCACATTGTGCTGGTGAACGATGAACTCTGTGCCTGGGGCGCGCCCTCAGCGATTTTACAACGGCGCCGAGCCTGTGCCTCGTCCGGCACCGCAGCCCTAGGATCCGGCGGGATGCTCGGACGTCCTGAGCCGGTCGTAACCGGTGTCGGCCCGATCAATCGAGACACGATCGATCGCTATCGCACGATGGCCGTGATGCCGTTCGTCGATGCGGGAACCGCCGCTGGATCTGGCTCGCGTGTTGCTGGGATCATGACGACCTTACTTCTTGATCTGGATATCTATATTGTCGAGCGTGCCAAGCTTGATGAAGTGTTCAAGGAGCAGGTCATTCAACTGAAGTATGCTGATGATGCAGACGTGTTGAAAGTTGGGAAGCTCGTCGGTGCACATGCGATTATTGTGGGTGAAGTACAGCAATGGGAACGAACCGTGGGAGAGCAGGTCAGCCGCGTGTCGCTGGTCTTTCGGATGATCGATGTGGAAAGTGGTGTAGTCTTGTTTAATGGGGAGGGGTATAGTTCAGATGCCACGGCTGATGATCCTGAAGGCTTGGCCCGCATCATCGCGCATCGCATTCTCGCCCGGTTTGGTTCGCAAACCGGGTTACTCGGGTCCGGACGAATCGGCGTCAACTGGGAATTACAAGACTTAGCCGGCGCTCGCTACTACCTCGTGCGGGAACTCCGGAGCGGTCTACCAGCTGAGAAAGCCGGCCTCAAGGTCGGTGATAGGGTCGTGGCCTGTAACGGCGCGGTGCTCTCTAGCGTATCTTCTGATCGGGAAGCGAAACGGCTCTGTCAGGTTGAGGCAGGGCAGTCCCTCCAGTTAGATGTGCGTCGAGCCGGACAGCCAATAGAGATATCTCTGACGGCCGAGAAGCGGCCTGGGCTATAAGCGTTGGCGTGTGCTCTGTTCATCACCAAGTAGGGAGGTGAGAAATTGTCCAGTGTGAGAGGCAGCCACCTTTGCCACCTGTTCCGGTCGTCCTTCTGCCACGATCTGTCCGCCTGCCGATCCCCCTTCCGGCCCTAGGTCGATAACCCAGTCCGCTGACTTGATGACGTCGAGGTTATGTTCGACCACTACTACGGTATTGCCGCTGTCCACTAGCTTCTGCAGCATCGCCAGGAGTTTCTTGATATCCTCGACGTGTAGCCCGGTGGTCGGCTCGTCCAAGATGTAGAGCACATTCTTCGCGGACGAGACTTTGAGTTCGGCGGCGATTTTCAATCGCTGGGCCTCGCCGCCTGAGAGGGTCGTCGCGGATTGGCCGAGCCGGAGATAGCCAAGCCCGATGGATGAGAGCAGGTGAAGTTTTTCCGTGAGCTTGGGCGAGCCGCTAAAAAACCCCAGTGCCTCTTCAGCCGTCATCTGCAACACATCATGAATCGTTTTCCCGCGATAGCGAATGGAGAGGACGTTCGGTTTGAATCGCTTTCCGTCGCAGGTTTCGCAGGTGGCATAGATGTCTTCAAAGAAATACATCTCGAGTTTTTCGACGCCGCTCCCTTCGCATTTGTCGCACCGGCCTCCCGTGGTATTGAAGGAGAAGTGACCAGGTGTCAACCCGCTCCTGAGCGCATCACGTTCAGAGGCGAAGAGGGAGCGAATTTCATCGAATGCTTTCAGGTAGGTGATCGGATTCGAGCGCGGCGTTCGGCCGATCGGTTCCTGATCGATGAGCTTGATGCCGGTCAGATGTTCGATTCCCTTAATTGCGCGAAACTTGCCCATGGGCAGTGACTCAATACGAAAGGCACGGGCGACGGCGTGATACAACGTGTCTTTGACCAATGTGCTCTTGCCCGACCCTGAGACGCCGGTGACGCAGACCAACATGCCGAGCGGAATTCTAACGAATAGATCCTTGAGGTTGTGCTCGCAAGCCCCTGCTATGACGATAAATTTTCCGTTTCCTTTTCGTCGAGATCGTGGGGTCGATATCTCATCTTCGCCACGCAGGTAGCGCGCCGTGATCGAACGCCGGTCTGCAATGAATTCCTGTTGTGGCGCTGCGCAAATCACCTCGCCGCCCTTTTCGCCTGACAAGGGGCCCAGTTCGACAAGATAGTCAGCTGCCAGCATCATCTGGCGATCATGTTCGACAACGACCACCGTGTTGCCTTGGACTGCCAGCTCTCGCAGGATGCCGGCGAGCGTTGCGGTGTCACGCGGGTGGAGACCGATGGTTGGTTCGTCGAGGACGTAGAGCGTGCCGACCAATCGTGCACCGAGTTGATTGGCCAAGGCTGCGCGTTGGGCCTCTCCTCCCGAGAGCGTGCGAGTCTGACGGGAGAGCGTGAGATAGCTAAGGCCCACTCGTAGGAGAAAGCCGATCTTGGCCGTCAGTTGTCTGAGAATGTCGCGGGCGACCTGTTCTTCATAGGGAGAAAGGGTGAGGCCTGTGATCCAAGCGGCAGCCTCTTCGATCGTCAGCGCAGAAAGCTCATGAATGTCTGTGCCAGCGATCTTCACGTAGCGCGCGTCCGGTCTGAGTCGAGACCCCTCACATGTTGGGCAAGGGACCGGCGTCCGGTAGCGGCTGAGCATGACGCGTACGTGCAACTTGTAGCGCATTTCTTCCAAGTACTCGAAGAATTGTTGCACGCCCTCCAGCTTGCCTTCTCCCTGCCAGACGATCTGCTGAATATGCTGTGGCAGGTCCTTGTAGGGGAGGGCGAGATCGACCCCACGTC
>Ga0315278_10004788_pt1 | contig 12241 bp, 10 predicted proteins | sample YL17G06_0_MG_FD_203880 | JGI IMG/M metagenome (GOLD analysis project Ga0315278, IMG submission 203880) | Sediment microbial communities from Yellowstone Lake, YNP, Wyoming, USA - YL17G06_0 | ecosystem: Environmental > Aquatic > Freshwater > Lake > Sediment | place: USA: Wyoming | collected...
AAGATTTTGTTTTAGCGACGGGTCACACGCATTCAGTGAGACAATTTGCGGAGGTAGCATTTGGTTATCTTGGTTTGGATTACCATGATTACTTGATTCAAGATCCTAAATACATGCGACCGGCAGAAGTCGATTTACTGGTGGGGAACCCATCTAAAGCTAAGGAAAAAATAGGCTGGGAGACCCAAACATCGTTTGAAGAATTAGTAAGATTAATGGTGGATGCTGAGGTAGGGATCATCAAAAAAACCTAAGATAATTTAGTAGTGCAAAATTTGGGTGTGCTATAATAGTTTATATGTCAAATATTCAATTATCAAAAAACCAAAAACTACAACTAGAGGAATTATCAGAATCCGCATCTGAGTTATTGAAACACAGAGCGAGATTGATCTTGGCATACGCAGAGGGGAAACCAACCATGCAAGCAGCAATTGAGGCAGGAATTTCCCGAGGCAGGGCGCGTTATTGGAAACGCCAGTTTTTAGCTAATGGAATGGGAATCTTTAATTTGGATTCTGAGGAGGATGAATTAAGTGGGGAAACACATCAATTAATTTCCAGCACTGGACCTGTGTTGATTTCTGTGGCTAAACCAGACCAGACAGTGGATGACAAAACACCCACGCATGAGGAAGTTGCGTTCCCACTACCTCAAGAGAATGTAGGGGTGAACGCAGACGATAGCCTGGCTGAAGCGGGTAGGAAAGTATGGCTGTATCATTTTGCGATCATGTTAAGTCACGAGCAAGGAACGCTGCTCGGCGAGAATATTGAAGAATTGCATGATATGCGTGTAGCCACGCGACGTATGCGCTCTGCTTTCGACATTTTTGGACCAGCATTTAACCCAAAAATTATGAAACGATATCAAAAAGGATTAAGGAACATTGGGGGTGTGTTGGGACAAGTCAGAGATATGGATGTCATTGTAGATAAGGGGTTGATTTATCAAAACAAACTAGAAGAACAAGACCGCCAGGGTATAGATCCTCTGCTGACTGCATGGAAAGAAACTATTGACGCTGAGCGTATCAAACTTATAAAGCATCTACAAAGCGAGGCGTACAAGCGTTTCAAGCAGGATTTTAATAAATTTCTGCAACCACCCATGGGCATCATCGATTTGAGTAGCTCAGGAAATGAAACAATTTCCAGGATTCGAGATATTGTGCCAATTCTGGTTTACAGCCGTTATGCAGCAGTTAAAGCTTATGAAACTATAATTCCGAGTGCATCAATTACCCAGTTGCACGCCCTGCGTATTGAATTCAAGAAATTCCGCTATGCCTTGGAGTATTTCAAAGAGATCCTGAATGAAACCACCTCCAAAACCATCAATGAAATCAAGCAATACCAAGACCACTTAGGTGAGCTTCATGATGCGGATGTTGCATGCCAGCTAGTGAGGGTATTTTTGAAAAAATGGGAAGAAAATCAAACTCGATCGCCTATCCGAGAACGTATTAACCCTGAGGCAATCGTCACTTATCTAGCATACTTGCATGCAGAACGTTATAAGCTGATGATTACTTTTCCGGAATTATGGGTGAATTTTAACCGTACTGAGTTCCGCCAGAATTTGGCAAAGACAATCTCCATGCTATAAATTATCTTATTGTGCAATTATCTATTTATTTAATGATAAGATCAATTTGCGGCTTGCCAAGATATTCTACCCCATTAGTCGTAACCAGCACGTCCTCTTCGAGACCGATGTAACCATAACCTGGCACATCCAAGCCTGGCTCAACGGTATACACCTGACCTGTTTCAAGAAGATAATTAGGTGTGTCACCATAACGCTCCCATTCTGGTCCGAGAATACCAGCTCCATCATGCACCACGCGCCCCAGTTGATGACCGGTGGCATACATGAATTCTGGATATCCAGCATCCAGGATTGTCTGACGGGCAATATGATCGATAGCCTTACCAGTAACACCTGGCTTCATAGCCTTTACCGCTTGCTGGATTGCCTCCCTGACAGTATCAAAACCACGCTGGACTTCAAATGGGGGTGCCGACTCTCCCGGACGGAGGAAGTAAACCACCCGTTGAATATCCGAACAATAATCATCTTGAATGACCCCGAAGTCAAAGTGAACAATATGACCGGGAGAAATTTCCAATTCTGTCGGACCAACATGCCCGACAACGGACTCCGGTCCGGTGTTTACGGTTGGGCAGTTAATATAATCCCAGGCTGGTCCAACATTGAATTCAGTGAACTGTGAATGCATGTAATCACTTACCTGAATCTCGCTCATTCCAATTTTGATAAATTCAAAAATCCGGTCAAAAATGGTAAAGGTTGTGTCGAGAGCACGGCGGATACGCTCAATTTCTTGAAGTGTTTTTCTTCCCCGTAACGCACAATGGATCTTTTCTGCTGACTCAAGTTTGGAGATAAATGCAGTAGATTCAAGATATTTCCATAAAAGCTGATACATCCCGAAAGTCAATCCGTCGGCGTGAACATCATTGGTTGAATAGTTTATGGCAATCCGTTTGGGGTCCAAGCGGAGTAACTCGCTAATTAATTCTGGTTGGATGGATTTGTCGTATGGGATGACCCTTTCGTAAGCACCTGTGCGGCGGGCAGCCTCGGCTTCAAACCTACCAACAATCGCAATACGCTCTCCATTTTTTGATAATAGCAGGGCACTCTGCCATGTCAGATCGAGACCATAGATCAGGGGGATAACAGGGTCACCACCTCCACTTGTTTCCCTGACAAATGTAAGCCATAAATCGACATCCAATTCTTGTAAAATCTGAATGGCTTGTTGCACTTTTTCCTGAACGAGTGATGACATCATGTATACCTCTGAACAAAAAAACTTATTGGAGTATAACCTCACGCGTGGTCTTTCCAGCACGCTCACTTAGAATCTTTACCTCTATTTTTGTGTCTGGTGAGGCTTCGATCACCCATTCGAGCCGGGCGCGATTATCGGTGGGGCTTTCTCCAAAATTGGCAGACACATCCAGTTTATTGCTCCTGCCTTCAAGGTGACCCAAGTCCTCGCGGAGTTTCCCACTAGTGAGTTTGGTTCCTTCAGGGATAACCAGTTCTACTCTCACTGGACGGGATGCCTGGCGGGTTTTACTTTGTTGGCTGGTATAACTAGGAAGGAAGCCACTGTTTTCCACCACCAGATTGAGGTGGAATTTATTATCGCTAATCTGTTTTACCTCCAGGGAATGGATCGCCAGATGTGGAAGCATTGCGCCTAGAGATAACATGAATGGGTAATGCTTTTTAACTTCCGATTCGACAAAATCCAGAGGGGGGTTACGCCAGGTGTACATATTATTCCACCCACCCAGCTCAACTATTCCCAACTGGGGATGGTCAAAAGGTTGCCATTCCAGGTAAGAGTCAGATGCAGCATGTTCGTCAATCCATTTTAAGATTTGCAAATCCTCTTCATGGGGATGGTCTCGCCACCACTCAATCCATTTGCGATCCTTTATCCCAGCCTCGGTGGGTAAATCCCATAACTCAATGGTATAGGTAAAAACGCCCAAATGGTCGTACATCCAGTCATCAAATGCACCTGTGGTGACTTCCTTGGGATGATATTTAAAGTCATGGAAGGTAGACACACAACGGTAACCGGAAAAATTTGTACCCAGTTCTCCGATTTTCTTAAATATCCACAAATCCTCTGTATTCATATCATCATCTGGCTTGGTACTGTATGGGCGTAAAATGACCCGGCTGAAAGTATGAAAAGTGATGGCAATATTAATATTTGGGTGTTTGCTAATAAAATCCACTAGTGCACGGGTTTCTGGTTCGGAAGTTGGGTAAGGACCAGCTCCTTGTTGTTCTCCCTCGGTACGCCACTGAAACGGGAAGTTGCGGTTGAAATCCAATCCTTCCAAAGGTCGCGCTATTTTTATGAGGTAGCCATCAAAATTTTCCAAGAGCCCTTCCGGGAGCAGGCGGTAATACGTGCCACCCACTTCATTTGGAGACCGTTTCTCCATCAAGCGTGGGTCGAGTGAACTGATCTTCCAATCTCCGTTAGGATCCTTAAATCGCATCTGAAGGATCTTTCCATCACCATTGATATCCTGGGAGAGCAGCCCTTCATCCTTTTCTTCCCATGGATATGGGCGAACGCCCGAACGAACATATCGGGGGGTATCAGCCATTGCCCAATCTGCACCATCTGAGTTCACTCGGGGGATGATGTAGTAAACACTTTGATCAAGCTGCTGCGTGATCTGTGCATCGTTACCATAGCCAGTCAATAAATTGTACGCAATATATAGCGCTGAAGTGGTCCCAGTAATTTCAGTGGCATGAATGTTTGCATCAATCCAAACAGCAGGCTTATCTAAATCAGTCCCGGTGGCATGATTCGTCAGTGTGAGTAACCAAATGGGTCGCCCTTCATAGCTGTTCCCAATTGAATTTACACTGATAAGACCAGTATATGTTACAGCCCATTCATCGAGCAGGCGCGAAAGCTCATCATTTGAAAAATAGTGGTTGAAGTTCATAGTTGTCTCCAGTATCAGTAAGAAAAAGTAAAATTATTTTAAAGTTGATTCTATCCTGTTTCAAACAAACATCCATGATATTGAGATTCTGTATTCAATAAGTCTTCTATAAAAAGGTTTTATTCTGATTTTCGGTAATTATTCCAGTATCTCAGGATGCCATCTACCGACATGAAAGATGGATTAGCAATTTGCTGAGCTTCGGCTGTTGCCATCCCTACGCCATGTTTAACAGCCCGCATTTGTTCAAATTCGATAAATTGCTGACGCAAGTCTTCCAGAGGAAGATTTAATGGTATTTTCGCTTCCATCCAAGCTTCCACTCCATCTAGCTCATCAAGAACAGCCTGAAGATGCCAGTCTGCGTCGGCGTATACTCCAAAGTGGGTCGGTATGATTCGTTTTGGGGAAAACTGTTGAATTCGCAGGATACTCGACCGCCATTTTTCAATGTGAAATTCAGGAGGAGGCATAGGGAGACGAATATATTGCCGTGGGCTAAGACGGACACCTCCGATATCACCGCTGAAACAGGCGTCTCCAATCATATATGCCAAGTGGTGGCTGGCGTGCCCAGGTACATCTAAAGCGAATATGGATAGGTCACCACATCGAATTACTTCCTGATCATGTGCGATCGAAATGTGATCTTCCTGGACGGGCAAGAATTCTCCCCATAGAGAGTCCATCATATCGCCATAAAGGCGGCCTGCACTGGCCAATAAACGCTCAGGATTTATCAGATGGGGAGCACCATTCTCGTGAACATGGATCTGAACCCCTTGTTTTGCCCACCAGCCCGCAGCTCCCGCGTGATCCAGATGTATATGTGTTAGAAAAATATCCGAAATATCTTGAATCTTATACCCAAGTCTATCCAAACCAGCAACCATAGAATTAATTGTGGAACCAGGTCCAGTCTCAACCAGGATGCATCCGCTAGAGTGTGGAACCAGATAAGCACCGATTGTCCCTTTTCTGCTGCGGAAATTTAAGTCAATAGTGTGAATTATGGGATCATTCATCCAGCCTCCTAGTGAATTATTGAATCTTTACCTGGTTTTTTTGCCGGAAAGGACATGGAACCTGCCTGATTCAATCAGGCAGGAGACATTACCAAATATTTCATTTATCAGGCGATCATAAGGGATGAACCTATTCGCCACGATTGTTATTTGCCCATCAGAGTTGAGAGCTTGATAGGATTGCCTGATCATCGCCTCTGCTATTTGAAAATCAACAGCCTGTCCTGCGTGGAAGGGGGGATTGGATAGAATGAGATCATACTTATTTGAGCCAACCGAACCCAATAAATCACCTGCAAGCACGGTCGTATTCATAATCCTGTTTATGGATAGCGTTTCTTTACATGATGAAATAGCCAACAAATCATAATCAACGAGATCAACCCATCCTGCTCCCTGAATAGATGCGAATAATCCAATCAACCCATACCCACAACCCACATCCAATACTTTGCTACCAGGTATGACCTTGGAAGCGCTTAAAAGCATTTGCGTCCCTGCATCCAGGTGGTCAAATGAAAATACCCCTGGCAGGCTACGGATCTGATAGCAGTGATCGGATAGAGTTATTGAAAACTCAAACCAGGTACCTGGTTTAATTCCGGGAGCAAGTGCCCAGTTGGGTAGGGATGAAGCCTCAGGTTGTTTCACAAATTGGCTGATACGATTGCCTTTTCTATATGCCAAGGTCCGTCCATTTCCAAATAATTCCATCCCATCCTTAATGGAAGATTGAATTCCAGCCTTATTCGAGCCTGAAATATATAAATATCCTCCTGGAATCAACCCCTGAAAAGCCTGGAGCAACCATCTGCGGGTAAGTTTCCGTCCTTTTGGAATTTGAATATAGACAGCATCATAACTATGAGTTCCATCCTGGGGCAGGTCAATATCAGTGAGCAGGTTCGCTGATGAAATATTGTTAGCAGCTAGGGTTTTGCGGGTCATTTCTAAGGCGATGAGGTTGTGATCGATGATTGATAGCCAGCCCGATGGCAGATGGCGAGCGATACACACACCTAGAGCCCCATTATGGCATCCAAATAATAGAACACGGTCTGTCGGTGATAATTTTGGATAATCTGCCAGCAGCTGTGTTGAAGGTAAAAGCTGATCCCAATCAGGTAAACCGGGTTTGGAGATAACATCTACAACCTCGTTGCAAAGTTTCACCGAAAAGAGCTTTTCTATTTCGTAGGGTTGGGAGGTTTTTATGTTCATCATTTGTGGTTTATGGAACTATTAATCTGGTGAGTATGAGGAAAATATGTCGCCTTCATCTTTTACAAGGATACTTTTCGGTTGATTGAGGACCCAGCCAACAACTATCAAATCTCCTAAGCTTCCAGCGGCATTGAATGTTGCAATCACCAGCAGGTATGGGATCAAGGGAGAGACAACAAAACACGCAAGTATTATAGAAGCGACAGAAATAACCACAATAGGTGATAAACCAACGAGGATATACTTCTGGTATGGTAAATACCAGTTGGGAGCTGCCGCAAATGCATAACCAGATCTAAGTCCAAAATTTGGTCGCTCAAGAGTGAACACCCAAAATAAAATTCCATGAACCAGCTCATGAAGAATGAGCATGAGAATAATTGAAAGCAAAAGTGCTACCAGCTTCCAGACCGAAAATTCAGTGAAAAACCCAAATATACCGTTTTGAAAAGGATTGAATGGGCGAAAAATGATGATCAGGCGGGAGAACAACCAGCCGTATAAGAATAATAGAGGGATTGCAGCCAGATTCATCCAAAGGATAGAACGAGAATTGGATAGATCCAAGGTTTTCAGATGATGGAAATTATCAGGTAGATAATTAGTAGCACGCATTCATTAATTATATCTTTTCATCTGGGGTTGACGAAAGTGTATTATGCGGCTAAAATTCATCCTGCTTAATTGCCGTCTCCCAACGGGAGGCGATTTTTTTGCCAACTGGTTTTTAAGATCAATATTTGTTTACTGCATAAAATCATTTGGCTGATTTTCAACCGGTGTATACCGGAATACACAATCAGAGCGAGGGTAACCCTCAGAAATAACTGAGAGGTGAGAGGCGCTCGAGGAAGGGAATAATGGAAGAAGTAATACTTAAAGCTGATCGCCGTAATGTGCTTGGCAAGCAGGTAAGTGCGATTAGGAGGGAAGGACGACTTCCCGCGGTGATCTATGGTCACTATATCGATCCAATCTCGATTGAGCTAGATTTACGAGATGCATCAAAAAGCCTGACCGGGCTTGCGCCTTCAACGTTAGTAACCGTCGAAGTTGAAGGTACCCCGCATAAAGCACTTGTCCGTGAGAAACAACGTAATAAGATCACAGGAATTCTCCTGCATGTAGATTTCCTTGCAGTTTCTATGAAGGAAAAATTACGTTCACAGGTTTATATTGAAATCGTTGGAGTATCTCCAGCCTTAAAAGATTTCAATGGCGTTCTAGTGACCGGAACCGATGAAGTGGAAGTTGAATGTTTACCACAAGATTTACCGGAACGTTTCGTGGTGGATATATCAAAGTTACTTCGGATCGGCGATGGGGTATATATCCGTAATTTGAATATTCCTGAAGGCGTGAGAGTCCTGGATGAACCTGACACCCTGGTTGCCTTAATCACTGCGCAGGCAGCTGAGGAAGTAGAAGCAGCTCCAGTCGTTGAGGAGGCTTTGACCACAGAACCTGATGTGATCGAGCATGGCAAGAAAGAGGAAGAAGAAGCAGAATAATCACTGGCGGGCGATCAATCGCCCGCCTTCCTATTATTATATAAAATATCAATTAACCGCACAGTGATCTCAGCACTTACCCCCCAGAGCAATTCGTCCTCATAAGTTTGAAAATAGAACACTGGATGAATGTCTTTGTGTAGGAATTGTGCGAATGGGTTAGGAACGGTTCGATTTCGTATATAGCGGTGGTTGGGATCAGCTAACCAATCCAGTGGGATAGAAAATACGCGGCTGACCTCAGTCTCTTCCAAACGAACCGGGAAAGGCCATGGTATCACCCCGACGATAGGGGTGACGATATAGTTGGTGATCGTCTGTAGGCTCTTCATCCTGCCTAAAATCCTTACTTTCGTTGGGACCAATCCGATTTCTTCGTGGGCCTCACGAAGAGCTGTCATTTCGGGGGTTGTGTCGGCTGGGTCTGCACGACCTCCAGGAAATGCCACCTGACCCTGATGCTCAGCGACAGAATTCGTCCGGCGTGTGAGTAAGACCTGCCAGGCTTCATTCTCTACTCCAGGCAATTTTGACAGAAAAAGTGGAATTAAAACAGCAGCCGGGCGAGGAGATTCGGTTAAAAACTCCCATAAGTTTGATGGCTTCTGCTGAGTTTTATGTCCTTCGTTTAACCGCTGGGTGATATAGGCTTCAGAGAATACTGGCAGGGGCATTCGAATTGTAATCGATAATTATATATGGTCCGATTGGTCGTTAGATTCTTCAGATTGAACTAAGGTTTCAAGGTTGGATAAATCTGCCACAACCGATCTTGAAAAGATCAGGTAGCCGGTATGTGCAATCATCCTATCCGTGGGACGCAACCGCTCTGCGACGGTTTTGTAATAACGCAACAAAATTTCGCATACTTCAATAAAAGCGAAGTTTGAACGGCGTAGCGCAATTAATAATGTCGAAACCTGGTTGGTTGTGGGTAATATACTTCCGAGGTAACCGCCAGGTTTTAATGATTCTTTCGCCTGAAGAATATAATCATGAGGGTTGGGTAAATCCAAGAAGACTGCATCCACATTTCTTTCATCAAAGCCTTCAGACACATCACGTAATTTAAATTCCACCCGATCAGCCAATCCAAGTCGGTCCAAATTCTTGTGTGCCAGATGCTGGAACTCGGGTCTAGATTCATAAGACGTAACCTTTCCTTGTGGACCAACTGCAGTTGCCAAGGCGGTTGTAAATGACCCGGAACCTGTGCCAGCTTCAAGGACATGCTTCCCTGGACTGATGTCCATGGTTAATAAGATAAAACCAATATCCTTTGGATACATGATCTGGGTATTTCGGCGTGTTTCGATCAGGATATCAGCTAAGGATGGTTGCAGAAGCACAAATGGACTGCCCATATGGGAGAATACCCGGCTCCCCCAGGGTTTTCCAATCAAATCGTTATGACTCAGGTAACCGCGGTGCGTCTCAAACTTCCCATCAATCATCAGACGGAAGATAAATCTCTTATTTTGAGCACTAATCAATTGAGCAATGTCACCAATCTGTGCACAAGCGTTATTTTCGGTTTCCATTATTTGTTTAACTGTTTCTTAAAGAATTCAGTTATAGCGTTATAACACAAGATTCGGTTTTCTAGTTTGAGCACATCATGACCTTCATTCTCGAACATCAAATACTCTACTTCTTTCCCGTTTGCGCGTAAATGCTCCACGAGATCGCGTGACTCCTGCTCAATCACCCGGGGATCATTCTTCCCCTGGATAACAAGTAACGGGCATTGGACGTTATCTATATAAGTCCGTGGTGAGCGTTCTACTAAGAAATCACGGTCTTTTACCGGATCACCCAAGGAAATCTGAAAATATGGTTTCCATGTTTCCGGCAGGCGGTCACCGAATGTGAGCAGGTCGTAAGGTCCGAACATATCCACTGCAGCCGACCACAATTCAGGATGACGCGAAGCCATGGTTAGGGTCATATATCCACCATAAGATCGACCTACCACGCCAGCACGAGTTGTATCAACCCTGGGGTCATTTTTTAAGTTTTGCATCGCGTGTACGTGATCCAGGCGATCATTTCCTCCCCAATCACGGTCTACATACTTTACATACGTTAACCCATAACCGGAACTTCCACGGACATTGGGAACGAAAACTGCGAATCCATTCAGGGTCAGATATTGAATTAGCGGCATTGAAAACCAGGCAAAATCAGGGCGTTCCTGGCTCTGTGGTCCTCCATGAATATAGTAAACCAGTGGATGTGGAGCCCGAAACTGTGTTTCTTCTGAGGGTAAATATAACCGGGCAGAGATCCGCAAACCATCGTAAGAGGTGAATGAGGCATCTTCGCCTTTAGAGAGAAATGAACCAGGTATGCCTAATACACGTTCATGTGTATGGAATATTACCTTTGTCCTGTTCTTTCCTTCAATCGTACGTAATTGGGTGGGTGAGGTGGCGGTGGAATGACTTAAGATGTACTTATCAGTTTCTTTCTCGTAGTCGATGGATTCCAACACGCCATTGGAGATTTTTCCTCTGCCAATGATGGTTTTTGAAATATTGAACAACAGTATTTTTTCGTCGAAAACCCCTTCATACAGCCAGGTGCACCCATCGATGTTATATTCAAGTAAATACTTATTTTTCTTGACTGAGAGTAAATTAACCAACTCGCCATTCCCAACATGTTGAATCCCAATGATTGAAACGGGTTCTACTTCAGCTGGGTGATCCAAGCGGATATAACCCAAACCAAATGCATCTTCAAATAAGGAAGTTATCAATAACAAACCACGATCACCACGTGTAAAATGGGTGGAATTTATCGAATTTAGAGGTACCTCCTGATCTGGGGTACGCTCTTCCATTGGGGTGCCATATACCAACCTGATTATTTTCTTCTTTTTCTCCCATATATAGAGTACGTTATCTCCGACTGCATAACCATCAATGATGGTGACCCTTGAGTGATCCTTATTGTGAGAATCGACAAAAGCTCCCCAACGGCTCTCAGCAAGCTTAACCAATTCGCCTGTCTCCAGGTTTGCCTGGAATGACTCATTCATTGGTTCTGTTCTCGATTCAGCAGAAAGATAACATATTTGTTTGTTTTGGTCACAAGTGCCAAGGTGGACACGGTAATGTTGGAAGAAATTGTTAAAAGCTGGTTCAGGGTACCCACCAGAAATCGATACCAGCATTGGCTGGTAATTTTCATCTCCATCATTATCCAGCATGACCAGGATTTTGTTAATCTTCGGAAATACGGAGTAAGATTTTCCTCCAACGAGGTGTGGGTTTTGTAAGGAAATGTCTGGGGGTAATAATGGTTCAGGGACACTTCCTCCATAGCCCATCGCATATAAGCTCATCCGACCACTTAGGTTGCTAATAAAGAAAATTCGGTCATCCACCAGTTGAGGTGAAAGAAACAATCGTGCTGAAAGAAATGATTCTATTCGAGCCATATGAATATCCCTTCAATATTTCGTGTTGCTTTAGGAACCTATTGTACCTTTAAAATTTCCGTAATTCATGATAAGTAGTGGAAAAGTATTTAAAGATGAGTAGCAGCTTATAACCTTGACGAAAATAACCATGACTGATAAACTGCACAATAATTAATGTGGCCCGTGTGTTCTTTCTGGAGTTCATGAGGAACCGGTCTGAAGAGGAAGTGCAGTTTCGACCGAATTTATTTATTAATAAACCCAATGGAACAAGTAAGAACGCAACAAAACCAAAGAAACAATCATTAGCATAGTTAGGAGTAGAAAAGATGAGTGAGCGTGTGACAGGTAGCATCAAATGGTTCAATGCAAGCAAAGGCTATGGCTTTATTGAACGCGCGGATGGTCCGGATGTGTTCGTGCATTTCTCGGCAATCCAATCTGAGGGTTTTAAAACTCTCAACGAAGGTCAAAAAGTTGAATTCACTATTGAGCAAGGCCCAAAAGGTCTGCAGGCGGCAAACGTCATTAAATTA
>Ga0315278_10004789_pt1 | contig 12240 bp, 10 predicted proteins | sample YL17G06_0_MG_FD_203880 | JGI IMG/M metagenome (GOLD analysis project Ga0315278, IMG submission 203880) | Sediment microbial communities from Yellowstone Lake, YNP, Wyoming, USA - YL17G06_0 | ecosystem: Environmental > Aquatic > Freshwater > Lake > Sediment | place: USA: Wyoming | collected...
GCCGTGAGCGTGTGCTCGTGACCGGTCTGGGCGTCACCAAGCTTCGAGTCTCCCTACAAACCCGCGACGTAGCTCGGGAGGCGGTACCGCCTTGCCAGGCACGCGACTGCGGCGTTGATCATGGCGCATTCGGGAGACCCGACCGAGGCGGCGGCAAGACGCAGGTCCATGGCCGTGGTCGAGCTGCCGTAGAAGACCTTGGCGCCGCGCTGCGTGAGCTGTGAGAGGACGATGCCGGATAGCACCTCCGCGTTGTGCGTGACCAGGGTGCCCGCCAAAGTGATGGGCGCCGAGGCCCCCGCCATCGCCATCGACAGGATGTTGGCGGGCACACCGGCGCGAGCCGCCTCGATGATCACCTCGCTGCACTCCTTCGGCAGCTTCAAGGGGCTGACGGGACACATGCCGAGCGTGACGATCGGTCGCGCACGCAGCGCGCCGCGGCCGCCGGCGACCGCGGCGGCGATCGCGATCACCTGCCTCGTTTCCCAGCCGCCGATCGGGCAGGCGCAGATGTGCTTACGGCAGTTGGCGACCGCGGCCGCGTAGTTGTGGATCTCGGCCATCTCCGGCGCCACGTCCGACGCACCGACGGCGACCTCGTAGGCGTCGATCCCGTCCAGGTAGTCCGTGAGCCGGGCCGTCGTGGCGACGTCCTCCTTGGTCGACGCGCGCAGCTCGCCGCTCTCGGGGTCCACCACCATCAGGCCCTCGCCGAAGGTGGTGAAGCCCACCCGGCCGGGCTCGAACACCATGTCGTAGGCCTCGTCGCGTCCGCACCCGACGAAGCTCGCAGGAGCGGACGCGATGGCGTCCTCTACCACGTGCCCCGGGAAGGTCACGATCCCGGCCCCGCGGTCGACCGAGCATCCCCCAGCGGCGAAGATGGCGAGCGCTTCGGGATCGTCGCAGTAGATTCCCGCGCGCTCGAGGACTTCGAGCGTCGCGAGGTGGATCTCCTCCAGCTCGTGCGGGGTGAACACGTTGAGGCTGAACCCGCCGCTCGTCCGCAGACCGGCGTGCTGGTTGCGGATCATGTCGCAGCACCTCCTGGTCGTGCTCGCACGCTCTGCGGCGCGCCACCCACGCGTCGCGTCTCGAAGCGCCGCACGCTATTGACCGGTACCCCCAGCACGTCCGCGATGTTGAACTTCGCTTCGATGGCCACCGGTTGGGTCGGGTGGCTGATCTCGAACGTGGTGATGCGGCCGAAGCCCAGCTTCTCGCGGATCTCGTTCATCCCGACGGGATCCGACAGATCACCCGGCGACACACCCAGCTTCTCCGCCACGTGCGCCTTGGCCTCCGGCAACCTCATGCCCCGGGTCATCTGCATGCGACCTACCAGATCTCCAGCAGCTCGCATGCCTCCCATCCCCGACGCCATCGTGTGTGCACAAGGCATACCGTAGGGGTCGCCAGACCCCACCTACAAACCGTCCACCTTGAGGATGTCTACGCAGGCGCGTGAGGCGCGGCAGACGGCGTCGACCGGCGGGTACTTCGTCATGCACACGGCGCCCACGCCCATCCCCACATTCATGTGAATCGGGATGGTGGCCTCCTCGGCGCACGGCTTGACGATCGTGCAGGCCCGGGCGATGTTCCAGGCGCACGACTTGCCGGCATGGACGTTGACCACCGGCCCGAAGATGGTCGCCCCGGCCCGCACCGCCAGCTTCATCTGCTCGCGCGGCCAAAGGCCCGCCAGCCGGACGCCGTCGTACTCGACCTCGCCGTGCATCCCGAGCACGAACTCGCCCGACATGCCGACCTCGATGCCGAGCTCCGGACAGCGGCGGCGCACCTCCTCGACGGCCAGGAGCGTGGCCTGAAAGTCGGCGTCCCCCGCAGCCGCGGAGGTGTCGAAATCGACCCCATCGGCGCCGGCCTCGTACATCGCCTCGCACACGTAGACCATGTCCTTGACGGCCAGGGGGACCGCGTCTTCCTGCGCCGCCCGCGCCTCAGCGATCTGCCCCTGAGGCAGAAGCTCCGACCAGTTCGGCACAGGCCCATCGGGCCGCGAGTAGAGCCCGAGATTCGGCTGCGCACCGTACTGGACCGGAGCGACGACGCGCAGCAGGACCTCGTGCATCTCCTGGGCCTCAAAGGGCACGATCGCCTTCACCGGCTTGAAGGAGTAGTCGACGTGGTGCAGCTCGATCGTGTCGGCGCCGAACCACTGCTCGTAGATCTGCAGGTCCTGCCGTCGTGAGGCGATGGTCTTCATACCCGAGCCGTCGTACGAGAGCACGACCTCAGCGCCGATGTCGACGCCGGTGAAACGGGCCGGCGACCCGTAGATGTCCAGCAGGTGCTCGAGCTCTTCCTCGGTGAGGGGCGGCACCTTGGCCCGCCGGGCTGCCGCCTCGGTGCCCGCCTCGAGATCCGCGCGGATCTCGCTGCGGGTCATGCGCACCAGTTCGCCGTCACCCATCCGCGTTGGAATCCGACTCTCAGTATCCATGCACTGCCTCCCACCCGCCTTCCACGTTAGGCCGCCGCCTCGCAGTTTGCGCTCGGCATCCTACGCGGCACCGACAAGCCCGCTCACGCCGTGTCCTCGTCCTCAGACGCCACACCAGCGCATCATCGCCAGCGCGCTGGCGGCGCAGTGGTCGACCAGGTCCTCCACAGGCACGAACTCGTCTACGGCGTGTGCGTGCCGACCTCCAGGCCCGAACGAGATCGTTGGAGTACCACCGAAACGCGTGAAAGTCGCTGCGTCATCCCACGAGTCCAAGCCCGCCACGCGACCCTCGCGACCCACGTCTTTCGCCGACGCGAGGGTCGTTGTCACGATCTCGTGATCCGCTGCCAACTCACGCGGAGGGAAGTCGCTGAGCCATGTCCACGCCGGTGGGTTCTCCGCCAGCCACGGGTCTGCCGCCGCTGCCGCCGCGACCCAGTCCATGATTCCTTTGCGAACGGCTGTGGCCTTCCCATGCTCGTCGGCCTGGCCCGGCAAATACTGGACAGCGATGAACGCCTCACAGTACTCGGGATATGTGTACATGAACGAGCCGCCCTTGATGGTCGTGGGCAAGACGCCGGGAGGGCTCAGCAGCAGGTGCTGCAGATGGCTGCTCGTGCGCCACTCCGCCTGAAGCCGCTGCAGCGCATCCAGCAGCGGAAACATCTTCTCGATCGCGTTCACCGCCCCGCCGTCCCGCCACTCGGGCTGCGGCATCTCAACGTGACCGGCACGTCCCCGAACCCGCAGCAATGCCGAGGTCGAGCCGCGGCACGCGGTCCAGGCGTCGAAGTCGCTCGCCTCAGCGCAGAGGCCGGCGTCGGCGCCCACCCCATGAGCGACGCACGCCCAACCGCCCGCGCCCGACGACTCCTCATCGGTGTCGGCACAGAAGAGCACGTCTCCGCGAAGGCGCACGCCCACCCGATGCAGTGCCTCCAGGGCCACCACAAACGAGGCGAGCCCACCCTTCATGTCGTTGGACCCTCTGCCGTAGAGGCGACCGTCCCGGACCTCGGCGCGCAGTGGGTCGCTGCTCCACTCCTCCCTTGGGGCCACGTCGACGGCGTCTATATGGCCGTTCAGGAGGAGACTTCTCCCGCCCCCCGCCCCGAAGATCCGCGCAAGCAACTGCGGCCGGCCGGCGAAACTAAGATCGGCCGCGATCTCCATGGGATTGTCCGGGCCGGGCGCGTCCGGTTCCCACACCTCCGTGGTGGCCCCGAGCGCCCGCAGCCGCCTCTCCAGCGCCGCCTGCAGCTTGACCTCGTCGCGAGCTGGGTCATCGGGTGAGTGTCGAGCCGTCGTGTCGTACGACACCAGCTCGCTCGTGAGGGCGATCAGATCGGGGCGACTCTCACGAACCGCGTCGACGACCCTTTCCTCCAGCTCCGATCTCAACGTCACGTGCGCTCCCTTCCTGTTCCCCCGGAGTGTCTCCTCGGCGTCTTCGCTCGTCGTGCGTCCCTGCTCTCTGCGACTCAAGCCACGCTTGCCCGGTACTTCTCGATGGCCGAGTCGATGAGCCTGTCGGCCTCTTCCGGCAGCGGCTCGACCTGATGCTCGGCGAGGATCTCACGGGCGCGCCCGGCAGCGTCCGCGATCAACGCCGAGTCCACGTGGCTCCCGCAACGCCCGCGCTGGAAGACGCGCGGCTCGAAGAGCTCACCGGCCCGTGCCCGCGCCCGCGTACTGTCGCGCCCGAGAAAGTGCCCACCGGGGCCGACCGCGGCGATGTCGTCGAGGAGCGCCTTCGCCTCGTCGACGACAAGGCCGCCCATGAAGCGCTGCAGCATGCCGATGGCGTCGGCATCGAGGACCGCCTTGGCCGGCGAGAAGATGCGACTGCCGTTGAAGAACCCACTCGCGACCAGCCCGTGGGCGCCGGCAAGCGCCACAGACAGCCAGAGCAGCATGCCCTCCGCGCCGGCCTGGTAGTTGACGCCCCTGGCATCGGTGGTGCTGCCGCTGCCGATCGTGGGGAGGCCGTAGAAGCGGCTCATCTCGACGCAGGCGAGATTGGCGAGCGCGACCTCCGGCGCTCCGCCCAGATACTGACCGCTGCGCATGTCGGTGGCCGCAGGCATCGGTTCGGCGACGAGCTGACAACCGGGCTGCGCCAGCTGGAACAGCACCACCCCCGAGAGCAGCTCCGCCATGATGACGATCGACATGGCCAGGACGCTCAGCGGCGCGGTCGAGCCCATCTGAGGCATCGATGTGAGGCAGATCGTGGCGCCGCTTCTGACGAGATCGAGGCTCGCCTCTGTGACCTCCGGATCGTGCTGCAGCGGCGACACCGTGCAGTGGAGGAAGGAGTAGATGGGACGCTCGAAGAGCGAAGCGCCCGCCACAGCTTCGAGCATGGCGACGAGGGCCGGCACCATTGCCGGCGTCTTCGGCGACACGCTCTGCAGATGCTTGGACGATTCTCGAAGGGCGATGGCGTCGACCAGCAGAGGGGCCACCACGGGGTCGAGCGACGGCGCCGCCAGTGAGGTCCAGAGGAAGTCGATCTCCGGCAGGGCGTCATGCAGGCGGCAGAGGTCGCGCATGTCGGCGAGCGTCGCCTCGCGCACGACCCCCGTGGCATCGTCGGCGACGAGCGTACCCTCGCCGTCCGCGCAGCAGACCAGGCGACTCCCGCCGCCGAGGTCGATGTCGCGGGAGGAGTCACGCGCGGCAAGCAGCACGGCGCCCGGAGCCGTGCTCAGGCAATGCGCGACCAACTGCCGCGGGAAGCGCGCCAGGCAGCGCTCGCGGTCGACCGCGGCGCCGCCCTCGGCGAGCACGTCGAGGGCCCGGTTCGACGGGATCGAGACGCCGACGTTTTCGAGCACCCAAAGGGTCTTCTCGTGGATGAAGGCGCGTTCGGTCTCACTCAGCACTGTGGTTGCAGGCCGCTCCACGACCCACCCTCTTCCTGCGACGACTGTTCACGACTCGTCCAGCGGACTGCGAGCTGCACTCTCGGCAACGGCAGGCGGGATCCGTCTGAGTCCCTATACTCGTCACCGGCTGATCCCCGCGTCAAGGCCTCACGGCCGATCATGGCCGCCGGAGATCCTGGGCAGCACCACGATGCGCGAGTCGCCTGCAGGCGGGCGACCCGGTGGTATCAGCACACGAATGAGCGGCGGCGGGTCCCGGCTCAGGACGGCGGCAGGCGCCAGCCGACCGCCGTCTCCACGGCGTCGTGGCGCATGACGTTGTACACCACGCACTCGGCGCCGGCGGCGTCGGCGACCGCCGTGGCCAGCGCCATCAGACCGGCCTGGTCACCCGGCGCGAGCGTCTCGAGCTGTTCGCGGATCGCCGCCAGGCGCGGATCCTCCGCAGCGGGGAGCGCGGAGCCGGCCGCAGGCGACGCATCTGACCGCGCCGCCTGACCCGCCGGCCGGTCTCCGGCCTCCACGCGCCCCACCAGGTCAAGGCCCACGATGCCGTCGCCGATGACGGCGTCGATCTGCCAGATCAGGGCCTTGCCCGGCTCCGCGGCGAGGCGCGCCCTCATCTCGCCGCTGAACGGCGGTTTGAGGGCCTCCTGCAGCGCCACCGCGGCGGCAGGGTGGTCGGCGGCACACACCCGCGAGATGAACTCATGCCCCACGAGCTCTTTCTCGGCCGCGCCGACGGCGCGGCAGAACGACGGGCTCACGAACGTCATGGCGCCGTCGCGGTCGATCTCGACGACGAAATCTGTCTGCGTGTCGGCCAGCAGCTGCAGGCTCTTGCGCAGGCGGCGGACCTCATCGTGGTCGACGGTCTCCACGTCGGGCTTGCTGATGAACAGCACGTACGCCATCGCTCGGGGCTCGCCTCGCTCGACGATCGGCCCCAGGGAGACACGCACCCAGATCCGCTCGCCGTCTGGCCCCGCGAGATGCTCCTCGAAGACCTGCTCGCCCTCGCGGCGGAAGGAGCGCGCGCGCTCGGGCCACCCGGGCATCACGCTGGACCACTGCCGCCCCAGAAGGTCGGTGCTGGCGCCGCCCACGAGCCTCACCAGCGGCGCGTTCAAGGCCATCGTCTTGCCGACGTCCGAGATCACGGCGACAGGCTGTTCGAGCGGCAGGTGCGACAGCACCTCGAACACGATCTCGATGCGCTGACGCGCGGCGTAGGGCAGCTGCGGCGCCATCCAGTACTCCTGCCCGAGCCCGTCCGGGGAGGGACCCTCATCCTCCATCAACAACTTGGCCCAGTCGCTCACCGTCGCCTCACAAGTCCGGAGCCACACGTTGACCTGCTATGAGCGTCGGCGCGGCGCGCCCGAAACACGATGGTACGGGCGTCTACCGAGGGGGGGACGTGCGTCTACGCGCCGACCTTGTACATCGTGCGTTCGCCGAGCCCGGTGACGACCTTGGCGTAGCCGCACAGCTCGGCGTCGAGGGTGGGGTCGCCGGTGTCGACGAGCAGAGGCCGGCCCTCCAGTGAGAGGAGCTTGGTCTGGGTGGCGATGACGATGATCCCGGCCATGCCCACGCGGCGGATCACGGCGGCGCTGATCTGCTGGTTGCCGCGACCGAAGATGTGGCCTTGGCCACCGATCGCGGTGACCACGATGTGCGCCGCGCGACGTTTCTCGAGCAGGTGCAGCAGGCCCTCCTCGGTGACGTCCCTGCCGGCGAGCGCCCCGCCCATCACAGCGTCGACCCCGAGCAGCGTCTTCTCGAGGCCCAGACGGGTCATGATCGTGCGCGTCGTCGTGCCCGGGCCCAGGATGTAGAGGGCGCCCGGGCGCATGTCGCGGATCACCTCGGTGGCGACATCGTTCAGGGCGCGCTCTTCGCCGGCCACGCCGCCGGCCTTGGCGCTCTGCGTGAGCCCCCGGGCGTACGGCACCGACAGATAGCCGTAGAGGTGCGCCGAGATGCGGTCCTCGCGAAAGGCCTCCTCGTCGATGTCCATGACCTCTCCCTCACGGAGACGCACGGCCGCCGGGCGCTCATGGAGGAAGAGGGCGGCAACATCACCCGCCGCAGCGGGCGTGGTCGCATATACAGCGGAGTGGATCTTGACGCCGGCCGGCACGCCGATCACCGGCACGCGGTCGCCGACGGCGTTGCAGATGTTGCGCGCCGTGCCGTCGCCGCCGGCGAAGAGGATGAGGTCGACACCGGCGGCCAGCAGCTCGCGGGCTGCCTTCTCGGTGTCGGCCGGGGACGTGAGCACGAACTCGCCGGCCGCGCCCAGCGCGGCCTCGTCGTGGCCGTGAGCGCGCTCGGCGGCGGCCCAGGTGGGACGGCCGCGAAACGTGCCCAGCACGCGCGGCTCGAAGCCGGCCGCGCGGGCCTCGTCTTCGCCCATCTCGGCCGGCCAGGTGACGACCTCGATGTGCTCGCGCACGCGCCCCAGACGCTCAAGTGCCAGCCGTGCGCGCCGCGGAGCGTCGCGCACGGCGCCCAGCTTGAGCGCGCGTCGCAGGATCTGCGCCCCGTCGCTGCCCTTGAGCCCCACCCGGCCGCCGACGCCGGCGACCGGGTTGACGATCAGCCCGAGCCTCTTCACGACCGCGCCCTCACGAGCGTTTCTTGCCGCCGCGCTTCTGGCGGCCGCTCCGCGAGCTCCCTCCTCGAGCGGCCGGCCGCGGCCCCGAAGCCGCTTGAGGCTTCAGCACGGTGAAGAGGTAGATGACCAGCGCCGGGGTCATCACAAGCAGCAGCCCCGGCGTCCCCGTGACGACGCTCAGCACGACCGCCACGAGGATGGCGACGAACACCAGCGAATGGACCATGCGCACGCTGAATGCAGTGATCCGGCGCCCGCGCATCCACAGGTCGAAGGAATCGATCATCATGGTGAACGCCGCCAGGGCCGCGAGGAGCAGCGACAGCACGATGAGCGGCTGCCGCCACCCGCCGAAGCGCTCGCCGGTCGCATACGTGTAGGCGAGCAGGCCGCAGATGAGGGCCGTCATCAGCAGGATGGTGAGGCCCATGGAGCGCAGCACTCTCTGGCCGACCGTGAGGTCCCGGCGCATGTGGGGCTCTCCTACTTCTGCTTGAGGATCTTCTTCTTGTACGAGCGCCACGTGAAGGCCCATTCCTGCGGGTCTTCCATGGCCTCGGTGCGCCGCAGCTGGTCGATGGGCTGGGCGTGCGGCGCATCGAGCACGAACTGCGGGTCGGCGTAGGCCTCGTCGCTGCCCTTCTTGATGACCGCCGCCCACTCGTCGAGGTCGTCCTTGCTGTAGGTCTCGCAGGGCTCCGGGGTGAACGGCTCGGGCACCACCCACGGATGATGGCTCATCCACATGCTCTGGATGCCGAAGTCGACCATGCGGTCGCGCAGGGCTTCGGTGCCGACGCCGGTGTCTTCCTTAAGCTGCTCCAGGCTGTAGCGCACCTGGTCGAGCCGGCGGTGGCCTTCGGCGTACGGCCGGCTCACGCCCTTGACCGCCATCAGCAGGTTGTCGAGGTAGTTGTTGTTGAGCACGCTGATCTCGGCGACCTCCTTGAGGCCCTCGGGGCCCATGTTGCGGATCCAGGCGTAGGCGCGGATCACGCCCATCCAGTTGCCGAGGAAGCCGCGCACGCGGCCGATGCTCTCGGGGCGCTCGTAGTCGAGGTGGTACTTGCCCCCGACCTTGGTCACCATGGGCACCGGCAGGTACTGCGCCAGCTCGTCGGTGCACAGGTAGGCGCCGGTGGCCGGGCCCTCGCAGCCGTGCGGGCTGGAGAACGTCTTGTGCAGGTTGAAGTGACAGGCGTCGAAGCCGGCGTCGCGCGCCCGCGCGATCCCGAGGATTCCGTTGGCGTTGGCCTGGTCGGTGAAGGCGAGGGCGCCGGCCGCGTGCAGCACCTCGACGTACTTGTCGATCTGCGGGTTGTAGATGCCGGTGTCTTCGGGGTTGGTGATCATGCAGCCCACGGTCTTCTCGCTGACGGCGGCTTTGAACGCCTCGAGGTCCGGGTAGCCGTTCTCGTCGGGCATCACGGTGATGACCTTGAAGCCGGCGACCATCGGCGTGGCGGCGTCGCAGGGGTGCGAGAAGATCGTCGTGATCATCTCGCTGCGCTGCTCGAGCTCGCCCCTAGCCTCGAAGTGGCGGCGCATGACGCAGGCGTTGGTGAACACCGCGTGCGAGCCGCCGCCCGGCTGCAGGGTGAAGGCGTCCATGCCGCTGATGGACTTCAAGTACTGGCCGGTCTCGTAGACGATCTCGAGCAGCCCCTGCAGGGTCGCTTCGTCCTGCCACGGGTGCAGGTCGGCGGCCTTGTGCCCGCGGATCAGCTCCTCGTGCATCTTGGGGCTGTACTTCATCGTGCAGGTGCCCTCGCTGATGTCGCTGCCGAGGTCCATGCCGAGCGTCATCTGCGAGTAGCGCAGGTAATGGCGCAGCACCTGATACTGCGCCATCTCGGGGAGGTCGGGGGCGGCCGCGCGGCTCATCCCCTCGGGGATGTAGTCCGCGGCCTCGCCGACGGCGGCCCTGACCTCGTCTTCGGCGAGCGGCACGAGGATGCCGCGCTCGCCGGGCGCGCCCTGTTCCATGATGAAGGGCTCGTCCCAGCGCGGGGCGCGGTAGTCGCGCAGCACGCCGCCGTCGCGGCGCAGCTTCGAGAGGCCGGCGAGCTTCTCCTGAGCGGCGCTCCTCTTCTGCTCGTCGGGGCTCATGCCGTCACCTCCTTGACGGCCGACACCAAGGCGTCGATATCGGCCTGGTCGTAGTACTCGGTGACGCAGTAGAGCGCGCTCTGGCCGAGCTCGGGGAACTCGGCGGAGAGGTCCTTGCCGCCGAAGATCTGGTGGCCGAGCAGTTGCCTGTTGACCTCGGCCACCGTCTTGCCGGTGCCGCCGAAGTCGACGACGAACTCCTTGAAGAAGCTTGGCGAGAGCCTGATCCGCACGCCGGGGATCTCGCCGAGAAGCTTGGCGGCGTAGTGCGAGCGCGCGATGCAGGTCTCGCCGAGCTCCTTGAAGCCCTGCGGTCCCATCACGGCCATGTACACGGCCGCGGCGATGGTCCACAGCCCGGAGGCGGTGCCGACCCAGTCCACGCCCTGGTCGCGGGCGCCGTAGCTGGTGCGCTCGGCCATCGCCTCTCCCACCGCGTACTGGCCGGGGGTCGCCGTCTCCATCACCGTGTAGAGCTCAAGCGGGCACTCCTGGGCGAACACCGGGTCGTCGTCGCTGAAGGCGATGAACCCGGAGCAGCCGCCGCCGGCGTGCATGTGCATGCCGAGAGGCTGGATATCGCCGCAGGCGATGTCGGCGCCCAGGGCTCCCGGCGGAGCGAGCACGCCGAGCGTGATCGGGTCGACGCCGGCGATGGCGAGCGCGCCGCGTTCGTGAGCCAGCTTGACGATCTCCGCGCCGTGGGCCTCGATCGTGCCGAGATAGCCGGGGCTCTCCCAGTACACGGCGGCGTAGGAGTCGTCGAGCTTGGCCTTGAGGTCCTCGAGGTCGACCATGCCGGTCTCGCGGTCCCACTCGTAGAAGCGGATCTTGGTGCTGTTGGCCATGGACTCCGGCTGGCACAAGGTGCGCGCCTCCATGAGCCGCATCGGGCTCATGTGCGCCGGCACGAGCACCTTGTCGCGGCCGCTGATGCGCCGCGCCATGCGGAAGGCGCGCCCGGCGACGTCGCCCCAGTCGTAGATGGGGTTGGCGACGGCGTCGTAGTCGAGGAGTTCGCCGAGCATGCTGTTGAACTCGAAGCGCGCGAGGTACTTGCCGAGGTCCGAGTAGTCGCCACCGCAGTAGGCGCTCACGAACTCGGCGCGGTTGATGACCTCGTCGACGATCGCCGGCACATGGTGCTGCCAGCAGCCGGCGCCGCAGAAGTTCATGAAGTCGACGGACGAGGCGTTCTTGTCGAGCAGGCCCTGCACGTGCTTGCGCAGCTCGCGCTCGGAGAGGATCGCCGGCGGGATGTCGAGAGGCACCTTGCAGCGCAGGCGCTCGGGGATCTCGGCGTAGATCTCTTCGACGCTGCTCAGGCCGAGCTCGTCGAGCATGGCCTGCTTGGTAGCCGGCACGGAGTTCGGGATGTACGGATGGATGAACGGTTTGTCAGCCATTGTGTGACGAGTGCTCCTTCTCTGGTCGTGGGCGCGTGCGGGGTGGCGGCTCAGCCGTAGCCGTAGCCGGCGGAGGTGCCGTAGTCGATGCTGATGAGTGCTCCTGTGATAGGCGCCGCCGCAGGGCTTGCCAGGTAGAAGATGAGCTCGGCGACCTGCTCGGGCGTGATGAAGCGCGCCTTGTCGCGCTGCGGATAGCTGGCAAGCAGGCGCTTGAAGTAGCCCTCGGGGTCGCCACCGCCGAAGTCGCGCGCCTGGCCTTCGAGCATGGGCGTCATCACGTCCGCCGGGCACACGGCGACGCAGCGCACCAGGAACGGGGCGAGCTCGAGGGCGAGCGACTTGGTGAGCAAGCTCACGCCGCCTTTGGAGGCCGTGTACACGGCCGTCTCCGGCGTGCCCACGACCCCCGCATCGGAGCTCAGATTGATGATGCAGCCCGCGGTCTTCTTGAGATGCGGGATCGCGGAGCGGCAGCAGAAGAAGGTGCCCTTGAGGTTCACGCCGAGGACCTTGTCCCACTCCTCTTCGGTGGTCTCTTCGCTGGGGCCCTCGGTCCAGACGCCGGCCGTGTTGACGACGACGTCCACACGGCCGCCGTCGGCGGCGGCCGTGTCCATGAAGTTCTGGCAGTCGGCGGGGACGCTGACGTCGCAGGTGAGGGCGTGCACCGTGGTCAGCGCGGCCAGCTGGCCGGCGAGCTCTTCGAGAGCGACGGCGTTGAGGTCGCCGAGC
>Ga0315278_10004790_pt1 | contig 12238 bp, 11 predicted proteins | sample YL17G06_0_MG_FD_203880 | JGI IMG/M metagenome (GOLD analysis project Ga0315278, IMG submission 203880) | Sediment microbial communities from Yellowstone Lake, YNP, Wyoming, USA - YL17G06_0 | ecosystem: Environmental > Aquatic > Freshwater > Lake > Sediment | place: USA: Wyoming | collected...
GTCATGATTCCAGTTGATGCAAACTTGGAACTGTTTTCAGGCAACAAACCACTGACGTACTGAAGGTGGGTACCATAGTTGGGATATTGAGCAATCCCCTTCCGGTCGCCCACGAGTTTGCGCCATTTCTCTTCGATGCCAGAGGGTTCACCAAGTCCGAGCCCCGATAGGTTCTTGGCATCCATCTTAGAAGACCCAAGAGCATCTCCGATAGTTGTCCCTCGGAACTCTGGATAGCCAAGCCACCCATCACCCTGTTCGCCCAAGAGCTTGACCAAGGAATGACGGATCACTTCAAAGTCAGGATCGTTTAGCTGTTCATCCTGGGTCTTTTGAAGAATCTTGACTGCTTGGGCAATCCACGACTCTGGAATCTTCTGAATCTGAATCTGATCTTGGGGCCATGATGCGATGGTCGTCAAGAGTTTGAACATCGTAGCGGCTGAACCAGAATCACTCGTGGTCGAGTTGGCGATATCCGCCTTCGGGAATAGGGTTTGGGCCTCTGAGGAGTGTGGGTCCCAGTATGTGTGTACAAGACGCTTCAATGTGCATTCTGCGTACAGAGAGGCGTCTCCGGGAACGACCGTCTCCCATGGAGCCATCGAGATGTATCCCGCGAAGACCTGGACCCACTGCACCCGCTTCATGAAGACAACGATCCTGTCCATCCTGCGGATGACCCGGTCGTAGCGAGAGAACTTGTTGTCAAACGAGCACATGAAGGTACTTGGCGCGTTGGTGTTCCTCTGGAGAGTGAACGTCGTCACAAAGGGCGAGAGGTCGATGATGCCGTACTTGTCGGTAGACACATAGACAGCGATGTCCGGGGAGTAGATGAATGTCCCCTGATTGCCACGAGGGTAGACACGACTAGGAAGCGGCTTTGATGTAGCTCGCGTCGGGTCTTGTCTCTTGGAGTTCTTAGCCATCAGCGTCCTTAGTGAGGATGTGGACCTGACCCGTGTACAGGTCCGTGACCCTGTCCAGTGATTGGGTCTTTCGTTCCATTCCGTGCCCCGTTCTTACCCTCATTGCCAACTCCCACATACGCAGCGATGAACTCGCCAATCTTGTACCACTGAGGTCCATAGTTCTTTGCGTCCTGAGAGGTAGGGGCGTAGGGAGCATCTATTCCATTCACGGTTGACTGGACCTGGGCGACATTTGGAATCAACCTCATCTGGAAGGAGTACGTGAGAACCACGTCGGTGACTGCATAACCGATGTCGGCATTCTCGATGAACCCTAGCCAAGTCTTGTTGGCACCGTAGTACCGAAGGGACATAGGCTTCAGGTCTCGATTGTCGTTCAGATTGAACGCCCAATGCTCCCTGATCTTGCGGATGAGGTCAACATACTTGGGACGGTCGTTGACGTTCCAAAGAGTAGAGAAGGTCAAGAAGCGCTCAGTCATCCTGATGGGTCTGTGGATGAGTCCAGCTTTCCCTTGAGCGCTATCAAGCTGCATGTTCAGATCGGTGGCGAACTGGTTGATCCACAGAGAAGTAGAGACCTTGTTCCCTTTCAGGTCGTAGGTGACTAAAGTGGTGTTCCCACCTGAAGGGTGATTACGTTCCCCTTGTCCTAGTGGATTAGCCATCCAATCCTCGAATCCCCTGGTCGTTGAGGTTGATGTCATCGAGATTCTCTCGAAGCTCAGCAAGCTCGTCTACAGCCGTGTCGCCTTGTTGCCCCATGGCTAGAAGAAGGCCAAAAGTGGTTGACCAGACGAAGCCGTTCATCGGGATGTCCTCCGCCTCAGGTACTACTGTGGGGGATGAGATGGGGACGGTCGAGTAAAACTCTGGGATGTCAGAGTCAGACATCGGTCACCTCCTATCTCTTGTGTCGAAGTAGCCCCAAGGTTGCATCAGGCACAAGACCCAGAGGTTGATTGCCAGGGGTCTGCGTTACCCCCGTTGATAGCTGCCTGGTACAGAGACATAGCGCTCCTACAGTTGTATTCAGGGTTGTACAGAAGACCACCAGATGCTTGGGCAACTGACATAGAAGCACTTCCTGGAGCAACTCCTGATGGCCACCACGAAAAGCCACTGTGGATGTCACTTAGCTGAAACAGACCGTATACCCAATGATGCAGACCCGTGTCTGGAGAGGTATAGCCCGTCTTATTGAAGGCATCTGGTCGGTAACCGGACTCTCGCTCAGCAATGCAAGTCAACCTCGTGGCGACCGCATTTCCGTACACAGCCGACCAGCAGTTGTAAATCTGGTCTTTGATCGTATTGCCCTCCCATGGGGCGTTGGAGATGTTGGGGGTCCATTTGTTTGCCCCCTGGTATGTGGCACCACCGCCACTGCCTCCGCCTCCCGTTGAGCCTCCCGTGCCATAGAACGGGGAGGCTGAAAGGACTGTCTTGACCGTCTTCTCAAAACCCTTAGGGTCACCTCCGTGAAGTGAGGGATTGTAACCGATCCCCTCATAGAGTCTCGTCAGGGCTCCCGATTCAACCTGAGCAGTCTTGATTCCAGAAAGGTCCTCGTCAATCTGGAACTGAAGCTGATAAGGGTACGTGGTGGAAGCTAGGTCCCATCCCATCTGGGGCATGTCTGTCAGGTAGACACGGAAGTTCCACTTCCTGGAAGGGACCACGAAAGTGGCTGGACGGAGGGTCGTGACGTGATACTGCATGATTTCTCTCGCCGCTTCAGCCATCTTCTGTAGCTCGTTCCTTGAGCCTGCTACCGATTCGATAGACAGTCCAGTGACCTGGACCGAGAGAAGCTGAACCACACGTCCGCCAAGAGTGTCCCTAGAAACAGTGTTCTCTTTGTAGCCCCATTTCGCCGTGTAGACATTGACGGGCAAGACAAACGATCTGCTGCCTGCCGTGATATGGGCTCTCGCCATAGTCGCCATGATTACCGTCCGAAGTCAAAGTGAGGAGCATCCCCTGGAAGGGGAATCCAGTTGAATCGAGTAGAGTTGTGCATCATCCAAATCCAGGGCTCGGTGCCATGTGATACGTCGATAGCCTTCCCATATCCATGGTTCGAAGTTCCAGGAGCAGCACATGGATACCCGTCTACAGTCGTGCCATCGCTACCACCGGCCGTCCAGATGGCATCTTGCTGCGCGTAGCTTCGATAGGCACAGACCAACGGAAGCGGTTTAGCATAGTCCTGCTGCATGGCTTTGAAGGCTTTGGCTGCCGTGGGCTCTAGATAGCAACCAACTCCATCAGTACATCCTCCTGGCTGTCCACCCAGCCGCGTCATCGCGTTGTACGGAATCTTGCCGTTGGGGTATCCACCCCACGCTCCGGCACTACCACCGTTGAACGATCCTGTGTCACTGTTGTCTGAGTTTGCAGACCCAGGAGCACCTGTACCTTGACTTGCCTTCAGAACCGTCTGGACGATTTCACTGAACCCCTTGGGGTCGCCTCCGTGAACCGAAGGAACATATCCGATACCCGCATAAAGTCGATCAAGAGCAGCGGTCTGCACCTCTCTCTGCTTGACCCCCGTGAGGTCTTCGTCTACCGCCATCTGAAGCTGATACGGATAGGCGGTAGAGGCAACGTCCCACCCCACCTGAGGAAGGGCTGTGACGTAGACACGGAAGTCCCATGCACGCGACGGGACTCGAAAACTTGCAGGACGGAGAGTCGAGATGTGATACTCCATGATCTCGCGGATTCCCTCGGTCACTCGCTGAAGCTCTTCTCTGCCTCCGGCTACTGACGTAATGGTTAGGTCAGTGACCTGCACCGATAGAAGCTGAACGACCCTCCCTCCGATAGTGTCTCTTGAGACGGCGTTCTCTTTGTAGCCCCAGTTAGCTGTATAGACGTTGACGGGTAGGACTACGGTGGTCTTGCCAGTAGAGAGGGTGGCACGAGATAGCTTACTCATACCTTCCCCTTCCACGACGTTGGCCATCCAGGAGGTAGGGTTCCCGAAACCGGCCTGCTCAGAACTAGCCCCGGTTTCGTTCCGAGAGCCACCAGGAGTTCATTGAAGTTCTTGCCGAATGCAGTTAGCTGTCCCTCGATGCTTCCAGGTGCTTGGTCCCATGCGATGGAGCCATTTCCGTCTGACCAACCAATCTCGATGCACCCACCGTTCATGTTGTAGAGAACGGTGTTGGAGTCAACGATCGCTCCATCTCTTAGAGCGGGGGCATTGTTGTAGTGCTCAGCGAAGAAGACATACTTCCCTGCCGCTGGTCCAGAGGTGAGCCTGTAGACAGACATGTCAGAGCCGAAGGTGCTCGTGTTTGAAGGCGTCCCGGCATGAGTGATGACGGCAGGACCAATCGCATAGACAGGACCCGACCCGCAGTAGTCCACTCCAGCGTCGATTCGAGCAGCGCTGTAGGTAGCATCTCGGAAGGGGTCCTTGTAGAACTTCGAGACAGGACCGCTGGTGTTCGTATTGCTGTAGTTAGGATAGCCCTGGCTAGCCTTCAGTACCGTCTTGACCGTCTTCTCAAAACCTTTGGGGTCTCCTCCATGAAGTGAGGGATTGTAACCGATCCCCTCATAGAGCCTGAAGAGGGCCGTTGCTTCGATATCGCGAACCTTCACTCCAGTGAGGTCCTCTTCTACCTCAAGCTGTAGCTGGTAAGGATAGGAGGTGGAGGACACATCCCACCCTATCTGAGGCATAGCCGTTACGTAGACCTTGAAATCCCATCGACGAGAGGGGACCCTGAACGTGACCGGTCGGAGGGTCTTGATGTGATACTCCATGATCTGTCGGACGTTCTCGGACATCGTCTGAAGCTCTTCTCTTGAACCCGCCTTCCCTTGAACACTGATTCCGGTGACCATGACCGACAAAAGCTGAACTACTCGACCGCCGATGGTGTCCCTGGAGACCGTGTTCTCTTTGTAGCCCCAGTTGACGGTATCTGGATTGAACCTGAATACGTGATGAGCCTGAGCAACACCAAGATAGGCATGTGCCTGGGTGGGACTCGGCCGCGTCGTGTGCTCGACCATGGCTACTCGCGGATAGCAGCGACTATCGGGTCTACGATATTGGCAATGGTGTGAGCCCCAAGGTCCTGAGTGCCCGTTGACCCAGGCGACGGACCAGCGTTTTTATCCTCTTCGGTTGGAAGCTTTCCAGCCGCAAGTTGGTCTCCAGTACCCCATCCCAGGTCAGAGTAAATCTGCTTCTTCTCCGAGTCAGAAGCTCCAGCAAGTGCTTGTTGCTTAGAGGCATCGACAGATGCAATCTGATAGCCACTCTTCTGGTCGCGTAGAAGGTCCTGCCAGTCTCCATGAGCGGACTGGAAGGCCGAAAGCTCCACGGTACTCCCATCGGGACCCTGGACGTAAAACTGGTTCCCACCCTGCATCCCCTTGAGGATTTCGTCAAAGATAGGCGAAACCTTCCCGGTTTGGTTGATCTGGGATTCATACATCTGAGCCTCATCCATCCAGGCGTTGTCGTGTTCTCCGATACCGAAAACCCCTCCACCCCTCATCTCGATACCGAGAGTGCTTTCAACGTAAGCCTTGGATGCCGACTTTCGCATGGACTCTGGCATCGTAGATATGTCTTTACCGCCCACTATGTTCGTCCCATAGAGAGAACCGGCACCGGCTGCCCCGCGTCCTCCACCACCGGCAGTCCGATACTGAAGGGTCTGTTCGTCTCCGGACGACTGCATGGCTCTGGTTGCCTCTGCTTCAGGTCTACCCATCGTGGTCTGAATGGACATAGCAACATCCTTCAGGTTGTTCGGGTCCACGCTTGGATCAAGGAGTCCCATTTGAGCGAAGACTTGTCCAGCCATATCGCCCAGACCACTATTTTGAAGGTTCGTCATGATGTCGCCATACGTCATTCCATCCTTGAAGCCGTACGTCTGCAAACCCTTGGCAGCAGCCTTCTCAGCCAACATTGGAAGTTTCCCTGCCATCACTGGGTTTTGACTTACAGTAGTGCCAAGTTGGTTGTAGTTGATCCCAAGTCCTGCCGTCATCTGAGAACGCAAGTAGGGATTGGAGATGTCATATCCTCCAGAACTGATGAGGGCTGGGTTTGCTTGTGCAACGGCTGAGTAACGAGCATTAGCCGTAGCGGTGATGAGCGAGTTGGACATAGCCGTACTGCCGCCTATGCCAAGTGCAGTATAGGTTTCCATGCTGGACTTGAAGTTCTTGGTCATCGCCGTCAAGTTGGCATTAGTGCTACCAGCAACGGCTCGCAGCGAGTCTAGTGACTCTGTCAACTGGGTGGTGGTACCCCCAGCCTTTTGAACGCCTTCACGGTAGAGGTCAACCATATCTACGGTATCGCTCATGCCCCTCTTGGCAGCTTCGAACAAGAAGTCTCTAGTCTGATCGTAGGTCTGACCTACCGCACCAGTCCCAAGTGCTTCTTCCTGAACCCTTCCGTAATCTACTCCTGGGTTGACCAGGTTTCCAAATAGTGATCTGGCCTTCAACCCAAGGGTTCCTCCGCCTGTACCTGTTGTAAGTCCATAGTTCTGACCGGTTATACCGCTGTAACGACGCCCTTCAGCTTGTTGTCCCGCCCACAACTTGTAGGCTCCAACTGCTGCTGCAACCCAAGGAGCCGCAGTTCCCACGGCACCACCAAGAGCCCCTAGTGCCCCTGCCGCCTCGCCACCAGCACCGATGGCACCACCTATCCCTGGAATCTTGGACATCGCGCTGGCAATGGGACCGAGTTTAGCAGCCTGTGCTGCATCAGTTAGGAATGCCCCACCTGCCATCCTTGGACCGATTTGCGCTGCATCGGCGGCTGCCACTCCAGATCGCTCCATAACTCCCTCTGCAACCGCTCCATGTCGAGCCATCTGCCAGCCATATCGGAACTTGTTGACGGATTTGCCGATTCTGCCCGCACCTCCTGTATACCTCTCACCGAGGTTTTCAAGGGCTGAAGCACGAACGGAAAGAGGGAACGAAGCCGCTTTAGCGGGCGGTGGAAGGTTGTACTCAGGGATGTCTTCACCTGGTCGCGTAGAACCTATTCCAGACGGCATAGTCTGGATCATATTCTGTTGGATCGGAGGCATTCCCCCGAAGGCTTGCTGTCCAGGGAAGTAGCCACCCATACCGCCCATACCGCCCATAGCCATCCCGCCGATGTTGGCTAGCGTGAAGGACGAGGAGGCCATTTGGGAGTAAGAGTTCTGGAGCCGCTGAGCCTCTGCGGCTGCTAGGGCCGTCTGACGGGTGAACTGAGCCATCCGCTGGGTAGAGGACTGAACGATGTCAGAGATGTCTCGGAACTTTTGCTCAGCGGCATCTAGGAGGTCGTTAGCCACCGTTAGGTTCTGGAGGAGGTTCCCTAGGTCAGGCTCTACGCCTAGGTCTAGGGTGTACCGATCTCCAGTGATATTGTCGTCACCGGGTCCAACCCTTGGCATCAGTCATCCTGCATCTGGTCGAGGTCATCATCTGAGAGGAAGGAGGCGAGCCAGCCCTCGGCATCCTGCTCCTTATCGCTATCTGAGCCCTCTTCGGCACCAAAGGCAGCCAGTGTAGCCAGGAACTCCTCAACCGATCCAGGGACCCTCTGCTCGACAGATACTCCGCCCTCGGACTCCTCGGTTTGCTTCTTCTTATCCATGTAGGCTTGGTATAGTTCGGGATTGTTCACGAACATGCTCTCTTCAAGGTCCCTGTCTCTGAGAGACACCTCTTCCTTGCGGCGCTTTATCATGGCAGACGACAACAGAACCAACTGAACATCATTGAGGTCTTTCTTCTGAAAGAGTCCTCGTTCTTCAGCTAGTTGAGCGTGATACCAAACATAGGGATCGTCTAGATAGCGCTTGGGGGTCTCGATAACCTGCGGGATGAGCCCCAACCGGTTAGCCTGTTTGCGTTCGAGCCATCCGAGAGTCTCCCCATCACTGGTGATGGCCTCTACGAAGCCATTAGACTGCTCGCCATCCAGCCAGCCCTCTTCCACCGATTACTCCTGGTTCGGTTCGGACGCTATCTCAGCTTCCTCTACGGGTACTACTTCTCGACGGGTTTGGTAGACACCAAGCTCCTTCAGAACTTCCAGTACCTGTCCCTCAAGCTCGTTGATCTTGTCGTAGAGGATGTCGATAACGTAGTCATACCAGTTGTCGGTGATGTACCGGTAACGCTGAGGGATGACATCGAGGTTCTTCTGTCCCACTAAAAGGGGTTTCCCGTCAACTATAGTGAGCCCTGCGGCTACGACAGCGGCGCGGTAGGCTCTGGCATAGCCGATTGATTCTTCATGTTCACGGACGAGCGCAACGACTCGAATCTTCTCACCAGTCGTAAGGGTTCGAACCGTGAAGGAGTGGTAGGGAATCCTGACTTCGGATTCTAGATGTCCTAGGTAGGCAAGTCCCTCGAACTCATTGCGCCATTTGGCATTGAACGACTGGAATGGACTCAGACCACTATCGTCTGTCTCGGCAAGGGATTCGTTCGGAGATGTGTCTGCCTGAGAGGCCCAGGCTTCGTCATCCTCGTCTCGATCGACTTCCTTGAACTCCTGCCATCCTTCGTTTTCAGACATAGTTGAACTCCTCATATGTTTAGGGGTATCATTTACCCCAGAGTCGGGGAGTCAGGGTCCTCGGGCTCAGGGAGGGGTCTCGCGACCCCTCCCGTCTACTATCCCGGTGATGCTTAGTTGCGGGCGTTGCGGAAGATGTCCCTCGAACGCGAGTTGCGGTTCCTCGCTAGAGTTCCGCGCAGTGCTACGTCCGACAGGGTTGCTGCCGAGGCGGTAAGCGCTGTTCCGACTGCTGCTGTGGTTCCAGCAACACCTGGAGTCGTAGTCGTGATGCCCATGACATTGGTACCAGAAACGGCGACGGTGATGGCATCCACGTTCTGGTTTCCCAGGTCGTTGACGAAGGTAATCGTGTTGGTGTCGGTGTCAGTGTCGAGGTTGGTACCGACACCCTGTGCGACAACGACGTTTCCAGAACCGATTTCCGAGAGTCCTTCCAATGCTGCCTGGACCACTGCCGGGGTCGAAGTCTGAGCTAGTGCGGCAGTTGATTGCCCCCTGAACGTCAAGATAAACGTGTCTCCCGTTACAGTGGTGGCGGTCAGGGTCTGGACTTCGTTGGTACCTACGCTGGTGAACTGACCATCGGTGGTCGTGCTGACCGAGACTGGGTCTCCCGCTTCGACGATAGCGTTGGTTGCAGCGGCGTCAAAGTCGCCAGCGATCTGAATCCAACCGAAGTTATTGTCAGTCGTGGCGGCGATGAAGACGCCAGCGAAGTCCGAACCATCGGCAGCCGCATCAGCATCGTCAATAGAGACCTCAGTGAGAGCCCTGTCGAACCAGGTGCCCACGTTCTTCGTCGTGGTGGTAGCGACCGCTGCGGTCCCGTTCAGCTTGACGAGCTTGAAGACTGCCCCGTCGAAACCTTCGACGACCTCACCTAGGACGAAGTCCTTGATGGCCTGTGCATCAGCGTTGATGTTCGCGATGGAGGTCTTGTCGTGGATCGTGGTCAGGTCTAGTGCGTAGTCCACACCGTTCCACAGAGGGACGATGTAGGGGTTGGTGTTGATTTCTACGGTGATCACAGACTCGCGGACGTTGCGGGAAAGCTTCCCAAGGTCCTCAAGGCTGATTGCGTAGTCTCTGTTGGCGACCATCTTGCGGTTGTCTGGCAGAGTGGCATCGCTTACTCCGTCACGGAGTCTTACGCTTGCGCTTCTTGGCTTAGCCATTACTTCTCCTCTGTGAGGTCATCTCCTAGCCAAGGTGGCTACGAGGTATTCCTTATCCACCCTTCCTGGTGGTATGTGTGTACATTACTGTGATTGTCTTGTTGACCGTCATCGCGTTGATGGCGACCTGCTCTCCCAGGTCAGCGTCAACTACGACGCACCCGTGGTAGATAACCGCACGGGGCTTGTGCCCTGGCGGCGGAACGATGAGCTTGGTGCAGAACACCTTGCCGTTCCTCACGGACCTGTCGAACAGGTCCACGATGTCGTTGATCTGGCCGTTCTTGTAGCCAGGTAGCTGTCTCCAGATTTCCTTGTCCCACTCTTCCTTGATGGTGAGAACAAGGGTACCGGCTCCTGCTGCCCTGGGGAACGCGATCTCGATGGGATGGCGCTCGTCCAACGGCTGCACAGGCTCGGGTGGTGCAACCGGAGCGGGTGGCTGGTCCTGGATGGTCTCACAGAACTTTAGCTTCGATCCGGCATAGGAGAACAGCGTATAGCCGGACCCTACGACCCGGAATCTCTGCGCGTTCCAACCGTTAGCCATTAGACTTTCCCTCCAACCGTCTCAAGCTCATGAACCATAAGGTACGACGCGGCCCTAATGAGCAAGTCTGGATCGTCGTTCAGGTGGCCGAGTGCGAAGTTGCACTTGTCACACAGGAGCCCACGAATCTGATTGGTCTCGTGGTTGTGGTCCACTCCTAGGGCCTTCTCTACTTCTTGGGGCGACCTGTAGCAGATAGCACAGCATCCTCCCTGGGCTTCAAGCCGTTCCTCGTACTCTTCCAAGGTAATCCCGTAAGTTCCCTTCAAGATTGAGTTCTTCCTGTTACCTGGGACATCCTGCCAAGCCTTCGTGTTCTTGTTCATGCACGGCTTGCAGGTGTTCCTGCGTCCATACTTCGCCCGCTTGTCCTTGGCAAAGTCCTCAAGAGGACCCTCGTGGCCACAGCGAGTACAGGTTCGGAGACTCATCACTGGGCCGTCGAATCGTTGATGTTTTGGAACTCCACCGTGCCCGTGTTCGTGTCGATGCTGAACTGTACGTGGATGTAGTTGAGGGGCAGAGTGGGCTTGTAAGAGAACCTAATCTCAATCATGGTCGGGTTCTCGGTCGGGTAACGGAACTTCACGTCCGAATAGTCGAAGATGAGTCCCTGACGTACCGACTCTTCCAGGGCGGCATTGACTGCTGCCATGACCAAGTTCGGAGTGTCGGAGGTCATCGGAGAACCGATCAGTGCTCCACCATCTAGCGTGTCTAGGATGAAGTCTCGTAGACGGTCGCGTGAGGTGATGACTGAGATTTCCCTGCTGTAGACCGTGGACATGTCAGTGGTTAGACCGTGCTTGATGATCAGACGACTGAGGCGGTCTTCGAAGACCACTAGCACTCCAGCAGCCTGCATCGAGAAGATGTTCTGGGTCGTGTCCTGATTGTTGATCCCAACGAACCCGAAGACCTGCTTACGGGTTAGCGGCTCCTGGGGCGGAAGACCAGCCTGAACTCCAGCGACTGCGGCAGCAGCGAAGTATCCTGGGATGATGGTCGGAGTAGTCGTTCCATTGTCCAGCTTGAACTGTCCAGGGGCAACCAGTGATATACGCTCACTGTTCATCTGTCCAGCCTTCGTGATGAAGGATGAGTAGTCAGGTGTTGGGGTGCCCAATCCATCTAGCCCCACGAAGCCTCGACACAGATTGCCGTTCTCGGACTGCTGCTGAACGTGTCCCTTTAGGTAGTTGATGTCTGCTGCGATTCCGCTCAGAATCGCGATGCTGTTGACCGAAAGTTCAAATGCTAGCTTGGCGATTGCAGCCTGGAACCCAGCGGTATCACTTACGGTGATATCGGCGGGATTGACAGCAACCAGCACTAGCTGGGTGGCACCATTCGCCAGAGCTAGCTGAGCGCCTAGGGTTAGTTCAGAACTGATCGAGCCGGTGGAATCTAGCGGGTCACCGTACTTGTCACGGATGGTGTCAAGGTCGTCGAACAATCCTGCACTGAACTGGGCTGCATCGGTAGCCTCAAAGGCTAGGTTGACGTAGCTTCCGCTACTGATTCTGGTTCCATCCAAGATGAGGAGACTGAGGGTGTCATCTTCGGTCAAGAATGTTCCGTCAGTTCCGGACCCGATCTCTACGAGGTAGTCGGCTCCAGTGTTCTCATAGATGGTCACTGCGCCATGTCCAGCAGCAAAGGTACCATTGACTCCACGAGTCACGGCTACGGTCTGTGGTGCTGAACCAGATACAGAAGTGACGAGCATCCGCTCGCCCTCAACATCTAGGTACGTGTCGGTAGCGACCCCACGATTGGCTACGACTGCGGTAACACCCGATAGAGAGGTCAACGTCAATGCGGTAACATCCGTGTTCGGGTCTAGGAACCTAACGGTAAATCCAGAGTCCAGCAGGGTGTAGTCATCGAGTAGGGAGGTAACTTCTACCAACACGATGTCAGCGTGTCCCTCAAGAGCAGCCTTGATTCCCAACAGGGTGTAGTTGGTACCACGAGTTACTACTGCGGTCTC
>Ga0315278_10004792_pt1 | contig 12234 bp, 8 predicted proteins | sample YL17G06_0_MG_FD_203880 | JGI IMG/M metagenome (GOLD analysis project Ga0315278, IMG submission 203880) | Sediment microbial communities from Yellowstone Lake, YNP, Wyoming, USA - YL17G06_0 | ecosystem: Environmental > Aquatic > Freshwater > Lake > Sediment | place: USA: Wyoming | collected...
GACAGATACGACTTGTAAATTTCCTCGAGGCGCAAACACTTTTGATCCAGCTAGAACAGCGTGTCACGCCGGTGTCACAGGATTTTGCGGGAAGCGAGTAAGTGCTGGTGTCCCCAACGGGATTTGAGGCCGTTTGCCAAGTTCTTACTAGCTCATGGTGCATCCCGTTTCAAGGATTCGTGGGGGCGGCCTAGAAGAACAATATGTTAGTGCAGACGCCTGCAGTTAAATCCGACTGCATAGGCTGGGACGAAACAAGCGTTTACCTGCAGTTTACGAATGTGAGCAAGAGCTTTTTGTGTAAGTGCTAGAACTTGATCTGACAGTCCGGTAGAGTCCTTTCCTTCACGAAAGGAGTGAGGACCATGACCACCGAGCAGAAGATCATCAGGGCGAAGGTCGGCGTATTGGAATTGGCGAAGCATCTGGGCAATGTCTCCAAGGCCTGTCAGCTGATTGGCTATAGCCAGGACAGCTTCTATCGCTTCAAAGAACTCTATGAGACCGGCGGTGAGGCAGCCCTTCAGGAGCTCTCCCGCCAGAAGCCACTGCTAAAGAATCGGGTGGCGGCGGAGGTCGAACAGGCATTGTGTCAATGGCGGGACCCCAACCGGCGTGGGGCCAAGTGCGGGTGGCCGCCTCAACGGGGCGTTCGATAATCCGTGTGCCCATCCGGGCCTGCAGTGTTGCACTTGGAGTTAGAGCCTACGCTCCATTTCCTCCCTATGCGCGAATCTAAGGGCGTGGTTATAGATTCAATCTACAATACCTTCGCTTACGGGCTGCTGGGTGTGGGCTTGCGCTGCTTGAAAACCAGCGTCGCTAAGTTATGAGAACAGCCCCTCTTCGTTTCCACCGCGTAGACCTCTGAGACCGGCTGGAAGGTCTGTTCCTCAAGCTGTGCAAAGTAGTACCAGCGGGTGTTTCGAGGTTCATCGCCTAGCCCGACGACGTCGTCCTTGTCCGCACGGATGTGGCTGTTGATGCCGCCACCCCAGACATGCAGCCAGAGAGAACTCACCTTTCTGCCCTTGGTATCAATGGCATAACCATCGACACCCGCCCAGTCGCATAGCCCCGCGTTGCTCCCGTACTTAGGCCGACCTTGGTGCAAATCATATTGCACACCATTTGTAGCGGCGATTGACTTGATCGGGTATTCAGGAGTGCCGTCTTTATTGCGCGCGCAGACGGGCTGGTAAAATGCCGGATTAATGAGGGTAGGCCAATCGGCGAATGGCCGGAACTCACGCTCTTGCTCATCCTGACGTATTCCTTTCAGCAGCGGGAGTGCCTGTTGTCCCCGGCCGCGAGCATCCTTGAACGGCACACTGGCTTGCGTGTCATTTTCGGCGGCGCAGATATAGGCCTGGGCGAGATCCCAGCGTATTTCGTTGAACAACGGATGGCGCGGTGCCTGCATAAGCGCTTCATGAAGCACTTCGATAGCTTCATTGGGACGCGCCAGAGCGAGCAGCACCTCGCCAAGCGTAGAACGCGCCATCGCCTGAATGTACTTTGGCTTGTTAGCAGCCAGCAACAACGCCTGGCGCGCATAGGTCTCGGCCCATTCTGCATCGTCAGACGAAAGATACTCGGCGGACTCCTTTGGTGCGTTCAGGCGCCATTGCCAAAAGGTATAGGCGTAGCCATTCATAGCATCGAACTGGTACGTATTGACCGCCGTCGGCTTCGACTCACCGTAGGCCGCTTGGTGAAACTCGTTGAGTGCCAAACGATAGTACGCGCGGACGAGCCAAGGCCTCTTAGGATCTGCACTAGTAGTGTGGATCCTGGCCTGTTGAGAATACTCGTTTGCAAGCAGCAGATGTGCCGCGGCATCCTCGTTGAGCGTCTCCATCGGTCCGCGGTCGCCGATGACATAGGCAGTTGTGGCAAAATTGCAGCGGATCACTGGGTCATCAGGCGATAACTCCTTGGCGCTCTCGAAGTAGTGTAAGGCCGCGCGCGAGTATGGACTCTTCAGCAATTGCCGTTCGTGATTCTTGCCATCTTCCTGCAATTTGTCGATTATCGCCGCTGAGCAGTGCCAATTGTCTTCGTTCAACGACACAACACGGGGGTCGACATCTCTAAGGATGACCCCAATCTGGTTCAGCACTATCGCCTCGTCTGTGCGGCTTTGTTGCTCCGCCCCCTTGGAGGCGCGAAGCTTTGCGTACAGGCCAACCGCACGTTGGCAGTAGAAATAGGCGAGTTGGAGATCGCCTCTGAACGAGGCAGATCGGCACAGGCCATAGTAAGCCGAGGCGAGATTGCGTCCTGAAACTGCACTGGCAGAGTCGACCACCTGCAGCAGCAATTTATGGGCTTCCTGGTATCGGTTCCGTTTCGCACTGTCGCTCGAGGTCGGGGCCGGCTCCGCAGCCGGCGCGTAATAGTAGGAGTCAAAGGAGAGGAGGGTCGTCGCCAACGCGAGCCGACCGGCAACCAGGGCGGGATCCGCTTTGACCGCCGCGCGAAAGGCTTCGGTGGCGGCGCCAGGCTGACGATCATCCAGCAGCGCCACGCCAAGACGGTAGTGGGCCAAGGCAAACATGGGATCCTCCTGGGTCGCCTCGTGGAACTTGCGGATGGCGTAATTCAGCGCGTCCCAGTTCTCTTGGTTTTTGAAATTTCTCCAGGCCGCGAGGCCGGCCCTGAAGGCATCGAAGGCCTTGTCGGTTCTTGGTACCGCCGTGGACCGGGAATCGGTCTGCATGATCTGCAACGCCAGCAGATCAGCCAGGCGCGCGATAGACTCGCCCCCCGTGCCGGAATTGTTTGAGACCTTCCAGCTCATGCCAGCGGTCGAACCGACCAACAGGCTGTAGTGTTGCGTCCCGTCTTCGTACAGGGTGCCGTCAATTACTCGGATTTGCAGGAAAGCACGCATCGGAGATTGTACCCAGCCAGCAATCAATGATACGGGAACCTTAACGAGTCCAATCTCGAGAGCAGGACTTGTGGCAAATGCACTGGCGCCCGTCTCAGCTGGGGGAACGAACTTAGCTGTGTTGGTTTTCTGCTTGCTCGTGTCGAACTCGATATCTTCGGGCTGGAGGTCTTGCTGAAGCGTCATGAGGGCGTGCTGCAGATGGTCAGATGTGATCTGGCCCAGGCGGTCGGAAGCGGATTCCTTGTCTTTGATTGAAACCTTGAAAGGCTGAATGATGGTCTTGCCGGCGTGGGGGATATCGCTAAGCGCTATGATGGCGACGATGGCAATCAAGGCCTTGAACAAGACGACAGGCCACTTTTCCGCGCTGAAGATCGCCTTGATCGAACTCCAGATAGCCTTGCCCGCATCAGAGAGTCGCGTGCAGGAGCGGTCCCAAACGTGGCGCAACGGAGATTCGGCGTTGCGTATGTTCTGCACGAACGTCCATTGTGCCAAGGGGCGGATCGGGCCGGGGAGAATCGCTTCGGCCAGCGCGACCCAACTGAGCGCTACAACCGTGAAGACAGAGATGGGATTGCTGCTCGAAAGGTAGGCGATGTGGGGGAGAGTTAGCGAGAGCACCAGAAGAACAAGCAGCAAAATGCTGAAGCCGAGCACCGGTCTAGACAGTTGGGGCATGCTCCCAGGTTGTGCGCCCCAGGCGCGATACAGCCGGCGCGCGGCAACCAATGCGAGTAACGCAAACCAGCCGATCCACACCAACCATGGCAGGAATAATACAGTGACAACATCCTTCGAGAGATACCAGGTGGCTACGCTAAATAAACCAAGCGCGGCCGGGATTATCGTTATGCCGATTCGTTTCCAGCGACCTTGGTTCGGCTGCTCCTCGCGCAATCGCAGCGTTAGCCACGTTCCCAAACTCATATTGAACGGGATAAGTATTGCCAGGGCTATTTCCCACAGCCGCACTGAATGGGGAAGGTACTCTGAGGCCAGGTCGATCGGCAGGGGCTCACGGAGCGCGTAATACGCGAGCGCGGTAACGAAGACGGTAACCAGCCAGATGCGGATCTGGCGCGATTCCATTTTTAACGCCGTCAGCGTCGTCTCCACCGCACACCAGCTGAGCCAGATCAGCAGGGGCGGCCACCAGATGTCATACCGGTAAACGCGGTGGGCCGGTGCATCCTGTGGGTTGAGGGCGTCAAGAACAAACAGGGGGGCCACCGACAGGAGCGCGAGCGTTACACCCAATCCAACGAGCAGCGCCAGACGCGGCTTGCTCCCGACCGCCAAGCGCGCGGTGTGCCAGCCAATCGCCGCGCCGATGGCGAGGCAGGCGATAAGCACTTGGGCAGCCACCCGGGCGACCGATCCGCGGACCAGGACAAGCCCGAATTCCGGGCTTAGCACCAGAGCACCCGACATAAGCAGCAGGTACAAAATGCAGCCGAAGGCGACCATGAGCAGCGTGAGCGCTCCGAACCATCGGACGTAGGGTGCGGGCTGTTCTCGTTTAAGATTGTGGCTGGCTTGCGCCAGTAGCAGGATCGCAAGGACAAGGACGAGAGGGTGCGTAAACCATCCCATCGGATTCTCCTCCCAGTTCGCTACTCCCCGTAGAGACTAAAACGAACCACTGCGGGGACAGATTCTTTTTTTCACTTTCACAGGATTACGATCCTAAATAAATCTGAAGATTATGTAGCCGGCCTCCAGCAGCCCCCGTTCGGGGTTATGCTGTCAGTGGGCAAACCCACAGCAAACCACAGTATTGCCCCCTTGTAGTCCTGTTGTCGGTACAAGGCCAATCCCTCATTTGGCGCGAATTGTCCACTTGCCATTGCTCTGCTTTATGCAATTAATTTCCTCGGCCCCTGTTTGGATAAGTTGATCGACATTCTCAGCAACTTTATCAGGGGGCAAATCTTTGATTTCGGTAGGCGCTGGCATTGATCACCTCGTTCTTTTATGGTTTACAGGTAATCTGCTTCTCTTTCAGGAAATCTTCTCGCTGCTTACGATATTTCTCGGTCTTAATGAGGAGAGTGGCAAATCCTGGCAGCTGTTTCTGGTTCCACCAGTCTTGGACTACCGCCGGGTGCGTTCCGTCGCTCTTAAGCCAGTCCTCAATACATTTAACTGTTGGATCCTTATAATCATATATTCCGGACTCAAACGCTGCTGGATCTATTCTTTCCATCATCACGCGACGAATTTCTGGTCGTTTGGCAAGATTTGTCGCCGCGGTGCCAGTCGCGAAGTACTGGAGCCACGTCGTTTTAGCCTGATCAGGTGCGCCTACTTGGACATCATTATCCAGCACAGCCAAAAAGGCGGGCATCCAGACAGCGTAGCTACCAGGCTGCTTCGTGCCGGGCACTGTGCATGTAGGCTTGTCATTACCAATGAGGGGAGCCCACGCAAATTCTTTGCGACTAAATCCCAGTCGTACGGTATCAGGGAATTGGCCGGTGGTTCCCGACCAAGCGAGCTTGAGCCCGAGTGTCGTGTCTGTCGCGAAGAAAAAAGGGTCCACCTGACCAGCTTCCGGGAGAGACACATCACGTCCAAGAAATGTTCGCGGGTCTGGTTTCTTGCTCAGACAAAGTTGGGAGCTCTCGTTAGTCACTGACTCCTGTGAGAGCGCAACTGCTGCGTCCCCGCCAGCAAATGTGGATTGAACGCCAAAGAAAAACCGACTGAATGGGTTTGCGTGGGCTCTGAAGCTTCCGACGACTGGGGGCGTCTGTCCGCCCTCAAAGCGTGGGGCGAAGACAACTTCTCGTCTGGCAATAGAGACTTCAGCAGTAGGCGGTTTGCCGTCAACATCAATACCGACATTCGACTTAGTCATGAACAGAACTGAATCGTAACCAACCGCACACCCTGCAAGTAGAAGTGCAAATAAGATAACAGCCGGGGTCGAACTCCTGAATCTCATGGTTTCTTCTCCCTGTGTGTAATTTCAGATTCATCAATGTCATGTGGGAGCTTAGAGCCCACACGAACATTTGCGAAGGTGCCGTCTGGCCACTCCAGACGCACAGCGGTGCTCTCATTGAGAACATCAATATATTGCAAGCGCTGCCAACCAATCGTGAAATAGCTTTGCCGACTTGTCTTGCCGATGGAAATTCCTACAACATCCGTACCGTGAATAATTGCCTCAAGCCCTTCGTTCGGTTGTGCTGCTTTCATCATCATGTGACCCACGCCCCAGACATGCTCGGTCTGAGTATCAGTGTCGTAGTAATGAATGGCGCAGCCGTTAAGGGCAACCGCTAACAAAAGGCTCAAGGACGTATACCTTCGCATGATCGTTAAGGATCAGGAAAAGAATGAGGTGGACGCATTAATAAGGACCGTTCAGCTGTTAGCGCTTGGTTTCTCTGTGAAATTCTCACGTCACGTTGAAATCGGCTTGCCTTGTTTAGTTCAGGGTCAGAGGCTTTTGTCACTTAGATGGGAGATCAGCGCGTATACCAACAACGCAAATTTCATGCGAGTGAGTTCTGCAGAGCGAAGAATGGTACTGTTCCTAACATATCGCATAGTTGCAGGTGGATGGAGACGTGTATATGTGACAAAGGAGCGATACAGAGGGGGTAGTACGGGACAAACGACTGAGAATACTTGTGGAGAAAATCCACAGAATAAGGACTTGGTCTGCGTTAAAGCCGAGACGTCATCGAGAAAATCCGACGACACATTGCGGGGAGATCCTGATACTACGATAGTGATGTTGTACGTGTGTGATTCACACACAAATCGGGCGCAATTGGAATTCTACCTCGAAGCAACCGCGATGCCAATGAACGCTGAAACGACGAGCAAAGGGATAGAAGTAGAATAGCATAGCGCCGTTGCTGCACCGACGATGGAGCAGTTTTGATAAGGCGGACCATGTTTGACAAGTCGGCGAGGTGCCCGCAGAACCAGTGGACAGCGTGCCCATGGTTCCGCAACACGAGCTTCGTGCCGTTCCAAAGGACGTTGCCGAAAAAGACGGGGGCGTTGAGGAGCAGGACCCTGGCAGCCAAGGTGCGATCCTCTGCGCGTGCGTCCGCCTAACGGAACGCGCTTTAACTGCGGGCGCGACGCCCATAGACCCCCGGCCGCGGCCTGGTCAACGACGCGAGGAGGGGCATTCGTCCTTCAGGATGAACGGACGCGGTGCGTCTCGTCTAAACGGAAGTCGTACGGACTGTTGAGGTGAAAGCGACCCACCTTCGACACCCAGTTACGGAGTTCCGTGACATCCTTCGCCTTCTGCGTTCGCATTAGCACCTCGATGACCTGTGCCGCCATCGTCCAATCGGGATGGCTGCGCTCACGAAACCGTTTCACGACCTCGTCCAGCGCTTCGCCAGGATCGCACGCGGTGACCTCCCGGAAGATTCGCGCCGCCGAGGCTGGTGCGCCCGTCCCGATGACGAGCAGACCGATGACGACCTGATACGGTCCCGACAGCGGCCGCCCGCCTTCGTCCTTGGCAAACCTGGTGAGAAACGTCTTGAGCTGGCTGTCGGTCAGGCTGGCCTTGATCAGTCGATAGACATTGACGAGCCGCTTGACGCGCCGCGGCGAGGAGCCGGCGAACCCGGCCAGGTACCGCATGTAATCGAGCTCGATGGCAGCGATCTCGACCTTGGTGAACACCGGCGTAGTACCGGCGCCCGCGGGCTGCTCGGTCGAGGCCCCAGCGCCGATCACCGGACCCGATTCCCGGGCCTGTGTGCGCACCAGGGATGCCAGGTAGTCCGCCGCCTGTGGCTTTGTCATGGGCGCCAGCCAGAACGCGATCTGGAAGATCTTCTCGAGATAGTCTTGCGGACTGATGCGGCTCGTGGCGGGTTCGAAGCTCTGGTCACTGTTGCCATCGCTTGTGTCGGCGCCATCAGCCTCGATGCCGGTCTTTTTTCCCGTCTCGCCGCCCCCGAGCCAGTGGAAGCTCTGCCGCAAGCACTCTTCTACCCAGCGCGCGTCCACCGCGACGACGACCACGAACAGTTCGAACGCGAGCAGCATGTGCACCAGCTGGAGGACGCGCACCACGTCCGGCGGCCGGCAGCGGTCGAGATCGTCGATATAGAGAATCACGCGGTCAACGGGTCGCACGGCTGCCGCCGGGACGGTTTCCGGTGCGACGGTGCCAGCGCCGGCGTTCGCGCTCGGCGTCTCGGGTTTGCTCCGCTGATCGCGCAGCAAGACGCTCATGGCCTCGAGATCCGCCCGCGCCAAGGAGAGTGTCGTGAGCTCCTTGCTGTAGGACTGGGAATCGATGCGGCTCGTGAGGAGCTGCAGCATCTGCGCGGGCAGGGTGGCGCTTGCGGCATCCGTGCGTGCACGCGCTAACTCCTGCTGCGCGGCCTGGAGCCCGGAGGCGGCCGTCGCCGCGCTCGCTTCCGCCGCGGCGAGACCAGCCTGCGCCTTCTTCACGTCCTCGTCTTCAGCGATCTGCTTCTCGTATGCATCGGCGACCTCGCCTACCGCCTTGTCGACCTTGGCAACCGCCGCGGTTGCGGCACGGGCCCACACGCCGATGACGGACAGCGCGGCCGTCGCAACCGACAGGACCTGCGCGGCCTGATGGGACTCCAAGACACTCTTGCTCAACCATGCCACGGCGAGTGGGACTCCGAGCACCAGGCCCGCAAACACCAGCGTGGAAACCCATCCGAGGTCCCCGAGCAATCGTGCGGGCCGCTTGCGTAGGGACTCGAGCCGGGCTCGGAGCTCCCCGGCGCTCGTAATCGTTTCGCCGAGGGCTTCGAGCACCCCGCTCTTCTTGACGTCGCTCGACTCCGTAAATGTCTTCTGGATCGCGGACCAAACGCTTTCGGCGGCACTCCGCAAGCTGGTGGCCGCCTTGGCGGCCGCTTCCTGCTTTTCGGTAAGCGTTTTCTCCGCGGTGATGACGGCTGCTGACGCGGCTGTTACGACGGCTTTCGCCGCTTCGACCTTCCGCTTCGTGGTCTCGAGCACATCGAGCTTCCGCTTTTCCCACTCCTCGCCGGCGGCCGGTTTGCCATCGGTGATGTACCGTCCCAGCTCGCGAAGAATCGTATCGACGAGACTCGACGTCAGCGCTCCCTCGGCAAAATGCCAGGCGTTGAAGTCCACGTGGACGACGTGGCGGACGTACAAGGTCGGTTTGCCGGCGTCAATCGCGTCTCGCGCCTCCTTCGCGCGGCGCTTGACCGACCGCTGCAGGCGCTTGAGGAATGTCGTCTTACCCGAGCCCCAGGGGCCGAACAGCCCGATCGAGAGCGGGGGCTCGAGGCTTTTCGATGCCAGGAGGGCGCCGAAAGTCTCCACATCGCGGCGGATCTTAAGCGGGTCGTCGGCCCAGTCCTCGTCGACCCGCACCACCGCTTCGGGCTCGTCGCTATTGAGGTCAAGCGGTCGCCCTGCCTGCACACTCTCTTCTGCCTCTTCTGCTCCCAGCGCATCGCGCCACACGTCGGCGGATTCGCCCTGCGCCTCTGCATGGTTGATCAATGCCAAACGCAGGTCGCGTGGTTGGAACCCGAAGGACGTGATCTCGGGGTCCCCGTCCACGCCTCGGGATACCAGCGCGCCGGCGAGGTGCAAGACGCTCATCCGCTCTTTCCGAATGGCGACCGCCAGCTCACGCGCTGTCTCGAGTGCGTTGAGTACGCGGGGACTGATGTCGAGCGCGTCGAACGCGACGGTCTGCTTGCTCTCGGCAGCGGGGGGGGGGGGGAAGTACTCGTTGAACGCCCGGGTGTATTGCGGGCCCGCCACCGTGACGGCGGCCCAGACAGGCGCGATCGCTGCGGCGATGCCGGTGTCGTTTCCCGCCGCATCGATCAGCGCGTGCCACAATGTTTGCAAGCGAAGCCACTGATCGGGGCGGCGGGCGTGCAACTCGGCGGCGCGCGCGAGAACGAAATCCGCGCTGGGGTCACCCTTGAGCGCCAGCGCCTCACCTTTGACCTCGACCCGCTCGACCTCGGGAATCGCCCGGGCAGGTGCGGGTCGCTGACTCGCGTCCGTCCATCGCTCGGCCGTGTAACGCTCGGCGACCCACGTAAAGAACGGCTGCCGCCACTGCACCTCCTGGAACTCCCACTTCTGCATCTGGGAGCGGTGCGCGGGTGGCGGATTGATCACGTAGGCGGCGACGAGGTGGCGCACGCCGATGTCGCTGCCGCCGACTTTCTGTGCCCAGCCTTCCGCGCAGCTCAGCAGGGAGCGCGCCGACACGGTCAGCAGGTGTTTATCGGCAGATAGTTGGACGGGATTAGGCTTCCCTTGCGGTCGCAGGAGACCTTCGACGGCATCCCGGTCGGTGCCCTTGTTTGAGAAGACGTTGACCTCCTTCGGCCCATACTTGGCAGCCTGCTTAATGAACCACCGGCTGGTCTCGTCCTCTCCGACCAGCAGGGCGGCGATGACAGTGCTGAACGTGATCGGCGGCGTGCCTGACTGTTCGACCGTCAGTCCCAACGCATAGGCATGCTCGTAGATGCGCAGCGCCTCGCGGTCCAGCGGGAGCGAACGCGGCGGCGGGTACTCGGCGAGCCAATCGAGACCGGGCATCGACGTCGAATTCTGGCTGTTCTCACCGGCAAGAGAGGTCATGGTTTCCTGAGGTCAATCAGCGCAGACTTTTCGAGCGATCCGCTGATCAATTCTATGGGGCCCCGGTTCGGTCGGTCACATCCTAGCGATGATCGGTGAGCGCCACCGTCGTTCAACGTGAAGCGTCGCGCCGTGATGATCAGGCAGTTTCCTTGTGGCGGCACCTTGTCCTCCCCCAACTGGTCGAGCTCGACCCGGAACTGTGGCGGGTTGTCGTTACCCATCTCACCTCTAGGATCTTGTGTCGCTAACTATTAAGTATGCTAAGAAATCTTATACCATTATAACTGCAAAGGACTCAACCCCGGTAGTTGCGATTGGTGCGTTCATATCATAGCCCGGGCGTAGGCCGCCCGATTCGGCATTAGCGGGACAGGACGGACAAGCTCCCGTCACCGTACAACGGGGGCCTACGGATACTCCAAAGCTGTACTTCACCCATCCGATTAAAGGCCAATCGATGTAGCTGGCACAAGTCGATATATGGTGCGGAGTTTGATATTGAAATCGTGGTGGGATTTGTGGGTAGGCACTCGAACAATGCGGTTCGTCACGACGCGGTTACATCTTAGGATTCAGACATAAACTTCAGCGGACAAAATATATAAACCCAATCTTTTGATCTACGGGTCGGATATCATTTCTAGGCTGAATGCCCGAAGGACGAGTCGCCGGTCGTGGCAGGCAACCTGCCCATTAAACTCCGACTGATCGGACCAATCAGGCTTGCGTCACTCCTCAGCGTCCCCCTATTATCAGTCCGGGAGGACCGCCCGTCGGGAAAGGAGGAGGACGATGGGCGTATATCGACGAACGGATACAGCAACCTATTGGATGTCACTCGTCATTGATGGCACGCGGTTGCGGCAAGACACAGGGGTGCAGGATCGCACGGTGGCGGGAGAAATCTTCGCCGCGTGGCAAGTGCAGTTGGCCCGAACCTGGTGGCTGGGCCTCCCCGCACCCACACCGCAGCACACGGTCCAGGAGCTCTTGACTGAGTACCGGGCAAAGGTGACGCCGCGCAAGTCTCCCGCCTCCCAACGGCGGGATCGAGTGGTCTTGGAGCGATTCAGGAAACGGTGGGGGGCCTTGGGCTTGGACCAACTGCGCCACAAAACCGTCGAGGACTATCTCACTGAGCGCTTGCACGACGTGACGTTGGCCACGGTCAGCAAGGAGCTCGGGATCCTGAAGTCGGCCTATGCGCGCGCGCTACGGTGGGACTGGGTGTCAACCACCCCCTTCCGCGGCATTGCGCTCAATCAGGAAGGCGAGGCACGGGTGCGCTGGCTCACCGATGACGAAGCAGCGCGATTGGTGGGCACTGCCGCGCCGTGGCTGCGCGATCTCATCCTGGTGGGCCTCAACACGGGTCTGCGCCGGAGCAATCTGGTGGGGCTGCAGTGGGCCTGGCTGCATGATCAGGGCACTGTGTTGCTGGTGCCACGCCAGCACGTGAAGGCGAAGAAGGCGACGGTGATGATTCCGCTGACCACACGAGCCGCGACGATCATTGCACGGCAGCCGCGCCACGCCCCCTGCGTGTTCACGCACTCGGCGGGACGCGCCTACTCACTCGAACAGGTGAGTATGGCGGTCATTCGCGCGGCGAAACAGGCGCAGCTCCCCGGCGTGAGTCTGCATACCCTCCGGCATACCTTCATCAGCCGACTGGTGCAGGCGGGACGGCCGTTGCCGGAAGTGGCAGCCTTGGC
>Ga0315278_10004796_pt1 | contig 12233 bp, 5 predicted proteins | sample YL17G06_0_MG_FD_203880 | JGI IMG/M metagenome (GOLD analysis project Ga0315278, IMG submission 203880) | Sediment microbial communities from Yellowstone Lake, YNP, Wyoming, USA - YL17G06_0 | ecosystem: Environmental > Aquatic > Freshwater > Lake > Sediment | place: USA: Wyoming | collected...
CGCAGACCAATGGATCGGGCATGAGGCGCGCACTCCTTTGCTCGCTCCTGTCCCTCTTCCGTGAAATTGAACCGACGAAACATCATACGGTTACAGCAGCTTTAAGGTTCTGAAATAACTTCTTAGGCATATGCCTGTCATGCCACTCAGACCCACGAAAGTCCAGCATAAGCACGCTTTAGATATCCTTCCACTTGCTGAAAGGATATCAACTATTACTTTACCGGTCAATCATGCGGCGTGCACTGCTGGAATTCCCGAGATCGAGCGCGACCACTTTGGCAAACGGCCTACCGGCTGGCGCACAATCTCGTCGGATTCCCACAGTGCACCACTGCCAAAGCGCCCGAGGCGAGGGAGCGCTACTTGGCCGCTTTCGGCCAGTCGTCGGTACGGAAGGGTGAGGCGGGGAGGCCTTCCTGGTTGTAGAGGTTGCACTCGGGGTTGTTCGCCCAGGCGTAGCGCACGGCGACGGGCTGGGGGACGTCCTTGCTGGAGACGATGATGGCGTCGCCGTCGATCTTCGCGTCGGCCCAGACGAACTTCTTGTCGGCGCTGGCGATGGCGAAGCCCTTGAGGGCCGGGCCATCCTTGGCGACGAGCCCGCCGCCGATGTGTTTGAAGGTCAGGCGGACCTTGTCGCCGTCCACCTTCATCGAGTCGTACATGGGGCCTGAGTAGACGATGGTGCGGGCGTAGCTCACCCCTTGGGCCGCCAGAGACAATCGCTTGCCGACGTCGAGCTTATTGCGGGGGTGGATGTCATTGGCCTGCCCGATGTCCATGATGACCGCCATACCGGTTTTGCGCAGCGAGAGGGTCATGGTTTGGGCTTCGCGCAGCCAGGCCCAATCGGGGTCGGCAGGTTGCTCCTCGCGTTTCATGTAATTGGCAAGCTGGACGAAGAGGAAAGATGCGTCATCGCGGCGGAAGTCGGAGCGCCAGTTCTGAATCATGGCGGGGAACTGCTTGCGATAGCGGACGGCCTGACCGGCGTTCGATTCGCCCTGGTACCAGATAGCGCCGGCAATGCCATAGGGGAGGATGGGGCAGATCATGGCGTTGTAGAGGACGCCGGGTTTCCAGCCGGGTCCGCCGGGCCTATTCGGGGCGGCGGGAGCGGGCTTGCCTTCCTTGAGGGCCTTTTCCTGCTCGGCCTTGAACTGCTCAAGCCGCTGCTGGTAGGCGGCCATGTCGTTGTCGTATTTCTGTTTTCTGCCCTCGAAGTCGCCGAAGACGGCATTCATGTCGGGGTCGCGCTGTTGCACCGGAACGCTGGTCCAGGCCTCAATAGGCGTGCCGCCCCAGGACGTGTGAATCAGGCCCACTGGGATGCCCAACGACTGTTGCAGATCGCGGCCGAAAAAAAAGCCCACGCCGGAGAAGCCGGGAACAGTCTCGGGGCTGCTTTCGACCCAGGCGCCTTTGCAGTCGGTCAACGGCGTGTCCGCCTGAGCTTTCGAAACGGTGAAGAGGCGCAGCCGGGGATTCCTGGCGGAGGCGACGGCCTCTTCGACGCCCTGGGAGGCGCGGAGGGACCATTCCATGTTGGATTGGCCGGAGCAGACCCAGACTTCGCCGACGAGGACGTTCTTGAAGGTGATCGTGCTCTTCTGGCCCGTGACGGTCAACTCATAGGGCCCGCCGGCGCCAAGCTCGTCGAGCTTGACGAGCCACTGGCGGTTGTTGTCAGCCCAGGCGGTCTTCGTCTGGTCGAGGAAAGTGACAACGACCTTTTCGCCGGGTTCGGCCCAACCCCAGACCGGGGCGGGGAAGTTCCGCTGGAGAACCATGTTATCGGAGAAAACGGCTGGGAGCCGAAGGCCGGCCTGCTGCACCGCCTGGTTGACCGGCGCCGCCTGCACCTCGACCTGTTGCCGGCCTTTGGCGCAACCGACCATAGACACCCACCCCACCACCGCCGCGAGCATGAGCTTCGTTAGCCGCATAGCCGTCCTTCCATTCAAAAGCCGACGCAGAATGATGCATCACGCGATGCGGACCTGATCCACCATTCGACACTCATCATTTGCCGGTTACTCTCGCCATCGCTTGGGGAACTCCTCGGTCAGGCCGAACTGGTCCATCGCGAAGTTCCTGAAACCCAGTTTCAGGGCCGGCGAGGAGTCCTTCACGCGGTAATCGCCGCGGGCCGCATCCACAAACTGCGGGTCGGCCAGGAGAGAGTTTACGTCATTGCCGGTTTTCTTCCAGTCATCCAAGGTGTAGGCCTTCTCCCCGCCCCAGCCCTCTTTGACAACCGCCTTGCCGACGTCGTTGAAGAGCAGATTATGGTTCATCTCCTTCAGCCAGCCCTCCTGGGCGATGAAACGATAGACGGTGTCATGGTCGCGCGTTGCGACGATGTTCCGCACGAAGCGGTCGCTGTTGTTCTTGGGGATCATGTGAAAGGCCGGGGGACGCGGGGAGACGAAGATGTTGTTCTCGACGGTTCGCCTGTCGCCGTCGCGGAGCTTGACGCTCACGCCGACGCAGAGGTTGTCGCGGATCTCGTAATCGGACGAGCCGTCGTCGAGGTCGATGCCCCACGAACTGCCGGCGGGCTCGACAAAGCGGTTGTGGCGGATGATGGTGGCGGCCCGGTCGTTGGGCCGAACAGTTCTCTTCTCATAGCGGTCGCGCCCCCAGGCATTGAACGGCCCGTGGTCGCTGGTCTCGCGCACCGTGTCATGCACGTCATTGTGCTCGATGACATGCCCGCCCCACGTGCCGTCGTTGATGCAGATGGCGGCCCGTGGCATGTTGTAGATGAGATTGTGGCTGACCGTGTTCTTGCGGGTGATGGAGAGGAAGACGCCTGCGGTCTGCTTGCCGAAGATGCCGCAGTCGTGGATGAGGTTGTTGGAGACGAGGTTGTCGCGGGGGTAGGCGTTGTTGCCGCCGCCGAGGGCGGCGTCCTTCGCGCCGACGAGGCAGACGGCGCTTTCGCCGGCGCCGGTGAACTTGTTGCCGGCGACGCGGATGCCGTGGGCGTAGTTGTTGACGAAGACGGCGTTGCCGCCGACGGCGTCGAAGAAGCAGTTCTCGATGGCACAGTCCTCCGCGCCTTCGAGGTAAAGCGAGCCGGAGCGACTGAGGGCCCAGTCGCCTTTCGACGGCACATCGTACGGGTCGAGGAAGACGGAGGCGGTGTGAGCGATCTTCAGGCCGCGCAGCGCGATGTGATGCACCGGCTGCGATTCAGAGCCGAGGAATTCGACAACCTGCTTGAGGACCGGGGCCTCGACGGTCGCCTTGGCCAGGTCGACGCCTGGGGGCGGCAAACAGTAAAGCACTCCTTCGGACTTATTGAGATACCATTCGCCGGGGGCGTCGAGCTCCTCGAAAACATTCTCGATGAAGAAGCGTGACGCGCCGCTGAGGGGGGATTCGCGGGCAATCTGGAATCCGCCGCGGCCGAGCTTGACGCCGTTTTCGCCACGGTTGACGTCGCGGACCTCGAACTGAAGGTTGCCCCAGTAGTGCTGTGGGAAGACATGGACGACGGCCTCCTGCGGCCTGGCCCATCGCTTCGTGGAGAAGGTCGCGGGATCGTAGTGGAAATCGTCTCTGCCGGAGCGGACGGCGTTGATGTAGCCGTTGCCTTTGACGAGGGGATTGCCGGCGTCGTAGTTGGGGAAGCGCGCGCGGATCTGGCGTTTGCCGTTGACGAAGAGTTGGGTGAAATCGAGCGGGTTCTGCGGGTTGCGGCGGAGATCCAGCTTCATGATCCCGTCGCGATGCGGTTGCCAAACCCCGAGGACGCGTTTGCCGCCGCTGAGGACGGGGATTTCGTCCTGGTAGCCGGCGTAGACCACGGGTTTGTCGGCGGCGCCGGAATCTTCGGGCCGCAGGTGAAGGGCAACGGGGAGGTCGTAGGTCCCGCCGCGGAGAAAGACGGTCACGCCCCCGCTGGGCAGACCGCCGGCACGTTTCATGGCGCGGATGGCGTCACGGGCGGCCTTGGGCGAAGCCAGGGGCCTCTCGAGAGTGCCGGGGTTCTCGTCGTTGCCGTTGGGTGCGACGAACAGCTCGGCACTTGCCAAAGTTTGCAGTGGGATAGCCCACGCCAAGGCAGCCGAGATGAGCACTCCCCTCAGGACTGCTGATGCCCGCATCATTATCCGACCCTGCTGAAGTACGCGAGGGCAAGCACACACCGCCCTCTACGTTCTTACACGCAAAGGACGATACTGTTTACGACTGCAACGCCCACGGACCGCGGTCTGTGTTCGTTCGCCGGCGGTTCACAACACCGAGCTCCCCTGGTTTGTAACGCTGGTGTAACAAAGGGCGACGCGGAGGAACTTCCGCGGGGCCGGCACGTCGAAACGTGAAACAGCCCGCCTTTCCCGGGTTCGTCTTGCGACAGGAGTGACGCATGAGGTGGCTCTTAGGCTTGTTGTTGATCGTCAGCATGAACAGCGCGCTTGCCCCGCAGGCCATGGCCCAGGCCGACGCCCGCGCGGCGTACGACGCCGGCAAGGCGGCGTATCAGGCAGCCGACTATGCCAAGGCGCGCGACCAGTTCCTGGCTGCATCGCAGACCGATCTGGGAAACCCAGAGGTCTTCCTGTGGCTCGGCAAGGCGCATTACGAGCTTGGGTCGCTGGACGAGGCGATCGCGGCGTGGACAACCACGCTCAAGCTGGCGCCCAACGAGCCGTACGCGGGGAAGATGCTCGCGGCGCTCCGCGGGGACCTGGGCAAGATCGACAACGTCAGCACACTCATCGACATCCTCCTGCGCGAGCAGCTTTACGAGCCGACCTTGCACCACGCCCAGAAAACCCTGGCCGATAAGGGGCTGACCGACGCCCAGCAGGCCAGGACCATGATGCAGAAGGCCCACGCGCTGATCGGCCTCAATCAGGCCAACCTCGTCCCCGCCATCGTGCAGGAAATCCTGGTCAAGTATCCGAAGCTGGCCGACGCGTCGCAGACGACGGTGCTCCTCGGTCAGGCGTACCTGCGGATGAAAGGGGACAAGACGGAAGCTGGGTTGACGCTGCTGCGGAAGGTGCTCGCGGAGCACGCGGGGACGCCGGCGGCGGTCGTGGCGGACTTCGACATCATCGGTTTCGACCTGGAACAGGGAACGACGCCCACCCGGATCGACGCGCTGGCCAAGTGGGTTGCTGCGAACGGGCAGCACGCACTGGCGGCCGCGGCGCGTATCCGTCTGGTGGAGGCGTACCTGAGCGCTGCCAGCCAAGCTGGTTCGCCGCGCCCGGATGCGCCCCTGGCCAGGGAGGACACAGTCTCGCTCCAGGCTGCCGCCGACGTGTACAAGCAGATTGTGTCCGCCATCGAGGCCGAACGGCTGACCCGGCGGATCATCGCGCATCTCGACGAACGATACGTCAAGAGCCGGGCTTTTTCGGCCGCCGTCAGCGCAGGCGATCTGCTGCTCAAGGCAAACCTGCCGCGATCCAGCCGGGTTTTGGCCTTGCGCGCCAGCGCTCGCTATCGCACCGAGCTGGCGATGCAACAATTGGCGGTGTCGATCGCCGCGACGGGTGGAACCGGGCTCAAAAACGACCCGTTGCCGCAGGCACTGGTGGACATGCTCAATGCCATCAACCAGGAGTTTCCGTCCGAGCCGATCTGGAAGGAACAGGCCGCCTTGGCGGAGCGAGTGCGGCAGCTTGCGCCGCCGATCGCTTGGCCGGCGAAAATCACCGAGCCCAAGGCGCCACTGGCCTGGGCCGTCCAGATCGCCCTGCCGGTCATCAAAGCCAACACCGATGACGCGGCCATTGCGGAGGCAGCCAACACCATCGGCGCAGTCGTCAAGGAGATAGGGGCGATCAAAGACCCTCAGGCGCGCGTGTTGGCCGCCGCCATCAACGAGCAGCTTCTGGCCGCCTTGTCGACCGATCGGCCGGCGTGGGCGGGCGCCGCCTGGCAGCAAGTGGACCTGCTGGACGCGATTGCACAAGACCAGTTTCAGGAGAACGTGAAGGCGGCCCGCTTGGAGGAGAACGCCAAGCTCAGCGCCACGCAGCAGCAGCTTCTGGCGGCTCTGGCGAAGATCGTTTCCGTGCAGGCCAGCAGCGGGCAGAAAGCTCTGGACCGCTTGACGGCGCACGTGCAGGGGTGGATCGCCGCTGAGCAGTACAAGGTTGCAGAGGACGCGTATACACAGCTCGGCAAGTCGCTGCCCGCGGCCCAACCGCGGGCGGCGCGACTGGCCATCGCCGGATTGTGGGTCCAGCAGGTCATGAAAGACCATCAGCGCCTGACGATGGCGGGCCTTACGCCGCCGCGGCAGCTTGATCCCAACCTGAGCAAGGCCCTCAAGGAGCTGTGCGCGCTTCAGGCAGACGTGCCCGAGACGGACCCCTTCATCGTCGAGGTCCGCAACCTGTGGAACCGCATCCTCGCGCATTACAGGCAACTCGAGTACTACGACATCGCGGAACAGGCGATCGCCGTGAAGGCGGACGCCGACGTGGCCGCTGCCAGGGCGCACGCGCAACTGCAATTGGCCAGGCTCCGCCGAGAGCAGGCCCAGCGCGAGCTGGGGGCGCTGCTCAAGCAGTACGAGCCGCAGCGCAAGATCACGCTCACGCCAGCGTGGCAGGCCGCGATCGACGCGTATCAGAAGTTTATCACCGACTTCCCGGCCAATCCGTTCGTGGATCAGGCGGCCGACGAAATCCTGGACATCGCGGGCGTTTTTGAGCACCACCAGGCCTATGACGTGGCAGCGGATGTGTATCGCAGCTTCGCGGCGTTTGCAGGCAAGCAGAAGGCGCTGGCGCAATCGACCCCGACGGCGGCGAGCATGGCGGAGCGGGCGGCGTTTGCGGTCGCCGGGGCGCTCGATGCCAAGGCGAGGGTGGCGCTCGCCAAGGCGCTGGCCGATCGGAAGCCCGGCGCGCCTCCGCCGCCGAAAGTGAGCGACGAGTTTGCCGCTGCGATCGCAAGCTATAAGGAGTTCATCAAAGCGCGGCCCAACAGCCTGCTGCTGGGGCCGGCGATTCAGAGGATCATGGCAGTGGCGCTGGAGTACGCGCGGACGGACGCATGGGATGTGGCGGATGGAATCTATGCCGATCTGCTGGCGGCGGGCCTGGCGCTTCGCAGCCCCGAGCGGATCGAGTTTTCGCGGGCCGTGTGCCAACTCGGCAAGGCAATGCCGGACCATGCCAAGGATGTGCTGAATGCGGCGGTCTCGCGGGCGGTGAGTCGGGGCGCGGCATTTGGCGGGCTGCCGGCTACGCAACCTGCCGACGGCGCCATCGGGCTCGTAGTGGCCGACGGGCGAGTGCTTGTGCCGGTGGACTTGAAGCCGGCCAAACCCGCGTTTAGGGGCGCGCCGGTATCACTTCCGCAAGGCGCCCTCTTCGCCGAGTCGAAGGACGCGTCTCAACAGGCCGACATGTCAGCCATCGCGGCGATCACCCAGGAGGAATCGCGGCGGGCCGCTCAGGTGGCTTCGCTGCGCGAATCGACACTGACCATGCTGGTGAACCAACCCGCGCAGAGGCAGCAGGCGGGCAACGAGGCGCCGCCGCGGGCGCCTGTTCTGTCGGATGCGGAGTTGACGCGGCTGGATGCGGTTCTGGACACGGCGTACAAGGCGTTCAAAGCCATTCGCGACAAGTACCCGACCACGGCAACGGCCGATGAATCCCGCGGCGAGATGCTGGTCATGATCGCATACTGGCGGAGCGTGCGCCAGTGGCAGCGGTCCGGCGCGCTGGCCCAGCGGTTCCTCGCCGACAACCCGACCGACGCGCAGCTGGCGCAGATACGCATGGAGATCGCCCGCGACTATCTGACCTTTGCGGCACAGCCGCTCACCCGCACCGATTCGCGCCAGGCGATGCTCGCGGAAGTGGCTAACCGGTTTGAGGCAGCCCGTGTCGAGTTTGGCCGGATACCGGCCGACTTCCCCGAGCGCCGCGATCTAAGCCAGCAGGCGCGCTGGGAGATCGCCACGAGCTTCCTCACGCAGGCTCGCGCGATCGCCTCGTTCAGCCCCACACTGGCTCGCGGGCAGTATGTTCGCGCTGCCAGGCAGCTCCAGAAGATCGCGATCGACTCGCCGGAGCACCCCAACCTCGCGGCCATCCCGCAAGCGATGTCGCAGATCGCGGCGGAGCTGGCCAGCCGATCGTTCTTCGAGGAAGCCCTGATCGTCTGGAACGACCTGATCAACTTCGACCCGACGAATCCGCTGGCCGTCCAGGCGGCGCCGCAGATCGCCGCGATTTACCAGAACAACCTGAACCGGCCGCTGCGCGCGGTCGAGACATACCTCGAGATCAACTTCGCGCGCGGGGGCACTGACGCGGCGGCTCAGAACGCGGTATTCCAGATCGGGTCGCAACTGAAGGATCAGAAACGATGGATCGAGGCCATGAGTGTTCTCGAAACGTTTGTGAATTCGTTCCCCCGTCACCCCAGCGCGGGGCAGGCGTTGACCACGATCGGCCAGATCCACCAGGCCAACGAGTCCTGGGCGCAGGCCATCGCCGCCTACAGGCGGGTGATCAATGAATTCCCCTCGGGCAACTGGATCCAGGAGGCCAAGTGGTCGATCGCGGAATGCACGATCAACCTGAGCCAATGGCGGCAGGCAAGCGAAGCATACGAGGCCTATGTGCAGGCGTATCCGAAAGACGGGAAGGTCGCCGAGGCCACGCGCCGGATCAGCGTGCTCAAGGACCTGGCGCGCTACCAGACGCTCGTCGATGAACCCGGCCAGCGCAAGGCGTTCGACGCACAGTTCCAGATCGGCACCATTGTCCAGACGCAGCTTGCCAATCCGACAAAAGCCGTCATCGAGTTCCGCAAGGTCGCGACCAACTGGCCGGAATGCCATCTGGCCGACGACGCGCTGTTCGCCGTCGGCACGATCTATCTGTCAATGGGCGAGACCGCCAAGGGCCGCGAGGCGCTGCTCACCGTCGCTACCAAGTACCCCGACAGCCCCATGGCCGACGATGCGTTGTACCACGTCGGCAAAAGCTACGAGGATGAATCGCAGCGTCTGGCGGGCCTGACGCGCGTCGTCACCGAGCAGATCGCCCAGGAGACAGCCCAGAAGGAGGCCTACCAGTTCGTCCAGCAGCAGCGCGACGTGAACAGGAAGCTGAACACCGGCAGGATCGAGTCGCTGAAGAAAGGCGGCAAGTCCGACCTGGCCGAGTTGGAAGAGGCCCGCCAGGCGGGCAACGAGTTCGCCTGGAACACCGCCAACTTCGACGTGGCCCTGAGCAACGCCGCGCAGGTCGCCCAATCGCTCAGCGCCGCGCAGCTCGCGGACCGCCAGGACAAGATCAACGCCTCCTTACGGAAGGCGGTCGAGAACTACGCCACTGCGGCCAAGGTGCCCGGGGGGGACAAGGCCGGCGATGCGCTGCTGCGGATGGCCGTCATCTATGACGAGCAGCTCAAGGACTCGCAGGCTGCGCTGGCGACGTGGCAGGAGATTGTCCGACAATTCAGCGGCACCGCGGTGGCGGAGGAGGCTTCCTGGCGGATCGCGCAGTACTACGAGCGAGCCGTTAAGTGGACCGAGGCCGTCGAGGCCTACAAAGCGTTCCTGCGCAACTACCGTGGAAGCCCGAAGGCCGCCCAGGCGCAGTTCTCCATCGCCGAAGGCTGCGAGCACCTGAACAAGTGGGTTGAGGCCATGGATGCCTACAGCAACTTCATCAACAACTTCGCCGACAACCCGCTGGCGCAGAAGGCCAAAGAGCAGATCAACTGGATCAAGACGTATCGGCTGTAGCCTGGAGCGATGGAACAGGAGTCAGTCACAGAACGCAGAGGATGCACATATGAAACGGTTCCGTATCATCGTCTTCGGCGCAGTGCTTGGGGCTGCTGGCGCAATGGGGTTTGCCGCGGCTCCGGCGACGCTGCCAACGACGCGGGAGATGCAGGCGTCGAAGGCCGAACTGCTCTTCACCGAAGGCCGCGACGCGCTCTACCGCCGCGAGTTCGACAAGGCCATCGACCTTCTGGGCAAGGCCGCCGCCGAGGACCCGGGCAAGACCACCTACCGCCTGCACCTGGCCAGGGCGATGCAGTACTTCGGCAAGGCCGTCGAGGCGGAGAAGCTGCTGAGCGACATTCTCAAGGCCAGCCCCGATCACGTCGAGGCCGGGCAACTCCTCGGGGAGATCTTCGCCAAGAAGGAAGACTGGAAGGCCGTTGTGGCGCTGCTCGATCCGCTGCTCAAGTATCGCCACGATTACGCGACCTATCACCTGCTGGCCGAAGCCAAGTACAACCTCGGCGACAGCGAGATCGCCAGGAAATACTACGAGGAAGCGATCAAGCTCAACCCCGCGAGCGCCGCCGATCACTATCAGCTTGGCAATATCCACCTCGCCGGGAACTTTTTCGCGCTGGCCGCCGAGTCATACCAGAACGCGCTGCGGCTGGGCCTTTCCAGCCCCATTCTGCACTACAAGCTGGGCTCGGCCTATTTCAACCTGCGCGACTACTTCGGGAACATCGTGACGATCACGGTGAAGTCCGGCGCTCCTGGCACGATCAGCGAGAGCTTTTACCTGATTGAGCCGGTGCCAGGGCAGAAGGACGTTTTCCGCGCCGCGCCCGCCAACTCCGCGATCTATCACGTGGCCAAGGCCATCGCCGACGGCATCGGCGACCGCGCGGACATACAATTCCTGCGGGCCAACATCTACCTGAACGCCGGGCGCTACCAGCAGGCCCATGAGATGTACAAGAAGATGCGGCCGTCGATCCCGAAGGAGGATCTGCCGCTGTTTTTCTACTACTACGCCCAGGCGGCCTTTGGCGTGGGGCAATACGAGGAGTATCTGTCGCTGCTGCAGGAGGCCATCAAGCTGAACAAGACCGCCTATCAGCCCACGCTGGTGGAGGCGTATGTGAAGGTGGCCGAGCAGTACAACCAGAACGGGCAGCTCGACAAGTATGTTGATTACCTCGCCAAGGCCGTCAATGAAAGCCCCCAGACCGCCGCCTTGCACCTGAAGCTCGGCATCGCCTACGAGGAGGCCAGCAAGTTCAAGGAAGCAGTGGTGGAATGGCAGATGGTCCTGGACCTTGAGCCCGACCACCCCAAGCGCCTGGACCTGTTAAACCTGATCGCCAAACACCGCGAAAAACCCACCACACAGCCGACGACGAAACCGGCCTGATGGGCAAGCGCGTCGACCGGGGCACCGTGGGACGGCGAGCCTCCCGGCGGGGCGTAACACATCACAGGAGCATGACGCATAGTGTCGTGATGCTACAATATGTCCCGCATAGCTTACTAGCGCCGTTTCGGTGCCCGCCCTTTCCGTGCCCACCTTATTTGTGCCCGACGGCACCATCCGCAAGATCGAGCGCGGTCAGCCCTGTTGACTGGCCGACACAGCAGCACACTGCCGATGATTGCATGCGCCATCACGAGCAAACCGAGCCCCATGGCCGATGGCAGAGGCAGCGATGTGCCCACCCAGATTATCAGGAGGTATGGGCCCATGCTCAAGCCAAGGTGTAGCCAGAGATCCTCGTACAAGTAGCGCATGCCACGAAGGCCCCGGCAGACCACCGTCTCCAAGGGAACCCAATTCTTCGGCCACTTGCGCGCTTTCAGGATCGCCTCAAGGACGAACCATCTGTCACCGATCTGCCGAAGCTTCGCTCTTCGGGCCACAATAAGCATCGAAACCAGGACCAGGAACGGAATGTACAAGCAAAGCCCAGTGGGTGATTTCAGGAACGCCAACAACTCCCCAACACGGGACAAGGCGACGCCGATGCCGCCGATGACAAGAATGCCGTAGTTGAGGATCCTGTTTCTCTCCTGCTTCTCAGTGTCAATCTCCTTCCGAGTCTGGATGAAATACTCCCGTTCGAAGGGCGACAGTCCGTCAAGCACCTGCATCTCCGTCCGCTGACTTGCCGATGTTGTTTCCATTTTCGTCACCGTGATCTGTGCGCGCAGCATCAAAGGGTCAGGGATCTGGTTCACACGGCACCCTGTTTCCACCCTTCCCTTCTCCCGGGCCCTAGTGCAGTGCTTAGCTCGACTTTTGCCGTTTTTGACGACTGTTTTTCCTGAACGCAACTTCACAAAAAAACGGACTCCCCCGTACATTCGTGGATTGTGTCATAGTCCAGCGAATCGGAAAGGAGTCCGATATGTTCACCTGGCCAAAAGCGGCGGAGCCGCTGATTGCGGTGTTCTCTGTAGCATTGACTCGTCCCACTTTCCAGCGCGTGGCCGTTTTGCT
>Ga0315278_10004797_pt1 | contig 12232 bp, 6 predicted proteins | sample YL17G06_0_MG_FD_203880 | JGI IMG/M metagenome (GOLD analysis project Ga0315278, IMG submission 203880) | Sediment microbial communities from Yellowstone Lake, YNP, Wyoming, USA - YL17G06_0 | ecosystem: Environmental > Aquatic > Freshwater > Lake > Sediment | place: USA: Wyoming | collected...
TCCATTCGCTTATTAATGAAGCTCTCTTATCCTTGGACCGCCTAGATTCTAGGCTATTGGAGGAAGATAAGTATATCTTCGTCGGCTATGATGAGCTTGACACTTTAGGTGCGAAGAACTGGGAAATACTCAGTGCAGCAGTTCGTGGGCTTGTCGCATTTTGGGCCACCTATACCCGGAGATGGAAGCGCATTCGTGCGAAGATATTTCTGCGTACTGACCTATTTCAAAAGTATGCCACTGAAGGCGGACCAGATCTCGCAAAAATCGCAGCTAATAGGGTGGAGTTAGTCTGGAATGACAAGAATCTGAATGCTATGCTTCTTAAGCGGATTGTTAATAGCAGCACAGGATTGTGTGATTATGTAAGCACGGCTCGAACTAAGATAGAGTTTAAAAAAGACGATGATCTGGGCTACATTCCCAAGCTAGCCCGAAGCGACGATATAAAGCCATTCATTAGGCGCATGGCTGGAGAGTTCATGGGGGCTAATATCAATAAGGGGCATACACACCGGTGGCTTCTGAACCATATCCGTGATGGCCGAGGACAAGCATTGCCACGTCCACTTGTGAGATTGATAGAAGTGGCTGCGGATCTCCAACGAAACTCCCCCAGGCCAGTTAACTGGCCGAAACTCATCGATCATATCTCCTTACGGAGAGCTGTTGATAAGGTATCAGAAGAACATGTCAAGCATTCGCTAGATGAGTGGCCTTGGCTTGATGGGCTAAAAAATCGCTTGAAAGGCCATCAAGTGCCATTAGAACATCGCGAGCTGGAGGATCTGTTGGAGCGAAGTTGGAAGGACCCATGGGGCCAGAGCGAAGACATCTGTCCTCCAGAAGATCGCCCACGAGAATTCATCGAATATCTCGTAGAAGTAGGCATATTCCGAGCCCGTACCGGCGGAAGGATCGACGTTACCGATCTTTTCCTTGCAGGTCTCAGCCTGAAGCGTAAGGGCGGCGTGAGGAAGAAATGAACGGACATAGTCATAATGAGTAAGAAGGCTCAATAGGAGTAAGTTCGGTTCAATTATGATCCATTACCCCAAGCGTCTCATCGAAGTGGATTTGCCCATTAAGCGCATCTCGGAGCATGCCCGCCGGGAGAAGTCTCTCCGGCACGGTCACATCTCCACGCTTCATATTTGGTGGGCGCGACGGCCTTTGGCTGCCTGCCGGGCGGTCATCTGTGCAGCCCTGTGGCTCGACCCGGTCGATCCCTTATGCTCTCCTAAGTTCAGGGAGGATGCCACTACCATTATGTCCCGCTTCTGGAATCCCCTGGGCCGGACGGACCTGGATTTTAGCGATCCCGTGAACTTGAGAAGGGCTCTGCTGGACTTCATAGCTGACTTCTCCAACTGTGACAACTCCACCGATAGCCGATATCTGGAGACAGCCCGTGCTCTAACCCAGTCAGCTCACGAATCCCTGGGGGGCACGCCTGGGACCAGACCGCTGGTGGTGGACCCCTTTGCCGGCGGGGGGGCCATTCCCCTAGAGGCCCTGCGGGTGGGGGCGGACGCATTTGCCTCCGACCTGAATCCGGTGGCTGTGCTGCTGAACAAGGTGGTGTTGGAATACATCCCACGCTATGGCCAGAAGCTGGCCGATGAGGTTCGGAAATGGGGGGAGTGGATCAAGGTCGAGGCCGAGAAGGAGCTTGCAGAGTTCTATCCTAAAGATCCTGATGGGGCTACTCCTATTGCCTATCTTTGGGCCAGGACCATCGTATGCGAAGGACCGGGTTGCGGGGCCGAAGTGCCGCTCATGCGTTCTCTGTGGCTGGCCAAGAAGGGGAAGCATTCTGTGGCTCTGAAGATGCTTCCTGACCGGGAGAAGAAAAAAGTGGACTTCGAGATTCTTCATGATGTTCAGGATAGGGATGTGGGCCAGGGGACGATCAGGAGGGGCTCGGCCACCTGCCCGGTTTGCGGTTACACTACTCCTGTAGCATCAGTTCGAAGGCAGCTAAAGGCCCGCCGGGGCGGTGCGGCGGATGCCAGGCTTTTCTGTGTGGTCACTACCAAGCTAGGGCAACAGGGACGTTTTTACCGACTGCCAACCGAAAAGGACCTGGCGACTGTTAGGAGAGCGGCCGAGGAGCTGGAGCGAAGGAAGGCGGAGCATACGGGATCGCTGAGCCTGGTGCCTGATGAGCCTACAGAACAATATCATACCTTCGTAAATCGAGGGCCTATCTATGGCATGGTTACTTGGCAAGATTTCTTTACCTCCAGGCAAGGCCTCGCGTTGACTACACTCGTACATCTTGTGCGGGAAGCGGGGAAGAGGCTTGATGATGAGCATGACAATGGCTTTGCAGCGGCGGTTCAGACGCTTCTTGCATGCACTTTAGATAGGGAAGCTGAGCATTCTTCATCATTATGTCGATGGAATTCAACTGGACAAAAAATTCAAGCAACATTTGGGCGCCAATCCCTTCCGATGGTGTGGGACTTTTCCGAAGCAAACATTTTGGGCAACTCTGTTGGTTCGTGGGATAATATCCTTGAGACGACCTTAATTCCATTTGAGACAGCTTCTCATTTTTCCACCATAGGTTCTATAGAAAGGTCATCAGCCACGTCATATCATCTCCCTGATGGCAAGAGAGGGATCGCAGAGAATGACGCTGGGATGGTACAGAATGAATTTGAAAACGGCAAGAGACTGGCTGCCGAGCATGAAGCGAGAATGTCGGCAATTGGCCAAACGGGCTGCTATTCTGCAACATCTCATCCGCTTCCTAACGACTCTGCAAGTGCATTTATCACAGATCCGCCGTATTACTATTCTGTTCAATATGCTGATCTTTCAGATTTCTTCTACGTTTGGTTACGCCGTATACTTTCTGGAAAATACCCTGAACTTTTCGGGACGCAGTTGACATCAAAAGACAATGAGATTATAGTGCAATCACCAGGTCACGAGTTTTCCCCCGAGGGCAAGAATAATGCGTTCTATGAATCGCAGATGAAAATCGCAATGGTTGAAGGACGTCGTATCCTAGAGCCATTCGGAATTGGAATTATCGTATTTGCTCATACTTCAACAAGGGGTTGGGAAGCAATGCTTCACGCTATGATTGATGCAGGATGGATTATTACAGCTTCCTGGCCAATCGATACGGAAATGGCTAATCGGGTTCTTGCCCAAAATCGTTCCGTATTGGCTTCCTCCATCCACCTCGTCTGCCGCCCGCGTGAGAACCCAGATGGCTCGGTCAGAGAAGACGATATCGGCGACTGGCGTGATGTCCTTTCCGAGCTCCCTCAACGCATTCACGCATGGCTTCCCCGCCTGGCCCAGGAGGGCATTGTGGGCGCTGATGCCATCTTCTCCTGCCTTGGTCCCGCACTGGAGATCTACAGCCGTTACTCCCGAGTGGAGAAGGCCAGCGGTGAGGCAGTTTCTCTGCGAGAATACCTGGAGGAGGTTTGGGCCGCTGTCTCCCGGGAGGCATTAGGCATGATCTTTGAGGGAGCAGAAGCCACAGGTTTAGAGGAGGACGCCCGGCTCACTGCCATGTGGCTGTGGACCTTATCAACCGGCTCCAACGGCTGGGTTGAGGATCAGGAGACCGATGATGCAGAGGACGAGGAACCTACCCCCAAATCTGCCCGATTGAAGGGCTTCGTCCTGGAGTATGATGCCGCCCGCAAGATAGCTCAAGGGCTGGGGGCACACCTTGAGAACCTGACCAACTTGGTCGAGGTCAAGGGAAACAAAGCTCGACTCCTCCCCGTCTCGGAGAGGGCCCGTTACCTCTTCAATAAAGCTGAAGTGACTCAGGCCAGTCCCAAGCGCAAGAAGCAGAAGCCGCTGCAAATAACTCTTTCCGGAACAGAAGTCAAAGCCGAACAGAAGGCGAGCTCCATCGAGGTGGGCCTGCCCTCACCAGGGTCCACAGTCTTGGACAGACTCCACCAGGCCATGCTCCTATTCGCCGACGGCCGGGGTGAGGCTTTAAAGCGTTTTCTCCTGGAGGAGATCGGCTCCGACCAACGGGTATGGAGCCTGGCCCAGTCCCTCTCCGCCCTGTACCCAACCGGCAGCGAGGAACGGCGATGGGTGGAGGGCGTTCTCACCAGAAAGAAGAGTCTGGGATTATGATATCCAGGCAGTGGAAAGATGCTTTTTTCCAGGCCGCAAGCCAGTTCGAGAACGCCAGCCTGCTGAGGGAAGCCGCCCTGCAGGAGGACTTGGCCGGCTGGACCAGGCACTTGACAGAGGCTGTCGTTCAGTCATGTGGGCTCATGGGCTGGCAGTCAGCGGCCAAAGGCCACCATCTAGATGTTTTGCCGGTGCCTCATTGCGAGTACTTCACCCTGGACGTAGTGGCTTTCCCTCCGTCCTCCGGAGGGAACTGGCAGTTCCCCATCGCGGCCATGGAGCTGGAGAATAGCAGGGACAACCAGCGCATAGCATACGCTCTCTGGAAGCTGCTTTGCATCCGGACTGACTTGCGGGTCGTCTTCTGCTATCGCCGCCTCTCCGAACAGGCACCGGAACTGGTAAGATACCTCCAGCAGCAGGTGATCGAGGCCATGCCCCTGGCATCCAGAATAAACCTGGAGGGTGAGACATTAGTAGTAGTGGGCGTCAGAAACGACTCGGCCTCCTTCCCCTACGGATTTTTCAAGTGGTGGGCCCTGGAGAGGAATGCCGGAATGTTTAACATAATTTAGTTTTATTGTGCTCATCAGGAAGTCTGGTCTCATGACTGTGATCCTTCAACCCTGGCACAAAGTCGCTACACCCCGTAAAGACCTTCGCGAGGGAAAATCCCTGGAGGCTGCGGAGTTTGCCGTCCACCTGGATCAGGTCCGGGACGGGAGAGCTCCGGGGGACTATCAGGACCCTCCTCTTTTCTTCGAAAGGACCTACCTGACGGAGAACCTAACCGTTTTGGCGGGCGAAGTAGTACGTCGTCTTTCTGGCGAGAGGTCGGAGACCTCCGCCGTCTTCAATATGGCCACACAGTTCGGTGGCGGCAAGACTCACGCCCTTACCCTCCTGTATCACCTGGCTCGGGCGGGCCCGGCCGCTGGGGGATGGCGAGGTGTGAACAAGATCCTTTCCCGGGCCGGCATAGAAAGCATCCCATTTGCAGCAACCGCGGTATTCGTTGGCACTGAGTTCGACTCCATCGTCGGGCGGGGCGGCGACGGGGAACCTCTGCGAAAGACCCCCTGGGGGGAGATTGCCTACCAGCTGGGCGGAGTCGAGGCCTTCTCTAAGGTGGAAGAGCATGATCTAAAAGGGATAGCCCCTGGAGGAGATGTCATCCGGGACTTCATACCCAGGGATAAGCCCTCTTTGATACTTATAGACGAGCTGATGAATTACGTCAGCCGCTACCGTAACCTGGACCTGTCCAACCAGCTCTACGACTTCCTCCACAGCCTCTCCGGAGTGGTAAGCGGGATGGACCGAGTGGTCCTAGTGGTATCGGTTCCTCAATCGGTAATCGAGATGACCGACTACACCGATTATAGCCGGTTCAAGAAGCTACTAGACCGGGTCAGCAAGGCTGTGATGATCTCCGCCGAATCCGACACCTCTGAGATAATCAGGCGCAGGCTCTTCGAGTGGGATTCTTCATCTCTGACTCCCGATGGCCGCGTTGTTCTCCCGAAAGAGGCGGTGCAGACCTGCAAACGATACGCTGAATGGATTCGGGCTAACAAGAACAATGTCCCCGGTTGGTTCCCCGTGGACCGGGCACAGGATGTTTTCGAGGCCACATATCCCTTTCATCCCATGGTCCTCTCGGTCTTCGAGCGCAAATGGCAGGCTCTTCCCAAGTTCCAGCGCACCAGAGGCATACTCAGGCTCTTAGCCCTCTGGGTCTCCAAGGCTTACAGGGACAGCTACTCTTCGGCCCGCCCTGATGGCTTGATCGCGCTAGGCACAGCTCCTCTGGAGGAGCCATTCTTCCGGGCAGCCGTTCTCGAGCAGCTGAACGAGGATCGTCTGGATGTAGCAATCACCACAGACATCACAGGGAGGGCAGAATCCCATGCGGTAAGGCTGGATGAGGAGGCCAACGCAGCTATCAAGAAGTCCCGTCTCCACCGCAAGGTGGCTACAGCCATTTTCTTCGAGTCTAACGGTGGCCAGACTCATGGCACCTTCTCCTCCATTGGCGAGATACGCCTGGCCGTAGCCGAGCCGGAGCTGGACATAGGCAATGTAGATGCCGTCCTGGAGGCTCTATCCAGGAACAGTTACTTCCTCCAGATAGATGGCATGAGATATTGGTTCGGCCTTCGACCAAATCTGAACAAGGTCTTCGACGACCGAAAGGGGGGAGTATCCCAGCCGCAGGCGGACGAATACTCCCGGAAGGCCATAATTGAGGTTTTCAACGCTAACGGCGGAATCAAGCGCATATTCTTTCCCGAGAAGAGCAGCGAGATCCCGGACCAGCCAGTTCTGACTCTTGTGGTTCTCTCTCCAGAACGCCGGCGGCAGGAAGAGGCCACTCTGAGCCTGGTAGAGTCCCTGACCAAAGAGCATGGCTCCTCCGCCCGCACCTTCAAGAGCGCCCTGTTATGGGCACTGGCCGAAAATGATACAGCATTGTCCAAAGAAGCCCGAGCCGTCCTGGCCTGGGAAAGCATCAAGGACGAACAGCACCCGCTGCAGCTGGATGATAGACAGGTGAAAGAGGTAGCCACCAAGCTTGAGAGTGCTAAGAGGGACCTGAAGGAAGCGGTGTGGAGCAGCTACAGGAGCCTGGCCCTGTTGGGAAAAGAGAACAAAATGAATCTCATTGACCTTGGCCGGATCCACTCCAGCGCAGCTAGAACTCTCATCGATCTATATCTGGGCCAGCTGAAAAGAAGCGGACAGGTTGAAGAGAGGGTGAGCCCCAATTTTCTGGTCAGGAACTGGCCGCCAGCATTTAAAGAGTGGTCTACGAAGGCGGTCAGGGATGCTTTCTTCGCCTCCCCTCAGTTCCCCAGGCTGATCAATGCCGAAGCAGTAAAAGAAACCATTGCCAGCGGAGTAACAAACGGCATCTTCGCCTATGTGGGAAAATCAGCAGATGGCAAGTATGATCCTCAATATTTCAAAGTGGGAATTGGACCAGAAGAGATTGAGATAATCGAGGACATGTTCATCGTCAGGGAGATACCGCCTCCGCCGCCCCCCCCACCAGAAGTTGTGATATCGCCCAAACAGATTAGCCTTCATCCCGGGACCCAGACCATCTTTACCGTCCAAGTTTTGGACGAGAACGGCAAGGAGATGGCTGATAAGGTTGTGACATGGTCTGCAACAGGAGGGACCATCAACAATCAGGGCATGTTCACGGCCGGGCAAGATGTTGGCACATTCGTCGTAACTGCCACAGTCGATGGCGTTTCCGATTCAGCTACAGTTACAATCTCGATAGGAGATAAACCAGTTCATCTGATGGTTTCTCCTAACAGCATCCAATTAGGGCGAGGGGATACTCAGGTCTTCAGCATCATGGGATTCGATAGAGATGGGAAGGAGGTTCCATTGGGTCAGGTGAACTGGACTGCCACTGGTGGTACTATCGATGGCAGCGGCCTGTTCGCGGCGGGTCAGGAGGAAGGTGCATTCGAGGTATCGGCAGTGTCTGAGGGCATCAGAGGGTCGGCCAGCGTTAAGGTGACGAAGGTCTGTTTGAGCTGGAGTGGCGAGGTTCCTCCTCAAAAATGGGTAAACTTCTACACCAGGGTTTTATCTAAATACGCATTGCGGAAAGGCCTTAAACTGAGTGTCCAAGTGGAGGTTTCGGATGCATCGGAGGGGGACAAAGAAGAGATGCGCTTGGCGCTGCACGAGTTGGGGCTGGATGATGAGGTGGAAATTGGATAGCTCCAGGACTGGCACCTGGCATAGCTATATTACATCATAAAGGCAATCTAACCGATGTCTTAGGAGTGTATGTATGACTCAAGCCAAAGAGAGTGAACCACAATCAACCTTTTTTAGTGACAATCCTTTGATAGATCCTGCCGATGATATGCTGGGCTACGCGCCATTTTCCAAACTGCTCGCCCAGTCTATATCAAGAATGTGTCCAAAGGAAGGGATTGTGATCGCTATCAATGGTCCGTGGGGATCAGGAAAGAGCACAATTCTTAATTTCGTCTTATACTATCTCGAATCCGAGTTTGCGGATCAGCCAGTTATGCCGATCCACTTTAACCCTTGGTGGTTTTCCGGGCGGGAGGATCTAACTCGTCTTCTCATCGGCCAAATACGGGCACGACTCGGAGATAAAGACTATGGCGAGTTGAAGGGCAAGCTCGCAGATTTCATTGAATTGCTAACCGTAATCCCAGGTGTCCCTGGAAAGGATGCTAGTGAAATCATTGCAGATAAGTTAAGAGGAGAGCCCGACCTCGTCTCTCTGAAGAACAAAATAGATGAATTGCTACGCCTCTCTGACAATCGGATACTTGTTATCATCGATGACATCGATCGCCTCGCGCCTGATGAAATCCGCGACCTATTTCGTACGATTAAGGCAACTGGAAACTTCCCCAATGTGATTTACTTGCTCGCATTCGAAATTAGCGTTGTGGTCAAGTCTCTTGAGCAAGCTTTCATCCCTGATGGAAATAGCTATCTTGAGAAGATAGTCCAAGTTCAATTTGCTTTGCCACTGCCAGACAAAGTAGCCCTTCGCAAGCTCCTCTTTGCTCGGCTTAATGAACTGACCGCTGGTACAGATGAAGGGAACTTTGATGTCGTATATTGGGGCAACGCATATTATGGTGGCATAGATCACTTCGTTGTTACTCCTAGGGATGTCGTCCGCCTAATCAATGTGCTTCGGGCTACATTTGCCAGCGTGAAGGACGAAGTCAATCCTGTAGATTTCATCGCAACAGAGGCGATGCGAGTATTCATGCCCCAGCTGTATGAAGAAATACGTAAGAATCAAGATCTTCTTGCAGGGGCATCGGCTGAGTCGGGATCGGAGAGTTTAGCGGAACAAAGGAAGAAGATCTTCGAAACATGGTTGGAGTTACTCCCCGAAGGGGACCGCGATTCTGCGAAGAACCTCCTCTCTCTTCTCTTCCCACGGTTTGGCTCTGCATTTGGAGGTGCACGATACGGTCACGAGTGGCTGTCTAGTTGGCGTAAGCAACTTCGTGTTTGTAGCCCAGATAAATTCCAAATCTACTTCCGGTTCGCACTTGGCTCTGATTTCATATCCAAAGCTGAAATCAATGCTGTATTACAAGCCGCTAGTGATAGCAAAGCGTTCGGAGAGTTGCTGCTGAAATATGCAGGCCAGATTTGCTCTGATGGTAGATCAAAAGTTCGAGCCATGCTTGGGTACCTGCAGGACTACGCCACGAAAGATATACCGGAGGAAGATATACCTGCTATTATCAACAGCTTTTTCGATATTGGCGATCGTCTTATATTGAAACGCGATGAACGCGGAGGCATATTCGATGTCGGTAATGAAGTTCGGATAAGTCGGTTGATCTATCAGCTCTTGCGCCGAGTCGATGAAACAACTAGATTTGAGATAATCACGTCGGCGATAGAAAGCGGTTCAGCCGTTGCTATGATTACTCGGGAGGCCGTTATCTGGGGGCAAGAGCACGGCAAGTTCGGGCAAGACGAGCCAAATCCCCTGGAAGATCGCACCTTCACAGCAGAACACCTAAAGATAATTGAAGAATTGGCTGTGGCCAAGATCACCGAATTAGCAAAAGATGGATCTCTTCTTTCATCCCCTAATCTTGTAGAGACTCTCCACGCTTGGCGCGCATGGACCGGCTCAGATGACCAGGTGCGAGATTGGGCAAATCATGCCATAGCGACGGATGACGGTCTCATTTCATTCATTGAGCAATTTGGATCTGTAAGGAAATCACAGGGATTGGGTGATGCGGTAGCTAGAGAAAAATACCGCCTTGATCCAAAGTGGCTGGAGCCATTCATAGCTCCCAACGAGATTGTGGACAGGCTCAAACGAATAAGAGATACATCCCAATTAGATGCAGAGAAGATGAAAGCTGTGACGCAGTTCCTGCATGAGCATGATCTCCGAATGAGAGGAAAGGACCCGGAGAGAGAGGGTTGGGTAGAGTAAGATTTACCTTACTTTATTCCAAGATGCAGGCTGCGGGTATTCATTTAGAGTGCTATTGACTCCAGCTACTATTCGTCTATCTCAAGGATCTGGACGAAGCCACATCCGGAGATAATGAGAAGAGAAGCGGAGAAGACTGAAAGCATCTACGGGAAGAGATATTCCTACTTGAACTCTATCCTTGATGAGCTGGCTCGGGAAGGAAGGATCAGGATACACGGTAATTTTATGCCACTGGATAAAGGGTATGAGCTAAAGACTAGAGTCAAACGCTGGCACTGGCAGTATTGGAGAGAAATTATAAGTATTAAAAGATTTTTAGAATAAAGCATGGCGACAATTGGCTTTGATCACAATGGTTTCCAAAATTGTGCCAATTGGCATAACACTGCAAAGGCGTTGAAAAAAGCAGCCGATAAGATCCGAGAGACCTACTTGGTGGCTTATCGCAACCTGGATATTGGAAAGAGTGTGAGCTCCGCCCCTGGCGGAGTTAAAATCTATGTTGATATGACTAAATTGGATATCGATGATCTCGATCAATATCCTGTTGCTATGCTTCTGATGGGTTATGCCATAGAGAACATTTTCAGAGGTATAATTATCACGGGAATGTGGTTGGAGGATTCCAAGTCGGTTGATATGCCTAATTTTGCGGATTTGCAGGTTCCTGTAAAGGGCAGCACAGACAAAATGGGTATCATGAAACATCACCTTCGTGGTCTGCTAGCTGCAAAGAATATGGCCATAGATTTCAACGACGAAGAGAAGGATATGAGGGTTTCGAAAAACGTTTCTATCGTTAACTATATATACTATTAAAACTATAATATAGTTTCATGAGGAATCTCATTGATTATGCCATAAGAGTAGAGTACGGTCGGATTAAAAAACTCGGTGATCCTTTATCGGAAATCGGATCGCAGATTGAATGGGAGCGATTCAGATTTTTAGAGCCGCATATGTATAAAAATAAGACTAGCCGCGGAGGACGTCCAAATATCGATACTGTAATTATGGTGAAGATGCTCGCACTTCAGCATTGGTATGGCCTTTCAGATCCCGAACTAGAGCGACAAGTGGCAGATAGGTTCTCTTTCCGGATGTTTCTTGGCACCACTGAAGTTGTTCCGGATTTCAGCACTGTCTGGCTATTTCGCGAGAGGCTGATCAAGAGCGGCAAATATGAAGAAATGTGGAAGGAGCTTCAGAGGCAGATGGATGAAAAGGGTTTCAAAGTAGTGGAGGGCACAATCCAAGACGCAACTTTCATTACGTCCGATCCAGGTCGGAAAAGGAAAAAGGACGATAGGAAGAGCGAAGACAAAAAAGAAGATCAAGATTCAGGAGAGATTGGAGCAGTCCAGACTCCCGAGGTTGATAAAGATCTTCTAAATATTTCAAATAATATTATCGAAGATAACGCAAAACCGAAGAGATCCCGTGAAGAGCCAACAAATGAAGGAACGTGGGCGAAAAAAGGCCTAAAGACCGTCTTCGGTTATAAAGGTCATATCCTAATCGATACCGAACACCACCTTATCAGGGATATGGAGACAACGACTGCTTCCGTGCACGATAGTCAGGTTGACCTTGGAATCGAAGGGATTCCGCGTTATGCCGACAAAGGATATGACGGCGCCAAGACCCGAGGTTACGATGCAGCCATGAAAAAGGCGACAAGAGGGCACAAGTTAGCAGCCAGGGACCTTCACCGAAATAGTAGAATCAGCAAGAAGCGGTCGCGCATCGAGAGATGTTTTGCTGTTATAAAGCGTGGTCATAAAGCAGGTCATGTTCTAGTTACGACCGTAGCTAGGGCGGGCATAAAATTCATGATGGATGCGTTCGTTTACAATTTAATACAATTAAAATATTTAGCAAATAAAAACACGACCTAGCGGAGGCTATCAAATCTAAAGCAAGAGATAGAGAGTAATAAGGTGAATTGCGGTCCAACAATCCAATTTGGAGGAAAATCATAAAGAAAAACAGCTAGAAGATTGAAAATATTAACGTGAGAATTTAAAGCTACATCAACTCCTTCTAAATCGAAGCTCTCCTATGATTATTCCCTTCATTTTCGTAGCCCTCTCATATTTCCTCGTCCTTTCTCTAAAA
>Ga0315278_10004798_pt1 | contig 12230 bp, 5 predicted proteins | sample YL17G06_0_MG_FD_203880 | JGI IMG/M metagenome (GOLD analysis project Ga0315278, IMG submission 203880) | Sediment microbial communities from Yellowstone Lake, YNP, Wyoming, USA - YL17G06_0 | ecosystem: Environmental > Aquatic > Freshwater > Lake > Sediment | place: USA: Wyoming | collected...
CCAAGCTTCCCTTCAGATCGATGCGAACCCATGGATGGCCGGCTTCCTTGGTCAGCATTTCGAAATCGTCAATGCGATTGATGAGCCGTCTTTCGTCTTCGGCAGGATAAACTGCGAACCACACGCGTTGGGACGCGGGCAACCCAGGCCGAAGGGGCATTTGGATGTGGCTGCGGTAGTTTTCGAGCAGTTGGTCAATTCGATTCATGAAGTAGTTCCTGTTCTGCGAATGTTAGAAGATTGGAGAAATCAAATTCCACAATGCCAGCAGCTTGTTTTAGTGAAAGCAGTCCTTTTGCAGAAGCCAGCGAGAGCGCGGCTTGCAATTGGGATCGGTTCGTCGCAACGAGAGACGCGAAGGCGGAATTGAGCAACCGCTCCCCACGAAGACCGGTCAGGTAGCCGACAAACATGGCGTAAGCAGCCGAAATGGGACGGGGCTCGGGGTGGCGGCTGGTCTTCTTAACTTTGCCTGTTAGGTGCCCGCCGAATGTCCAAGTTGTATTCACGTTTCTGGCCATTGATGCCTTCGTAGCCCGACTGAAACGGCCAGGGAAACCATTTTCGAGATGCTGTTCCATGTCAGTTCTCGCAAGTACCTCGCCGAGGCGTAGCGTGCGAATCAACTCGAAGCTGTAGCGCAGTTGCGGGTCGCGGGCATACGCACAAACCAGGCAGAGCTGGGGGAGAGAATCTAAATCTGAATGGCCCAAATCCCAGAGAACGCGGAATAAGGCTTTAGAGGGGTCCATGCCATAAAGTTGCGTCATACGGATCAAGCTTTCCTTGCGACTGCTTAGCGTAGGCTTTTCCAGGATATTCTCATCGACGATGGCCTTGGTAAAATCACCCTTGGTAACAGAGAGAGGCATAGAACGAACAAGGGTGCGCATCTCCAGAAACATCATCGAACGACCCATGTGGCCGCCGAGGCTGGTTTTGGAGAAACCTAAAGGATTGTCCTGTATCAACATACGCTTGAGTTGATTAGACCGATTTCTTCCGATTCAACAGGTTAAATTTTGTTTTCTCTGTTTGCCGCCTGTTTTTCCGGCAGTGCCATAGTATTCCAACCAGTATCTTTTGTAATGTTGCAACCCCCCGGCTACCCAATTCGGTGGCACGCGCACTTGAACCGTACTGCCAGGAGAGACTGCAAACGGCCAAAAGCGGACAGTCACGCGAACGACTCCTAGCCTTGGTTCAACTCTCCGCCTCATTTCAGATTCGACACGTCTTCATAGAGCTTCCTCAAGTGCTCGTCGGACATAGTAGATCCGAGTAGATCCGAGGGACGTAGTTGAATTCTTTCACTTATTTTCCCTTTCACAAATCTCATCCCCCCTCACCTTTCACATATCAACACAACGCATAGCGCAAAGCGCATGGCGCATAGGGTTAACTCTCAATCGCAAGGTGCAAGGTGAAACTCCAAAGCAAAAACCGCTCTGATGCGGTCCCCCATAAAGACTCAGCGTCTTCTCTCCCTTTTGGATCCTTTTGAGGTTTTGTAGGGCACATGCGGTTCTTCCACCAGAAACCCTACTCGTTTCTTTGGAGGTTCCGGTTCTGACTCCGGTGGTGGACTCAGCAATCGCATGATTTGTCGCAACACCTCGGTGATTGCAGTCTCGTGAACATCCAGCCTTTCTGTCAGCTTCTTTTCCAACTCCGCAAGTTTGCGTGCAAGACCCTGCTGTTGAATGATCATTTGCCGCATACGAATGAACGCGCGCACTACAAACACACTCATCTGAATGGCCCGCTCGCTGCGCAGAATGTTGGCTGCCATGAGTGCACCGTGTTCGGTGAAAGCGTACGGCGTAAAACGTGGATCACGGTGCCGTTGTGAACCGGTCGCAATTTGCGACCGGTTAGACTGTGCGTTTGACATCGCAATTTGCGAGGTCAAATCGGCCCACTCCTTCGTAGTCAACTGAAACATGAAGTCTTCAGGAAAACGCCGGAGATTTCGTTTAACCTGCTCATTTAGTCGCTTCGTGGTTGTTCCGTAAAGGCTTGCCAGATCGGCGTCCAGCATGATCCTTTGTCCCCGGATTAATAAGATCCGCTGCTCAATCTGCCCAATTGGAATGATGGCTTTCTGACCTGTCACTCTCTTAACCTCATTTCTGCTTACGCGATAAGGTCACAATGTGACCTTAAGCCAGAAGATAAGTTGTTTTGAAATCACAAATTGTGATTTCAAGATGAAGATTTTCTCCTGATGCATTTTGTTACCTTAAAAACAAAAGCCCATTCCTTTTAAGAATAGGTTCAAGTTTAAACCAAAAATTCTTATTAAAATTTGATTCCCCCACCGGAATTTGCCCCACTATATCAAAAAAACAACGGGATTACAAATATTTAGCATTTTTTATGCCATGGACAACACACAGCATAGTGCAAAGAGCATAGCGTATGGCAAATGCTGCAAGCACCTGTCATTATTTATGAATTTTTTTTAAAATCCCACATTGAGCACAGGGGAAATACCCATTTTAACATTTAAAAATCATCTGACTGATCAAAAACTGTTCAAAAACGGCAAAACCTGACAAATTTTTCTACTCGTTTCCTCCCATCATCCCCAAAGCCCATCACGAAGGCCTGATGTTCTCTCAATCCTTTTTGAAATTGCCGTGCAGAAAACCTCCTCTTTTCCCCAAACCTCAACCCTCTCCCTTGCCCTTGTGATCCCTGTATAGATTAGCTCTCGTGTCAATACAGGTGAATCTCTATCTGGTAATAGGAAAAGAATTTCATTGAATTCTGATCCCTGGCTTTTATGAACCGTCATTGCATAAACCGTTTCGTGCTCTGGAAGCCGAAGCGGAGGAAACTTTCGGAGTGTCCCGTCGGCAGCCTGAAAAAACGCACGGTGTTCATTGTTGGCTGCCGGATCTGGGAGGATAATCCCTATATCACCATTGAAAAGTTTCAGATTGTAATCATTCCTGGTGATCAGAACTGGACGACCACGATACCACCGGTTGTCTCGCTTTATCACCCCTTCTCCTTTGAGGACCTGTTCAACCAGAAGGTTCAATGCGGACACTCCAAAGGGACCTTCCCGAAGTGCACAGAGAATCCGAAACCTGTTGAAGAGATCAAAGATCTCTCCGGGGTCAGTGGCCTTTAAGTAACCGGTAAAACCATTGACGATCAGGTCCCGTAATGCCCGTGGCAAGGCATCGGGCCGCGGAAGTTCCTGCCAATGGATATCCGGGTGGTTCCCTTCTCTTAGCAATGTCAGCGCTTGAGCGTTGTCCCCATCGTTTACAGCACGGCTGACCGCACCGATTCCGCTCGTAACACCAAACCGATAATTCTTTTGAAGGTGGATGATGCAGTCACTGGGTCCTTGTTTGTCGCTCCCATCCGGACTGCTCACAATATTTTCCCCGGCCAACCGTTCAACCGCATCGCAAAATGGTTTGGAAAAGCCATGGATGTTCCCCGTGTCGCAGATATCTCCCAGTACAGCACCGGCCTCGACCGAAGCCAACTGATCCTTGTCTCCCAAGAGGATCAAACGGGCATCGGGAGGAATTGCTTGAACAAGCTTGGAAAGGAGGGCGAGGTCAACCATGGATGACTCATCAATCACGACAACATCGACAGGAAGCGGATTCTTTGTATTATGACGAAAGTATGGTGAATCGGGAATGCTCCCCAGGAGGCGATGAATAGTAGAAGCTTCCTCTGAAATCGCTGTTTTCACTTCTTCCTGACAATTCAATTTTTCTCTGGCATTTTTGATCGTCTCCTGCAGGCGGGCAGCGGCCTTTCCCGTAGGGGTGGCAAGAGCAATCCGCAATCGTTCTGAGCCTGCTTGCTCTCTGAGCAAGGCAAGAATCCTTGCCACAGTAGTGGTCTTCCCTGTCCCTGGCCCCCCGGAGATGACGCAAAACCTCTTCAAAACAGAAGTGAGGGCTGCAACTTTCTGCCAGTCTGTTTCCTTTTTTCCCGCCTTTTCGTTATCAGGAAACAATCGTTCGAGGCCATCCTGCAGCAGTGCCTCGTTAATTTTCAGGTTGTTATTGCCCATACGTTCTTTCAGGTTATCAACAAGCCTTCTTTCGTAATTCCAGTAACGGTAAAGGTAAAGCCTCGATCCATCGCAAATGAGTGGCCTAAAATCGCCCGGCTTGCCGACAACAGGACTCGCCTGAAGTATTTTTCTCCATTTGCTGAGTTTCGGAAAGATCACAGAATCAAGTGGATCATCCAGCAAAGGTTTCTCTGCAAGGCCGGAGAGGTCGAGGCAGATATGTCCCTCTCCCTGAAAGTGACTAACTAATGCAGCGGAGAGAAAAAGTTCGTCACTCTCTTTGCCTGAAAGCCTTGTCATGAACCCGGCAAACTGGACATCCAGTTCTGATAGGACACCGTGCTTTTGAAGGCGGCTGATTGTCTCTTCTTTCATTTTCCTAAACCAACGGGGTTGGGGATGTGGCAATCAAATTTCTGCACAACGCGTCTATCGTTTCTTTCTTGGGTAGATCATGATAAACGCCAAATTCTGGGCCGCTTTCTGGATCTACACCCCGTAGAAAAATATAAAAGACTCCACCGAAGTGCTTTTCGTAGTCATAATCCGAAACCCGCATCTTAAGATATTGGTTGAGGGCGATCAGGTAGAGGTGATACTGAAGCATGTAAAATTGCTCCTTCATCTCTGTGACCAGCGCTTCTGAGCTATAGTCCTCCACCCGATTCCCAAGGAAATTGGATTTCCAGTCTACCAGGTAGAAACGCCCCTGGAATTGAAACACCAGGTCCATGAATCCTCTCATGAATCCTCTCGCCGGTTGAAAGTTCAGCTCCTCAATCTGATCAGGGAAATCTGCTAAGATTCCTCTCCCGCTATGTTCATCGAAGATCTTTTTCAGTTTTTTTGGTGTTATCGGCTTCAGTGGAAAATAGAATTCAAGTTCACTGAGCCTGTCTTTCATCCCTATGGAAGAAAGGGTTAGGCTTTTAGGTTCGGACATGAGTGGAACCGAAAGGACCTTTCCCATTGTTTCGCAGATGGTCTCCTGCCATTTCCTCTCGAAGCCATATTCGCTCAGTTTTTCGTTTACAAGCTTTTCCATCGAGCCATTTTTTTCTGTAAAATCGAGATGCTCAAGAATATCGTGGAGAAAGATCCCGGCTCTTGCACCTCTTGGAAAAGCAAAGATTCCTGTCGGTTCTTCCTCTAAGATTCTCTCCACTCCGGTCTGCTCCTGATCATGGTCCGGTAGATCAACGGAAGGGTGTTCCGGGCGCTTCGCGACCAGTGGCCTACCGGAGAGCAAATACGAGAAGCTGGCCATCTGCCGGTCTCGTTCTATGGCGACGGAGAAGGTCTTGCAATTTAACTCTTCCCTTTCTTCTTCCGCAGGTAAGTGTTCCTTCCCGGAGCCCATAGGCATTTCTGAAAGTTGTATTTTCCCCTTGCCCCTTCGCGTGATGCCTTCCAGCTCTAACCGGAGCTCCTTGTCGGTGAGATCCTTAAAACGTCTACTCGTCGCCTCGATGCCGTCTTCCTCCTCACCCTTAGGGGGATGCAAAAGGTAGGCAAGGGAAGATCTCTCAGCATAGTTGAAACGGCCCCAAACAACGTAACAGCGGTTTTTTGCCCTTGTCAGGGACACATAGAGAAGTCTAAGGTTTTCAGCCAAGATCTCCTTATCAGCCAATACCCTGTTCGGATTTTCTCTTGGATCGAGGACAAGGTTAAGCCTCCAGTCGTGATCGGGGTTGTGAAAAATAAATTCCCCTTCATCAGGTTTCCGAGCTGCCCAGTTAAAGGGGCAGAAGACGATCGGATATTCGAGACCTTTGCTCTTATGGATGGTGACGATCCTGACAGCATTGGCATCACTTTCAAGACGGAGTTGGTGTTCCTCAAGCCTGGGCGAGCTCGAGTCTCGCTGCCTCGCAAGCCATTTCAGGAGACCGAGCATCCCTATCTTCTGTTCGATGGCCTCCTGGTGGAGCACCTCTGAAAGGTGAAGGACATTGGTAAGGCGCCTCTCGCCATTGGGGAGTGAGAGAAGGCGGGTCCGAACTTTTTCCCTGAGCATGAGAGATCGAAACATCCGGATAAAACCGGCCCTTTCCCACAGTTCGTAATATTCGCGAAATCGTGAGAGCCAGTTTTCCCATGTCCCTTCGTCCCTCGTCAAAAGATCAAGTTCCTCCCCTGTCACACCGATCAAATGAGTTGTAAGGGCACATCTTAAAAGCTGCTCCTGATTTGGCTCTGCAATCCCTATCAGGACCCGTTCCATTTCGAGAGCCTCGGCCGTCTCGAAGAGGTTTCCCGTGCTGTGAAGGACGCTATGGATTCCAAGAGCAGTCAAATGCTCCTGGATCGTACGTGCCTGGTCGTTTGTTCTTACCAGAACCGCGATATCCGCCTCGCGGAGGCCGTTCTCACCGATCCGCGCCTCGCCTTCCCGACCGAGAAGCAGGAGACGGGAGATCTCTGAAGCAACCGCAAGAGGAACCAAGTCAGTCCCCATTCCCTTGGTCATGACCTCGCCTGACTCGGCCACTTTTCTCGCATCCAGAAACCAGAGCTGAAATGGGGGCTCCGGTTTCCCATTGATCGTCAGCAGTTTTTGATCTTCACGCTCTTTTGGCGACGCAGGGTCGAAGGGAATATCCTCATAAAGAAAAGGATTCTCCCTGTTAGAAAAGATCGTATTGACAGCCTTAATGAGATCAGGCTCAGACCGCCAGTTCTTGGTGAGAGTAAAACGGGAATGAACTTCTCCTGCCGCTTTCATGTAAGCAAAAAGGTCTGCACCGCGGAAGCTGTAGACAGCCTGTTTCGGATCGCCGATCAAAAAGAGAATGCTCTCCTTTTTTGTAAAGACACTTCTGAAGATCGCATATTGAACGGGGTCCGTATCCTGAAATTCATCGATCAGGGCAGCTTTATATTTTGCCCTGATCGCCCTGGCAAGTTCATCTCCTCCCCCCTTCTCCAGGGAGCTGCGGAGCCTGATCAAGAGGTCGTCAAAGAACTGGATATTCTGCCTCTGTTTCCTTACCGGGAGCTCTTCCTTCATGTATCGGAAGATATCCCTCTTGAGAAAAAGGATCTGCTGATCCATTTCTTTTTGGAGAGTTTCCGCTTTCTTCTGGAAATCCTCGCAGAGCCTGAAAAAGGGATGTTCAGGTGTGGTAAACTTTTTTTTCGTACATTCCCTGAGCTCACTCTGGGTGAACTTCTCAAAACCTTTGAAGAGGGGGAAAGTCCCCCGTTCATCAGCCAAATAACTGTCCATTGCATCTAAAAGCTGAGGGGGGTTTTTGTACTGCACTTGAGACAAACCCGGATCACTCAGTTTTTCCAGGATTCCTGCTCTGACCTCTGACCAGGCATTTTTCAACTCTGCAAATGTCTCTCGAAATGGCTCAAGGGAATTTAGCGAGGCAGGACCGCAATCGGGAACAATCTCTAAATCCGGATGAGCAGTCCTATTTCCAAGGAGGTCTAAAAAGGATTTTGGGCTGAAGTTTTTGAACTGGACATAGCTGACAAACTCAGGCGGAGCCTCGTAGAAGTGCAGGCGCCAGAAATCAAAGACGACCTCCTGTTCGAGGATCCGCTGATCGGGTATCAGCTCGGTGTCAAAGAGGCTTCCACTCTCGAAGGCATTTTCGTGGAGCATCCTCTGGCAGAAACCATGGATCGTGAAGATTGGAGCTTCATCGAAGTCACGGAGGGCTTCCTGGAGAAGCTCGATTGCATTTTTGGCATGGGTGATTTTCCGGATAAGGCCGGTAACAAATGAATCATTGCTCTGGCCTTTACCTAAGGCTTCGAGTGTCTCCCGTAGCTTCTTACGAATCCTGTCTCGCAGCTCCTCTGTGGCCGCCACAGTATAGGTGACGACAAGGATCTCATTCACAGAGAAACGTCTCTCCAGGATGAGGCGGAGAAAGAGCCCTGCGATCGTATAGGTCTTTCCCGTCCCCGCACTCGCCTCGATAAGATTCGTTCCTTCGAGCGGACTATCTAAGAGATCAAAATTCTTTACCCCACTCTTGTTGGTCATCCCCAGTTCCCAACCAGTAAATCTTTTATTAACAGTTTCATAATAATGATGACATTGTTTTATAAAATCCCTCCTCACCTCCCTTTTCCAAAGGGAGGGAAATTACCCCTCTTTGGCAAAGAGGGGCCAGGGGAGATTTTGCGGTGCATGTCAATTCAACTTTGAGACCCTTAATAAAATAGAAATTTCCCCCTACTTCTTGATCTGTTCCTCAAACTTGAGAATCGGCCTGAAAACTTCAACGGCCAGTCTCTGAAACTCTTCGTCAAGAGGATTAATCTCGCCGAAACATAGATTGTAGTTAGGATCTTCACTCTCCCCACGGCTGAAATCACTGCCAATCCATTTGGTCCCAGCATCAGACAACGCCTTTTCCTCGCCCTTCCCTTTTTCTAAAGATTCAACATATGTCCACGACGAAAGGGGGAAGAAATGGAGAGGCTTGATCAACCCACTCCAGTAAGTCTTCAGAAGCCCTTCCAGTATTCCGGAACTTCCTTCAAGAGGTGGATACTTACACTCCAGGTCCTTGCAGATCAATGTACCATGACAAGGATAACCCTTCACTCTCAACTGGTTGAGGACGAGGTGGTGGACCCATAATTTCAGACGGTCCCCTGGCTTTAGAGTTGCGTAGCGGTAATGGAGGAGACCGTCCGCGTAGATATTCTCAATCCGTCCCTTGAGCCTGAACCCTCCTATAGTTAGATCTACATCAAGAGGATTAAGTAATTCACGCTCTATACAAGGAATAATTCGATCGACAAACGTCTTCACCTCCGCGCATATCTCGCCAAAGCGGCACTCCCCTGGTGTCCCCTGGGGAACCTGACCCTGGGCTTTGACGACCGGCAGACACTCTCTCAAATTACATCTTCCCAAACCCCTTCCTACCAGGTATTGCTCGACCTCATACTTTTCCAGTCCCTTTAGATCGAAAGGTTCACTCTCATCCAGGATTACACTTCTTTCGTCGAGGTAAATCTTCAACCGCTGATTGAGAAGAAATTTTGCCGGATTCCCGTAGAAGCGGCAAAGCTGGTCCAGATCGACCGTCTTCCAATCCTCCCCCGGTTCTGAAAGTCCTTTCGAGATAAATGCCGCCGGCCTCTCCCGGAAATGGACGGCCTTTTGCGCAGCCTCGAAGTTTTCTATTGAGTAGCTGAAGAGTTTTTCATTTTTTTTGAAATACTCCGTGCTGAAGGCCTGGAGGCGATGCTTTGTGACAACGTGCTCCAGGATCTCTTTTTCCGGAACCTCAAAACCCTGCTGGATGGAGTCCATGAGCTCGCTCACCAGTACTGATGGCGGGATGAGACTGTTATCCTGGATACTCTGGCCCACATAGCTAATGTAAAGCTTAGACCTTGCTGAAAGAATGGTTTCGAGAAAAAGATAGCGATCATCGCTGCGACGAGACCGGTCTCCCTGCCTTGGATGTTTTGCCATGAGATCAAAGCCCAAAGATTTTGTCTGCCTTGGATAGGAATCGTCGTTCATACCGACTAAGCAGATCACCTTGAAAGGGATGCTTCGCATGGGGAGCATGGCGCAGAAAGTCAAACTACCAGCGAGGAAACCGAATCCAAATCCCTCGTTCTCCAAGAAATGCTTGAGATAGGATTTGATCACATCGAGTCCGATCTTTTCATTAAAGCCCGATAGAGTCTGTTGGTTGGCAAGATCATAAAGTGTCTGGCGGATTACCTGGACATAGCGGGTCGCCTCTTCCTCGGGCAGGAAAAATTCGTCGAAAAGGCTGGACAGAAAATTACCCCACTCTTCAAGAGTTCGGAATTCGCCCAATTTCTTGACCGAAGCGAAGAGTCGTTCCAGAAATCCCAAAAATTCTCCGAGGATCGAAGCCTCACCTCCTTCAACCCGATCGTAAGGAAGAATTCCCATGAACATCTGTTGTTCTTGATCGGGCATGGCGTAGCCAAGAAGCATCCTCTCGATCCCGGCGCGCCACGTATTTTCTTCAAATCCGGGTAGACCAAGAGCCCGTCGGGCCTCCCCGTCAATCCCCCAGCGTATCCTAGTCTCCCGAACCCACCCATGAATCAGTTCAAGGTCTGTTTCTGACAAGCCAAACCTTTTCTGGGCTGCAGACGATTCGAGGACGGTCAGCACTTGAGAGGCGCCGAAACGGCTCCCATATAGGTCGAGAAGGTTTAGGAAGGCATCGATCAATTGGCTCTCCTTCCGAACCCCTCGGTCGGCTATGCTGAAGGGTATCCACCGGGAATCATCCGCAGGGATAGAGAAAACCGCTTGGATAAAAGGGGCATAGGTTTCGATGTCCGGTGTCATGACGAGGATATCCTTCGGAAGAAGAGTTGGATCGGCCTCAAATATGGCTAAAAGTCGATCCTGTAAAACCTCAATCTCCCGCATGGGACTGTGGCAGGAATGTATCTGGATGGAATCATCTGACGCACTGATCACGCCTTTTATCCCACCGGATCGTTCACGGAGGTTTAGGATATCAGACTGAATTGCATTAAGCAGACTTTCTTCTCCCGGTTCAATAAAGAACTCTTCCTGGTTGCCGCCAGATTCGTAAATCAGATCGAAGAAATCTCGTCCGAGGGTTCCCATCGATGCGAGAAGGCTGTTGCCTTTTTCGAGGTGAAGATCATCCGGAAGGTTATCCACCTTCTTCCGGCGCTCCGTGATCCGTTTCATTTCGCGGCCCGAGACGATGTCGGCCCAGTACTCCCGGCAAGGATTCATGAGAAAAAGGTTCACTTCAATAAGCTGCGAAATGGCTGCGAGTACCTGCATGTGAAAAGGCGGGAGCGCAGAAATCCCGAAGACTGAAATCCGCCTTGGAATGTTTTCAAGTTTGACCGTGTTTTTCTGGATCATTTCAAGAAAGGTCTTCTGAAGCTCTGCACGGTGCAACCCTCCATTTTCCTTCACTATTTCTCGCCATAAGGTGGCCTGCCAGTGATCGTCCTTCCCCTTTTCCCAGTTGAGAATCATCTCTGGCCGAAAGATGACGTACTGATCAAAGATATCGGCAATCCGTCCGGAAAGTTGAAAGCGTTTAAGACTCGATTTGTCCTCTCCAAGGTAGATCCGCAGGCTCTCAAATCCTTGCCTTTCCAGGCAAGATGGGATCAGTCCCATAATTCTCCAGGGCATTATCTTGGGATCAAAGGGGGAAATCTCCGGAATGTCAGGAATAACTTCTCTGAACACGCCATAAACAAAGTTGTTTGGAAAGGGAAAACGGCAGTTCGCACAAATACCGTGGTATCGGGCGAGTTCCATGGAGATCCAGCGCTCCATGCCCTTGCTCTGGACAAGAATGATCTCGCTTTCCAGCGCAGAGGAAAGAGGTGATCTGAGCACCTCGGCCAATTTTTCTGCCAGAACTTCCAGACGATTGCTGGTAAAAAGTCTCAAACCAGGCATCGTTTCTCTTTTTATTGTGTTCTTTCTATTGATGGCTGTATCCCCATAAACCCACTTTTATGGGGATGTTCTGGAGTGAATTATATCTTTCTTTACTATTTCGTATAGCAAGGCCATTTTACGCATATTCCATTATTTTTACAACTTTTCCCTCCTCTTCGGTGTCTATTATCGTAACTATTTTATCAATCACAGAATAGGAGAACCTTATGTACAAATCTACCAACTTATAACTCTTATGATTAGATATCCCCCTCGATGAGGCACCTCTCGTAGCCATTCATTCCAAGCCAGCGGTAAGCATGATATTTACTCAGCATGCTCGCTACAAATTCCTCGGCCAGAACAAAGTCGTCAAGAAAGTAGACCGGGATATTCCACCTCTCCTGGGCTGCCAGGAGACTTCCCAAAACAGCATTGGGATGGGCCTGAGAATCCTCATACGGGGTCTTAACGTTACTTAAAGACCCCTCAACGACCAGGCAACTTTTCTTAAAGGTTGAAAGCCTCTCACACTTTTTGATGAAATCGTTCCTCTCCTGTATAATTGATTTGACCAGATCAGGAACGGTCTTCCTCTCTATGATCACCTCATCTTCCATACCCAGAAGCGTATAATCTCCCACGGATAACCTTCTTCGGACCGTTCCTGAAAACCAGTTGGCAAATCTTTCAAACGTATAGCCCATGTGTTCGGCAGAATCGATGACGACGGTGGGCTTGGGGACGCGGATAGCTCCACCCCTT